>ERZ827101.232-NODE-232-length-92163-cov-14.336040_pt1 | contig 92163 bp, 80 predicted proteins | sample MGYA00519869_ERZ827101 | MGnify/ENA primary metagenome ERZ827101 (study PRJEB31778, sample SAMEA3449256) | human gut metagenome | biome: human gut; feature: human-associated habitat; material: faeces | place: United Kingdom | collected 2010/2012 ...
GGCTGCGCGAAACGCGCCTTTTGCGGCGTATGTTTTCTTATGCCAGGCGGCCTAACGGGGCGGCCCTTTTCCGCTTATTGCGCTACCGGAGCGTCCAGCCAGTAGATGACGTAACATTCCTGCATCTCTCCCATATAGAAGAAGATGTTTTCGCCCATCTCGATGTGCTCACCGAAGGTCAGATCCGGCACGAACAGACGGCCGCTGGTGCGCTTCGGCCCCTTGATGGTGAAGCCCTCCGCTGTGGGGTGCCGCCGCAGCTCGTTGGCGGCGTCCGCCAGACCGGGGAAGTGCAGCGTCCGTTCCAGCTCCGTCAGCTGTGTCTCTCCGTTGATATAGACCAGGTGATTTTCGTCCTTGAACCAGTTGATATGCATGGTGGTGTCCTCCTTGCGGTCGTCCATATCAGTGTATCATATTTGGCGCGGCTTGTCACCCCCTATCGCCTCCGTATACCCGACCGGCAGGAGCGAAGCGGGGGGCATATGCGTTCTCCGGCGGCGGTGCGTCATCTGCGTGCCACGCGTGTACCGCCTGTATGCCGCATGAGTGCCATGCGCGTATCACCTGCGTATCATCCGCGTATCATCCGCATATCGCCTATGTAGCACGTTTTCACCTATGTCCGCCGTCCGGGCGCTGCCTCCCCACGCATAGAACGTGTATAGATTTGCTATATTCTATGTAAATATCATGTAAATGTAAATGTAACGGTTTTCGCAAAAATAGTTTTCATAAAAATACCGTTTTTGGGTCAATATTGCACATAACAACCGCTTTTCATTTGTTAAATGTTATGTTTTTATCTTTTTCGGCGGTTTTGATATTGACATTGCGCCCCGCCCTTTGTATAATCGGTACTACCATAAAGGTTCGGCAGAATGGCCCGCCGGACCGTGGCGGCCGCGTATGCATCGGGGCGCGTCCCGACGGTATACAAAAACTATTTTTTCAGAAGAGAGGAACCAACATGAAAAAAGCACTTGCGATCATTCTCTCGGTCATGATGCTGATGTCCACCTTGGTGGCCTGCGGCAGCAAGACTGACGACAGCGGTGATGCCAACAATGACGCCGCTGCCAGCTATCCCACCAAAAATGTGAATGTGATCGTTCCCTTCAGCGCCGGCGGCAACACCGATATGTCCATGCGCGCGCTGCTGAACGTGGCGACCAGCCTTGACAGCAAATACACCTTCGTGGTGGACAACAAGACCGGTAATGCCGGCCTGATCGGCATGGAGGCTCTGGCTGAGGCTGATCCCGACGGCTACACCCTGGGCACCACCAACATCGACCTGCTGCTGCACATCTGCTTCGGCCGCACTGATGTGACCATGGATAACTACATCCCCATCGCCGCCACCATGGCTGACCCCTATGTGCTGGTCATCAGCGCTTCCAACCCCAACTACTCCAACCTGGAGGAGTTCGTGGAGTACGCCAAGGCCAACCCCGGTGTTGTGAAGATGGCTGACTCCGGTGTGGGTGCTGCCCCCAACGTTGCCGCCAAGGCGTTTGAGAAGTATTTTGACATCTCTTTCGATTTCTATACCTATGACGGCGCTCCCGAGTGTGTCACCGCTGTTGAGACCAACGAAGTGGATGCTACCTTCCTGCAGCCTACGCCCGCTACCGCCTCTGTCAAGGCCGGTACCCTGTCCATGATCGGCGTCCTCAGCGATGAGCGTCTGGCCAGCTTCCCTGATACCCCCACCATCATGGAGACCTTCGGTGAGGAGTACAACCTGGTCATGAAGGGCTTTGTGGCGCTGTCCGCCCCCGCCGGCACCCCTGATGATGTGGTCGCCGCCCTGCGCGATCTGATGGGTAAGGCTGTTGAGAGCGACGAGTACAAGACCCAGATCGAGTCCCTGGGTATGCAGTACATCACCCTGTACGGCGATGAGTTGAACACGTTCATCAACGAGCAGATGGCTTTCTATAAGGATATCTGCGCCGACATCGATATCAACGGCTGATTTGGCTGCGGTATACTTCATCGCGTAAAATAAGAAGAGGTGCCTGCCGCATATATGTTCGGTAGGCACCTCCTTGTTTTGCGGAGAGAGGATCCCCTATGTTCTGGAGGTCATTTGCATGAAAAAATACAACTATATCGTATCCGTGGTGATGCTGCTGTTATCCGGATATATCTTTTATGAATCCAGTGGTTATACCATTGGATCTTCGGCGCAGAAAAATCCCGCGGTATGGCCCTGCATTCTGGCCGGTGCGCTGGCGCTGCTGTCTGTGGCGCTGATCATCGAAACGGCGCTTAAAAAAGAACCCGGCGAGGAAAAGAAGACCATCGACTGGAAGAGCCCCGGAATGATCCATGTGTACATCATGCTGGGAATTGTTGTGGGCTTTGTGGTGCTGATGAAGATCGTCGGTATGCTGCTGGCGCTGCTCATTATGATCCCTGCGATCGAATATCTGATGGGCTGCCGCAGCAAGGTCATGCTGATCGCGCTGCCTGTGGGCATGGTGGCTTTTGTGTACCTGTTCTTCGTGGTAGCAATGAAGCTGACCCTGCCCGCGCCTATCTGGGCTTGAGAAAGGAGGAAAACAATATATGGATACTTCCGCATTGTCATTTGCTTTCAGCGCTGTTTTCACTCCGATCAATATGCTGGTCATTCTGGGCGGTACGATCCTGGGCATTTTCATCGGCGCTATGCCCGGTATGTCCTCTCCCATGGGCCTGTCCATCATGCTGCCCTTTACCTTCCAGCTGCACGGCTATGCCGGCATCATGATGCTGCTGGGTATTTTCTGCGGCTCCATTTACGGCGGCTCTATTTCCGCCTCGCTGCTGAATACGCCGGGTACGGCTGCTTCCGCCGCCACATGCCTGGATGCCTACCCCATGTCCGTGCAGATGCGGCAGCCGGGGCGGGCGCTGGGTATATCCACCTTCTCATCCCTGTGCGGTGGACTGTTCAGCTGCGTGGTACTGGTGTTCGGCGCTACGTATCTGGCAAAGGTGGCCCTGAACTTCAAGTCCCCAGAGTATTTCGCGCTGGCCTTTTTCGGCATCAGCATCATCACCAGTGTGTCCGGAAAATCCGTGATCAAGGGTCTGATGGGCGGTATTCTGGGCCTGCTGTTTGCTACCGTGGGTGTGGATAACTTTACCGGCACGTACCGCTTTACCTTTGGCAGCTCCTTCCTCAAGGGCGGTCTGGCTATGATCCCCATCTTGATCGGCGTGTTTGCTTTCGCACAGGTGCTCAAGACCATTGAGGAGAAATACAACGAGCAGCCGCTGCATGAGCGCGTTAAAATCGAACGGGTCTTTCCCCGCAAGGATGATTTGAAGACCATCGCTCCCACGGTGGTCCGGTCCTCCATTCTGGGTACCTTCATCGGTGCTGTACCCGGAACCGGCGGCGATATTGCCTCCTGGGTGGGCTATAACATGGCCAAACGCTTCTCCAAGCATCCCGAAAAGTTCGGTCACGGCTCTCCTGAGGGTATTGCGGGCTCCGAGGCCGCCAACAACGCTATCGCCGGTGGTGCGTTCGTGCCCCTGCTGGCTCTGGGTATCCCCGGCGATGCCGGTACCGCGGTCATGATGGGTGCGCTGACGATGCAGGGTATCGTCTTCGGGCCGTCCCTGTTCACCGAGGAACCCGGCAAGGCTTACATCGTGTTCATTGCTCTGTTTGTTGCCAATATCCTGATGGGTATTTGCGGTTTCTCGATGATTCGTGTTTTCGGCAAGGTCATCGATGTACCCAACAAATATCTGGTGCCTGTCATCATGACGTTCTGCATTACAGGCACCTTCGCATTGAACCACTATCTGGAGGAAGTTTTCCTGATGCTCATCATGGGTGTGATCGGCTTTGTCCTGATCAAGCTGGACTTTGCTATGCCGCCTATCATTCTGGGCCTGGTCCTCGGATCCCTGGCAGAGAAAAATGCCCGCCGCAGTATTGACCTGCTGGGGTCCTCCGAGACGATTTGGCAGCACCCCATTGCCATTATCTTCATCGTGCTGGCCATTGCGTCTCTGGTGTCCCCCGCGATCAGCGCGGCGATCAAGAAGCGCAAGGCCGCCAAGGCTGCGGCTGCTGAGGAGAACTGAAGACAAACGGCGCAGCTTTCCTGTTCCGTTTATGCCGGCAGGCCCGGGACGGTCATCCGTCCCGGGCCTGCCGCAGCAAAAGAACGGATGCCTTTCTGTAGACATCCGTTCTTTCTTTTGCTTTGCTTAGTTTTCGTATATTGTGGGCGGCACATCACTTTTTGAGCAATGTCTGTACCACATGGCACAGAGTACCCTCTGTGCCCACATTACCGGGGAAGATGATATAGGGCGTGTGCGGGAAGGTGCTCTCCTCGCCGGTCTCCCAAACGGGAACGCCGGGGGCGATCTGACCACGGACCCGCGCACAGTGTACCCGCAGCGACTTTACGCCCACATCGCTGGAGGTAATGCCTCCTTTGGCCAGCACAAAGGCAGGCCGCACTGTCAGGTCGGCGACCAGTGATGTGAGCGCATCCGAGATCTTCACACTGATCGCCAGATTTTTTTCCCGCTGGTCATCCTCAGAGCGCAGGACCATACGGCTGGTGTATACCGCCACGGTCGTGCCGTTTGCCAACAGTGTGTTGGTACGGTCCAGAATACGCCGACGCTCTGCCGCCAACGCGGCGTCGTCAAACACGGTGTTCACATCAAAACAGATGTATTCGATCTCCGGGCAGCCCTTTTGCAATGCTTCCAACTGCATTGTGGTTTTGCGAACGTGGGAGCCGACGACAATGATGCCGCCGTTCCGCTGGTCGGCGCACATAAGATCCTTCCGCCGCAGCAGAGGCTGATCGCTCACCGCGCCCAGAACTTTGACCACGGCTGCCGAGCTACGGAACATAAATACCTTGCCCCGGGCTGCCGCGCGCAGATAGGCGGTAACGAACACCGCTACATCGTCATAGCATACGGCGTTGACCACCACTTTGTTGAAGCCGGAAACGCCCATCAGCTTTTCGCAGACGGCGTCATAGTCGCGGCGGCGCAGCTCGTCAAGCGAGATGGACACCACTTGCTCCGCAGGGTAGGCGCCGCCGGTTTTTTCCTGGCACCATTCCGTCAGGTCGGAGGCGCGATAGGTGAAAGTGGTGTCCCGGGCAAATTCCGTCTCGCCGGCAGGCACCAGCGTGTCACCTTCACGGACATAGTGTACGTTGTCGATGGTATATCTGCCGCCCTCCAGGAAAAACGGCAGGAGTATCTCGCCGTCATAGTGCTCCGGCAGCAGCGCTTCCAGCTCTGTACGAAGCGTTTCCGTTTCCAGAGGGAAGTGTCCACGAAGCGTGGAATCGCTGCGGCTGATGAGGACAAAGGGCACTCCCGTTTTTTGAGACGCGGCAGCCAGGTGCTCGGCGATCTCACGATGGACGCGGGTCGTCTCCCCCGCGGAGAAGCTGCGGGAGTTGGTCAGTACAAAGAACAGCCGATCGTTGCTCTCCAGGCCGGCGCGGAAGGTCTCCTCCGTCCAATCGGTATATACACTGACGTCATGGACGGTCTGCACGCCGGTGGGGTCGTCATCCAGAACGACGACCTTTCGATCAAAGCGGCGCAGCTCCTCCCGCAGTGCATGGTGCACGGCATCAGTATCCGGCGTGGGCCAGCTGTCCAGCAGGGAGATAGGTTGGCGTTGTACGGCTCTCATGGCGCTTCCTCCTCAGACGTTCTCTGCCTGAATTTCCTCGGGGCGGATGTTCGTCACCTGGCCGTAGATGCACAGGGCGTCCAGATAGCCGCCCTCTTTGTAGCCGAACACGTGCCACTCCAGGGGAGGGAAGTGCATCAGGTCGCCCTCGTGCAGCTCCACCGTGTGCTCCAGAGAGTCCTTGCCGCTGCCCCACTTCACATAGGCATCCTTGCAGGACAGCACCACCACCGATTCCTCGGCGTGGTTGTGGGGCTCCATGGGACCGCTTTCGGCGGAGTAATGGCAAAAGCTGACCGTCATCTTTTCACTGAGCACAGCGGAGTTGTGCCCTACGGCGTTCTGTACGACTCGGCCAGGCAGAGCGTTTTTCTTGATGTCGTCTCTCTTGATGAAATCCATGTGGTTTTCCTCCTGAGTATGAAATATGGCAAAGGCTTCGCCTTCGTTGCAGTGGCAAAACCGCCTCAGCGGATCAGCTGTGCCAGCTCTTCGCTGGTGGGGATGGAAAAATGCGCGCCGAACCGGCTGCCGCACAGATTTGCGGCATCGTAGGCGATCTCGGCGGCCTGCTCCACGTCAAGCCCCTTGATCCAGCAGGCGCCGAACACGCCGGAAAGTGTGTCGTCCATAGCGGAGGCGTCCGTCATGTGAAAATCCTTCGGTGCTTCCAACGAGGTAAAGCCGCCGTTGGTAGCTGCCAGCAGAAAGCGCGATTTCATGTGCAGCAGCACGGCCTGGCGGACGCCCCGCTTCAGCAGCATACCAGCTGCGATGCGGGCACTTTTGAGATTGGTCACCTCCATGTCTGCCAGAGGCAGTGCCTCGCGGGAGTCCAGCACAAGAATATCTACCATGGACAGCAGCTCGTCACTGAGGGGCCGGGACTGATAGGCCACCAGCATTACGGCGGTGCCGTGCTTCTGCGCCAAACGGATGGCAAGCACCGTGGATGCATACGGTACGCCGAAGCCCACCACCAGCAGCTTGACCTTGGCGATATGGGATTCCAATCCGCGGATATATTCCTCGTCCAGACAGGCATTGGCACCCACGATGTCCCAATAAATATTCTCCTGTCCGGCAGAGGACAGAATCAGGGACAGGCCGCTGCTGCCGGGTACGACCCGTACCAGCTGGCTGTCGGTGATCTCCTCGTTCAGCGATGCCTTCAGCTGCGCGCCGAAGGAGTCGCTGCCGATCATGCCGGCCAGCGCCACCGTAGCGCCCATCCGCGCGGCGGCTACTGCCTCATTGTAGCCGTTTCCGCCGGGCGAAAGCGTAAAGGAGTCCGCGTAGCGCTTGCGGCTGGTCTGTTGAGAGTTCTTTTGCTCCAGGATCAGGTCCATATTCAGATTGGCGATCACAAGAATATCACAGGCACTCATTTATAGAACCTCTCTTCACCAGCTTGGGGGCCACAAGCTGCAGCGGCGCCAGTGTGTCCCCACGGTCCAGATGATCCATCAGGCATTTTGCGCCGACCATCCCTACCTGGTACCCGGTGGGCGCCAGCACCGACAGTGCCGGGTCGGCCAGCTTTGCCAGCTTTGTGTTCTGTTGGCAAAGGATCTCGATATCCTCCGGCACCCGCAGCTCCTCGCGGCGCAGCAGATGCAGTAGCTCTACCGCAGTCTCGTTGTCCTGCACGAACGCGGCACGGGGGCATTCTGTTCCACGCAGCAGTCCGGGGAGCTGCTCCCGCAGCTGACGTATCTCGGCGGAAAGGCGGACCGTCATGCCGTTTTGTGCTGCTACCGCCCGTTCAAATTCCTGAAATACCGGGTCTTCCTCCGGTGCTGTGCACCCCACGGAGGGAATGTACAGCACCGTTCCGCCCGCCGTCGGCAGTGTCTCCGCGGCCAAAGCGCCGGAGGCGGCAGCGTCGCAGGCAACGACCGGGAAAGGCATGGGCACGGACGGCGTATTCTCCGCCAGAATGACTGCGGGCAGCTCCGGGAACTGTTCCAGGTCGGCCCTGGAAAGAATATCGCCACAGCCGATAAACAGTACGCTGGCGACCCGAAATGACAGCAGCGCCTGGGTCAGCTCTGCGAACGCCCGGTCATCGTTATCCAGGTTGAACAGCAGGGGGGAGCAGTTGCTGATGCTCAGCACGTCCTCGACGCCGCGCAGCAGGTCGATGTAATACGGCGATGTGAGATTTTCCATGCATACGGCGGTGAGTTGGCTCTCCTTCCGGATCACGGGCCGGACGGGGGCGGCCGTGCGGTACTGTAATTCCTCCATGGCTGCCAGCACTTTTTTCTGCGTGCTGTCCGTCACGGCGGCGGTACCGGCCAATACGCGGGAAACAGTGGCGATACTGACGCCGGCGACCCGCGCGACATCCTTCATCGTAGACAAGCGATCTCCCCCTTTCAGGTACACAGAATGCACGGCGATCATGTCGTATATGCCCTATTATATACGCGCTGTGCAGAGTTTGTCAATCGCAATTGCATCTTGTTTTCAAAATGTAAAATGTAAATTTACATGAAAATGATAAAATTTTTCATTCGTGTAAAAGTTGCAAAAATCTGTTGACATATGCGGAGAAATGGCATATACTTGCGTTACAAGTTCCGATTATGTCTTCTCCTCGGTCGCCGATCCGATCGAATATGTCACAGGGCAAATCAGACAGGAGGGCTATTGCATATGAAAGAGTTGGACTGCCTGTTTATCGGCTCCAGCACAAAAGATATTCTGATGCTGGTGGAGGCACCTCCCGCCAGCGATCAGCGCATCGCGGCCCGCCAGCTGGAGATCACCTGCGGTGGAGTGTCGGCCATTGCCGGCGCCGCGCACCAGAGTCTTCACGGTGTTACCGGTGTTATCACCGCTTTGGGCGATGATGATACCAGCCATTTTGTAGAGGCATTTCTGGCACGGCAGAATTTCGCCTACGCCAAGCTGTTCACCTTCCCCGGTCAGGCCTCCTCCACCAGTCTCGTTCAGGTGGAGGAAAACGGCAAGCGCTGTCTCAGCTGTTACGGCGGCTGCATTGACCGGCTGACGTTTGATATGCTGGACAAAGAGGTGTTTCATCATACCCGCTATGTGCATCTCGGCGTGATGCGGCCCCAGCTCATGCTGGATATCTGCCGCTACTGCAAGGAGAACACGAACGCCATCGTGTCCATAGATTCCGGAAATCTGTCCCGTGAGAATACGGATATGCTGCTGCCTTATGCGGATATTTTCATTCCCGATAACAAAACAGTAGAGCGCACCCTGCACATGAGCGAGCCGGATGCCTGCCGCTATTATGCGGCGCGCGGGGCGAAGATCGCCTGCGTTACAGCTGCGGAGCGCGGCACCTATGCCTATGATGGCCGGACGATGTACCATGTGTCGGCCCCGGCTGTGAAGGTGCTGGATACGACCGGGGCCGGCGACAATTTCCACGGTGCGATCCTGTACTGTCTGGGCCGCGGTATGTCCCTCCCCGATGCGGTAAAGTTTTCCAATGTATTTGCCAGCCTTACCTGCGAGAGTCTGGGCGGCCACACAGTGGTCCCCGATGCCGGACGGATCGAGGAAGTCCTCAACGGCGGAAGCATTACAGTAGATATCTTATAAAGCAACGAAAGGATGTAATGAAATATGTCTCTTGTTACGATGCGTGAGATCCTCCCCTATGCAGAGGAAAAGAAGATCGCCATTCCCGCCTTTAATATTGACACGATGGAGATCACCCAGGCCATTCTGGAGACTGTGGAGGAGGAGAACTGTCCCGCTATCATCGCAGTCGGTCAGGCAGCCATCAAGGACGGCAAGCTGGAGAGCCTGGCCGCCACGGTCCGCACACTGGCCAAGGATATGAAGACCCCTGTGGTGCTGCACCTGGATCACGGGCAGAGCGTGGAGCAGGTCGTCAAAGCCCTGTGCGCCGGTTTTACCTCCGTGATGATCGACGGATCCAAGCTGCCCTTCGAGGACAACATCGCCGTTACGCAGGAGGTCGTCCGCATCGCCAACGCTGCCGGCGCCTCTGTGGAGGCGGAGCTGGGCGCGATCCTCGGCTCTGAGGACAACATTTCCCACGATGACTCCAAGCCGTTCCTGGTCCGTGTGCAGGATGTGATCGATTTTACCGCCGCGGTCAAGGTGGACGCACTGGCCGTGGGTATCGGCAATGCACATGGCCTGTATAAGGGCCGTCCCAATCTGGATTTCCAGCGCCTGCAGGAGGTCCGCGACGTCACCGATGTGCCCCTTGTGCTGCACGGTGGTTCCGGTATCCCTGACGATATGATCCAGACCGCTATTGAGATCGGAATTCGCAAGATCAATGTTGCCACGGAGATCCGCATGGCCTATGTGGAAGGGTTGCTCAGCGGCTCTGCCAATGGCGACTACTACGAGATGGTCAAGGCCGGTAAAGCCAGCGTCAAGGCCCGCGCCAAGTCTAAGATCGACCTGTTCCTGCGTAAATAAGTTACCTTCCTCCGCGGCGGCGCCTATTCCTTGCGCCCCGCCCCCTCCATACGAAGGACCGTCCCGTTTTAAGCGGACGGTCCTTTTCCCTGTGCGGCCGGCAGGCTGCGAGGCGCCGCCGCGGGATATATTTCCGCCGGGAGCGGCATAGGATAGGGCAAAAAACAGAAAGGGGCGCACGTTTTATGAGCAAGGTCAAAATACTCCTCCTGCGGCGCTGGTACATGGTGGGCGGTGCGGCGCTGCTGGCCGTTGCGGCCATTTTTTACGCGGTGAACTACCCGGCATCTGTCAGCGCTGCGGCCACGACTCGGCAGTTGCCCATCTACTCTGTGGAGCGCAGCCAGAAGGTCTGTGCCATCAGCTTCGACGCCGCGTGGGGTGATGCAAAAGTGCGGCAGTTCAGTTGCTGAACTGCCGCACTTTATTGCCATATATGATACAAAAATAATTCAATAATGACCGTTCTCTGACATTTGAGAGACTGCTTCATTATAGAACACGTCCAGCTCACCCATATACCCCGGTTTCCACGGCTTGTTCCGCCCACAGTAGTGGATGACCGCCGACTTCTGCTGCACATCTTTCAGCGTCATACCGTCCCCGTTGTGCCGGTGGAGGGCAAACAGCTTTTCCGTCATGTTGTAGCGGATAGGATCCAGCGGTAGGATGCGCTGGCCGTACAGGGCACTGATAATGTCCTGATCCGGCAGCATGAGCCGCCCCTTGTGGGCGTCCATGTAGTCGAATACCGCCTGCGTATCCTGTTCCGCCCGCAGAGCCTGCAGATTCATCAGCATCACGCCGGAGTTGATATAGGGGCTGTCCTCGTCCATGTCCAGACGCAGCTCATTGAAACGGTGCAGAAAGCCGCGGATATGGGTGGCCGCCGCAAAAAACGCCGTGCCCATCGGCATCTCATACAGCTCCCGCAGACTCTGGCGCACTACAATATCCGGATCGAGATACAGCACCCGATCCAGCGTGTCCGGCAGATATTTGGCCGCAAAAATACGATAGTAAATGGCTTTTGGGTAGCGGTCGGAGGTCGGCGCGTCCGCCAGACCGTCCTCGTTCACTCGTATCAGGTGCAGTTCGCCCCGCTGCCCCAGCAGTACTCGCGTTCCCACCATATCCGCCTCTGACAGTCCCTCGTCGTGCAGCAGGTACACGTCAAAATGCGCGGCACTGTCGCAATGCAGTGCGGAGAACAGCATCACATTCAGTTGCGGGATGTAGTTTCGATCCAGTGTCATCAACAGGTTCATGTGCATACCTCGGCTTTTTTGTTTTCAGTATATTCTACGTCCTGTCAAAAAGCAAGGATGCCAACGTCACGCGCGGGCAAAAAAACGTTTTGCATTGTCTATGAAAGCAAAACGCTGCATTATGCTTCGTTTCGCGAATTCAGCTCATAGGTGCACAGATAGAACAGGAACGAGGTCATCTGATAGCGGCTGATATGGGTGTCATAGGCCGCCAGCAGCTCACTCAGTCCGCTGTCGCGGGTGGTGATATCCCGATCGTCACACCACAGCATGGCCTTGACGACCTCGCCGCTGAGCCGGGGATTTCCCCACATGGTCTGCCGCAGCAGCTCCTGATCTACGCGGGTGTCAATGCCGGACATGACGGCGTAGCGATAGATCAGCAGACAGGCCGTCTGGTAATCCATGTCGTCGTCATAGGCCGTATGCAAATCGCCCTGACGGAGCAGCCCCGTTTGATACGCCCAGCACACGGCGTCGTAGTAGGGGCAGGCGGAGCCGTTGAATGTCTCGTTTTCATAGTCGGGCGGCAGGGCGGTGTTGTCCGTCTCCGGCCTTTGGGAGATCCGGTACAGCACATCCACGAATTCGCCCACCTTTGCCGTGGCCTTTCCGCCGAAGGTGTCCGGCGTTTCCGGGTCTATATACCCGTTGCGGTACATATAGAGGACGCTGGCCTGGTTGAAAATGCCTGTGATGTCCGTAAACACCACCGTATCCTCCAGCGTGCCGCCGCTGGACGCCTTGCCGAAAACATGGGCGTAGTAGTCACTGTTGACGATGTTGCTGGACATCTGGAACTTATTGTCCACATACAGCCGGTAGGCCTCCAGCTGCTCGTCAGAAATAACGATATTCTCGTCAGCGGGGATCACCGTCTCCGTACCGGCGTCATAGCGGAAGGTCTTTGTCAGGAAGGACTTGTCCGACAGCACCGCCATATGTATGCCGTTGGACAGCACGTCGGTGCCCGCCAGCAGCCGGGAGTCGTAGTCCACGCCGAACAGGTTCAGCAGCGTGGGCAGGATGTCCGCCGTGGAGCAGTACTCATCCACCACAATGTTCTCAGAGAGGCCGGGAACGTAGCAGATAAAGCTGTTGCGATACTTCTCGAAGGTGAGATCCATCTCCTGCCCCGCCAGCTCGTTGTACTCATCCTCCGTCAGACCGTAGGGATAGTGGTCATTGGTCAGTACGATGCAGGTCTTATCGGCCACGCCCGCCTGCTCCAGCCGCTGCAGCAGGTAGGTCAGCGCGTTTTCCAGCTCCAGATTGCAGGCAATATACGCCTTCACCGGCTCGGAGTAGGGCAGATCCTTCACCGCGTCGTGGTTCTTGGCGCTCATGGCGTTGTCCCAGTTGTACTGATAGTGGCCGCTGAAGGTCATGTAATAGGCATGGAAAGGTGTCTTACTGTTGAGGTAGTCGTCCACGGAGGCCTCCATCATCTCCAGATCGGAGGAGGGCCAGTCGATCTTTATATCCAGCCCGGAGTCCGCCGCCTTGAAGGTATAGCCCATGTTGGCGTGGGTGATGTTCCGGTTGTAGAAATCTCCGATATAGTCGTGATAGCCCCAGGTCTGGTAGCCCTTTTCCTTCAGGGCGTTGCCCAGGCAGAAGGGCAGATAGTTGGTGCCTGCCACGTTGAAGCTGGAATCCGTCTTGGTGCGGGACATATCCGGATACAGCCCCATGCACATGGTGTACTCACCGTTGGTGGTGACGGACTGGAACGTGCCGTAGTAGTTTTCAAAGATGATGCCCGTGTGGGACAGTTTGTACAGGGTGGGCGTCAGCTCCTCGCTGATGAACCAGGGGCAGAAGCTCTCGGCACAGATGGTGATCAGGTTGTAGTCCTGCAAAAGCCCGGTGTAGTTGTTCTTCCGGGTGGGGACCACCTGCGCCAGATACTCATCCGTGGTCCTGCACATGATGTTATCCGCAGACTCCGCCAGCTTTGCAAAGTCGATGCTCTCGATCACATTGTAGGAATTGCTGCTGTAGAGCCGTCTGGTGTCTGTACCCAGCGAGGACGGCGTGATGATGACGCTGCCGCTGCTGCCAAAGACCATATAGCGAAGCTCCTGCACCGTGGTGGCCAGCATGCCCACGCTCTTATAGCTGCTGTCGGTAGAGGTGTTCACGTTGGTGAAGGTCTTGTAGACGGAGAACGACTTGTTCCGCCCGGCGTACATAATGCCCATCGTAGCCAGCAGCAGCGTCAGCAGGATGCCCAGCGTCGCCAGCGCCTGCCTCCACTTGAGCCGCACGGTCAGCACCCGGAGCTTGCGCAGAGCAAGGCAGAGGATCGTCACGATCAGCGGTACCAGCAGCAGAAGGATGGGAACGATGTTCTTGCCGATGCTGTACAGGATCTGCGAGTCGAAATTGGTGATGACGTTCCCGCCCATGCTCACCTGACTGATGGGCATGAAGTTGCCGAAAATGGCGTGGTACATCAGCTGTACCTCGGCAAACAGCACCTGCACGGCGACCAGAAGCACGCCCACGATCTGCCGGGCGATCTTGGGCAGGTGCGTGGTCAGCAGTGTGCAGACTGTTCCGCCCAGCAGTCCGAACAGCACCAGATAGACCGCCCGCCTGTCCAGCGATCGGTAGACGCACAGGTGCAGGCACAGCTCCACATAGACGCTGGCGCCGCAGAACAGCAGCAGGCTGCGGAGCCACGCCTGCCACATGCTGCGGCGGAGGGCCTCCGCCGTTTCAGGCGCCTCGCAAGGTGCCTGATGGGTGTCTGTTATCTCATTGGATTTTGTTTTCAGCATATATATCTCCCGCAGCAGACTTTTTCTCGGAGAAAAGCCTGCGAAATTTGTCAAAATATTGGCGCGCAGCATATCATACTGTAAACGTAAAGAAATTGCAATGATTTCTGTAAAAATTAAAGAAAGGTTCACAGTTGTTCCCGGTCGTTCTGAGCCGAAATCTTAACAAAATGTGCATAGCCGAAACGCGAAAACCGTGCTATACTGTACGCGAAATTGGGAACGCAGTCGATTTTAGGAGGTGAGTCCCGTGACAGAATCCGGTTTTCATCTGAAACACCATCTGACATCCTTCCAGATCATGATCCTCGGCTTTGCCGGTGTGATCCTGCTGGGCGCGCTGGTGTTGATGCTGCCTATCGCCACAGTACAGCGGGTCTGGACGCCGTTTCATGAGGCACTGTTCACCTCCACCTCCGCCGTCTGCGTAACGGGGCTGGTGGTGCAGGACACCGGCAGTTACTGGTCCGGCTTCGGTCAGACCGTCATCCTGCTGCTGATCCAGATCGGCGGCTTAGGCGTCATCACGGCGGCTGTAACGTTTTTGATGCTCTCCGGCAAGAATATCTCGCTGAAGGAGCGCAGTGCCATGCAGGATGCCATTTCCGCTCCGGTGGTGGGCGGTATCGTGCGCCTGACGCGGTTTATTCTCAAGGGAACGTTCCTTGTGGAATTGGTCGGCGCTCTTGCGCTGCTGCCGGCGTTCTGCCGGGACTATGGACTGCGGGGCGTGTGGATGGCAATATTTCACTCCGTTTCCGCCTTCTGCAACGCGGGCTTTGACATTCTGGGACGGGCAGGTGCGCTCTACCCTTCATTGACGGCGTACATATCCGACCCGCTGGTCAACATCGTCATTATGCTGCTGATCATCGTGGGCGGTATCGGCTTTCTGACGTGGGACGATGTCTGCACCCACCGGCTGCACCTGCGGCGGTACCGGATGCAGAGCAAGGTCATTCTGAGCGCAACTGCCATCCTGATCGCGCTTCCGGCATTGCTCTTCTTCCTGACAGACTTTGCAGAGCTTCCCGCAGGACAGCGCGTTCTGGCGTCGCTCTTTCAGGCGGTCACGCCGCGAACGGCGGGCTACAACACCGCAGACCTGACGAAAATGAGCGACACCTCACAGGCGGTCACGATTTTGCTGATGCTGACCGGCGGCGCGCCCGGCTCCACCGCGGGCGGCATGAAGGTGACGACGCTGGCTGTGCTGGCCGCCAACGCGGTCGCTGCCTTCCGAAGGCGGGAGGACCCACAGCTTTTTAAGCGCAGGCTGGAGCCCTCCGCTGTACGGAACGCCGCCGCCATCCTGCTGCTGTATCTGGGACTGACCTTCGCGGGTGCGGCGGTCATCAGTGCGGCGGAGGGACTGCCGCTCGGTGCCTGTCTCTATGAAACGGCATCCGCTGCCGGAACGGTGGGGCTGACACTGGGGCTGACGCCGCAGTTGGGTACGCTGTCGCAGAGCATTCTCATTCTGCTGATGTTCTTCGGGCGTGTCGGGGGACTTACCCTGATCTACGCCGCTTTCTCCGGGCATGATCTGACCTATGCCCGGTATCCGAAGGAAATGATCACCGTAGGCTGAAAGGAGCGCACGATGAAAAACGTATTATTGATCGGACTCGGCCGCTTCGGGCGGCACCTTGCCATGCAGCTGAGCGAGCTGGGGCATCAGGTCATGGCGGTGGACCGGGACGAGGAGCGCGTCAACGAGTGTATGCCCTTTGTCACCAACGCGCAGATCGGTGACAGCACCCGCGTGGATTTTCTGCGCTCGCTGGGCGTTGGAAACTATGATGTCTGCTACGTTACCATCAGCGGAGACTTCCAGAACTCGCTGGAAACGACGTCCCTGCTCAAGGAGCTGGGGGCGAAATATGTGGTGTCCCGCGCCGAACGGGATGTACAGGCAAAATTTCTGCTGCGCAACGGCGCGGACGCGGTGACATACCCGGAAAAGCAGCTGGCGAAGTGGGCGGCCATCCGGTACACCGCCGACCACATCTTCGATTACATAGAGTTGGACGAGAAGCACGCCATTATCGAGGTCGCCGTCCCGGACAGCTGGCAGGGGCACAGCATCGGTGAGCTGGACATCCGCCGAAAGTATGGCGTCAATATCCTCGGCGTGAAGCGAAGCGACAAAACCGATGTGACCATCTCGCCGGAAACCGTGCTGGACAGCAGCCTGACGCTGCTGGTGCTGGGCGAGTATACGGCGCTGAAAAAGTGCTTCCGGCTGTAAGGCTGCATCCGTCGGCACTCGTGCGGTTGTAACTGGCTCGCTGGAGTATGTTACGCTGCCAAGCTCTCCGCTCAAAACTTCGGGTCTGAGGCTGCCGGTATAGGAAAAGCGCTCCTGCGAGGATCGACCTCGCAGGAGCGCTCTTTTGTTTCAGGTGTCGGGAGAGCTGTGTTTACTCGCCGATGTCATCCAGCGACAGTACCTGCTCATAAGAATCTGCACCGGCGATAGAGCCGATGGGCAAGACCACGTGGAGCTTTCCGTCACCATCAGCGTATGTGCGGACGTCCATGTTGATGTTCTCATCGGACAGCGTCCAATCGCGGCGTTCCGTCAGGAACTCATCCGTATCACCGCCCGCAATTGCTCCATACTGTGTGTCGAACTTTGCAGCGGCAGCACGGCGTACCGCCTCCAAGAAGACTGTCTCATCCACATCCAGTGCCTTCAGCAAGCCCGCTGTGGTGAGCTGCTGGCCACTGACGATGTCATACAGATAGACATTGTATTCGTTCACATCGGCATCCCATCCGCAGGAGACGACCAGCGACAGGATATTCTCATACTGATATGACTCCCATGCCACATAGAAACAGGACAGGCTGACCTTATCCGAGACATCTTCAAGCACGCCATTCACGATAGGGGTGTACGCATCGGAGATGGCCTTGTTGATGGCCTCTGCACCCTGTGTATCGGCCTCGATTTGGGGCACGCGGTAGGCATAATGGCCGCTGTTGCCCACGCCGTCGGTATAGTCGAAGTCCTCGTTATACAGTTCGGTGATTTGAGGTGCTTCATAAGACGCGTCGGGCGTCTCGGCCTGATGGTCATCCTGTGTGTTGTTATTGTCTGTCCCATTGGGCGTTGCGCCGCAGGCGGCCAGTGCGAAAATCATTGCTGTGGCCAGCAGCAACACAAAAATCTTCTTCATGTAAATGTCCTCCTTACTTCCACGAGAACCGACCCACAACGGCTTCCGTATACTGATCGTCCGTGATAGCCGTATAACGGTTTCCATCATACCAGTCGGTAAAGCCGTCGTCCGTCTGATAAATCTCGCCGGTCTCCGTGTCCATCACCCGCTCAAAGCCCATGGTGGCGTCGCTCTGCTTCTGGCTGATGATGTCCTGACTGGTATTCCGGCTTTCCCATGAGGACATGATGGCATCCTGCATCTCATTGGCGGATTGGCTCAACTGCTGGGATTGCCGCATCGCCGCGTCGCTCTGCGCCATGGCGGAGGAGGTATAGCTGCCGGAATAGTCCAGGCTGCCCAAGCTCCGTGTCAGGATGTCCTCCCAGTTCTGGAACATCCCCTTTTCAGCGGAGACGATGGTGGTGCTGTACGCCATGTAGTACCCGCCAAGGCCGGGGATGGGGAAGGGGACAAGCTCCACCGAACACATACCCTCCGCCTCGACGCCGTCCTGCGTAAACTCTGCACGCAGCACACCGGCTGTCCCGCCCAAAGAGCCGGTCGCGTCAAAGGTCTCTGTCACCGTGAAATCCTCATACTGCGGGAAGTGGAGGCTGCTGTAAAACGGCTCTGCGGCAACCGCCGACAGATACTGCGGCAGCACGTCGAAGTAACCCTTCACGGACTCCTCTGCCATTACGGGGAACGCTGCGTAGGCAGCGTTCCAGTATGTATAATTCTGCTTCAGGAAGTCATCCGCAAACAGCGGCTCTGCCTTTAAGATATACAAAATCTGATTTACGCTGCACACGGGGTCATACGCTCGCAAAGCGTGGTACATACCCGCGTTGGACGTGGCCGCCTCCACCATCCAGCCCTCCGGAACGCTCATAGAGAAATCCGCACAGCTATACGGTGCCAGCTCCAGCCCGGAGGCCATGGGCGTAATGACGAATTCTTCCTGCTGCGTGTTTCTGCTGTCCTGTGCGTCATCTTCGTTGCTTCGGCTTCCACAGCCGCACAGCAGCGTCAGAGTCAAGGCCAAAATAAGACAAGTAGTTTTCCTCATAAGTCCCCTCCTTGCTGATGATGCTTTAAGTATAGCATAAGCTCAGCCCCACCGCAATGTGTTCTGCGACGAGACCTGTCCAAAAACGATCATGCATATATTCTCTTGACAAAGATGCGCGGCAAACAGCAACTCCCTGCCAAAGAAATGCAAGAATGGCAGCAGCGAAACGGCTCTATACTGCACGAACCGAGACATACTGCGCAGACGCGTTCTCTAAGATTTTACGGTGCTCGTGTTGTGAACTTTACGTTGGCCGCCTACTTCTGTTGCTCCAATTTCGAGCTTTAACCGTTCCTGCTCTGCCTCATAATCAGCTGTCATTTTCTTATACTATACCGATAAACATACGGTTTCCGTAACGCGCATACGATGGACTATTCTCGAAGAGGAGGTCTGTTTATGCCAACCGTTCAGCAAGCACCCACTCCGGCGATCACCATCACTCGCAATTTCCTTGGTCAACAGACGGCAGAGGCGCTGGTGGTTGAATTGATCCGCGCCCACACACAGGCGGCTTAATGGCTGCGGGCAGTCTACGGAAAGGAGGGGACTTATGGAGAAGCGATTACTGCCTACTGCGCTGTACTGCCGCCTGTCCCGGGAGGACGGAGACCGGATGGAGAGCGATTCCATCGGCAACCAGCGGAAGCTGCTGGAGGCGTATATCGAAAATCATCCTGAGTTGGTAATGGCGGAATGCTATGCCGACGACGGCTATACCGGCACGAATTTCCAGCGCCCCGCCTTTCAACGGATGCTGCGGGACATAGGGAACGGGCGCATCCGCTGTGTGCTGGTAAAGGATCTGTCCCGTTTCGGCCGTGACTACATCGAAACAGGTCGCTATCTGGAGCGCTGGCTGCCGGAGCACGGTGTGCGGTTCATCGCTGTCACGGACAATATCGACAGCGACCGCGGCGCCTACGACATGATGATGCCACTGAAGAATCTGTTTAACACCCAGTATGCACGCGACATCTCCCAAAAGGTCAAAAGCTCCCTCCACGCCAAGCAGCAGCGGGGCGAGTTCATCGGAGCATTCGCCAGCTACGGCTACTGCAAAGACCCGCAAAACCACAATCGCCTGATTATCGACCCGCCTGCAGCGGAGGTGGTGCGGCGCATCTTTACCCTGTTCGAAAACGGAATGGGAAAGATTCGCATTGCCAAGCAGCTGAATGAAGAAGGCATCCCCTGCCCCAGTGAGTACAAACGGCTCACCGGCGAAAAATACCGCAACAACCACCGGCTGGAAACCACCACCTACTGGACATACGCTACCATCCACCGTATCCTGCAAAATGAGATGTACATCGGGAATATGGAACAGGGGAGGGATGACCGCCTTCAGATGCACGGGAAAGCCAAGCGGAAGGAGCGCTCCCAGTGGACGGTAGTATCCGGCACCCATCAGCCCATCATCGAAAAGGGCCAGTGGCAGCGGGTGCAGGCTCTGCTGAACGCTAACGCCCGTACGCCGGATTTTCGGCAGAACGTCAGCCCCTTTGCGGGCTTTCTCAAGTGCGGCGATTGTGGACGAGCCATGGTCAAGACCACCTGGGGTGGCAAAATCTTCTACACCTGCGGCTCGTATAAGCGCTACGGCGCATCCGCGTGCAGCAAGCACTATATCGCCCACGATGTGTTGACGAAGGTGATACTGGATGATTTGAACCGGCTCATTGCCGGCATGGAAAACCTCCACCAGCTGGCACAGCAGGGCGCGGCGCAGCGCCCGCGCTCCGGCACCGACCAACCCCAAAAGCTGGAAGCTGCATTGCAGCGCATCCAGCGCCGCCGCCAGAGCGCCTACGAGGACTATCAGGACGCGCTTATCTCCAAGGAGGACTTCCTCCGCTACCGCGCTGATTATGACGCACAGGAGCAGGCGCTGCAGGCCCAACTGGACAAGCTGCGCGACTCGGTACAGGATGAGCCGCTGTCCTTGCCCTGGGTAAAGGAATTGCTGGCGTCGGGGCAGCTGGCGGAGCTGGATCGCCCCACAGTCGCCGCCGCCATCCGGGAAATCCGCGTCTACGAGGGGAACCGTATAGAGATCGACTATCTGCTCCCGGAGGGCTGCCGCGCTCTGCTGGAGGGGTGAGTGCATAGTGCCCGTGTGGAAAAAAGTGAAAAAGTGGAGAGCGAAGAAATATTTTTAAGGTTAAACTCGAAAAACTTACGAATCTTGGGAGTATTTCAAGTCGTGAACTGCCGCACTTTTGCATCACCGTGGGGCAACGAGGACACCCAGACGCTTATCGACATTCTGGCGCGGTATGGTGTCAAGACCACCTTCTTTGTTGTGGGAGATTGGGCGGAGAAGTACCCGGAGTCCGTCAAAGCCCTGCACGACGCGGGCCATGAGGTGATGAGCCACTCCAATCACCACGACCATTACAACAGTCTGTCCACTCAGCAGATCATTGACGATGTCACCGCCAGCAACGAGCGGATCAGTGCTGTTACCGGCGTGACCCCCACGCTGATCCGTTGTCCCTACGGGGAGTATGACGACCACGTCATCGCCGCCATACGCTCCATGGGTATGGAACCTATCCAGTGGGATGTGGACTCCCTGGACTGGAAGGACTACGACGCGGATACGATATGCAGGCGCGTAACATCCAAGGTGCAGCCGGGGAGCATCGTGCTGTTCCACAACGCTGCGCTGCACACGCCGGAGGCCCTGCCTGCCATCCTCGACTGCCTGATCAACGACGGGTATACCGTTGTGCCCATCAGTCAGCTGATCCTCGATCCGCCCTACACCATCGACCACACCGGCCGGCAATTCCCGGCGGAAACAGTTTCCACTACATAAGCACGACATGGGGGCACCTAAACAGTGCCCCCATTGATCTTCGACCTGAAAGCCGCATCTGTTCGCACGCTGATCCATCTGTCAGAGACAGCAACTCCTCGGTAATGTCCATATTCTCAAAGCGAAGCGCGTCCGTATCCCTGTGGCCAAAGGTCAAAAAGTCCACATTACCGGTCGCTCCTTTCTTGATTTTTGGGGCAAACGAAAAGAGCAGCTGTTTTCTATGCGAAAATAGCTGCTCTTTTCTAATATTTATATACTTCAACTGTTATCTGTTCAAATTTCTCTCAATCCATCCGTGCATCTGTTTATCAATTTTGAAATAGGACATTGTGCCTCCGCCCTCAATCCAGTCATAGTTCGGATAGAAGGAGATAAAGAAGCGCAAGCCAGAGGCGGTTTCGATTCGGAGATTTCTTCGATCATCGGCAAAAGCAGTGTGCGCTTCCTGTTGATTTTCTTCGGGGATACCATCAAATACTTCCGTCTGGAAGTCATCGTTTCCATAACTCACAAGTGTAATCGTCATGTGATAGAACTCAGTGATTTCCTGCCGATTTGTTACCGGTGAGTCAACTTCTTGTTCGTTGTTCCACTTCATTTCTGTAATGGATGCAATATCGTCTGCGCTCTCAATGCCATACACGCGATAAAGCTCGGTGAACGAACAGTTTGTGTTGCTGTCAAACTGATAGAAGTTGCAGAACAGCGCGGCATACCATGTGTCACCGTCTCGCAGAACATATACGCCATCACAAACAGCAGGTGCATACCGGTATAGCTCGATGTCAGTCTGGCTGACAGTGCTTTTATAGCCAATGCCTCCGTCAGATTTCAGGTAGGAAATGTGTTCGCCAGCCATATCGGCGGTGATTTCAGGCGGCAGACCATACTTCTCAAGCACCTCCGGAAGTTTGACAGCCTCGTAAAATTTGCCGTTGTACTCAAGTGCGGCAATGTTCTGCACGGGATCTTGGGTGTCAGGACCTCCCTTATGGTGAAGCACAGGAATGGCGATAGTCACCGCCAGACACAGGCAGGCTGCAACAACTCCCCATTTAACCCACTTGCGCTTCGGCTTCGCATTGGTGCGGACATTGTTGGTTTCCTCGATAATATCATCGTTCAGCATATTCAAAGCGTCACTGATGTGTTCTTTCTTCATAGCTCATAGCCCTCCTTTCCCAAGTATTCTTTCAAACCTTGCCTTGTTCGGTAGAGCATACTCTTGACCTTCGGTTCACTCATGCCGTAGTAGTCTGCGACTTCTCGGATAGGATCCGCAAAGTAGTATCTGCCGACAAAAGTGTTTCGTGCTTCTGCCGGGAGTGTGTAGAGATAGGTATTGATCGCTTCCGCAAGCAGTTTCAATTCTATGCTCTGCTCCGTGGTTTCGCTGCCGGAAATACAATCCTCCAGCTCGGAAAGAGAGACTGCATATTCCGAGTGCTTCCGTTTATCCCTGTTGCGTGTGCGGAACGCATCAATGGATAGTTGCCGTGTGATTTTTCCTAAATAAGTGGAGAGGACGCTTGGCTTATGCGTTGGCATGGAGTTCCACGCCTTTAAGTAGGTATCGTTGACGGTTTCCTTGCTGTCCTCCCAGTCGGAGAGGATATTGTAGGCGATCTTTGAAAGATACCGCCCATATTTCCGCTCCGTTTCGCTGATGGCACTCTCATCTCTTTTCCAGTATAAGTCAACGATCATTTCATCCTGCATGGGCGAACCTCCTTTCTCATCTGCTGTCAGGTTCCTTCACTATATATCCCGACAAAAATCGGATTTGGTTTCACGATTTTCAAAATTTCTTCAAAAAAATTACAGCAGATATTTGTGAACGCTTCTACCCATGCCGTTTACGCTGTTTTTCTTCGCTGCTTCAGTAGCGGTACATCGGCGCGTTATCCTCCGTATCGGCACGTTCCTCCATCAGAGATTTGAACGCATCGGGGTCTTCACGCCATTCCTCCCGCGGCAGCGGATTTGATTGCAGCAGGGCGTACAGGTGCTCTGCCAGCTCTGTTTTGCCCTGCTCGATGGCGGTCTGGATAAGGTATAGGTGTTGCTATGCAGAGTTTTCTGCTTTCATTCGTACCGCTGTGTCTATACCTGCCCGGCCGACCCCTCCGGCGGCAGCCAGCGTTTGCCTCCCAGCCGTATCAGATACAGCAGGCCCCGGACGCACAGCTCCGCGCACATGGCCGCCCACACGCCGGGCAGTCCCCACCGGGGCGCGGCCAGCCACGCCAGTGGCAGGCGGATGCCCCACATGGTGCCCAGATTGAACAGCGTGGGCACCAGTGTACTGCCTGCACCCTGAAATACGCCGCCGGCCACGATGGACGCGCCGTACATAGCCTCGGCAAAGGCCTCAATACGCAGGACGCGGGTGCCCAGGGCGATGATGTCGCTGTCCGGCGTCAGTATCGCCATCATCTGCGGGGCGAAGGCGTACAGCAGCCCGCCGGTGATGACCATGACAACGATACCCAGCAGTACCGTGACCCAGCCCAGGCGTCTGGCCATGCGGTGGCGTCCCGCTCCCACGCTCTGCCCCACCAGCATGGCCGCGGCACTCTGGATGCCGTAGGCGGGCATATAGCACAGGCTTTCCGCCGTGACAGCAAAGGAGTTTGCAGCGATAGCCACGGTGCCCAGGGGCGCCACGATGGCGGTGGACACGATCTGCGCGGTGGACAGTATCACCTTCTCCGATGCCACTGGCGCCGCGATGCGGAGCACCATGCGCAGCTGTGTGCGGTCAAGGTGCAGACTCACCCTTCTCCAACCGCAGCGCCGGGCTGCGGCGCAGGACGAAATACAGCAGGTACAACCCCACCGCCAGCTCCGCAAGGCCAGTGCCCAGGGCGGCGCCCGCCGTGCCCAGTCCCGCGCCGGGCAGGGATAGTGCGCCCAGCCGGATGGTACCGGTGGGGAAAATAAGCAGGGTGTTGAACACCACATCCAGCGCACACATGAGCACCATGCAGACACCGGGCGTGCGCATATTGCCGGTGGCCTGCAGCTGTCCCGCCGCCACGTTGTCCAGCTGGAGGGCGGGCAGGAACAGACTGTACACCAGGAAGTAGGCAGAGGCATCCCGCCAGATATCCTGCTCTGCCCGCAGCAGCCGGGGCAGCGGCGCAGACAGTGCCGCCGCCAGTGCCGCCATGACCACGCTGAAGGCCAGGCACAGCACCAGCGCCTGCTTGAGGATGTTGCGCGCCTCGGCCAGGCGGCCGCCGCCCACCCGCTGCGCCGTCAGCACGTTGAAGCCCATAGCTGCCGCGTAGGACAGCCCTCCGAACAGCCAGGTGGTGGAGGCCACCAGCCCCACTGCCGCCGACTGGGACGCGCCCAGGCGGCCCACCATGGCCGCGTCGATATATTGCATGATAATAGTGGCCAGCTGTGCCATGATGGCCGGCCAGCTGAGCTGCAGCGTCAGGCTGATCTGCTGCCGGGTGGACAGCGGCGCGCCGCTGCGCAGCAAAGCCAGATGATCCGTTTTCAAGGGTGTCCCTCCATAGAACTTGTTTTTTCACTGTACCATCGATTGACAAGGACAAACAAGTCCTTGTCAATCGATGGTACCACGGACGCGCGCTTTTCGCAACCCCGGCGTGGCGGAGCACCGTGATATACAGCATATAAATGTGCGGGCACAGCCCGTTGTCCGGGCGTCCAATACCCGGCCGGGCTTGTTCAGGCCGCGCAATATGGTACAATGCCCGTAAAGAATATCGGCGGGACTGTATCCCGCGAAAAGAGGACAATATGGAGTATCGTGTTCTGCCCCACGGCGGGGAGAAGGTCAGCGCCATCGGCACGCAGCCGGAGGAGTTCGCCGCCATGATCGCCGACCGCCTGCAGCTTGAGCTGCAGAATAACTGAACTGACCGACCGGCCCCACGGCATAGCCGTTGGGCCGGTTTTACTTTACTGGCACATCAGAAACGCTTTCAGCGCCAGCTGGAAGGTCAGCATCTGCTCGCTGTCGTTATAGTTCAGATCCAATATTTCGGCAATACGGTCCAGCCGGTACAGCAGCGTGTTCCGGTGGATAAACAGCGCCTTGGAGGTCTTTACGGAGTTCTGACAGTTGTTGAAATAGGTTTCCAGCGTGTACAGCAGCTGGGTATTGTGTTCCTCGTCGTACGCCAGCAGCGGCTTGATCCGCTGGATCAGCGCCAGTTTCGCATTGGGTGAGTCATAGATGAGCTCGCAGAGAATATACCGGCGGTAAGTGGCAATACGCTCGTCGCATATCCTGCTGGCCAGATCCACCGTGCGGAGCGCCTGGGAATAGCTGCGGCAGAATTCCGCAAGCGAGGGCACAGGGTCACCGATGCCGAAGATCACACCCCGATCCTGCCCCTTAGCGCTGAGCATCTTCATCAGGTCCCCACAGTACTCCCGCACCAGCGCCACCTGCTCATACACGGGCAGGCTCTCGCTCTGCTGCAGCACAAGGATCACGTTGTTGTACTTGGCGAAAGCATAGCTGATATTCCCGGACAGCATCTCCCACTTGTCCGCCAACTGGCTGCGCAGCAGGGCGCTGGTGCCCAGCCATTCTGACGTCTGCAGCAGCCGGTTCTGCTCGGTGAAGGAGATCAGCGCACAGATATAGGGCGAATACAGCGGGATATTGCAGTAGTTGGCGGATTTGACGATCTCGCCGTAGGACAAAGCTCCCTCCGTCACCAGGCCGTCCAGGAAGTGGCTGATCTCCCTCCTGGAGGATGAACCCCCGCGCTTTTTGATCAGCACCAGCGTACAGGCGGCGGCAATACGTCGGTACAATGTGTTCTCATTCTCGGTCAGCGGCGCATTGGCGGGGCGGATCGCGCCCAGATACCCCATGATCTCCTGCTCGGAGTGGATGGGATAGATGTGCACGCACTTGTCCTCCTGCTGTAAGGGATAGATCCCGGCGGACAGACCTGCTGTCCGCAGTTTTTCTACCTCCTTGACGCGCTCCGGCACGGAGAACAGCACCTGCCCCACAGCCAGTTCTTCCCGCAGCCCCGGCTGCAGCATCTGGGAAACGCACTGTATCTTCCGGCTCGGTGTCATATACAGCAGCGGCACGTGCAGCAGCGGGGCGCACTTTTTCAGCAGATATTCCACCTCCGCGTGTCCCTGCAGCACATCAAACATGGCCTGATACACCATCTGCAGCGCCTGTTCCTCGTTGATGCCGTAAACATATTTGCTGACGGCTTCACTGATCTCGGATAGGGAGGTGTGGTAGGGAATACGCATCAGCGGGAAGTGCAGCTCATCGGCCAGCTGCAGCATAGCGGGCGGTATCTCATGAAAATACCGTTTCATTTTAATAACAAGGCCGCCGGAGCCGCTGTCGGCCAGGTCCCGCAGTACCTTCTCCTGCTTTACCGGGTCGTCCAGCAAAAAGTAACCCGTAGTCAGCATGATCTCCCCGGCACGCATCCAATTGACCATCTCCGGGTTATCGAACATCACTGCGCCGGATATGGTGCGCGCCAGGCCGTCCGCACCGGCGGCCACCTCCACCACCCGCAGCTCATTCTGTTTCAAAAGCTCCCGCAGCGTCATAAGTACGCCTCCCTTCGGCAAAACACCAAAACACCCCCTATTTTGATGATACCATTATACCCCATAAGTGTAAACCGCCTTTTGTGCAGACGCACAAAAAACCGGGCGCGAATTTGTGCCGTGCGGCGGGCATGGCCGAGGAAATCGTGCTACCCTATAGGTGAAAATACTTCAGACCGCAAAAGAGGGAGCACATGAAAATTACTGTTCTGACCTGGTGCGTCAGCTTTTTACCTATACTGCTGCTGATTATGCTGCTGGCGGTTTTCCGCATATCTACCGCCCGCGCCGCAGGTGTGACACTGCTGCTGGCCGTACTGTCCGCCTTAGTAGTGTACAAAGCGGACATACAGCTGGTACTGTTCGAGAGTCTGAAAGGCGTGTGGAGCACAGCCACCATCCTATATATCATCTTCCCCGCGCTGCTGCTGTACGAGCTCATCGCCGCCTCCGGCGCCATAGATGTGATGAACGACACCATGCGGCAGCTGAGTCCCCACGAGCTGTTCCGCATCCTGACAGTAGGTTGGGTATTCGTGGGATTTCTGCAGGGTATCACCGGCTTTGGCGTTCCGGTCGCCATATGCGTCCCCATGCTGGTGGCGCTGGGCGTCCGTCCTACCATGGCGGTCATCATCGCCCTGCTGGGCCAAGCCTGGGGCAACACCTTCGGCACGCTGGCTGTGGCCTGGGACGTGTTGGTGCAGATCTCCGGCATCACCGGCACGGAGCTGCATCTGACTGCCCGCTACACCGCCTTGCTTCTGTGGATACTGAACCTGGCCGCTGGCGCATTGATCTGCTGGCTGTATGACCGGGGCCGCGGGCTGCGGCAGGGCGCTGTGTTTGTCCTTGTGATCTCCCTGATACACGGCGGCGGCGAGCTGCTGGTCGCACAGTACAACGCCTCCATCGCGGCCTTTATCCCCGCCACCGTGGCTATGGCCGCCATACTCCCCCTGTCCCGTCTGCCCATGTACCGCAGAGCATACGCCTGTGAAGGCAGCCCCATGATGGTACGCCGGACCTCCGCGACAGGCGCGGAAAAGCCTCGCGGCGCCGTCTGGCTGTACTTTGCCCCCTATATGGTGCTGATCCTTGTTACCGTAGTACTTCTGGTGATCCCTTCCGTCCACGAGGCGCTGAGCCGCTGGAGCGTGGGGTTCGCTTTCCCCGAGACCCGCACCGCCTACGGCATCGTCAATGCTGCCACGGCCAAGTACTCTCCCTTCCACCCGCTGGTGGATTCCGGTACCGTACTGCTGCTGACCTGTATCATCAGCTACGCCCTGCTCCATGGCCGCGGTCTGCTGGAGCGTTCACAGCTCCGCGTCATGCTGTCACGGACGCTGCAGAAAACAAGACCCGTAGCCGTGTCCCTGATCCTGCTGTTGATCATCTCCAAGCTCATGAGCGGCAGCGGCCAGACGCTGGTGCTGGCGCAGGGCATCACCCACGTCATGGGTCGGTGGTACGCGCTGCTGGCCGGCGTGCTGGGTGTGATAGGCTCCTTTGTCACCGGTAGCAACATGTCCTCCAACATCCTGTTCACCGATGTACAGGTGAATGCAGCCGCCGACCTCGGCGCCAGCAGCAGCCCCCTGCTGGCGGCGCAGACCGCCGGCGCCTCCGCCGGCAGTATGATCTCCCCCAGCAAGATCATCCTGGGTACCACAGCCGGCGGCGTACCTGGCGAAGAGGGCACGGTACTGCGCTTCACGCTGCTGACGGCAGCGATCCTCACTTTGGTCACTGGGGTGATCTGCCGGATCATCCTGTAATAAGAAAGGAGAGCAAATCGTGAAAACTTTGTTCCGCAATGGCAGCATCCACACCATGAACGGCACAGAGGTCGTTCATTCCCTGCTGGTGGAGGACGGCCGCATTCTGGATGTGAACTGCGATGTCCCCGCTGGCGAGTGTCAGGTGGTGGACCTGCACGGTAAGACCGTACTGCCCGGCTTCCACGACAGCCACGAGCACTTCCTCTGCTATGCCACGGATAAGGAGAAGATCAACTTCTTCGGTATCCGCTCTCTGGAGGAAATGGCCGAGCGCACCCGCCGGTACATCGCCGACCGCGGCATCAAAAAGGGCGAATGGATCCAGGGCGGCGGTTGGAACGAAAATGAGTTCGACGTGCCTGTGCTGCCCTCCCGGCAGGATCTGGACAAGTTCTGCCCGGACAACCCCGCCATCTTTACCCGTACCTGCTGCAGCGTGGCCGTGGCCAACACCGCCGCGCTGAAGGCCGCCGGCATTTTTGATGATATTCCTACGCTGCAGGACGGTCACATCGTGGTGGATGAAAACGGCGTCCCCACCGGCATGCTCCACGAGCGCGCCCGGCACCTGGTCTATGACATCCTGACCAAGTACACCAAGGAACAGCTGAAGCAGTTTATCCTGGACTATCAGAAGGATCTGCTGTCCACCGGTCTGACCACCGTACAGACCGACGACTTCAAGCTGTGGGACGCCACTATCGATGACATTCTGGCCGCCTATGAGGAACTGGACAAAGAGGGCAAGCTGAACGTGCGCTTCATCCAGCAGCTCCGCCTCATCACCGACGCGCAGCTGGAGGACTACCTCCACCGCCACAGCGGCCGCACCGGCGACGGCAGCGAGTTCTTCAAGATCGGTGCCTTCAAGCTGCTGCCCGACGGTTCCCTGGGCGGAAAGACCGCCGCGCTGCGCGAGCCCTATGAGGGCGACCCGGAAAATAAGGGCATCTTCGTCTATGACGAGAAGGTGTTCTATGACCTGCTGGAAAAAGCCTACCGCAACGGCCTGCAGCTGGCCATCCATGCCATCGGTGACTATACCATGGACGTGATTTTGGACTGCTATGAAAGGATCGCCGCCAAGTACCCCAAGCCCGATCCACGGTTCCGCATCATCCACTGTCAGATCACCAGCGAAGATATTTTGGACCGCTTCGCCCGCAACGGCGTTTTGGCGGACATCCAGCCCCTGTTCATCCGTGCGGATATGGAGATCGCCGAGGAGCTGCTGGGCAAGGAGCGTGTCTCCACCTCCTACGCCTGGAAGACCATGCTGGACAAGGGCATCCACGTTTCCGGCAGCTCCGACGCCCCTGTGGAATCCTTCGACCCCATCCTGGCTATCCACTGCGCCGTCACCTCTCAGAATTTGGATGGACAGCCTGCGGGCGGCTGGCTGCCGCAGCAGAAGCTGACCGTGCAGGAGGCCGTGGCGCTGTACACCACCGGCTCCGCCTACACCAGCTACGAGGAAAACGTCAAGGGCAAGCTATGCCCCGGCTATCTGGCGGACTTCATCGTCCTGTCCCAGGACATCTTCTCCGTCCCGGAGAATGAGATCGTCAACACCAAAGTTGAGCAAACCTACTTGGGAGGTAAGTTGGTATATTCCTGTTGACATCCCCTTTCCCACGCATCAGAATAAGACGATACAAGAGAGGAGAGAATCATGAAAAAGAAAAGAAATCTTATCGGTGTATGTCTGGTGGCCGTTCTCATGCTCGCTCTGACCGTTATCGGCTATGCTGCCGGTGACGGCGAAGCGGCACCGGAGTACGGCGCATGGTGCCTGGTCCCCCCGCTGGTCACCATCGTCCTGGCCTTCGTTACCAAGCAGACCATCATCTCCATGTTCATCGGCATCTGGGTAGGTGCCACCATCATCCATCACTTTAACCCCATCGACGGCCTGATCGGCAGCTTCACTGGGTACCTGGTGCCCTCTATTGCCGACAGCTGGAACGCGGGCATGCTGATCATCATGGCGCTCATTGGCGGCTTCATGTATATGCTCAGCGCCTGCGGTGGCGCGGAGGCCTTCGGCCGCTGGGCCGAGAAGGTGGCTAACAACCGCAAAAAGAGCCAGCTGCTGGCCTGGATCGCCCCCTTCGTATTCATCTTCAATCAGGGCTGCCTGCTGGTGGGCGTCATCATGCGTCCCGTCACCGACAAGACCCATATCTCCCGCGTAAAGCTGGCCTACATCACCGATGCCATGGGCGCACCGCTGGTCTCTATGTCCCCCATCAGTGATAACGGCGTGTACCTGGTGGGTCTGCTGGCCGCCGAGATCGCCGCCCTGAACCTCACCGGCGTGGGTGCCTACGACCTGTATTTCGGCATGTTCCAGTTCAACCTGTACGGTGTGTTCTCCGTCATCACCGTCCTGCTGGTCATCCTGTTCGGTCTGGATGTCGGCCCCATGTACAAGGCCGAGAAGCTGGCTATCGAGACCGGCAAGACCTACAGCGACACCGACAACCTGATCGCCACTCCCCCCGAGACCGACTTCGCCGAGGACTGCAAGCTGAGCATGGCCAACTTCCTGGCCCCCATGATCACTCTGATCCTTACCATCTTCGCCGTGGTGTTCTACACTGGCCAGATCTGGGTCAACGGCTTCATTGGCTGCTTCGGCCACGCCAATATCCAGATGGCCATCGCCATGTGCTTCCTCACCGGCTCCATCGCCGCCGGAATCGTGGGCATTAAGTCAAAGCTCATTACCCTGGGCGGTGCCATTGACAAGTGGACGAAGGGTGCGGCCAGCATGATGCAGGTCATTATGATCCTCGTGTGTGCGTGGAGCATCAGCGGTCTGACCAAGTCCATGAATATCGGCCAGTTCCTCACCGGCGTAGTGCAGGATTCTATCCCCGCGGCGCTGATCCCCGCCATCCTGTTCCTGATCGGCGTGGTGGTGTCCTTCGCCACCGGCAGCTCCTGGGGCGTCTGGGCCCTGGGTATGCCCATCGCCCTGCCCATGGCCAACGCAATGGGTATCCCCCTGACTCTGGCTATCGGCGCGGTCGTTTCCGGCGGTCTGTTCGGTGACCACTGCTCCCCCATCTCCGACACCACCATCCAGTCCTCCACCAGCGCCTGCTGCGACCATCTGCAGCACGTAAAGACCCAGCTGCCCTATGCCTTGACGGTTGGTATCTCCTCCCTGATCGGCTTCCTGTTCGCCGGACTGGTGGCTCCCGTGCTGGCTCTGCCCGTGACCCTGGTGTGCATCATTGCCGCCCTGTTGGTCATGAAGAACATCTCCCGTAAACGGGCCGCTGTGGCTGCCTGAGTGATCTCCCTTACCTCCCCTCAAAAAGGAAACCGCCCACCGGGCGGTTTCCTTTTTGCTCTCCGGCCGCAAAAGGACCGTCCAACGTCCGGCTGGCTTTATGTACATCGGAGCCCTTGCTTTTTGGCAAAATGCAGACTATACTAAGGGCGAAAAGCTGAAATGCACCTGTGGAGAGGAGGCAGCATAGATGAGGGAGATGTGTCAGACTTTCGGCATAACAGCGCTCGGCGAGACCGTGGAAAGCTGGACACTGGAAAATGAGTTTCTGACAGCGGAGGTGCTTACCTACGGCGCAACGCTGCGGCGGCTGGTGTTCGGCGGCGTGGATGTGGTGCTGGGCTATGACACCCTGTCGGAATACGAGCGAAACGACGGCTATGTCGGCGCGACAGTGGGCCGGGTGTGCAACCGAATCGGCGGGGCGTCCTTCGAACTGAACGGCAAGACGTACCCACTGGCGAAAAACGACGGAGAGAACCATCTCCACGGCGGCGTGCGGGGATTTGACAAATATATCTGGGCGGCGGAGCCGCTGGCGGACGGCCTGCGGCTGCACCGTCTGTCGCCTGACGGGGAGGAGGGGTATCCCGGAACGTTGGCGGTGTCGGTGACGTATCGGCTGGCCGGCGAGTCGCTTCGGATCGAATACGAGGCGGAAAGCGATGCCGACACCCTGTGCAGCCTGACCAACCACAGCTATTTCAACCTGAACGGCGGCGGTACGGCTATGGCGCATACGCTGGCACTGGCGGCGGAGAGGTATCTGGAGACATCTCCCGGCTGCCTGCCCACGGGGCGGGCGCTGCCGGTGGCGGGGACGCCCTTTGACTTCCGCGCAGCTAAGGCTGTCGGACGTGATATCGGCACCCCGGCGGAGCAGCTGCGGCTGGTGAACGGCTATGACCACCATTTCTGCGTGGACGGGGCCGGTCTGCGCCGTGCGGCGGTGCTGCGGGGCGACAGCAGCGGCATCGCCATGACGATGGACACCACCTCTCCCGGTGTGCAGCTGTATACGGCCAACTGGCTGTCCCGGCGCGGCGGAAAGAATGGGGCGGTATATGAGCCCCGCTGTGCCGTGTGTCTTGAGCCGCAGTTCCCGCCGGATGCGGTACACCACCCAAACTTTCCACAGCCGCTGCTGCGGCGGGGCGAAGTATACCGGCACTGCACGGTATACTCCTTTTCAAAATAACAACACATCCCCCGTGCAGCGTATCTGCGCGGGGGATGTGTTGTTATTATTGCGCTCAGCCCATGACCACGCGTACCTGCACCTCTGTGCCGGGTGCGGCCGGGGGAAGCACATTCCCGGTGATGGATGTTCCATCCACGGTGATGGAAGCGATTCCCTTTTCTACGTGGTGAGGATTCTCCACAGTGATGCGGTAGACTGCACCGCGGTAGCGGCGCTTGATGGTATAGCCTGCCCATCCCGCGGGAATGCAGGGGGCGACAGCAAGACCGTCCAGCGTGGGCTGCACGCCGAGAATGGCCTGCGAGATGCTGACGAATGTCCAGGCTGCCGTGCCGGTGAGCCAGCTGTTCTTGCCCTCGCCGAAGGTGGGCGCGTCCTTGCCGGCCACCATCTGGCTGTATACATACGGCTCAGTGCGATGGATCTCACTGATGTCCTCAATATAGGCGGGGCAGGTCTTGCGGTAGACCTCGAAGGCGCGTGTGCCGTGCCCCAGCACCGTCTCGGCGCAGGTGATCCACGGGTTGTTGTGGCAGAAGATACCGGCGTTCTCCTTATAACCGGGGGGATAGCTGGTGATCTCGCCCAGCTCCAGATGATACCGGGTGTAGGCCGGGTGCAGCAGGACGATGCCGTATTGGGTGTCCAGATACCGCTGCACGCTCGCCAGCGCCTGCGCGGCCTGGCCGGTGGCGGCGCCGATGCCCGCCATGACGCACATACCCTGCGGCTCGATGAATATCCGGCCCTCTTCACATACCTGGCTCCCGACGGGCGCACCGAAGGCATCGTAGGCGCGGCGGAACCACTCACCGTCCCAGCCGGCATCCAGGACCGTCTGCTCCATGGCGGTAATGGCGCTCTCGGCATCGTCTGCCTCGGCATCCAGACCCAGATGACGGCAGATATCCGCCCAGACGCGGCCGTATTTCACGAACATACCGGCGATAAACACGCTTTCCGCCACCGGCCCCTCACTGGGTCCGGTGGTCTGAAAGCTCTCGCCGGGATGGGCGGAGAAGCAGTTGAGGTTCAGACAGTCGTTCCAGTCGGCGCGGCCGATCAGCGGCAGACCGTGGGGCCCCAGGTGGTCGACGGTATAGCGGAAGCTGCGCCGCAGGTGCTCCAGCAGCGGCTGCTCCGTGCCGGCTTTCGTGTCGAAGGGCACCGGCTCGTCCAGAATGGTCCAGTCGCCCGTCTCGCGGAGGTAGGCGTCCGTTCCGGCAATGAGCCACAGCGGGTCGTCGTTAAAGCCGCTGCCCACAGCCAGGTTGCCCTTCTTGGTCAGGGGCTGGTACTGGTGATAGGCGCTGCCGTCGGGGAACTGGGTGGCGGCAATGTCCAGGATGCGTTCCCTTGCCCACTGGGGGATCATGTGGACGAAGCCCAGCAGGTCCTGACAGGAGTCACGGAAGCCCATGCCCCGGCCCATACCGCTTTCGAAGTAGCTGGCGGAACGGCTCATGTTGAAGGTGACCATGCACTGGTACTGGTTCCAGATGTTTACCATGCGGTCCAGCTTCTCGTCACCGGAGGACACCTGATAGCCGTCCAGCAGCCGGCTCCAATGGTCCCACAGGGCGGCAAGCGCCCGGTCAAAGGCTGCGTCGGAGCTGTAGCGCTCCATCATGGCGTGGGCCTTTTCCTTGTTGATGACGCCGGGAGCGCTCCATTTGGCGTCCTCCGGATTTTCAATGTAGCCCAGGCCCAGCAGCAGGGTTTGGGATGCGCCGGGGGCCAGCGACAGCGTGAACTGCATGGCGCCTACCGGCGCCCAGCCGTGAGCCACGCTGCCGGTGCAGGCACCGTTTTTCACCGCCTGGGGCATGGACGGCGCGCCATACACGCCTATAAAGGCGTCGCGGCTGGTGTCAAAGCCCTCGTAAGGGCGGTCTGCCCACAGCACGGCGTAGTGATCCCGGCGCTCGCGGTACTCGGTCTTGTGATAGATGGCGTTGGGCTCCAGCTCCACCTCGCCAATGGAGAAATTGCGCTGAAAATTGGAGCTGTCGTCCATGGCGTCCCACAGGCAGAACTCCGCATAGGGAAACAGCGACACTGTGCGGGGCGCATCACTCTCGTTGGTGACGGTCAGCCGGGTCAGCAGGCAGTTGTCGCCCTTGGGCACCAGCATTTCCTGACGGACGGCTATGCCGTTTTTGGAGCCGCGGAGGATTGTATAGCCCAGTCCGTGGCGGCACTCATACTCGTCCAGCTCCGTCTGCGTGGGCTGCCAGCCGGGGTTCCAGACGGTGTCGCCGTCCTTGACGTATACATGAAAGCCGTCGCTGTCCAGCGGGCAGTTGTTATAGCGGTAGCGGGTCAGACGGCGGAGACGGGCATCCCGGTAGAAGGCGTAACCGCCGGCTGTGTTGGACACCAGCGCAAAAAAGTCCTCGCTGCCCAGGTAATTGATCCACGGCAGCGGTGTGCGGGGTGTCTCGATCACATATTCGCGTTTTGCGTCGTCGAAGTGGCCAAAGCGCATAAAAACGTCTCCTTTCGCTCGCGGCGTGGTGCCGGAGCCGATATTACGAAAACGATTAAGGCATATATGGATATGCGTTCAATAGAGAGAGTAGCGCATTTTTGCGTAAAAAGCAAGCTATTTTTCAGCCAATTTCATAAAAAATGAAAATTATATAGGCGGCAACGTTGTTACGTTTATTTTCGCTGGGAAATTATACAAATTTTCGTAGTTGTAGTCGTGCGAATATACAAAGTTGAGCATTCTAAACAAACATATATTGCTTTTTCTGCCCGAATGGGGTATTGTAAGAAGCGAAAACGATTAAGTTATGCAAACGGAAGGAGGACACCTGTGGTATCCATGAAGGACATCGCACAGCGTTGCGGCGTATCCGTGGCCACGGTCAGCAAGGCACTGAACGGTCAGCAGGATATCGGAGAGGATACTCGCCGACGGATCTGTATCGCCGCGGAGAAGATGGGCTATATGACAAACTCCGCCGCCCGTGCGCTGAAGACCAACCGCACCTATAATTTAGGCGTACTGTTTGTGGACGAGAGGCACAGCGGTCTGGCACATGAGTACTTCTCCGCTGTGCTGGAAAGCTTCAAGGCTGAGGCGGAGGCCCACGGCTACGACATCACCTTCCTCAACCACAACGTGGGTGGAAAGCCCACCACGTATTTGCAGCACTGCCGGTACCGCGGTCTGGACGGCGTGGTCATCGCCTGTGTGGATTTTAACCACCCGCAGGTGCAGGAGCTGGTGGACAGCGGGCTGCCGCTGGTGACCATCGACCACGTGTTCAACAACCGTCTGGCCGTGACCTCCGATAACCTCTGCGGCACGGAGGCGCTGGTGCGCCACGTGTACGAGGCCGGTCACCGGCACATCGCCTTCATCCACGGCGAGGACACTGCCGTTACCCAAAACCGCCTGACCTCATATTACCGGGCGCTGGAGGCGCTGGGGCTGGAGGCGGAGCCGGATTATGTACGCGCAGGGCGCTACCACGATCCGGAGTGCTGCGCCCGCGAGACGGCCGCGCTGCTGGCGCTGCCGCAGCCGCCAACCTGCATTCTGTTTCCCGATGATTTTTCCGCCATCGGCGGCCTGAACACCATCGCCGCCGCAGGACTGCGGGTCCCCGACGACATCTCTGTGGCTGGCTACGACGGTATCTATCTTTCCCAGACCATGAGCCCGCGGCTGACCACGTACCGACAGGATACGGCGGCCCTGGGCCGGACCGCCGCCGCGCGGCTCATCGAGCTGATCGAGAAGCCCCGCACCACCGTCATGGACCGCACCGTCGTTACCGGCGCGCTGCTGCCCGGCGGGACGGTAGCCTCACCCCGCACCGAATAAGGTGATACCTGTGCAGAAGGCACAGTATGTATATCACACACTTTTAAGGAGGAAATGCTATGAAGAAGTTTTTGACTATGCTGCTGGCGCTGGTCATGGCGCTGAGCCTTGTGGCCTGCGGCCAGACCGAGCAGCCCGACGCCGACAAGGACGCCGAGGGCACCAGCACCGACCCGTTCTATATCTGGACATGGAACACCGACTATCAGAAGATCCTGGACGAGGTGCTGCCCAAGTACCTGAGCGAGGAGCAGGTCTCCCGCATCCAGATCGTCAATGTGGGCGACTCCAACATTTATCAGGACAAGATCGATGCGATCCTGGCCGATCCCAGCAACGAGCAGTATCCCGACATCATGCTGCTCGAGGTGGGCTATGTGCAGAAGTACGTCCAGTCCGGCCAGCTGATGAAGGCCGCTGATCTGGGCATTACCGCCGAGGATATGTCCAATATGTACGACTACAACCTGAAACTGGGCAGCGACGCCAACGGCGACGCCTACGCCCTGTTCTGGCAGGCCACGCCCGGCTGCTGGCAGATCCGCACCGATTTGGCCGAGAAGTACATGGGCACCACCGATCCTGCCGAGCTGCAGGAAAAGCTGAGCACCTGGGATAAGGTCATCGAGGTCTCCAAATCCGTCAATGAGCAGAGTGGCGGCAAGGTGAAGCTGCTCAGCGGCGCGGACGATCTGAAGTATGTATTCTGCAACGGCGCCCGCACCTCCGCGTGGTATGACGCCGATGACAACATCGTTATCGATGACGCCGTCAAGACCTACTTTGAGCTGAGCAAGAAGCTGGACGGCCTGACCTTCGACACCAAGATGTGGAGCACCGACTGGGCCGCGCTGAAGGACGGCGACGGTGAGGAGACGGAAGCCTGCATCGCCTTTACCGGCTGCCCCTGGTACACCTACTGGTGCCTGACCGACACCTGGTCCGACAACTCCGTACTGATCCAGGGTCCCCAGGCCTTCTACTGGGGCGGCACCGGCCTGGCGGCTACCGCCAACTGCTCTGACAAGGAGCTGGCCCGCCAGATCATCTACTACACCACCTGCAACACCGAGTCCATGGTGGCCATCAACACCGCCAACGGCGACTATGTGAACAACAAGGCCGCCATCGATTACATCAAGGAGAACGGCTCCGGTACCACCAGCACCTATAAGACCGCCGGCGGTCAGGACATCATCGGCTTCTTCGCTGACAAGTGCGACGGCATCAATGTGCTGGCTGTGGGTGAGGATCAGGTCATCTGCGAGCAGCTGCTGCCCGCCGCTGTGGATGCGTATATCGCCAACGGCGATCTGGATGCTGCGCTCACTGACTTCGCGGCCTCCATCCACGACAAGTATTCCTACCTGAACGTTAAGTAAGGCGTTTCCCGACAGGCCTCCCTTCCCCGGTGGGGGGAGGGAGGCCTGCGGTCATTTCCCGAAAGGAGGCTCACTATGCGTGCACCGAAACCGAAGCATAAGGGCATCAGCTACAGCAAGTACGGCTATCGGTTCATTCTGCCGTTCTTTCTGGTGTATCTGGTGTTCTCCCTGTGGCCGCTGCTGAGCACGTTTTATTACAGCCTGTTTGAATACACCACCCGTAATCTGGTAGAGACATCTGCTTTCGCGGGGCTGGGGAACTATGGCAAGGTGCTGGGCCTGGTAGAGGGGGAGAAGGCCAATTTCCTCCTGTATCTGGGAAACACGGTCCGGATATGGATCTGCAACTTTGTGCCCCAGATCCTGATGAGCCTGCTGGTGGCCGCGTGGCTGACCGACAACCGCGTGCAGCTGAAGGGCAAGGGTGTATTCAAGGTGCTGACCTATATGCCCAATATCATCACGGCAGCCTCCGTATCCATGGTGTTCTACGCGCTGCTGTGTCAGTACGGCCCGGTGATGACCACGCTGCGGAAGCTGGGGTGGGTGGCGCAGACGGCCAACATCATGTCCGACAAGTGGGCCACCAGCCTGACCATCTCCTTTATCCTGTTCTGGATGTGGTACGGCAACACGTCCCTGATCCTGATCTCCGGTATGATGGGTATCAACAGGTCCCTGTACGAGGCCGCCGATATTGACGGCGCCACTTCCTGGCAGAAATTTATCCGCATCACCCTGCCGCTGCTGAAGCCGGTGCTGCTGTATACGCTGGTCACCTCTGCCATCGGCGGATTGCAGCTGTACGACATTCCCGCCCTGTTCAATACCAACGGCGGCACCATCGGTTATCCAGACGATACCAGCACCACCGTTACCATGTACATCATGCGCCTGCATAGTACAGATACCGGCCGCGCGGCGGCGGTGTCCATCCTGCTGTTTCTGGTGACGGTGGCGGTCTCCATGCTGCTGTTCTTCTTTATGAAGGAACGGCAGCCCCGCAAAAAGCATTTTCAGGCAGGAGGTGATGCACAGTGAAGCACCACGACCCCGCCGCCATTCGGCGCGCCAAGATCATCCGCACCATTGTGATGGTGTTTTTGTGCGTCCTCAGCCTGCTGCCCTTCTACCTGATGTTCATCAACGGCACGCGGACCTCCAACGAGGTCAAGTCCGGCATCAGCTTCTGGTTCGGCAGCAATCTGCTGGAAAACCTGCATAACTTCGACCTGAAGCAGCGCGGCCTGGGTGTTACCGCCCTGGGCAGCATGGTCAATTCTCTGCTGGTGACGGTGCCGGCCACCGCGTTGTCGGTCTATTTCTCCGCGCTGACGGCCTACGGCATCCACGCCTACGATTTCAAGCTGAAAAAAGCCGCCTGGGGCTTTATCCTGGCGGTGATGATGGTGCCCACGCAGGTGTTCGCCATCGGCTATTATAAGTTTATGATACAGCTGAAGCTGATCGACACCTACTGGCCGCTGATCATCCCGGCCATCACCACGCCGGTGGTGGTGTTCTTCCTGCGGCAGTATCTGCTGGGAGCGCTGCCTCTGGAGGTGGTGGAGGCCGCCCGTATCGACGGCTCCGGAGAGTTCCACACCTTCAATACCATCGTCTTGCCTATTATGAAGCCGGCACTGGCGGTACAGGCCATCTTCCAGTTCGTAGCCAACTGGAACAGCCTGTTCCTGCCCAGCCTGATCATCAACTCCACCGGGAAAAAGACACTGACCATGTTCGTGCAGATGCTCATGGGGGAGTCTTTCCGCGCCGATTACGGCGTGATATTCCTGGCGCTGTCCATCACTATTCTGCCGATGTTCATCATGTATTTCCTCCTTTCCCGTTACATCGTGGAGGGCGTGTCGCTGGGAAGCGTCAAGGGATGAGCCGTACCGTATTTCCACCTTCCAAATGTCCAAATGGATAACTGCAAAAGAGCCGCTTATTCCGGTTTGGGAATAAGCGGCTCTCGGCCTTTTCACGCGCGATGAATTTTCAGCGCGCCCCGGTGTTCTCTGTGCTCATATCCGGATGTCCCCGTCAGCGGCCTGCGCCTGCCGAAGCAGCGGCGTGCAGGCATCCAGAAATTTCCGTACCTGCTGCGGGCACCGCCCGATATACAGCCGCGGCTCCATCAGCTGCTCCAGCTCCGACCGGCTCAGTCCGAAGACCGGATCGCCTGCCAGCCGGTCCAGCAGGTCGCAGGGCAGACCTTCCTTCATGCGCTTTGTTGCTGCCATAGAGTGTCTCCGAATGACCTCGTGCAGCTGCTGCCGGTCGCCGCCCCGCTTCACCGCCTCCATCATCAGGTCCTCCGTGGCCAGGAACGGCAGATATTCCCGCAGGGTGCGATTTACGATCGCCTCGTTGACGTGCAGACCCGCCGTCACGTTCTGGCACAGCCGCAGTACTGCGTCGATGCACAAAAAGCCCTCCGGCATGGCGATGCGCCGGTTGGCAGAGTCGTCCAGCGTTCGCTCCAGCCACTGGACGGAAGCGGTCATAGGCGCGTTCATAGCGTCGGCTATCATATAGCGGCTGAGAGAGCAGATGCGTTCACACCGCATGGGATTGCGCTTATAGGCCATGGCGGACGAGCCGATCTGATCCGCCTCGAAGGGTTCCTCCAGCTGCCGGTCATGCTGCAGAAGGCGGATATCGTTAGCCATGCGATAGGCGCTCTGGGCGATGCCGCTGAGACAGCCGAGGATGCGGCTGTCCGTCTTCCGGGGATAGGTCTGTCCACATACCGGGAAGCAGGCGGAAAAGCCGAACTCCGCCGCGATGCGGCGGTTCATCTCGTCGATCTTTGCCTCATCGCCGTCAAACAGGTCCATGAAGCTGGCCTCTGTGCCCGTGGTGCCTCGGCAGCCCAAGAACCGCAGTGCGGACAGTACATGGTCCAGCTCCTCCACGTCAGCGAGAAAGTCCTGCATCCACAGGACAGCGCGTTTGCCCACGGTCACGGGCTGTGCCGGCTGGTAGTGTGTATAGCCCAGGGCGGGCGTGTCGGCATATTTTTTCGCGAAGGCCGCCAGGTTGTTCAATACGGTCAGCAGCTGTGCGCGCAGATAGACAAGGCCATCCCGGTACAGGATCAGGTCGGCGTTGTCGGTCACATAGCAGCTGGTGGCCCCCAGATGGAGGATCCCCGCCGCCGACGGCGCCGCCTTGCCGTAGGCGTATATGTGCGCCATCACATCGTGCCGTACCTCTCGCTCCCGTTGGGCGGCCGCATCATAGTCGATGTCGGTGATATGCGCCTCCAGCTCGGCGACCTGCGCTTCGGTGATGGGCAGACCTAACTGGCACTGGGCGCGGGCCAGCGCCGTCCACAGCCGCCGCCAGGTCTGATAGCGGCTGTCGTCGGAAAACAGGTGCAGCATATAGTCCGAGGCATAGCGGGATGCCAGCGGGGAGCTGTACATATCGTGAGACATAACGATCCTCCTTGTTTATCGGATGATCAGGCTCTCTCGCTCGGCGCCCACGGAGACATACCCGATATGGCAGCCGATGGCCTGTTCCACATACTCCACATAGTCCCGCGCCGCCTGGGGCATATCCGCCCATGTACGCACGCCGGAGATATCGCAGCCCCAGCCCGGGAGGTATTCCATGACAGGCTTGGCCCTCTCCAGCACGGCAGGGAAGGGGAATTCGTGGGTGATCTCGCCGTCGATCTCATAGGCGGCGCAGACCGGGACCTCGTCCATGTAGCTGAGGATATCCAGCTTGGTCAGCGCGATATTCGTCGCGCCCTGTACCTCCACGCCATAGCGTGTGGCCACCAGGTCAATGGGGCCTACCCGGCGGGGGCGGCCCGTCTTGGCGCCATACTCCGCGCCGGCCTCCCGCAGCTTTTCCGCGTCGGCGCCGAACCACTCGCAGGTGAACGGCCCCTCGCCCACGCAGGAGGAATACGCCTTTACCACGCCCACCACTTCATCGATCTTTGCGGTGGGCAGCCCCGCGCCGATAGGCGCGTAAGCGGCGATGGTGTTGGAGGAGGTGGTGTAGGGATAGATACCGTAGTCCAGGTCGCGCAGCGCGCCCAGCTGTCCCTCGAACAGAATGGCCTTGCCCTCTGCCTGCGCCTGCCGCAGATACCGCCCGGTGTCCGCTACATAGGGCCGGACCTGCGCGGCATACGTCTCCAGCCACGCGGTCATCTCCGCCATGGTATAGCCCTTGGCGCCATAGACCTTCTGCACTATCAGATTTTTCCATTCCAGCAGGTCCTGCAAGTGCGCCATCAGGCGATCGGGATACAGCAGTTCACCGGCCTGAATGGTCTTTTTCTGGTACTTATCGGAGTAGAACGGCGCGATGCCCTGCTTGGTGGAGCCGTACATCTTGTCCTTCAGGCGCGCCTCCTCCAGCGCGTCCAGCTCCCGGTGCCACGGCAGCAGCAGGGAGGCCCGGTGGCTGACCATCAGGTTTTCCGGGGAGATGCTGACGCCCGCCGCGCGGATCGTTTCCATCTCCGTCACCATGTTTTCGCAGTCCAGCGCCACGCCGTTGCCCAGGATATTCATCACGCCGGGGCGGAACACGCCGGAGGGCAGCAGATGCAGGGCGAATTTGCCCATATCGTTGATAACGGTGTGCCCGGCGTTGCCGCCGCCCTGATACCGCACCACCACATCGTACTGCCCTGTCAGATAGTCCACCATGCGGCCCTTTCCCTCGTCGCCCCAGTTGATACCTACGATCGCGCAATTTGCCATATTCGCTGCCTCCGTTCCGTGTTATTTCCAAACGACGGTTCATTATACGCGCAGCAAGATAATAAGTAAAACATCGATTTAATATATGGCGTATAAGCGAATTTAATAGCAAAGCGCACCCGGCACAACTGTACTGCGCCGGATCAAAAGCTGAAAAGCACACCCCAGGGGGGTGTGCTTTTCGCGTTTACTTCTGCAGGAGCTGTTCCAGCGCGGCCATCCGCAGGCATACGCAGAATACCTCCATGGCCTTCTCCAGCTCCTCCACCGGCGGCAGGGAAGGCGCGATGCGGATGTTGCTGTCCTGCGGGTCGACGCCATAGGGGAAGGTAGCGCCCGCGCCGGTCATGGTCACGCCGGCCTCCTTGCACAGCGCCAGCGTCCGTTTGGCCAGCCCCGGCAGGGTGTTTACAGACACGAAATAGCCTCCGGTGGGCTTTTGCCACGCGGCGATGCCCAGCGGTGCGATCTCCCGCTCCAGGCAGCGCAGCACGCACCGGAACTTAGGCCGCAGTATGGCAGCGTGCTGCTGCATCAGCGCCAGCGTGTGTGCCTTATCCTGCAAAAACAGTACATGGCGCAGTTGGTTGACCTTGTCGTAGGAGATCATTTGGATATCCATCAGCTTTTCCATATACGCCAGATTAGCCGTCGACGCGGCCATGACGGATATGCCTGCGCCGGGCAGGGTGATCTTGGAGGTGGAGGCGTACTCGAACACCATGTCCGGGTTCCCCGCCTCGCGGCAGAGGGTCAGTATGTCGTCAAAGGGCACGAACGGGCCCTCAAACTCATGCACGCAGTAGGCGTTGTCCCACATCAGCAGAAAGTCCGGCGCCGCGGGCTTCAGTGCGGCAATGCGCCGCACCGTTTCGGCGGAGTACACGATGCCGTCCGGATTGGAGTATTTGGGTACGCACCACATACCCTTCACGGCGGGATCCCGCACCAGCGTCTCCACCAGGTCCATGTCCGGGCCGGTGGGCGTCATGGGCACGGTGATCATCTCCGCGCCGAAGGACTCTGTGATTTTGAAATGCCGGTCATAGCCGGGAGCCGGGCACAGCCATTTTACCTTGTCCAGCCGGCTCCAGGGTGCTTCGCTGTGGAGCAGTCCGTGGGTATATGCCTTGGCGATGGTGTCATACATCAGCGTCAGCGAGGCGCTGCCGCCGATGAAACATTCCTCTGCCCGGCAGCCCAGCAGCTCCGCGAACAGTTTTTTAGCACTGGGCAGACCGGACAGCTGCCCGTAGTTGCGGACATCCATGCCGTCCGCCTGGCACTGCACAGGGTCGTGCAGTATGGTCAATATGTCGGATACAGCGTCCAGCTGCGCCTTGCCGGGCTTGCCCCGCGCCATATTCAGCGCCAGCCCCAGTCCACGCAGGGCGTCGAACCGGGCGGAGACCTCTGCGTATTCCCGGCGCAGTGCCTCCGGGGAGAGGGAACGATAAGCGGTCGTCATGATCGTCACTCCTTACTCATTGTTTGTGTGCTGCACCGCACAGTTCGCGGACAGAGGCGATGCCATTGCGGTGCAGATAGGAATCAAGGTCATGGATGATGTTGTGCATGGTCATGGGATTGTTGAAATTACAGGAGCCCACCTGTACGGCGGAAGCTCCGGCCATCAGGTATTCCACCGCGTCCCGCCATGAGGCAATGCCGCCACAGGCGATGATCGGAATGTGCACGGTCTCATAGGCCTGCCACACCAGAAACATATTCATGGGTTTTACCGCCGGGCCGGACATACCGCCGGACAGATTTCCCAGGTAGGGTCGCCGTTTTTGTATGTCGATGGTCATAGCCCGGAAGGTGTTGGACAGCGTCAGCGCGTCCGCGCCGGCGTCCTCCGCCGCCCGGCAGCTTACCCGGATATCCGTCACATTGGGGGACAGCTTTGCGTACAGAGGCAGGGTGGTGCGCTGCCGCGTCTGACGTACCGTGTCGTACAGCAGCTGCGGGTCGGAGGAGAAAGGGAGTCCGCTGCCCACGTTGGGACAGGACAGGTTCATTTCCAGGGCGGCGATCCGGGGATCGTCGCCTACCAGTTCCGCGATCTCGGCGTAGTGCACCGGCTCGGAGCCGGAGATGCTCAGGATGACCTGGGTGCCGATGTTCTCATACCGGGGCAATTCGTCCCGCAGAAAGGCCTCGATACCCACGGAGGGGATGCCCACACAGTTGAGCATTCCGCCGCAGACCTCGGCGATGCGGGGGCCGGGATTGCCGGGCCGCCGCAGGCGGTGAACGCTCTTGATCATAACCGCGCCCAGCTCACTGACGGGGAAGCAGTCGGCATTGTTTTCAAAATAATCATAGGTGCCGGAGGCGGGCATGACGGGGTTTTTGAACACCGCGCCGCCCAGCTCCACGGATAGATCAGTCAGGTAATTCACAACGGTGCAAAGGCGCGGCGAGAGGTGTACGCGCCTTCTCCTTTCCAGTGTATTTTGCGCGTCAGACAACTGATGTCCGCCGTAGGCGTCGGTACAGGACCAGTGCTACGATCAGGGAGATCAGGTCTACGACAGGCTGCACCAGCGCGCAGCCATACAGGGGGTATAGGCGGTCCAGCAGAAGCAGCAGCGGGATATCCAGCGAGCCCTTCCGCAGGATGGAGCAGATCAGGGATTCCCTGGTGCGTCCCATCGCCTGGAACTGTGTGATCATGGGGTGGCATATGGCCACGAAGGGCATACACAGCACCATTCTGCGTAAAAAGGCGGCGGCGTAAGCCACGGTCACGTCATCCTGGATGAACAGCCGCGCCAGCTGCGGCGCGAACAACTCAAACACGATAACGCACGCCAGCGAGAAGCCCACGGTGATGCTGACGCCGAAGACAAAGCCCTGCCGCTGCCGTTCCCGGTCGCCGGAGGCATAGTTGTAGGACAGGAAGGGCAGCAGCCCCGCCGAGGTGCCCAGCGAAAAGTACAGCGGCAGATTGTCCAGCTTTTTCACGATACCGTAGGCCGCTACGGCCTCTACCGCGTATTTGGATACGAATAGGGACAGCACCGCTAACGACACCACCGTCAGCGCGTATTGCAGCGCGGAGGGAAAACCAATGGACAGTATCTCCCGGATATAAACGCCGGTACGCTTCAGATGGCATGGCCGCAGGGACAGCACCGTGCTGCTCCGCCGCAGCAGACACAGCAGAAAGAACAGCGTGCCTGCCGTATTGGATATGGCGGTGGCCAGTCCAGCGCCGGCCGCGCCCATATTCATATACTGCGGCAGAATGAAAAACGGGTCCAACACGATGTTCAGCACGCCGCCCAGCGTCACGCCGGCGAAGGCCAGCGCGGCCCGGCCTTCGGCACGCAGCAGATTGGACAGCAGCAGGTTCAGTATCGTGCCCGCGCCGCCCCACAGCAGCGTCCAGCGGGCGTAGGCCGCGGCCACGGGATATACCTCCGCGTCCGCGCCGCAAAGAGAGAGCAGCGGGTGCAGAAACGACCCGCACAGCAGGCTGAATACCGCCGCGCTGGCCAGGCTCAGCCAGAAGGCGATGGCGGAGATGCGCCGTGCGCCGTCCATATCCCTGCGTCCCAGTGCGTGAGACACAGCGCTGGCGCCGCCGATGCCGAAGAGGTTACTCACGGCAGTCATCATCAGGAAGGGGGGATAGGCTACCGTAACGGCGGCTGTCTGTATGGGTGCATTCAGCAGGCCCACAAAAAACGTGTCCGCCAGGTTGTACAGCAGCGCCACCATCTGTCCGGCGACGGTGGGCAGCATTTGCTGTAATACCGCCCGCCGGACGGGGGCTTTCTCGAAGATATAGATGCGTTTTTCCGTGGAAGACAAGGCGGCTTCCCCCTTTACCGGTGTGCTGCTATGCGATGTGCGTTCCATTATAGCACACGGTCCACGTCAAAAACAGGGCCGCTTTTGCATACACGGACGTAGGATGCTTCACCGCTGTCCTTGTCGTGGGCGGTGCAGATGCAGCCCTTGCATGCGCCCACACCGCAGGCCATGTGCTCCTCCAGAGACACATAGGCCGGGAATCCGTGTTGTGCGTGCAGCTGCTTCATGTGAGTAGCCAGACGATTGGAGCCGCAGGAATAAGCGGCGTCAAAGGGCAGCTGCGCCGCGTCTGCGGCAAAGGCGTCGGTAATGCGCTCATTCGGCGCGGTGGTGGTCCTCACCACGGCGCCCAGCGTGCGGAACAGCTCCTGGTGGAACAGATCGTCCTCACTCTTGGCGCTGAGATAGGCATAGACCTCCGTGCCTTGGGCGCGGAGCTGCTCCACCAGCGGGCGCAGCGGCGCAATGCCGATACCCCGGCCGATGACCGCTGCCCGGCGGCAGCTGCCGTCGATGGGGAAGCCCTTGCCCAGCGGTCCCAGCAGCTCCAGCGTGTCGCCGCCGCGCAGGTGCGACAGCAGCTCCGTTCCCCGCCCCACCACCTTGTACAGGAAGGTCAGTGTCCCCGCCTGCACATCGATATGGTCGATGCTGATGGGCCGCATAAGGAACGGGTCCTGCTCCCGCCAGCTCTTCAGCATGTAGAATTGGCCCGGCGCGCTGGCGGCCGCCATCTCAGGAGCCAGGACCGTCAGGGTCATCACGCCGGGAACGACAATGTCCTGGGAACGGACGGATACAGTGTTGTACATGGTGTCCTCCTTGCAGAAGCTGTGCAGGCGGGATAGCCGCGCCTGCACAGCTTTTGCCGTTGTGTTCTGTCAGATCCGACCGGTGATCAGGCCCAGCAGCGCCATACGCAGGTACATACCGTTGTGTGCCTGGCGGAAATAGGCCGCGCCGGGGTAGCTGTCCACCTCTGTGGCGATTTCATCCACACGGGGCAGCGGGTGCATGATGGTGATATCCTTCTTGGCGCACTTCAGCAGCTCGTTGTTGACGATATAGCTGCCCTTGCACCGTAGATAGGACGCCTCATCCGAGAAGCGCTCCCGCTGTACGCGGGTGACGTACACGAAGTCGGACTGGGAAAGCGCCTCTTTCACATCGGAGGTCTCCACGATGTCGGCGCCCTTGGCGCGCAGGTCGTCAGTGATCTCCTTGGGCATTCTCAGCTCCTCGGGTGAGGCGAAGATCATCCGGTTGCCGAACTGCTGCATGAAGTAGCCCAGGCTGTGTACGGTGCGGCCATACTTCAGGTCGCCCAGGAAGGTGATGGTCTGGCCGCCGATGTGGCCCTTTTCCTTCCGCATGGTATAGATATCCAGCAGCGCCTGTGTGGGGTGCTGGCGGGCGCCGTCGCCGCCGTTGATCAGGGGATGCTGCGCGATCTCGGCGGCCTCGATGGCCGAACCGGCCACGGGGTGCCGCATAACGATGGCGTCCACATAGCCGTCCACGGTGCGGATGGTGTCCTGCCATGTCTCACCCTTGGACTGGGAGGAGGCGGAGGCACTGCCCAGGTCGATGGTGCTGGCGCCCATGCGCTGAATGGCGGAGTTGAAAGACAGCCGGGTCCGGGTGCTGGGCTCAAAGAACAGCGTGGCCACCAGCATACCTTCCATGTCTTTGATGGCCTCACCGCTTTTTACGCGCTTTTCATAGATCATGGCTGTGTCCATGATGTGGCACAGCTCCTGCGTGGTAAAGTCATAGCCGTTGATAATGTCGCGGCCCTTGAAATTGAAGTCCATGTTCATGTTCCTCCATATGTATGATTTCCGTTCCGCGGGCCTCTGTCAGCGGAGGGCCCGCCCTTCAGCCGCGTAAGATCACTGGATCTTCGGTGTCTGCCGCTTGCTCAGCGTCACAGCTATGATGACACAGGCGGCCATCAGCACCACGCCGATCACGTCCGTGAGCGCGCCGGGGATCATCAGCGTAATGGCCGCGCCCACCAGCACAAAGCGCAGGGGCATGGGCATCTTTGCGCCCAGCCAGCCGATCATGCCGCCGGCCAGGGCCACGCAGCCCAGCGAGGCGCTGAGGATGGCCAGCAGGATAGAGCCCAGAGAACCATACAGCAGCAATTCCTGCCCGTACACAAAGATGTAAGGGATCAGGAAGGCCACCGAAGCCAGCTTCATGGCGTAAATGCCCGTTTTCATGGGCGAGCCGCCGGAGATACCGGCCGCCGCGTAGGTAGACAGAGCCACCGGCGGGGTGATGGTGGACATACAGCCGAAGTACAGGATAAACAGGTGTGCGGGCAGGGGATCCGCGCCCAGCTTGATCAGGGCGGGGGCGCCCAGCACCGCCAGCAGCAGATAGGCCGCCGTGGTGGGCAGGCCCATGCCCATGACCAGGGATACCAGCATGGTCATCACCAGCGCGATCATCAGGTTGCCCTGCGACACGGTGACGATCAGACCGGAGAGCTTAATGCCCAGGTTGGTCAGGGAGGTGATGCCCATGATGATACCGGCGCAGGCGCAGGCTGCCACAATGGGGCGCACCTGCTTGGCCACGTCGGTCACCACCGCACCAAAGTCCTTCAGGTGGAAGGCGGTGTCCTTCTTCACATAGCTCAGAGCGATGGTCAGGATGGCGGCATAGGCGCCGGCACGCAGTACGCTGTAACCGCAGATGATGAACACGATCAGCAGCGCGATAGGCAGCAGATAGTAGAAACCGGACTTGAACACCACCCCTACGCGCTCATACTGGGCATTGGGATCGGGGCGCAGGTTCAGCCGCTTGGCCTCAAAGTACACGGCGATACCCACGGCAAAGAAGTACAGCAGCGCGGGCACAGCTGCGGCTTTAGCCACGGCGAAGTAGCTTACGCCGATCATCTCGGCCATCAGGAACGCCACGGAACCCATGACCGGCGGCAGGATCTGCCCGCCGTTGGAGGCCACTGCCTCCACCGCGCCGGCGAAGTTCTTGTCATAGCCGTTGGCCTTCATCAGCGGAATGGTGAAGGTGCCGGTGGTCACGACGTTGGATACGCCGCTGCCGGAGATGGTGCCCATCAGGGCGCTGGAGGCCACGGCGGCCAGCGCGGGACCGCCGGTAACGCGCCCGGTGGCGGTCAGTGCCAGGTTCACGAAGAACTGGCCGGCGCCGCTTTTCTCCAGAAACGCGCCGAAGAGAATGAATATAAAGATAAATGTCGCACTGACACTCATTGCCGAACCGAAAACACCCTCGGTACCCAGATACAGGAACGAGATCAGGCGCTTGAATGTAAAGGCCTGGTGGCTCAGCGCACCGGGGATGAGATGGCCAAACAGGCCATAGAGCAGGAAGATCACGGAGATGGTGGGCAGCGCCCAGCCCAGGGACTCATATCCCATGATCAGGATCGCCACCAGCAGCAGCGCGCCGAAGATCATATCCAGCTCAGTGGTGATACCCAAGCGCCCCTGGATCTCCGCATAGTGCAGGCAGATGTAGAAGTTGGAGCCGGCGGAAGCCACCAGCCCGATAAAATTGATGATGATGTGAAAAACTTTCCCCTTCTCCTTGGGGTTTGCCATGTTGAACAGGAAGATGTAGCTGCTCGCCAGACCAAGGTGTATCGCCCGCTGGTATACGGCGGTCAAAACGCCGAACAGTGCAGTGTACGATTGAAACAGGGTCAGCAGAACGGCAATCACAAACGCGATCTTACTCAGTACATCGCTGAATTTTGACTTAGTTGCCATGTTCCGATCCTTTCGTTATTTCCGGAATGTGGGGCCGCACCGGGCGGCGGGCCGAAGCCCGCCGTCCGATGGGACAGGGGGGAAAAGAGAGGGAAGATCAGTCAACAATGCCCATCTCGCGGTAGTACTGCAGGGCACCGGGGTGGATCTCCAGGTTGATGTTGGCAGCGTGGTCCAGGTTGATCTTGGCGGCCATCGCGTGGGAGGTGGAGATCACGTCCAGATTTTCATAGATGCCCTTCACGAACTGATAGGCGGCCTCGTTGCTGAGGCTGCTGTCACAGGCCAGCAGAGTGGGCATGGCCAGGGTGGTGGTGTCCTCGCTGGTGCAGGTGTACAGGTCAGCGGACAGGGTAGCGGTGCTGAAGTAGCTGTGCTGCTCGATCGCGGCCTTCTGATGCTCCTCGTCGATGCTCAGCAGCTTGAAATCCTTGGTCACGGACAGCTCGGTCAGGGCGCTGTTGGGGGCGGCACTGAAGATGAACACGCAGTCCACATCGCCGTTCTTCAGGGCCTCAACGCCCTCGGCGATGCTCAGCTCAGAGCCCTTCACGTCCTTGTCGGTCAGACCATAGGTGCCCAGCACCGTCCAGCCCATGGTGGAGGCGGAGGAGGCGGGGGTGCCCACCACCACGCGCTTACCGGCCAGATCTGCGATGCTGTTGATGCCGCTGTCAGCCAGCACGGCGATCTCCAGCACGCTGTCATACAGGTTGGCCAGGCCGTACAGCTCATACGCGGGCTCGGACGCGAAAGCATCCTCGGAATGGGTGGCGAAGTACGCGGTGTCGGAGTTCACGAAGCCGACATTGGCCGCGTGGGTGCCCAGCAGACGGGCGTTCTCCACGCCGCCGTTGGTGACCTCGGAGGTGACGAACAGGTTGTTGTCCACGTTGGTCAGGGTGTCAGCGATGCTGACGCCGATGGGGTACCATGCACCGGAGGTGCCGCCGGTAGCGATCACCAGATCGGTGGCCTGTGTCAGCTCCATGCCGGTGGAGGGGTTGCTGTCATCGGTCTTGTCTTCGGTGTCATCCTTCTTCTCGCCGCAGGCGACGAGAGACAGGGCCATGACAAGCGCCAGCAGCAATGCAAATAGCTTTTTCATGTCTTTCTCCTTCGTATTTTTGAATTTATAATCGCCCCATAAGGGGTAATTACCACGCTTGTTTTATACCAGCTTGGCCATCTCCGCCGCTGCGGCGTCGATGGCGTCCACAATAGCGTCGTAGCCTGTGCACCGGCACAGATTGCCCGAGATCGCCCGCCGTATCTTCTCCCGGGAGGGATGCGGGTCCTCGTGCAGCAGCGCTGTGGCACTCATGATCATGCCGGGCGTGCAGAAGCCGCACTGTACAGCAAAATGGTCCACAAACGCCTGCTGTAGGGGGCTCAGTGCGCCGTCGTGTCCGGTCAGGCCCTCAATGGTCACCACCCGGCGGCCCTGTACCTGCCCGGCCATGACCATGCAGGAGGTCACCGCCCTGTCGTCCAGCAGCACCGTGCAGGCGCCGCATTCGCCGATGTCGCAGCCCCGTTTGGTGCCGGTCAGGCGGCAGTAGTCCCGCAGCAATGTCAGCAGCGACACCGTCCCCGGCGCCTCCACGCAGACGGGCGCGCCGTTGAGCGTAAAACCTATCTTCATTGGTCCGCCTCCTCTCGGGTGCGGCGCAGTGTCCGCAGCAGCAGCTCCGGGGCCACCGCCAGCTTGTAGCTGGCCGAGGCCCGCCGCCCGGCGGCCGCCACGATGGCCTGTGTTACCAGCTCTGCCGCCTGCATTTCCGCGGCAGGGGAGGGCTGTTCCTTCAAAAGCAGTGCTTCTGCTGCGTACAGCCGCCGCGGCGTGGGGAATACGGCGCCCAGCGCAAGGCGCAGTCCGGTCAGGCGCTGTCCCTCCCATCTGGCCGCGCAGCAGGCGCTGAGCCGGGAGATGGCCAGCGCATTGCGCCGTCCCACTTTTTCATAGGCCATGCGCCAACTCGCCTCCGGCGGGGAAAAGCGCAGCGCCTCTATGTATTCGCCGGGACGCAGCAGGGTCTGCCCCGGTCCGGTGATGAAGGTATCCACCGGTATGTCCCGGCAGGTGCTCTCCGTGGCGCTGTACAGCCGTACCTCCGCGTCCAGCATGGCCAGCACCGGCAGGGTGTCCGCTGCGGGGCTCCCATGTGCCACATTGCCGCCGATGGTGCCCAGATTTCGTATCTGAGGGGACCCCACCTGTGATGCGGCAAGGCACAGCACCGGCGCGTACTGCCGCAGCAGCGCGTTTCGTTCTATCTCGGCGAAGGTCGCCGCTGCCCCGACGGACAGTACGCCGTCCTCCGCCACGATCCGGTGCAGCGCCGCTGCGCCGGATATATCGATGAACACCGCCTCATGGTCATTTTCCCGGTTCTGCACCGGCATGATATCCGTGCCGCCGGCAATGCACCGGCTGTCGGGGTATTGTGCCATATAGGCCCGCAGTTCCGCGGGGCTGCCCGCTTGCAGAAACATAGCTACCTCTTTTTCTCGTCCAGTATGGCCCGTACCGTTTCCAGGTCCGCCGGCAGGGTGTCTATCCGTGCGCCCAGCGCCGCGGACATAGCGTTGGTGATGGCCGGCGCTACGATAGAGGTGGCCGGTTCGCCAATGCCGTGTACCAGCAGCGGCGGAACGCCGGCGCCTTCCTCCAGCAGCACCGTCCGCACGGGACACATATCCAGTGCTGTGGGCAGCAGATAGCTGTCCAGATCAGCGGCGCGTGTCACGCCGCCCGGTGTGTCGGCATTTTCCGTCAAGGCGTAGCCTACGCCCATGGATACACCACCGCCTACTTGTCCCACCGTGGCAGCGTGGTTAATGATGCGGCCCATGTCGTGTACGGCCACAAAGTCAGTTACGTCGGTCTTTCCGGTGATGGGGTCTATCTCCACCTCAGCGCCGCAGGCGCCGTAGGCGTAGGACATATAATTGCTGCCCCGGCATTTCTCTCTGTCCCAGAATGTCTTGGGGGCGGCCCACCAGCCGTGGGCGCGCATATCCCGTCCGGTATTCCGCAGGACCCCTACCGCCTCGGTGAAGGTCATCTGCTCGTCATCGCAGCGGACCAGCCCGTCCTCATATACGATGGGTCCGTCGAACCCCCGGTATTCCCACAGTGCGGTGTTGATCTGCTGCTTGGCCTCCTGTGCTGCCAGCCAGGCGGCGTTGCCCGCGGTGATGGTCCCCCGTGAGGCGGCGGTGGACCCGGAATCCACACAGTAGTCCGTGTCCGCCGGCGCGATGTGTATGCGTTCCGGCGGAAGCCCCAGCTCCCGGCCGATGATGGCTGTCAGCAGCGTGTGACCGCCCTGGCCCACCTCGCTCAGTCCGGTGCTCACGTTCAGACTGCCGTCCGCGTTTAATACGATGGTCACGCCGGAGGTGTCCTGCACCGGTGTGCCCGCACCGTAGGACTCGCCCCGGTACAGGCAGGCGATGCCCCTGCCCACCAGCTTTCCGTTCCGGACAAAGGGCCGCAGGTCCTCGCCGAATTCCCGCCGCAGGCGTTCCAGGCACGCACCTGCGCTCACGTCGCGCATGGGCTGGCCGGAGCCGGATATGTCGCCGTCCCGCAGCAGGTTTTTCTCCCGGAAGGCCCAGGGCGTCATGCCCAGCTGCTGTGCCAGCTCGTCCATCACAGATTCGGTGGCGAAGTCGATCTGCGGCGAGCCGAAGCCACGCACACTGCCGGCATAGCAGTTGTTGGTATAGGCCGCTTTCATGCACACGTCCACGTGTTCCACCCGATAGGGCCCTGTGGCTTCGATACCGCTGCGCCATGTGGTGGTCTTGCTCTTGGACAGGTATGCGCCGCCGTCCACAAAGCCCCGCACCTCAATGGCGGTCAGTGTGCCGTCCCGCTTTGCGCCGGCCTTGTAGTAGATGTGAAAGGGATGCCGCTTTACGCCCTCCAGCAGCGTCTCGCTGCTGCGCCATGTCATGCGGCAGGGCCGCCCGGTGTGCAGCGCCGCGATAGCGGCTCTTGCGGCCATAGCCCCGGCGTCGTCATCCTTGCCGCCGAAGGACCCGCCCATACCGGGCTGTGTCACCCGTACAGCGCTCATGGGCAGCCCGCAGGCCGCCGCCACGATACGCCGGATGTTGAAGGGTGCCTTGCACGGGCAGTAGACCCGCAGCTCTCCGTCCTGAGGCGACACCACCACGCTCTCCGGCTCGATGGCCCCGGGGATCACCCGTTGGGTGCGGAACTCCCGTTCCACAATGATGTCCGCCTCGTCAAAGCCCTTTGCCGCCCGCCCCTTGCGGACGCGGTGTTCCAGTATCAGGTTTCCGTCGTCGTACAGCTTGGGCGCGTCCGGCAGCAGTGCTTCCTCCGGGTCGAATACCGCGGGCATGGGCTGGGCGTCATAGGTGACCAGCCGCGCCGCCCGGTCTGCCGCCTCCTGTGAGACGGCCGCGACCACGGCGATGCAATCGCCCCGGCTCCGTATAGTGTCATATACCATGATGGGCTTCTCATTGTCGCCCACATTTCGGCCCGGTATGTCCCGGGCGGTGTACACACCGGCCACGCCCTCCGCCGCCAGTGCCGCCGCGGTATGCACCGCCAGCAGCTTCCCATGGGGGAGGTCCGCGTGCACTGATTTTGTGTACAGTATACCGTCAAAGACGAGATCAGCCGCATATTTCGTCCGCCCGGTCACCTTGTCCCGGGCGTCCACCCGCAGGATGTCCTGTTCGCGCTGTGCCACAGCGGCATACCTCCCCTCTGTGTTTTTTGTTTCCCGTTACGGCAGCAATTCCGCCGCCCAGTCCTCTGCCTGTGCCAGCGCCTGCTGTTCAATATGGGCGGCGGACCGCAGTCCCTGCTGGTCCAGACCGTCGTAATGTACGCCGCCCACGGCGGCCACGGCACAGCCGGCCACGGCGCTGAGCCGTTCTGCCAGCGCCCGCAGCAAGAATTCGTCCTTGTGCCCGCTGCGATTGAGAACGCTGCTGTCGGCGCTGTCCGTGCCGCTGCCTGTCAGGCTCTGCCGGTGTGTGGCCAGTACGACGCAGCCTACGTGGGCCGCCCCGCCGGTCACGGTCAGCAGCAGGTCGCCGCCCAGCCGTTCCAGCCGGTAGTGTATGGACAGTCCGCCGTCGCTCAGTGTTCGCTCCACCACACGCTCAGCCATTTCCGTTCCACCTGAACCTTTCCCCGCCGTCCAGACCCAGCAGCCGCAGCGTCCGGCTGACTGTCTGATCCACGATGTCGTCCACCGTCTGCGGCCGGCTGTAAAAGGCCGGTACCGGCGGCAGGATGATGCCGCCCATCAGCGTTACCGTCTCCATATTGCGGATGTGGCTCAAATTCAGCGGTGTTTCCCGCGTCAGCAGTATCAGCCGCCGCCGCTCCTTCAGCATCACATCTGCCGCCCGCACCAGCAGGCTGTCGTCATAGCCCATAGCGATGCCCGCCAGGGTCTTCATGCTGCATGGGGCGATGACCATGGCGTCCGCGCAGCTGGAACCGCTGGCCGCCTGTGCGGCCATATTGCGGTTGTCGTATACCCGGTCCGCCAGCGCCTTGACCTGCTCCACGGTGAGATCCGTTTCCAGCCGTATGGTCTCTGCGCCCCAGTCGCTGAGTATCAGCTCTGTCTCCTGTCCCAGCGCCCGCAGTGCCTCCAGCAGCCGGATACCGTATATACAGCCCGTCGCACCGCTGATGCCCACTGCCACCATGTCCATTCCTCCCGTCTGTTTCGTACATTTTGCCCGGCCCGCGGGCGTTACAGTGCCTCTGTGATCCGTATGATCGTCTCCGGCTCTGTGAAGTTGGCAGTGCCGATCTCCACGGCCTTTGCGCCGGCGGCCATGTATTCCTCTACGTCCGCGGCGCACACGATACCGCCGCAGCCCACCACGTCGACAGCGACCTCCTGGGCCACCCGCCATGTCTGGAACACGGACAGAGGCCGTATGGCCGGGCCGGACAGTCCGCCCACCATGCTGCCCAGCCGTGAGCTGCCGTCCGCCTGCAGGGCCATGCCCCAATAGGTGTTGGCGCATACTACCGCCTGCGCCCCGGCGTCCTGTGCCGTCCGCGCCGCATCTACGATATCTCCGGCGCAGGGCGACAGCTTCGCCCACACCGGCAGCCGTCCGTCTGCGGCGGCACGGATGCGCTGCGCGCACTGCTCCAGATACGCCTTGCTTCCCAGTGTCCGGTATTCCTCGTAGGTGCAGTGGAGGTTCACCTCCACGCCGGCCACTGCCGGCAGCTCCGCCAATGCGTCCGCCATACGCCGTATTTCCTCCGGTGTGCCGGTGACGCTGGCAATAATGGGCACGTCATAGCCCACCAGTCCCTTGTAAAATACCTGCGTGAATTTCTCATATCCGGGGTTTTGCATCCCCACGCAGTTCAGCAGCCCCGAGGGCGTCTCCCACAGCCGGGGCGCCTCCGCGCCACACCGGGGCTTGACGGTCATCGTGCGTGTCACCAGCCCGCCCAGACGGTGCAGGTCGATATAGTCCGCATAGGAGGAGCCAAAGCCCATCGTGCCCGCCGCGTTCAGCAGCGGCGAATGCAGCGTCACGCCGCCCACTGTGATGTTATCCATGAAAGATCACCTCACCCATCGGGAATACCGGTCCGTCCACGCAGACTTTTTTGTACAGCACGCCGCCGTCGGCTTTCCGCATGGGAAAGCCGCAGCCGGAGCACGCGCCGATGCCGCAGGCCATGCGTTCCTCCAGAGACACATAGCCCTCCGCGCCGTTTTGTGCGGCCCACTGCTGCACCTTAGCCAGCATGGCCGTCGGCCCGCAGGCGTACACGGCGCCTGCCGCTGTTTCCGGCAGGATATCCGTTACCAGGCGGCCTTCACTCTCATAGGCGGTGTGTACTGTCCCGTAGGTCCGCAGCGTCTTTCCGCACAGGTCGTGGGCCGCGTCGCGGCAGCCCAGATACACGGTCACAGCCGATCCTGCATCATGCAGTGCCCGGGCCAGCATACACAGGGGCGCCGCCCCCATGCCGCCGGCTACCAGTATCGCCTGCTCGCCCTCCACGGGGAACGGCGTGCCGATGGGGCCCATCACGTCCAGGGCTTGGCCCGCCCGCACGGCGGACAGCAGGTCGGTGCCTGTGCCCACCACCCGATAGAGCAGTGTCAGCGTGCCGCCGATGCTGTCGGCTTCGCAGATGCTGATGGGCCGCCGCAGCAGCGGTGCGGTGCCGCTGCCCACCCGGATAAACACGAATTGTCCCGGCCGGCAGCGCTGTGCGATCACCGGTGCGTGGAGTGTCATTTTATAGTAGCCGTCCAGAATACGGCTGTTTTCCCGTACGGTGGCCATTTCACGAGTCCTGTCAGACATATTCCGCCTCCTGCGGCTTACTTCCGCCGCTTATCCATAAAGTCCCGCAGCATTTCCTCGATATACGGTGCGTCCTGTCCGGGTGTGAACACAGGGGCGAACGCCTCCTTGTCCTCCAGCGGCGCGGTGGCGTCGATGCCCATCTTGGACGACGCACGGGGATACGGCGCGGAGGGATCCAGCGTGGGGCTGTACATCACCGGCAGTATCATCACATCCCGGTCCGCCTGCATACGGGTGTTGATAGCCCATTCCACCTGCTGCATATCATGTACGTCGATATCCTCGTCCACCACCACACACAGCTTGATGCCGATGTTGGCCGCCAGAAGAGCGGTCATCACATTCCGCGGCTCATAGGGATGGCGCTTCTTGATGGACACCACGCAGTGGTGGCGGCTGGTGCCGCCGGAGGTCAGGCAGATGTCGTGGATGTCCGGGCAGATCTTGTACGCCTCGCGGTAAGCCAGCGCCGTGGCCGCCAGATCCATCATCCAGTGGTTTTCCGTCATGGGCATACCGGTATAGGCATTCTGGAAAATGGCGTCCTTCCGCATGGTGATGGCGGTGATCTCCACCACCGGGGCTTTGCGTACCTCGCTGTACGTGCCGGGATACTCACCGAAGGGGCCGTCGTCCTCCCGCAGACCGGGCAGGGTGCGTCCCTCGATAACGATCTCCGCGGTGGCGGGCACCTCTACGTCGATGGTCTTGCACTTGACCATCTTCACAGCCTCGCCGCGCAGGCCGCCGGCCATGCCCATCTCATCGGTGCCCAGTGCCGGCCGGCACTGTGACGCGATGGCGATGATGGGGTCGCCGCCGATGACCGTGGCGATCTCCGTGCCCTTTCCGTTGTCCTCGTTGCGTTCGATAATGGTACCCAGATGCCGTCCCTTGGGGGCAAAGCAGGTCATGTGGTTCTTGTCCAGCAGCAGCATCCGGTGCATGGAGGAGTTCCGCACACCGGTGATGGGGTCGTTGGCCATCTGCACGCCGGCGGTGATATACGGCCCCAGGTCCTTCTCGAAGTTCGTCAGGATGGGCAGCTTGTACAGGTCCACCGCGTCGCCGGTCAGCACCACCTCGTGCACAGGAGCCTCATCGTCACCCACCGTTACCGGCGGGATAAACTTGTTCTCGTGGGCCACGTATTCCTTAATAACGCTCTTTGTATCGTCGCCCAGACCCAGTGCCAGATGCACTCTCTCGCGGGTGCCGTACAGGCCGGACAGCACCGGCATATCGTAGCCCTCCACATTGGTGAAGAGCAGCGCCGGACCACCCATGTCCGATGATTTGCGCGTAAAGGCGCATATCTCGTGTACCGGGCTGACCTTCTTGTCGATGACCATCAGGTCGCCCCGTTTCTTCAGCTCCTCCAGAAATTCCCGCATATCGTTGTAATGTGCCATATGACTGTCGCTCCTTCCGTTCTGTCTGTGGCTATCGCGCCGTCCGTCGTCTGCGGGCCGCGCTGTTGCGTATGATGTTGTCCACGGTGTTTCGCCCCTGCTGGCATGGATGAGGGAGTCTGTGTCCGTCGACTGTGTACAGTATACATTACAGTGTACACCACGATTTTTTCCCGCGCCAGGGGAGGGGAGAGGCGGCGGAACACCAGCCGCCGCAAAAATGATGCTACAGTTTACACGTTGGCCCGGGCAAAGTCAATAACCGGGCCATAGCGGTTTCACATCACTGCTATTTGTTGAAATGATACCATCGATCGACAAGGGCAAACACGCCTGCCAACGTGTCTTTCCGTTGTTTTTTGCCCTTTTCGCCTTGGCGGGCGTCAGCCCGCCTGCGTCTCAAAAGCCAAAAAACATTCGAAAATACATCGCCGGCAGGTGCGGAGCAGTTTTGCCGGAGCAGAAATGGGTCCAGACAAGAAAAGACCCGCAGAGAATACTTGCCGTATTGTCAAGGGGCTTGACGCAGTATGGGCACATTTCTGCCCGCCAAAACCGTGTCTGCCCTTGTCGATCGATGGTACATTTCACAATAAGAAAGTTCATGTGCCATTTATACGACACTATTGTCTAAGGAAAGGCAATGCTTTGGACAGGCCGCCGCACACAGGCCGCATTCCCGGCACCGCCGGTCAGATACCCGCCATTGCTTGGCCTGCCGGTCCACGGACAGCGCGCCATAGGGACATTTCTTCGCGCACAGGCCGCAGAATACGCAGCCCTCCGTGGTGTGCAGCCGCCGTATGCCGCCCTCTGCCTTTACGGGGCGGTAGGGCAGATCATGGATGTCCAGTCCCGTGGCATCGCATACCGCATTGATGATGGCCGGTGCGCTGGGCACCACCGCGCACTCCGAAATGCTCTTGGCGCCGTAGGGCCCGGTAGGTTCGCCCTCTTCGATAAAATCCGTCTGCAAACGGGGCATTTCCGTGGCCCGGAAGGGCCGGTAACTGTGCAGGCTGCTGTCTCGCAGCTGCCCTGCCGCGTCAAAGGCCAGTTCCTCCCGGAGCGCGTAGCCCAGCCCCATCTGTATGCCGCCCTCCAGCTGTCCCTCGATGCCCATCCGGTTCATCACCCGTCCCACATCGTGTACAGCGATGTAGTCCGTCACCGTCACCGCGCCGGTGGCCTTTTCCACCTTTACCCGCGCCATATGTACGCCGTAGGACCCGGGGGTGTGTGCCGATGCGTGGGTGGCCACACCGAATATCTCATGCTTTTGTACGCTCTGGGCGTAGTTCATTACCTCTGCCAGCGAGGCGCTGCCGCCCTCCGGCAGCCACGCCCGTCCGTCGTGCAGAGAGATGTCCTCCGCCTGGTCGCCCAACAGTCCGGCGGCGGCGCACCGCAGCTGTGCCGCCGCGTCCTCCGCGGCCTTCTGCACCGCGCCGCAGCTGACATACACGCCCCGACTGGAAAAGTCGCCCAGGTTCCACCCGCACACATCCGTGTCCGAGGCTACGCAGGCCACCTGTTCCGGTGGGATTCCCAGCGTCTCCGCCACGACCTGTATCTGCACCATCAGCTGTCCGTTGCCCATATCGTGGGTGCCGGAGTGCAGCACGCAGGTGCCGTCATCGTTCATCTTGACCACCATGCAGTTCTGGTCGATCTGCGAGCCGAAGGCCCCGCTGCCGTGCAGTCCCATGGCCCAGCCCTCGCCGATGAGGTACTTTCCGTCCTCATCGTCCATGTCCGGCCAGTTCTGCCGCAGTGCCATGGCCCGGCATGCTGTGTCCCGGGCAGGGGCCGCCGCTCATGGTATACAGCGCAGACGCTGTTTCTGCGTGTATTTGGATTGGATACTGTATACAGTATTCTTTGCGTACATATTTTACTCGCATTTCACCCCGCCGTCAATAGAAGTGCAGCATTTCTGCCCTTAGCACAAAAATAAACCCCACTTTTTTGACAATTATGACAAATCATACCCGCCCCGCCCGCAGCCCTCAAGCCTTCCCCTCGAGGGGTTCGCGGTGTTGAAAGACACGCCGGTGGCCTGTCAGACCCGCGAACCGACCCGCAGGGAGACAGGTGCCCCGAGGGGGCGGATGAGGTGTAGCCGCGTGGCGGCGAAACACCCCCAATTCCCATTTCCTGTCAAACTCTCCCGTTTTCCATTCCCGGTAACAGAAAAAATGTGTAAAATTCCCATAAAAAGGCTGGACAAATTATGCAGCCGTGCTATAATCTGACTATCCGCAGAGGTACCTCTGCTTTGGCGTTTTAATGGAGATTAAAACGAGTGCGCCTACGGAAATCTAAAACAAACGGGGTATGAGACATGAAGAAATTGTTAGCAACCATTCTGGCACTGGTCATGGCGCTGAGCCTGTGCACAAGCGCATGGGCGACAGGTGAAACAGGTACAGGAGGAAACACGGGTACTACGCCCGCAGGCACGGAAACCGGCGGCACAGAAACCGGCGGCACCGGGGGCGGCGAAACCGGCAGCGGAGAGAACGGCGGTCAAGCCACGACATGTGTCGCGGAGACCGGCAGTAAGCAGTACGTGACGCTGCAGGCGGCTATTGACGCGGCAAAGCGCAATGCTACCGTGAAGCTGCTGACGGATACCGAGGAGAACGTCACCATTTCCACCAGTTATCTGACCCTTGACCTGAACGGTCACACCCTGAACGGCGGCACCGAGAAGGGCAAGCCCGCGCTGACCGTTACGGCCCGCGTGACCGTCAAGGACAGCAGCGAAGGTAAGACCGGTACCATCATGCGTGAGGATACTGCGGAGAACTCCGGTGTTTCCTCCCACTATGTCATCGACATTCAGGGCGACGGCTGGCTCACCTTCGAGAGCGGCATCGTCCAGAACAACAGCGGCAACGCGAATGGGAAGGGCGCGTCTCTGGTGCGCGTGGGCGATGACAGTGTCGCCAAGTACCCCGGCCTGAATATCAAGGGCGGCACGTTTACGCAGGACAACTTCATCGTGATCAAGGTCGATAGCGGCGATCTGTTCCTGAACGGCGGCACGCTGAACTCCACCGACAGCTACGCCATTGAGGACTGGCACAGAGCTACCATCAAGGGCGGCACGGTCAACGGCGCAGTGGCGGCCTGGACGTACAACGGCGGTCACAACAGCGATCTGACGATCAGCGGCGGCACCGTCAACGGTAACGTGCTCTCTGTGAACTACGGCAGCGCCGAGGGCAAGGTGGCCAAGGTCAGCATCACCGGCGGCACCGTCAATGGTACGCTGGGCACCTATACCTATAACAATGGTTTGGCTACTACCACTGACACCGCCAAGGCGACTATCGCTGTCACCGACGGTACGTTCTCCAGCGATCCCACCGAGTACGTGGTGGAGGATTCCGGCGTTACTAAGAACGCCGACGGCACCTTCGGTGTGGCGAAGGCGTATCTGGCCATGGTCGGCGACACCTCCTACTACACCATGGACGAGGCGTTCAAGGCGCAGACTGCCAGCGGCAAGCCGATCGTCCTTCTGCGCGACTACACCACCGGCTCGACCTTTAACTCCGGCAGCATCAACCGAACGGTCGATCTGAATGGTCACACCTGGACCTGCACCGGCACGGATGCGAACAGCGCGGCGTTTGAGATCAACTACGCCAATGCATCCCTGACGGTGAAGAACGGCAAGATCGTCAGCTCGCAGCTCGTGGGTCTGATTCCGTCGGCAAGTGGCGGCACGATCACCTATGACAACTCGAGCCTCACGTTCGAGGGTGTTGAAATGAGCACGACCGCCACGAGCGGCATCGAGACCAACGGCAACAACACGAACGACAGCGTCACGCTGAAAAACAGCACGCTGAACGTGCCCAACGGCTTCGGCATCTACTTCCCCAGCAGCGGCACGCTGACCATCGACAACAGCACCATCAACACCAAGACCATGGGCGTGCAGGTCTGCGCCGGCAGCCTGGAGATCACCGGAGAGAGCGCCATCAACGTCACCGGCGATGCGGTGCCCAAGACCGAGAATGACGGCGCCATTCAGGACGGCGCGGCTATCTCCGTAGTGGACCGGGCCGGCTACAAGGGCCTTGGTAAGGTTGAGGTAAAGAACGGCAGCTTCACCGCCAAAAACGATGAGGGGCTGAAGGCGTATAAGTACGAGAATAAGACAGAAAAGCCGTTTGAGAATAACGGAGACAAGCTCACCGTCACCGGCGGCGCTTTCTCCAATGACGTAAAAGACTATGTGGCAGCGGATTTGACCACAGCCAATATTACCACCTCCGGCGAAACCACCTACTATGTGGGTAAGGAGACTGTGGAAGCGGCGGCGGCCAAGGCTCCCTCCGGCAGTACCGTGACGGTCACCCAGGGTGATGCGGAGTTGAAGAATGTTCCCAGCGGCGTCACCGTCAAGAACACCAATACCGGAAATGTGACCGTCAACGGCGGCACGAAGGTTACCAAGGACAACGAAAACGGCTATACGGTGCCCCGTTCTTACTATTACTACCCCTCCACCCCCGGCATCACCGCTGAGCTGAACGGCACCAACAAGTCCGCTACGGATTATCCCGGCGGCGCCTACGGCCTGGTGTTCCGTTCCACCGCGGCGTTCAGCACCTTCCAGGGTGTCCAGGTGGACGGCAAGACCCTTGCCAAGTCCAACTACACCGCTGAAGAGGGCTCCACCGTGGTGTACCTGAAGGCCGCGTACCTCAAGACGCTGGCGGCGGGCAAGCACACCATCACCATCCTGTCCACGGCGGGCAACACCAGCATGGACTTTACCATCGGCGGCAAGAGCAGCAGCCCCCAGACCTTTGACGCGGGCATGGGCATCTACGCCGTGACGGCGGTGCTGTCCGTGACCGGCATGGCGTGGACCGCTAAAAAGCGTCACTAAGCGAAAAAAGAAAGCCCGAAAGGGCTTTCTTTTTTTGCCGCGCATCTGAAAACCCCTTGCAAAAGGGGAAGGAATATGTTACCATGTACTTTGTATACAGTATCCCATACACATATAAGAGAGACTGCACTGCGCCCAAGCCCCGGCAGGGGAGGGAAAATCAGCAGAATTTGCCGGTTTTGCTTGCTTTTTCCCGCAGCAGCGGGTATAGTGTGTATAGAGCCGCCTGCTGCGGTATAAAAAGAAGGGGGCATAGAGAGATGACAGCCTTCACACCGGTGGACCCCGCCAATCCCCAGCGCGAGACGATATATACCCAGCTGAAAAACGCCATCATCAACGGCGATATCGCGCCGGATGAGCGCATTGTCGAAACAAAATACGCCGATATTTTCCGCGTCAGCCGCACCCCCGTGCGCGAAGCCATCCGTATGCTGGAGCGTGAGGGGCTGGTGGTCTACGAGCCCCGTAAGGGCGCCGTGGCCCGTCCCAGGCTGACCCGTGCCGAGGTGGACGAGGTCTATACCATCCGTTCCGCCCTGCAGCTGCTCAGCGTGGATGCTGTGGTGCGGAACATCACCGACGCGCAGCTGGACGCCATGGAGGCCGACAACCGCGGCTGCGCCGAGGCGCTGGACAAGCATGACGTCGGTGCGTATTTCCGCCATCTGGACGAATTCAACGGCCTGTTGACCCAGAGCAGCAATATGCCCCTGCTCATCAAGCTCCTGGACCAGATCGAAAGCTACAGCGCCACCACGTCGTTTCAGAACCCGGAGCACGCCCGCTTCCGCGAGAGCGTGCTGTCCGATGACGAACGCCGCCGCCGTGCGTTGGCGGAGCACGAGGAGATCGTGGCGTCCCTGCGGGCCCGTGATGCGGATCGCCTCCGTCGGGTGCTCACCGCCCATACCGCTAACGTTCACGAGGCCGCACTCCAGCGCTACGGCAAGGAGGACTGACGCACAGACCCCATCTGCATGACGGATATGTACCATCTGCATGGCGGATATGTATCGCCCGCATGACGGATATGTACCATTTGCATAGCGGATATGTACCGTCTGTATGACGGAATGTACCGCCTGCACGAGACCCCTGTGACCTGTCATGGGGGCTTCTCTTGAAGACTAAGTGTATACAGTATACATATCGGAGGAGGCATTTATGGACTGGGACAGAGTCATCTACAACGGCACGGTGGTCAACGATGACGGTATGCAGCGTGCCGATATCTACATTCGTGACGGCCGGGTCGCCGCCGTCACGTCCGAGCGCCTGCCCGGCACCGTCGGTGAAGCCACCGACGCTTCTGGCCGCTATATCCTGCCCGGCCTGATCGAGACCCACGTTCACTCCCGCGACGGCCGTCTGGCCACCGGCGAGAAGGAGGATTTCCGTTCCTCCACCGCGGCGGCTGCCGCCACCGGTATTACCACCGTGTTCGAAATGCCCAACTGCACCCCTACCGTCCACTCGGCGGAGTCTCTCCGCGATCTTGTCTCGGTCATCCAGCCCAAGGCCCATGCGGATTTCTGCGTCTGGGGCCTGGCTTTGGGCGATGCCAATCTTGCCAGCCTGCCCGCTTTGGCGGAGGCCGGCTGCGTGGCCTTCAAATTCTTCTGGGGCTACGCGGTGGACCGCCGGGACAACAGCCTGATCTACAACTACCGTGAGGGCATGGACAACGTCCTCCCGCCCCCGGACGACGGCCAGATCTATCGCCTGTTCCGCGCCGTGAAGGCCACCGGAAAACGCCTGGGCATCCACGCGGAGAATTTCTCCATTGTTCGGGCCCTGACGCAGGAGGCCCTTGCCGCCGGCGCGCAGGACTACGCCGCATTGCTGCGTACCCGCCCCGTCAGCTGCGAGACCTCCATTATCGACACCGCCATCGACATGGCCAAGGAGCTCTCCATGCCCTTGCACGTCCTCCATGTGGGTGTAGGCGACGGCGTGGAGCACCTCCGCCGCGCCAAGGCCGACGGCGTGGATGTCACCGCCGAGACCTGTACCCATTACCTGACCTTCACCGACCGCGACGCCCGCCGCTGCGGCGCGGTGATGAAGACTTACCCTCTCATCCGTACCGCCGCAGATCGCCAGGCAGTCTGGCAGGGCCTTGCGGATGGTACCCTGGACTGGGTCTGCTCCGATCACGCGCCCCACACCTGCGAGGAAAAGCACCGTTCCTTCTGGGATGCCCCCGCCGGAATCAGCGGTATCGAGGGTCTTTCTCCTGTGCTGCTCACCGCTGTCCACCGCGGCCTGCTGACGCTGCCCCGCGTGGCGGCGATCACCTCCGCCAATGCGGCCCGTACCTTCGGCCTCTATCCCCGCAAGGGCGTTATTCGCCCCGGAGCCGATGCCGACTTGGCCATTGTGGATATGTCCGCGGCCTACACCTTCCGTCAGGAGAAGATGTACTCTAAAGCCAAATGGTCTCCCTATGACGGTATGTCCTTCCAGGGCCGGGTGGTCGAGACCATCCTCCGTGGCCGCACCACTATGCGTGACGGTCAGGTCCTGCCCGACTGCTTCGGCCAGTTCCTGCCGGTCTGCACCAAATAGCTTGTTTTCTTCCTTTACTCCTTTTCCTCCCCCTTGCACCGAACGGCTCCCGGGCGCGCGCCCGGGAGCCGTTTGGCTTTTTCCGTATAAAAGGGACCGCTGTATGGTGGCCCCTTTTGCTGTTTGGCAGCCACCTTATTGGTTTGGAATGTTTGGCACAAAGCGTTGCGGGTAACAGGGAATTCCGAAATGTCTACTGGGAAAAACAACAAAAGTTTTTCGCCGTGTTTAGGCAACTCTACAGAAATAGAGCCACGCCGGCCCTTTTCCGTTGACAGATCACAAAAGAGATGGTATTTTGAAACTGTGCTCGAGCACAGTCAATTCGTGCTCGAGCACAAATGACACATCGCCAAGGGCGATACAAATTTCGGAGAGGAGAAGCGGACGCGTGACCATCAAGCAGATCGCTGAAAAAGCGGGCACCAGCCGCGGCACCGTCGACCGGGTACTCAACGGCCGCGGCAACGTAAATCCCGAGCTGGCCAAGCGTATATTGGACATTGCCGAGCGTGAGCGCTACCAGCCCAACCAGCTGGCCCAGGCGCTTATTCGCTCCCGTCAGCGCACCCACATCGGCATGGTCATCCCCTCCGTCGGCAATCCCTTTTTTGACGAGGTGCTCCGCGGCGCACAGAGCCGCGCCAGAAAACTCTCCAGCTACGGCACCACCCTTACCATCCGCGAGATCAAGGGCTACGACGCCGCCACGCAGCTGCAGGCCATGCGCCGGCTGGTGGCTGAGGGCGTGGACGCGCTGGCGGTCATGCCGCTGGATGTGCCCGAGGTTGCGGCGTACCTGCAGTCACTGCCCATACCGGTGGTCACAGTCAACACCGATATCGATGTCGACCGTGTGGCCTTTGTCGGCTGCGACTACTACAACAGCGGTATGATCACCGGAGATCTGGTGCAGCTCATGCTCAATGGCCGGGGCCGCGTGGCGGCTGTTATCGGCAGCACCAATGTCCGCGGCCATATGGACCGCGTGCGCGGTCTGCGGACCGCACTGGAGAGCACGCCGGAGATCACGGTGGACGCCGTGCTGGAAAATCAGGACGACGACGATGTCTCCTGTCAGGTGCTGCGGGCCTATCTGGCGGACCACACGCCGGACCTGGTGTGCTTTGCCGCCGCCGGTATCGACGGCGGTATGCGGGCCATTCTGGAAAGCGGAAAGAATATCCGCGTGCTGGCGGTGGACGGGACGGAGGCCGTGCTGCGGTATATGGAGGAAGGGCGCATTGCCGCCACTGTGACCCAGGAGCCCTTCGCCCAGGGGGACGAGGCGGTGCGTGTGCTGTTCGACTATATCCACACCGGACGGCGGCCCGCCGCCGGCGTGGTGTATACCCACAACCGTGTGCGTGTGCGGCACTCGCAGTAAGTTTGTGATCCGATCGGCACAGGCCGATGATGATTTAACTTTTTAACAGGAGGAATGTATCATGGGAAACAGACCGGTAACTCTTTGCACCTGCCAGTGGGCGGACCTGCCCTTCGATGAACTGTGTGCGCTGGCGTCCAAGATGGGCTATGACGGCCTGGAGGTCGCCTGCTGGGGCAATGGCATCGACATTGATCGTGCATACAGCGATGACAGCTACGTGGCCTGGATCAAGGAGACCCTGGCGAAGAACAACCTGATCTGCAAGGCTCTGGCCTGCCACATCATCGGCCAGTGTGTGGGCGACGCTCCCGATCCCCGGCTGAACAACTTTGCTCCCGCGGCGCTGGCCGACAAGCCGGAGGAGATCCGCGCCTGGGCGATCGACACCATGAAGAAGGCCCCCGTGGTGGCCAAGAAGCTGGGCTGCTATGTGGTCACGGGCTTCACCGGCTCTCCCATCTGGAAGTGGCTGTATTCCTTCCCCCAGACCACCGAGGAGATGGTCGAGAACGGCTACGACGAGATCGTGCGCCTGTGGTCCCCTATCCTGGATGAGTTCAAGGCCAACGGCATCAAGTTCGCCCTGGAGGTCCATCCCGGCGAGATCGCTTTCGACTACTACTCCACCGAGAAGCTGCTGAAGAAGTTTGCCGACCGCCCCGAGTTCGGCCTGAACTTCGACCCCAGCCACCTGCTGTGGCAGGGCGTGACGCCCCATCTGTTCCTGCGCGACTTTATGGACCGCGTGTACCACGTCCATATGAAGGATGCGGCGGTGACTCTGGATGGCCGCAGCGGTCTGCTGGGCTCCCACATCGATTTCGGAGACCTGCGCCGCGGCTGGAACTTCCGCTCCCTGGGTCATGGTGACGTGAACTTCGAGGAGATCATCCGCGTGCTGAACGCCGCCGGTTACGACGGCCCTCTGTCCGTGGAATGGGAGGACAGCGGTATGGACCGTATCGAGGGCGCTACCGAGGCGGCCGCTTTCGTGAAGAAGGTGGACTTCAAGAAGTCCGATGTGAAGTTTGACGACGCTATCGCCAACTGAAACGCGACAAGGAGGACAATATGGGTATTCAGATCCGTTACGGCATGGTCGGTGGCCACATGAACGCCTTTATCGGCGAGGTGCATCGCAAAGCCATCGCCTTTGACCCCCGCGCACAGCTGGTGGCGGGCTGCTTCTCCACCAATGCGGAGAAGAACCGTGAGACCGGCGAGACCTACTCCCTGGACATGAGCCGCGTGTACCCCAGCTATGAGGCCATGGCCGAGGCGGAGAGCAAGCGTCCCGATGGTATCGATTTCGTCAGCATCACGACCCCGAACAACACCCACTACGCCGTGGCCAAGTGCTTCCTGCAGCACGGAATTCATGTGGTATGCGAAAAGCCTCTGTGCTTTACCGTGGAACAGGCGCAGGAGCTGGTGGCCCTGGCCAAGGAGAAAAACCTGGTTTTCGGCGTCACCTATACCTATTCCGGCTACACCATGATGAAGGTGGCCCGCGAGATGATCGCCGAGGGCAAGATCGGCAAGATCGCCGCCGTCAATGCGGAGTATGTCCAGGAGTGGCTCATCGATGAGCTGGGCGTCCCCGGCGAGGGCACCACTAAGCTGTCCGTCTGGCGCGCCGATCCGGCGGTGTCCGGTATCTCCAACTGTGTGGGCGACATCGGCACCCACATCGAGAACTCCGTCCACTACCTGACCGGCCTGAACATCAAGCGTCTGGCCGCCACCGTGAACCGTTACGGTAAGGAGCTGGACCTGAACGCCAATATGCTCGTCGAGTACGAAAACGGCGTCAACGGCGCGTACTGGTGCTCTCAGATCGCGGCGGGCAAGCTCAACGGCCTGACCATCCGCATCTACGGCAGCGAGGGCGCACTGGAGTGGGAGCAGCACTATCCTGATTATCTGAAGTACACCCCCAAGGGCAAGCCCACGGAGACCCTGTCCCGCGGTACCGGTTATATCACCGAGAAGGCCGGCGCGTACAGCCGCATCCCCTCCGGCCATCCCGAGGGACTGATCGTCGCCTTTGCCAACATCTACAAGAACATCATCAGCGCCATTCTGGCGGTGAAGGCGGGCGGTACGGCCAACGACGGCTCTTTCGACTATCCCACCGTCACCGACGGCCTCAACGGCGTGAAGTTCATTCACGCGGTCATCGACTCCGCAGCCAAGGACTCTGCCTGGGTGGAGCTGTAAGAACACGTTATAGGCGGACTTTGTCCGTATCTATAAAAAATTTTTAGGAGGAAACAACCATGAAGAAAGTACTGGCACTGATCCTTGCGCTGGTCATGGCCCTGTCTCTTGTCGCCTGCGGCGAGAAGAAGGACGATGACGCCAACAAGGACAACGATGCTGCCACGGGTAATCGCATCGCGATCCTGGTCCCCAATGCCGACCACGGCTGGACCGGCGCTGTGATGACCTATGCGCAGGAGAAGGCGCAGGAGCTGAATGACGCCGGCAAGTATGCCGCCACCGTCATCACCTCTTCCGACGCCGCCAACCAGATCCAGCAGGTGGAGGACCTGATCGAGAACAAGACCGCTGACTATGTGGTCATTCTGCCTCAGGACAACACCCTGGAGAACACCATGGCCAAGCTGGCCACCAGCGGCATCCCCTATGTGATGTTCGACCGTATCATCGACTCCGCTGCTTCCACTGCTGTTGCCTGCGTCAAGGGCGATAACAACGGCATCGGCGCCGAGACCGCCAAGCGCTTCATCGCCGACGGCATGAAGGCTGGCGACAAGGTCCTCATCATGCCCGGTGACAACTCTTCCGTTCCCACCATGCGTAACGACGGCTTCTTCAGCGTGCTGAAGGAGAATGGCTGGACCGAGGAGCAGATCGCTGCCATCCAGTCCACCGACTACACCGGCTGGAGCCGCAGCAAGGGCAAGGAGCTGTTCATCAACTGGCTGGATGCCAGCACTGTTGAGGACATCACCGCCACCAAGTGGATCTTCACCCACGACGACGAGATCGCCATGGGCATCCTGGAGGCGCTGAAGAGCTCCGAGATCGACGCCGAGAAGAAGGATGCCTTCCTGAACGCCGGTGTGCATCTGGGCACCTCCTCCGGTCTGAACGAGATCTACTCCGTGCTGAAGGGCATCCATCAGAAGGATTACACCGCTGAGGTTGCCAAGCTGGCCGATCTGTTCTCCGTTACTTACGATCCCGCGATGATCAAGGCTGCCGTGGATGACATGGTCACCCACATCGAGGGCGGTACCGTCACCCAGGATCACGTCATCGCCGTGTCCGTGGTGGATGCTACCAACGTCAACGACTTCCAGGGCTTCGGTGACGCTGTCTCCAAGTAAGTAAAGTCGTTTCCGAGGGCTTCGCGGGCGCTTCGGCGCCCGCGGGGCACCTCCCCCTTCGCAGAAGGGATCTTATCAAACAGCAAAGAGAGGCGTGCGGCATGGAATTGCTGAAAATGACCAATATCACCAAATCATTCTCCGGTGTGGAAGTGCTTTCGCACGTTGATTTTTCCGTGGAGCGCGGGGAAGTACACGCGCTGCTGGGAGAGAACGGCGCCGGTAAGTCCACATTGATGAACATCCTGGCGGGTGTGCATCAGCGGGATGAGGGCGAGATCGAGTTTGACGGGGAGCAAATGCATGACATTTCCGTCAAGCGGACAGAACAGGCAGGTATCGCCTTTGTACACCAGGAGTTGAACCTGTTTAACGATCTGAAGGTGTACGAGAACATTTTTCTTCGCAAAGAACTGCTGACCAAGCTGGGCACGCTGGATAAGCGGGCCATGCTGGAGCAGACGCGCCAGCTGATGAGCGACCTGGGCGTGGATATCGACCCCAACGCCCTGGTAGACGAGCTGGAGACCAGCAAAAAGCAGCTGCTGGAGATCGCAAAGGCACTTCACGCCAATGCGAAGCTCTTTATTCTGGACGAGCCGACCACCGCGCTGAACAACGCGGAGATCGAGCACCTGTTCAGTATCGTGCGGCGATTGAAGGAGCAGGGTAAGTCCTTCATCTTCATCTCCCACAAAATGAACGAGATATTTACCATCGCGGACCGCTACACGGTTCTGCGGAATGGATGCTTTATTCAGTCCGGCAATATTGCCGACACCACGCCGGAGGCCGTCACCCGTCTTATGGTGGGCAGCAGCTACTCCGAAGCCTCGGTGTACCAGCCCCGCCAGCTGGGCGATGTGGCGCTGAAGCTGGAGCACCTCAGCGGTGAAGGGTTCGAGAACGTGGACCTGGAGGTGCGTAAGGGCGAGATCATCGGCCTGACAGGCCTGAAGGGTGCCGGCGTCAGCGAGATGATGCAGGCGATCTTCGGCGCGATGCCCATCAGCTCGGGCACGGTGTATGTCAACGGAGAGCCGCTGCACCACGGCGGCATACATAACGCCATGCGCCACAAGATCGGCATGATCCCCGCCAACCGCAAGGAAAACTCCGTTATCCCGGACTTTACCCTGCTGGAGAACAACTACATCTCCGAGCACACGCTTTCTGCCAATCACCAGCTGATCCGCGGGCGGAAAGAGGTGGCGCAGTACAACAGGATGCGGGATATGCTGAACATCAAGGCCAACAGCCATGACGACCTGATCCTGTCACTGTCCGGCGGCAACCAGCAGAAGGTGATTCTGGGCCGGTGGCTCACCACCGAGGCGGATATCCTTATCATGGATAACCCCACCCAGGGTATCGATGTGGGCGCCAAGGCGGAGATCTACAAGCTGATCCTGGAACTGGCCGAGAAGGGCAAGACCATCTTGGTCAACACCCTGGAGATACCGGAGATACAGAAGATCGCGGATCGCTGTGTGGTGTTCTACCACGGGCATATCCAGACCATTCTGCCCCGTGAGGAGATCACGGAGGAGAGAGTCATGCTGTATGCGACCAATGTGATACACGCAACGGAGGGAGAGGTAAACGTATGAGTCAGAACACGGAACTGAAGGCCCAGGCCAAAAAACCGGGGCTGAACAAGAAGGGCATTGCCGCCTGGATCAATAATTACAGCTTTATCCTCATCGCACTGGCGATCTTCATCGCCTATCTGTTTATCAACCACGGCGCGACCACCTGGAGTGGCGTGATGAACATCCTGCGGCACTCCGCTGTGGTGGGCATCATGGCCTTCGGCATGGGTCTTGTCATCATCACTGGCGGCATCGACCTGTCCGTGGGCTCCATGCTGGCGCTGGTGGGCAGCTTCTCCGTGGTGGTGTTCAATGCCACGGACAGCGTGTTCCTCACATTGCTGTTCGCCCTGGTGGCCGGCGGCTTGTGCGGCCTGTTCAACGGTGTGCTCATCGGCCTGGTGAAAATGCCCGCGTTCATCGTGACGCTGGCCACAATGCTGATCTTCCGTTCGGTGGCACAGTATTATCTGCGTACCACCGGATCTTCCATCTTCAACATGACCGGCACGCTGGACCACTATGCCAGCTTCTACGGCTTCGGCCAGCTGAAGATCGCCACCGTTCCCGTGGTGGGCATCGTGCTGCTGGTGGTCACGGTCATCATGGTGTTCATATCCACCTGCACCAAGTTCGGCAAGACCGTCTATGCCCTGGGCAGCAATGAACGCGCCGCAGCCCTGGCCGGTATCAACGTCAACCGTACCCGTGTGGCGGTCTATGTCATCACCGGCATACTCACCGGCCTGAGCGCTTTCCTGTGGCTGGCTATGAACGGCTCCGTCGACCCAGCCACCCTCGGTAAGAGCAACGAGATGTACGCCATCGCCGCGGTGGTCATCGGCGGTATCAGCATGAGTGGCGGCAAGGGCAAGCTGCTGGGCGTTCTGTTCGGCGCCATGAGCTATACCATCATCGACAAGATCATCGCCTCCCTGCAGGTGGATGCCCTGATCAACGATACCATCAAGGGCTCGATTCTGCTGGTGGCCGTTATCATCCAGCTGGTGGTGCCCATGATCCGTTCCCGCGTAAAAACGAAACATACTTCGGAGGTGTAATAACATGAAAAAGTACGCTGATGTGAGTAAGGTCGTCTACGATCCCAAGGGGACCGACCCCTTTACCTTCCGTTGGTATGACCCGGACGAGGTCATCGCCGGCAAGAAAATGCGTGAGCATCTGAAGTTCGCGTTGAGCTATTGGCATACCATCGACGCCGAGGGCGTGGATATGTTCGGCTCCGGTACCATGGATAAGTCCATGGGCCAGACGGACCCCATGGCCAAGTTCCGCGCCAAGGCGGACTTCGCCTTCGAGCTGATGGAAAAGCTGGACATCGACTACTACTGCTTCCATGACGTGGACATCGCCCCGGAGGGCGCTACCCTGGCCGAGAGCATCGCCAACTTCCGCGTGATGGTGGATTATCTGTACGAGCTGCAGAAGAAGACCGGCAAGAAGTGCCTGTGGGTCACCGCCAACAACTTCGGCGACAAGAAGTTTATGGCCGGTGCAGCCACCTCCTGCTGCGCCGATGTGTTTGCCGCCGCCGCCGCTAAAGTCCTGGCCTGCCTGGACGCCGCGGTGAAGCTGGGCGCCACCGGCTATGTATTCTGGGGCGGCCGCGAGGGCTACGACACCCTGCTGAACACCGACATGGGGCTGGAGCTGGACAACATGGCCCGCTTCCTGCGTATGGCCCGTGACTACGGCCGCAAGATCGGCTTTACCGGCGATTTCTATCTGGAGCCCAAGCCGAAGGAGCCCACCAAGCACCAGTACGACTTCGATGTGGCTACCTGCATGAATTTCCTGCGGAAGTACGACCTGACGGCGGATTTCAAGATGAACATCGAGGCCAACCACGCCACCCTGGCGGGCCATACCTTCGAGCATGAGCTGCGTACCGCTATCGTCAACGGCAGCTTCGGTTCCATCGACGCCAACGAGGGCGACTATCTGCTGGGATGGGATACCGACCAGTTCCCCGCCAACGTGTACAGCGCCACCTACTGCATGATGGAGGTCCTCCGCGCCGGCGGCTTTACCAACGGCGGCCTGAACTTTGACGCCAAGGCCCGCCGTCAGTCCAACACCTTCGAGGACATCCTGCTGGCCTATATCTCCGGTATGGACACCTTTGCCCTGGGTCTCCGCAAGGCGCTGGAGCTGAAAGCGGATGGCCGTCTGGACCAGTTCATCAAGGAACGCTACAGCAGCTATGACAGCGGTGTGGGCAAGAAGATCGTGGATGGCGAGATGACCCTGGAGTCTCTGGCGGATTACGCCGAGGGCCTCAAGAGCTTCGATGTGCCCAGCGGCCGTCAGGAGTATCTGGAATCTGTGGTCAACCGGGTGCTGTTCCACTGAGAAATGACATATTGCGGCCCGCCCGGAAGGGCGGCCCTGCCTAAAGGAGGCGCAAGGCTATGAAGGAATATTTGCTGGGTATCGACCTGGGCACCTCCGGCACCAAGACGGTGCTGTTCCGCAGTGATGGTACGGCCATGGCCGCCCACACGGTGGAATACCCCCTCTACCAGCCCCAGAACGGCTGGGCCGAGCAGGAGCCGTCCGACTGGTGGCGTGCTGTGCGGGAGACGGTGCAGGCCGTGCTGCACAAAAGCGGTGTGGCCGCCGCCGATGTTGCCGGTGTAGGCATCTCCGGGCAGATGCACGGTCTGGTGATGCTGGACGAGAGGGGAGAGGTGCTGCACCGCAGCATCCTGTGGTGCGACGGCCGCACCGGCGAGGAGTGCCGCGAGATCACCGAGACTGTGGGCGCGGAGAAGCTCATCGCCATCACCGCGAACCCCGCCCTGGCGGGCTTTACCGCCGGGAAGATCCTGTGGGTGCGGAAGCATTTGCCGGAGGTCTACAAGGCCTGCCGTCATATCCTGCTGCCCAAGGATTACATTCGCTACTGCCTCACCGGCCAGTTTGCCACCGAGGTATCCGACGCCTCCGGCATGAACCTGCTGGACGTGCCCCGGCGGCAGTGGTCTGACGAGATACTGAACAAGCTGGACATCGACCCGGCGCTGCTGGGCCGGATGTACGAGTCTGTGGACGTGACCGGAACGGTGACGGCGGAAGCTGCCGCCCTGACCGGCCTGGCCGAGGGTACGCCCGTGGTGGGCGGCGCGGGCGACAACGCCGCCGCGGCTGTGGGCACCGGTACTGTCCGCTACGGAAAGGCCTTTACGACGCTGGGTACCTCCGGCGTGGTCTTTGCCCATGCGGACAGCGTTTCCATCGACCCGGCGGGCCGCGTACACACCTTCTGCTCCGCCGTTCCCGGCAAGTGGGCGGTAATGAGCTGCACGCTGGCGGCGGGTCAGTCCCTGCGTTGGCTGCGGGATACCTGCTGTGCCGGCGAGGTGGCCGAGGCGGCCAAACAGGGCGTGGACCCCTATGAGCTGATGACGGCCCTGGCCGAGAAAACCCCCATCGGCGCCGACGGCCTGTTGTTCCTGCCCTATCTGATGGGTGAGCGATCCCCGCTGTTGGACGAGAAGGCCCGGGGCGCGTTTATCGGCCTGTCCGGCGGCCATGGCCGCGGCCACCTGATCCGCGCCGTGCTGGAGGGCGTTACCTACTCCCAGCGTCAGTGCGTGGATGTGCTCCGGGGCATGAATGTGCCCACGGAGGAAATGATGGCCTGCGGCGGCGGCGCGCGGAGCGCATTCTGGCGTCAAATGCTGGCCGATGTGTACGGCTGCCCCATCCAGACCGCCAAGGCGGCATTGGAGGGCCCGGCGCTGGGCGTGGCTATTCTGGCCGGTGTTGGCACCGGTGTGTATCCCTCCGTGGAGAGCGCCTGCGATGCCATCGTCAAGCCGGATACCGTTCTGTACCCCGATGCGGAATGTGGCCGCGCCTATGAGCCCTACTACCAGCTCTATCTGCGGCAATATCCCGCGCTGCGGGAGACCTTCCATGCCCTGGCCGCCATGAGGAGCCGGGCATGAGCGGCGCAAAGCGTACCCTGCTGCTGCTGGCGGCCCTGTGCTTCGCCCTGTTTCTGCTGTACGGCGTCTATTTCAACGCCTTTGGCGCCAACGCCGAGTCCATGATGGCCTTTTTCGGCATCACCGAAAGCCGCCAGGGCTTCGTGATGACCATTCAGTCCCTGGGCGGCATCGTGATGACGGTGCTGCTGGGCCTGTTCGGTGAACGGCTCCACAAGCTGTACGGCCTGCTGGCCGGCGCGGTGCTGGTGGGCGTGGCCGGTGTGACCATTGGCACCATGCCCCTGTACGGCAATGACAGCTACGGGTTGCTGCTGGTGTTTGCGCTGATCGGCGGTGTGGGCTATATCACGATCGACCTGCTGATGAACGGCGTCATCGCCGACGTGTTTCCCGAGAAGAAGAGCACGCTGCTGCCCATCGTTCACGGCTTCTACGGTCTGGGCGCCATGCTGGCGCCCCTGCTGGTGACATGGCTTACCGACAGCGGCCGCCCCGCCACCTTTGCCGTACCGTATCTGGTGCTGGGCGCGGCGGCGCTGGTGTTGGGCGCGGTATTCTGGACGGTGTCCCGCCGCGCCACGCCCCACACGCCCTACGCCGATATGACGGCCCTGCGGGACAGGTCCGTGGCCAACCCGGCGGAGATCTTTCGTGACAAGCGCGCATGGCTCTATCTGCTGTGCTGTTTCCTGTATCTGTGCTTCCAGAACGGCATCGCCGTCTGGCTGCCCAACTACTACAAGACCGTGCACCACATGGCAGGCGGCGCGGCCAACGCCATGCTCACCCTGTTTTTCCTGGGCGCACTGGTGGTCCGTATGCTCTCGCCGCTGGTGTATAAGCGTATGCCGGTGCGGACTTTCTATCTGCTTACCTGTTTTTTGTCGGCCGGCGTGTTTGCGGTTTTGCTGCTGACGCCGTCCCTGGCCGTCCAGCGGGTGCTTTTGGTGCTGCTGGGCCTGCTGCAGGGCGCGGAGGTCCCAGCCCTGGTGATCCTTTGCTGCGAGACGTTCCCCACTCGGACGGCTTCGGCCTCATCCATCATCGTGCTGGGCGTATCTCTGTCAGCACTGATCGCGCCCACGGTGCTGGGGCGGCTCATCGAGCAGGTAGGCTACGGCATCCCCCTGTGGGGCCTGACGGCCTGCCTGCCGCTGTCGGCGGCGGTGCTGCTGGCCATACGCCGTGACGCACCGGTGCGGGCATGACCTTGCTTTTTTCCCCGGGCAGCGGGCAAGAAACTTCTTCATGGGCGCTACTCCCGCCCACCAAACCTTCCTTATAAAAAACTTCCTTCCTTTATCTCGCTGCCTTTGCTTCAGGCCGTCGGAGGTGTCATTGACGCCTCCGACGGCCTATGGGCTTTGCGGCTATGCGGGGCGCCCTTGCCGTTTTCCCTGCAAAGCACGCTGCATTCCGCAGTATTTTTGGCAATTTTATTTCGGAAAAGTATTACTTTTTTCCTGTGCTGTGCTATCTTACAGGCGACGGTTAGCCACATCTAACTACTGTAAAATATAGAGGAGCGATCTGCCATGAAGAGATTTGCCATGTTTGCCGCCGGTGTGCTGTTCGGCACCACCGGCATTAAGGTCCTGGGCAGCAAGGACACCAAGAAAGCCTAGGGGCACTTTTTTCACACATTTTTTATAGTCGCAGTCACAGTACGGTCCGCCGGAGGCCAGGGTATACGTCCGCACAAAGCTTGTCGCGCCGCCGGTCTCACTCATGGTATAGTCCGGATGACACAGAGCCAGCGTCAGGTCGTACGATCCCAGTTCCTGCATCAGTGTGCAGATACCGCACCGGGTCAACCGCCCTTCATAGCCGCTGCTGCCCGGGTATTCGTAAAAGTCCGTCAGCCGTTCCACGTCCGGCCGTTCTGGCATGGACAGGACGAGTGCGCCAAGCAGGGCACAGTTGACGATATTCATCTTAAAGCGGTCCGCTGTCAGCTGCCGCCGAGCAGATACCCAAGGACGCACGGGGCCGTTTCATCACCGGAGATACTGCTTTAAAGCATCTCTCCGTTTTGCATGTGGAATGCGAAATACAAAAAGCCGCACGGGAACACCGTACGGCTGGCTTTGCAGGCACAAGGCTTACTATTATCCAATAGTACCCTATTTCGACTGCATTTTCAATCTGAACATCTTAAGGCGTTTTTTGCTCCCAAATTCCGTGTGGTTGTCTCAGTTTTGCCTGTGTGGGTCAGGTTGTGGGTCAAATGAGAAAACGGCGGCAAATTGAACTTGCCGCCGCATTACTGTTTTCGCACTTTGACCCATATTTTTCAGCAACTTATGCGGTCAACGCAAAATAAAAAACTGAACTTTTAACGCGGAAAAACCGCCTAAAAAGGCGGTTTTTCAAAGTTATTTTGGCCGGAGTGCGGGGACTCGAACCCCGGGCCTCATGCTCCCAAACTTATCGGGAATACTTTTTCCGCTCGTTTATAGCGGTTTTCGGCCATTTTCTATTTGTTTTACTTACTTTTTGACGCTCTTGTCTCCACTGTTTCCGGGTGCTCCAGCGCCGTCTGTGGTAATCTATGTGGTCAAAAACGCTTCCCGTCCGGTTTTCGGTGAACATTCACCGGTGCCGGGCGGGAAGCGTTTCTCGTTGCTGTGTGGTCTGTATTGTAACTCTGAGCAGGGTGTTATGCAAGTGGTTTTCTGGGAGGATAGCAGCTCAAAGGTTGAGCCGCTATAGACAAAGAAATACCCGCATGCCTTACTCTCTGAAGATAAAACTCGCTTCCCTTCAATAACTATCGTATTCCCGTAATTTGATGGGCATTTTAAGGGAAAGCCTACCCGGAGTAAGGGAAAGTATCTGCGCCCTGCGAGGAAAACGTTGTTGACTTTCCTCGTAATTTTATCATGAATATTTTTCGATTGCCACTCAAAGCGAGGGCTTCCCGCAGGTCGGGCAAGACCTAATCTTCCTTGCCTGACGAGTGGCACGCACTCTCTGCTCTGTTTCGAGTGCATCAAAAAGGCCTTGCCAAAGATTTGGATTCGGCTCATGCTCTGCGTAGTCTTCGAGGTGCCGCCGAATATCATCGGCAGCCAACGCAAGAAACTTATCGTCCAGAAACCGAATGTGGCGCTTAATATAATCGGAAACTACTGCGGGCATACATGTGTTTCTGCCCATCGCATACCGCATTGCCGACAGCAGGATCAAGCGAAAGTCAGAGTCGCAGATCGGGGCGAGCAGGTCCTGAGGGAACAGCAGAAACTCCTTGCCATTATTCATACATACGCGCAGCGGCCGCTGCTCTTCCGTTACCAGATTCAGTAGACTGTTAGCTTGATCCTCCAGCTCATCAATGGTAATCGATTCGTAGTCCTGAAACGGGTTTGCTTCGTAATTCATTATTTGACCTCCAATCAGTTTGTCCTCGTGATGAGGTGTTGGCATTGTAGCTCTGACTGCCCGGAGGTTCAACCGTTTCTTTTGCGACTCAAAAAGAAATTTAATAGAGTCGGAATTCGTGCGGATTTATCATTTTCTTGCTTTTCCTGCCCAAATGTGCTATCATTATAAACAACGCTGTCAAGTGTTGGAATAGGCCTTGGCAGTATGGCTGCAATAGACCGAATGCTCTGCCAAGCGGCAGAGCATTTTTTGTATATCGGTACGGAGGAGATATTTTATGTCTGTGAGTTATAAAAAACTCTGGAAGCTGCTCATCGATAAGGACATGAAGAAAAAAGACCTGTGTGAAAAGGCGGGTATCAGCCCAGCTTCCGTCACCAAGATGGGACGGAATGGACATGTTACCACGGAGATACTCGTGAAGATTTGTGCGGCACTGGATTGTGGTATTGAGGATATTGTGGAGATCGTACCTGACTAAGGACTGACATATTTTCGGGTGTATTAAGTTGCTTTGTTGCAGGAGGGCTAAATGGTTGACAATGTTCTTATCCAATGTGACTATTGTAAGGCTAAAATCCGCATGCGTTTTCAAATGGGGTACTTTGATATTCCCTTTGATTTTCCCTGCCCAGAATGCGGAGTACATATTCACGGATTGAGAAAAATTACAGAAGAGCATTCGCTGAAACTCAATAACGCTGCTGTTGTTGAGTTTGACTTAAATGAGCCTCATTATTATGCGGACTTCTCTGTAGAGCTTCCCCATGCCAAGACAACCAAATTCGAATCCATCGAGAAAATAGTCACCAAAGGATTCAGTCCATTTTTAATGTCTTCGAACCTTTATAAAGAAGATGACTATATACATTTAATTGCGGATATGCAAAGATTCCTCTCGTTTAGAGACTTTTTTCAGCTGAAATTAGCTCCTCTTTATGATTTGTTCTTCAACGGGCGAATTAGTTTGACACCGGAGCATTTTTTGAAAATTTCGCCAAGATTTGAAGTCAAGAATGAGCTTGATGCTATGATGGCTTTGCATCAGTCTACCCTTTTAGGAATGAGTGCTATCTTGCACGATAATGCACTCAGTGAATTTGCGGAGATTACCAAAAAAATCACAGAACACAAAACGCTTTTAAAAGTAAATCGCTTCATTGTTGCGCTGGGGGGACATGAATATTTCAGCTCTGCCTCAAAGCGCTTAATTAGTATTTATTTGCGCTGGATGAAAGATTTTGAAAAATACATTCCCGCTACGATGCTTTCGCTTGGTGGTGTTGCAGATAAACTTAATAGAGATTCCTTTGGAATTGCAACGACCAGTTTTGAGGACATGAAGGCTTTCTATGCTGATAGTTATGAATTGATACTTGATTTTGTAGATGTTGCAATCGGCCTAAATAATATTGCTGTTCGAGGTGACTACAATTTGTTCCCTACAGATAGTGTAAAAGGCAGGAAGAAAAAGCAAGTTGGGACCTTTGAAGAGTATCGAGAACTTATAAAATCGGCAAAACTTGATTTTCTGATGGATAGTGAACCGTTTAGTAAAGCGATTATTCTAAATCGAAATGTGCGCAATGCAATTGCACATTTTAACTATGACTTCGATTCAGGCAGTCAAAGAATTATATTTAGTGATAAGCACAAAGGCAGAGAAAACGCAGTCGAGTTATATTTGATTGATCTTGCAATTCTTTGTTACGAAAACATATCTGTTCTCGCTTATTTGAACGAGCTATTGTATATATTACGAAAAATTGAATATGTAAGTGAAGGCATGTGTATTCATATAAAACGCTCCTGACTCAAAAGGCTGACTTGCCGTTAAAGAGCATTTAGAGCAGTATTTTGATTTATCTCTTTGATTTCTGCTGAAAATGAAATATTGTTGCTGAAATGCTGACAGCCTTGTGGTATACTATAGATTATAGACCAACGATCCGGCGTCTGCCGGTGCTAACATGAGCTACGGCTCGGTCTATGAAAAATAAGCGAGCTGACTGCATGACGGTCAAAGGAGGGCTTTATTATGCAAAAGACCATCTGCGAGTTATTCGCAGGCGTCGGCGGATTCCGATTGGGATTCGACCGACTGGAATCGGGCTGGGAGACCACATGGTTCTCACAGTGGGAACCAGGCGCAAGAACACAATGGGCACATGACTGCTATGTGCAGCACTTTGGAGATAGTCCCGATTTGAATAATGAATTTCATACCGGAGAAGACATCAGCACGATGGACAAGCAGGCCATTCCCGCCCATACACTTCTCGTGGGGGGCTTCCCTTGTCAGGACTATAGTGTGGCACATACCCTGTCGTCTTCTCACGGTATCGAAGGTAAGAAGGGCGTACTGTGGTGGCAGATAAGAGATACGATCATCGCAAAAAAGCCGCCGTTCTGCATCTTTGAGAATGTAGATAGATTACTTAAGTCTCCGGCCAAACAGCGAGGACGTGACTTCGGCGTTATTCTTGCGTGTCTTGCCAAGGAAGGCTATAGTGTGGAGTGGCGAGTCGTTAATGCAGCACAATACGGTGCAGCGCAGCGTCGTCGTAGGACATTCATCTTCGCATACAGAAACGACACGATTTATGGACAGAAGATGACCGACATATCTGCAGATATGATCATCAAAAATGGTGGTCTTATGGCGAAAGCCTTCCCCGTTCAAAACATAGGCCAGATAACGGAGACGGTTATCGGCGGTGACATCGTAGATGTGAGCGATAACTTTGCCTTCGCATTCGAAGCCGCAGGCTATATGCGCAAAGGTAGGATTTATACAGCAAAAGTAATTGAGCGGGAAGAGGAACCAATTACCCTTGGGAAAATCCTGCAGAAGAATAATGTTGATGATAAATTCTATATTACTAACGAGAAAATGCCCAAATGGACATATCTTAAAGGCGCAAAAAAAATCCCCAGAAAATCAGCAGATGGTCACGAGTATACATTCTCTGAAGGACCCATCGCTTTCCCGGATCCGTGGGACAGACCTGGTCGTACGATGTTGACCAGTGAGTCGACGCTAAATCGCTCCACGCATGTTGTGTCAGATTCCGGAACAGGGAGACTCCGGTTGCTGACCCCGGTCGAGGCCGAGCGCCTCCAGGGATTTGATGACGAATGGACGGATACGGGTATGCCTGATAGGATGAGATATTTTTGCATGGGCAACGCCCTGGTCGTACCGATGATAACCAGAATGGGTAGAGTTCTGGATACGATCATAGCTGAAGAAAAATAAGCTATATCAAAATCAGAATGATATCCATGGGTCTTGTGCAGCGATGCGCAAGACCCATGGCCGTTCATAATGAGATCATAGAAAAGGAGTTGGTAGCAGTGGAGGGAACACAGTATGTGACCAGAGAATCGATCCTGCGGCGTGCGCAGGAGATCAAGGGTATCCCGCTCCGGGATGTCGATAAAACTGGCCGTTTGGCCACGGGAAAAGGCGCTATCGGAACTGTTATCGAAGAAAGCTGGTTTGGCTACACGCCCAACTCCGAGTCTGAGCCAGACTTCCCGGAGGCTGGCGTAGAACTGAAGGTCACGCCCTACCTGCGTGGAAAAAACGGGATCCGTGCCAAGGAACGGCTGGTCTGCAATATCATCAACTATATGGAGGAGTACGATAAGACCTTCCAAACCAGTGCCTTTTGGCATAAATGTAACACCATGCTTCTCATGTCCTATGAGCATCTTGCAGACAAGCCCAAGGGTGATTTTCGGATAGACGAGGCGGTTTTGTTTAGTTTCCCAGACGAGGATCTTGCTATCATTGAGCACGACTGGGAAACTATCATGGAAAAGGTCCGTGCAGGCCGTGCTCATGAACTCTCGGAGGGTGACACGCTTTATCTTGCGGCTTGTACAAAGGGAGCCAATGCATCCAGCGTTCGCCAGCAACCGTTTTCAGAGCTTCCTGCAAAACAGCGGGCATATTCTCTGAAATCATCGTACATGACGCAGATCCTCAACAAGTATATATTTGGAAATGCGGAGAGCCCGCGTATCATCAAATCCGCAGATGTGTTGCACGCCAAAACTTTTGAGGAATACATTATTGATAAGGTTAAGCCTTATTATGGAATGACTCAAAATGAGCTTAAACTTAGACTTGGTGTCGATAGCAATGCCAAGAGCCTTAATGAGATCCTATTGGCGCGAATGCTGGACGTTAAAGGCCGCATTGCCTGTACGGAGGAGTTTCAAAAGGCAGGTATTATCCCCAAAACTATCCGAGTGCAAAGCAACGGTAAGATCAAGGAAAGCATGTCCTTCCCCACATTTGACTTTATTGCGTTGAGCAAGGAAGAGACTTGGGAAGAATCGGAACTCTATAACTATCTGGCACCTACGAAGTTTATGTTTGTTATCTTCCAGGAACGGGGTGATGGAGAGTATACATTTGACCGTGTCATGTTCTGGAATATTCCTAATGATGACCTTGAAGAAGTACATCGAGTTTGGGCACGAACTGTCCAAACGATTCGCGAAGGAGTTCAGTTGATCCAGACTCCTCGCGGAGTCAGCAATAACCTGCCGAAGCAAGCCGAGAGCCCCGTTGCACATGTCAGGCCTCATGGTAAAGATGCTTCAGATAAGTTGCCGTTGCCTGATGGTCGCATGATGACCAAACAGTGTTTCTGGCTAAATAACACATATATTGCAGAACAGATAAATCGATAGGGGGATTATTTTATGCCGCTGATTTCAAACGAGTTGCTTCGCAACAGAGTGCGTACAACTATTCCGATGCAGACACCGTATCGAGCAACAGAAAACCAAAAGCGAGAAAATATTGCGAGTTTTCATGCGCTTTCTCGTGAAGGTTTAGAAAATGGAACCACAGAAAGGCGCATTCTTTTATACGAAACCAGATGTGGTGAAAAAGTTTATATGCAGTATCCAGGAATTGAAAGTACACGCGAAGGAAATCGCAATTATCCGTTAGATGCCCGCCCTGTACTCCAAAAAGCAGACGGTTCATATGCTGCTGATATGGATTTCAAGAAAATTTGGGACATCATCGATATTATTGGTCGCAATCATCGTGCAGATACTGATGTTCTTGCAACACTTTTCTTGAGAATTGCGTACATGATTGGTTATAGCCATAATGAAGCTGAGTATCTCTGTGAAACAATTGATATTTCTGCGGGCAATGTGATTTCTTCGGAAAATCTTCTTTTTTCATGGAACTCACTGGAAATAGATACCGATGTTTTAGATACACTAAACGATCGGTTTGGTTTATTAGATGGAATATCCTTAGAGGGATTTTTGTACTATAACGATCTTTTGGCCCAAAATGAAGATTGCAAATATTCGTATTTACAAAGAGACAGTTGGAATATTTCAACCGGACGAATCAACAATTGTCTTTCACACCTAACTGTTATTTCGCATATCAGAGAACACATCGGCATTTCAAAGCTAATTGATAGTTTTCAGCGAACAGGTGTAGCCCCACTTCCTCAAGGAAGACTATGGGAAGCTTGTGGAGATTTGGTACAGCGAAGACGATGAAGCACCCCAAATCATATAACTCAACACCCGAAACCAGGAAACGCATGTCCAAGGTCAAACTGAAGGGCGGAAAAGCAGAAACATTGTTGGCAAAAGCGCTTTGGCACCAGGGCTATCGTTATCGTAAAAATGATAAGAAGTTGCCCGGTTCTCCCGACATTGCAATCCTCAAGCATCGTATCGCTGTTTTTGTCGATGGCGAGTTTTGGCACGGAAAAGATTGGGAAAACCGGAAGACACGCCTTAAGAGCAATCGTGAGTATTGGATCGAAAAAATCGAAGAAAACATGGCTCGCGACCTTCGGGATGACCAACTGTTGATGCAGGATGGATGGGTCCCCATTCACTTTTGGGAAAAAGAAGTCATCAAAGACTTATCGACATGTGTTGCTACGATCGAGGAAGTCATCCTTGCGCAGCTGATAGATAGCGCAGATGCGCAAGAAGCCATTGACTATGAAGAGTGATGTCAGCGCCTTACATAGGAGTTACATTTATGGAGACTATCAGAACAGTAGAGCTTTTTGCAGGCGTAGGCGGTTTTCGCTTAGGCTTGGAATCTGCGTCTGATAGGTTCAAAGTGATATGGGCAAACCAATGGGAACCGTCTATGCGAGAGCAGTATGCTTTTGAGTGCTATACCACGCATTTCGGCAATAAAAAGTGCCATGTTTGCCAAGATATCGCCAAAGCTAAAATCAATGTACCTGACCATGATCTGCTTGTTGGAGGATTCCCGTGTCAGGACTATTCTATCATGAAGAAAAATTCCGCAGGAATCAAGGGAACTAAGGGTGCGCTTTGGTGGCAAATAGATGATATCCTCAGAGAAAAAAGGCCAAAGTATGTGTTGCTGGAAAATGTGGACAGATTGATCCGCTCTCCGGCCAAACAGTTCGGTCGTGATTTTTCCATCATATTACGATGCCTCTATGAGAAAGGCTATGCCGTAGAATGGCGAGTCATCAATGCTGCTGACTATGGATACGCTCAACGACGGCGGCGGACCTTTATCGTGGCCTATCATAATCAAACGGAGATTTTTTGCGATTTTGCAGAAGCGGTATGTGTGCAAGGCCTTAAGTCTATGCACAAGCATATTATGGAGAATGGTATTTTAGCAAAAGCGTTTCCTGTTCAAAGTCATAGCAGGTCATATGTTGAAAGTTGGATCGACGAATTAGAATATGCTGATATTTCGACTGTTTCAAGAGATCAGCGAGTATATTTATATAACGCTGGCGTTATGATGAACGGACGGATATACTCTGTTGATGTGACTTCGCAGCGAGTAGAGGCCACGTCTCTAAAGGATATATTAGAAACAGGTCAAGTGGATGAGTACTATTTCCTTCGTACCGAAGACATGCCCCGATGGACCTACTCCAAGGGGGCAAAGCGTGAGAAACGGCAGCGGCGAGATGGCAGTCAGTATTATTTTTCCGAGGGCAGCGTTCAATTTCCAGAATCGTTGAACAAGCCCTCAAGAACGATGCTGACCTCAGAGTCCCAGGTGGGCCGGACTTCTCATGTCGTACAGGACCCGATGACTGGTCGTTTACGGGTGCTGACTCCAATTGAATGCGAACGATTAAATGGTTTCCCGGATGACTGGACAAATACAGGAATGCCTGAACGAATGCGATATTTTTGCATGGGTAACGCCTTAGTGGTGCCGCTTGTGAAAAGGATAGGAGATGCGTTATTAAACGCGGGGATATGATTACACGAAACGAGAATACTTCTTGTTATGCCCTTAAAAATGATGAAAGTAGTGATTGTTATGGCGAAAATTATCAGGAACGCGATCAGATGCAAGAAATGTGGAGACGTTATTGAAAGCAAGACTGTCCATGATTTCAAGTTTTGCAGCTGCGGTTCGTGTGCCGTGGACGGTGGCCTTGAGTATCTTCGTAGGTGCGGAAACCTTGGAGATTGGGAAGAACTGTCCGAAGTGGAAAAGGTGGAAGACAACGGCGCATTGACTTGATTCTATCTTGCGGAAAGTGGTTGCGCCATAATGTTGCTTATCATCATTCGCAAGTCACCATGAGTACCCCACATCCCAAATAGCGACTGAAACGCAATGCTTCAGCCCCTATTTTTCCAAATCTTTCAGTAGCTATTCCTGCTGACTTGTGGTATATGTTTGTGCTGCAAGGAGGAGAGCACATGAACAAACTGCTGAAGGGCCTGTACGACTGCTTCTACACCCCGCCGGAGCTGGCGGCGACGAAGCGGGAGATCGAGGAATGCCACCGCGCGCTCATTGAGGCGCTGGGCAAGCCGGAGCGCCGATTGGTGCTGAAGATCATCGATGCCAAGGACCATATTTCGGAGGACACTTCGCTCGACAGCTTCATCTCCGGATTTCGGCTGGCGTGGCGGCTGTCCGCAGAATTGAATCACTATGACGATGAGCGTCCGGCGCGCTGCCAAGCGGCAGAGAAACCGGGCGCTCGTTTTACGCTCAAAAAGGAGGATGATGAACAATGAAGAAGCGCATCGTGACAGCTGTGATCACCGCTTGCTTGGCCCTGTGTGCCGCTGTGTGGCCGCAGCCAGACACAAGGGAGGAACGACCCGCCCCAATACCAACGCACGCCGCAGCTGCCCCAAAAACGGATGTTGTGACAACGGCAGAAAGGAAAAATACGGAAACGCCGCGGGCAGAGCCGGACGAGGAGCTTGGCGCCGTTCCTGCCCCCGCACCGGCAGAGCCGATGCCTGCGGTCGAAACGCCGCAGCCGGAGCCTGCGCCTCCCACACCGCAGCCGACCATAGAGCTGCAGCCCGGCGATGAGGTCTATATTCCGGGCTTTGGTTGGGTACCATACGAGGGGGAGAATCGCCGCGAGTATGCCGCGGATATGTACGAAAATGGCAACAAAATTGGGAGCATGGGCTGAAACAGGATCTGCTGGGAGCGGGCATACTACTTGATTACGAAAGCTGCTGCACCGAAAAGTGGTTGGTATCATATTATGATACCAACCACTTTTTTTGCCGATGTGGAATTGAAAAACGCCATCCGGCGCACGATGAAAGAACTCATGTGCGCACCTGCTTGCGGGGCGATAGTGTGGGGATTTGTAATAGAAACCGCGGAAATCGGCAGTATCGCTTCTCAATTTGCAGTTGCCTATTGCATTCGATTTCGATTTATGTTACCATGCTAATGCTGAATTGTTGGACTGTCCTGAACTTTGATCGTTCGTATCATGAGAGTACGAATTATATCGAACGGCAGTGACATAGACAATGAAGCGAGTAAAAAAATATGTAAATCCTCGAAACTATTGATTCCAATCAAATTCTCATTATGGAATTGAGAAAGCAGTTTGCTGGTTGACTGTCGTTGTCCCCCTGTTGTTTCGATGCTTTGCACCACAAAATCGAACCGAAGAAAGTGTTCTTTCGTCGGGTTTGTTTTGTTGCGTGCAAAGCGGTCTTCCGGATGATCGCAGTCCACGCACGAAGCAAAGTGCGTGGGCTTTTTTCGGTTCAGAAAGGAGGCTGATTATGGGAAAGGTATCAGGAAAAACACATACCAAAGCACAACTGGATCACTGGGCAAATCTGCATAATCCCAATAACAAGGCATATCAAGCTGACGCTGACAATCGGGCCAATCAGATGAATCCGAACCACAGATCGCACCAGAGAACTCACAATGCAAACCGCAGAAACAAAGCGCATTGGATGCCCGAGTGGGCGCCTGACTATCCGGAATACGATGATTAAAATTGGAGGTGCACGGTATGTCAAAGTACATTTTTGACTACGATGACGGCGACTTCGCCATGAGCATTTCTGACAGCATGGCGATGGACTCCGATGGGAATCTCATGATGCACATGGGAGATCACATGGCAATGGATATGGACACAGGCGATATTCACATGATCTCCTCGTGGTCTGATGATGACGAGGGGTAGAGCATAGGCAGCAGCTCAACGGTTGAGCCGCCATAGACAAAGAAAACATTTTTCAGGATCCAGACAGAAAAAGCAGCGGGACAGGCCATATAGGCTTGTCCCGCTGTCTGTGTCTTATGGCAGATATTCTTCTGTGATCCGATACCGGCTGATACCGAAGGCGCTGCTCCGCTCCATGATTTCCGGCGGGATCTTGGGCAGATACTTCTTGCTGAAGCTGGTATCTCCGAAGTAGGCGTCAAAGCTTGCCACCGGCAGGACGACCCACTCGCAATCATCCTGCCGGTTGGCGAGGTAATAGCGGATCAGCGTACAGACAACTTCGGCTGGAATTTCCTTCGGAAGTGCCGCTTTCACTTTCTCTGTCAGCTTGTGCGGCAGCTCCGGTTCTTCTCTGCGCAGCGGGCCAAGCTCCAGCGCATCGGCAAGGACATCATCAAAACGCAGCGTCCAGGCACCCTTGGTTTGGGGCGCGAAAATCGGGATCTGATACTGCATCACCTTGCTTCGCCATGCGGCGGCAAACTTCGAGCGAAGGACCTCCGCATACTTGAGCGAGGTGCTGCGCACCTTTTCCGGGTGTGTCAGCATGAAGTCCGCCGCGCGAAGCACGTGACGGAGGAACCAGCCGACCCCATCCGCATCCACCAGCTCCGGGAACTCTGTATGCAGCTCCGAAAAATCCGTCCGGAACTGCCATTCCTTGTCCGGCACGCGCTTTCCGTCCTCTGGCACACTGCACCAGGCGCAGAGCGCGCGGCGGGCGTAGTCGATCCGATCATGCAGATCACCCCAAATGACTGCTCCGTCCTTGCTGTGGAACAGATATCCGCGGGCCAGGATGGTCAAAATCCGAGCCATTCCCTCAAACTCCAGGATCGTGGCAAAGGTGAAACGGCCCAGCCATGTCGTGTCGCTCTTCTTGCTGGCGGTATAGGAAACCGTTCCGGTATATGCGCAGAATTCCTCCCATTCGTTAATCATCCCGCACCTCCAGAACATTTTTCTCGATGTACTCCGGCAGCAGATCCCACAGCAGGTCACGCCTGCCGAGGGCCACCACATAGCGCACGGCCAAAGTCGGTCTCACGATAGCGGTCAGCAGCTCCCGGCACTTGGCCGTTACGGCGTCACGGTAGCTCCGGGAGGCGGACTTGTCCGCGAAGACTCTCATCATGGCGGTGAAGGCCTTCGAGTCGCTTTCACGAAACAGCTGCTTTTTCTCCCTGCCGGTGTTCTCGTCCTCCATATCGCAGACAATGTCTCCGAGGATGCGATAGCCGCCGAGGCGGAAATCGGTCAGCAGATCGTATATATCTTCAAACTCCGGCTCCGGAAGCCATTCCCGCAGGAAGCGCTCCCGTGCATCCTCGCCCATGAGGTGCCATGCCTGCTTCTGCATGGCTTGCCGCAGAGCGGACACCTTTTCCGGCGGCAGGCTGCCGAACAGAGCGTACAGCTCGTCAGGATCGTATGCATCCTCCTGCCCTCTGGCATACAGAATGCGCTCCACATCGCTCTTCCGCTTTTTCTCCTTCAACGGAACGCGGCAGGCCCGGATGCGGGAGAGGCAGGCGTCGTGATCCCGCAGCAGCGCATCCACCGCCGCCAGCTTATCGGAGTTCAGCTGCCCCTTCCAGTCCGGCTGCCGGGCGAAGGAAAACAGCTCTTCGTCCCTGGCGGGCTTTGCCTTGATGCGCGGCGTGTTCTTTTTCAGCTGCTGCGCCAGATACGGCAGACGCTCCACGTTGGAGTCCACCTTGCTCCAATCCACCTTCTTAAAGAATGCCGTCACCCTGGCGGCATGGGTAGGCTCGTACCAGGCGCGCCGGGTCACCATCTCCTCTACCAGCGTCTTATATTTGAGGAAGGCACTGCGCTTGACGGTCTTGTGGGTCAGGTACTCATCCAGATCGGGGCGGATGCCGCTCTTAGCCGAGTCGATCTCCAGCCCGGTAAGGATGGCTAATGTTTCCGTCTCCTCCCGGCAGCGCGCCCGCTCCTCGGCGTCGGAGTTTTCGTTGTAGGCAATGATGCTGCGATCCAGCGC
>ERZ827101.234-NODE-234-length-91906-cov-4.341934_pt1 | contig 91906 bp, 79 predicted proteins | sample MGYA00519869_ERZ827101 | MGnify/ENA primary metagenome ERZ827101 (study PRJEB31778, sample SAMEA3449256) | human gut metagenome | biome: human gut; feature: human-associated habitat; material: faeces | place: United Kingdom | collected 2010/2012 ...
AGAGATCCCCAAGCGCCTGAAAACGCGTAAGGACTCAGTAGGGAATCTCCGTCCTAATGACATGGACCACCCACGTACCCAGTGCGTCACAACGAAGCGCAGCGCGATAATGGGTGTATATCAACCCCGTAGGAGGTCCATGTCATGTCAAAGAAGAATACACGAAATGCGCTGGATACGTCGCTCTCGTACGCCGTCATCGGCCTCGATCTTGCTAAGGCAGACTGCGCCGTTGCAGCGGTGCCTTGTTCCGATGACGAGCTGGGGCTGATCGACCGCATGGATTACGAGTCGCTGTTTGAACAAGCGGAGAAGCTTGAGCCTACGCTCTTTGCGATGGAGCCTTGCTGCGGCTACAGTCAGATTTCCCTGCGCCTGCAAAATATGGGGCACGAGGTCAAGGTCATTTCCGGACACGCAGTCAAGAACTGGATTGCAACGCACAAGTCAAATCAGAAAACCGATCTCAACGATGCAACGGCTTTGGCGAAGCTTGCTCTTTACGATCATGATCTACAGCCGATTCGCGTCAAGAACGTTGAGGAGTGCCGGATCGCCAGTGTCCAGGCGATCCGAATCCAACTGCGGACACAGGCTACAAAATCCTTAGTCTGCTTCAAAAGTCTGTGCCAATGCTGGGGCATTGTGATTCGTCGAGGCAGCTTGAACACAAAGAAGATGGCGGAAGCAGTCGCAGCCGTTGAAAAGCTGCTTGGCGCAGAAGTGGCATCGAGCTTGATGATCCTTCGGGATGCCTACAAGTTCACCATGAAGCAAATCAACGCACTTGACAAGGTGCTTGATGCGCTTGTTGAGGCCAACGAGCAGGCTCGAACAATGAAAACGGTTCTGGGCATCGGAACTCAGACTGCGGCACGCCTTGCGGTCACAACGGGCGACATTAAACGGTTCCCGATGCCAAGGAGCTACGTGGCCTATTTTGGCTTGGCTCCCCGAAACATCATTACCGGACATTCCGGAACGCCAAGCCCCAGCAAGCGCGACGCTCTGAAGCCAGTGAGCAGCAGAGGCCAGGGAAAAGTTTCCCGCCGCGGCGACAGAGTAGCCCGATCTTTCATCATCCAAGGCGCAGCTACGATTTACATGCTGTACTGCAAGGACATGCTGCCGGAATGTCAGTTGCGGCGGTGGCTTCACGAACAAATCAAGCGTGGAAAGCCGTACGGCAAAATCATCGTTTCACTTGCAGCCAAACTGCTGCGGATTGTTTGGGCTTTGCTCACCTACGGGGAAAAATTCGACATTCACAAAGCGGGCGTACCACGCTCGGTGCTTGCGGCTATGGAAAAGCCCCTTAAGCACGACGCTGCGGCTGAATCTGCCGCGTAGAGGAAGATGACCTCCAGGCTTAATCGTCACGAATGAGAACCCTTTGAAAAGGCTTATCCCACAGCCATTCCGCCCTGATTGCAGCAATTTGCATACGCCCTTATTTGGCACGGATAAGACTTCTGAAGTTCATTCTGGCCAGAATGCGCAGACACCGCATTCATGAAACAGGTCTAAGAGATTAGTGGAGCGGCCCTCTCGTTCAGTCGATGGCATGCCTGGAAATGAAACCTCCGCTTGGGAGTTCGCTATGTGGTGCATCTGACAATATTTTTCGTCCGATAGATGGTAGCTAGGCGGAATGCGGTCGACGCTTCGCGCCGCACGCATCCGCCAAGCTCAAGTCTATCGGCGGCTGCTCCGTCAAGTGCTTCGCGTATAAATAGCCTGCCGCCGAAGGCGGCAGGCGGCTTTATGCCGCGAAGCACTTGACCTCGGGTTGCCTGAGGTTACCGAGACAGCCCTCAGTTCCGGAATCAAAAACAGCGGTAGACCGCTTGACAGCGGGTGGGTGGTCCAGAGACAGGGCGGAGAGGATGTCAAATCCTTTGGCCGATGAGAAAAATAAAAACGGCTGAAGCGGTCATTCCGCGCTGAACTGTTGGGCGGCTGAACCTCTTCGCAGGTGGGCGGCAAGAACGGTTTTGGCGCAACCTTCCACGGAGATCCCCTCATGAGAGAAGACAAAACCGTCGACGGACCGGGCAGCATCGGCTTTTCACGTCGATCGCTGTTAAGCGGCGCTGCGGCGGCTGGTGCGGCCGGCACGTTCGGATTCTCGGTGCTTATGCCCGTTGATAAGGCGCTTGCCGAACAGGTTGAGGCTTTGAAGGCAGACGGATGGGAGGCGCATCCTTGCGCCTGCAATGTCTGCGGCGGCTACTGCGGTCTTTTGGCCATGCATAAGAAAGGTGCGCCGGTTTCTCAGGAAACGGTGCGCATCATGCCGAATCCAACCCATCCGCAGCGCGGCTGCTGCGCGCGCGGAGCACAGGCAATGTGGGTTTGGAATCATCCGATGCGCCTTAAAAAGCCCTTGAAGCGCGTTGGTGCACGCGGTGACGGCAAATTTCAAGAAATTTCCTGGGATCAGGCATTGAATAAAATCGCCGAACGAGTAAAGGCGATCGTTGAGAAAGATGGTGAACGAGCTGTCACCATGTCTTCGCATAATTTTTCGGCCATGCAGAAGTGGTTCGGCTGCGCCTTGGGCACGCCCAATGTGATCAGCCATTCATCAACCTGCAATTCCGCAGCGTCTGTTTCTCAAGTCTGCGGGCGATTGAGCAGCTGCCGCAGCTCATCGGTCCCATGCACATTCAGACGCCGGTAGATATTGGCTCGATAATTCTCAACGGTTCTTTCAGAAAGCCGGAGTCTTTCGGCAATTTGCTTATTGGAGCAGTTTTCCAGGAGGAGCAGCCTCAGAACATCTTTTTCTCGATCCCGCAAGTCGTTTAACGTCCAGTCGAGATCGGCCTGGGCGTTGAAGCCGTGCCGATGAAGCGTGTCTACGCGCAGTGCTCGCTCGATAGCCGCGATGAGATGATCCGTGTCTACGGGTTTTGTGAGAAAGTCAACGGCTCCGCGCTGCATGGCCTTGACCGCAAGCGGAATGTCTCCGTGCGCCGTGAGAAAAATAATCGGCATGCGAATCTGCCGTTCAATCAGAACCTTCTGCACCTCCAGCCCGTTGGTCGTCGGGAAGCGGAAGTCGAGGATGAGGCAGCCCGGATCGGTCAGAAGGTCCCCAGCAAGAAATTCCTGCGGATCGGTATAAATGCGAATCTCCCAGCCTTCGAGCGAAAGCAGACAGGAGAGCGAGTCACAGACATCGGAATCGTCGTCAACAATGCGAATGACGGTAGGCTTCATAGCGCAGCTCCTTCTTAACGCGGATCCGCCGGCTGAAAGGTCAGCACCACTCTGAATATCCCGGGAACATCCTCTGAGAGGAGAAGATCGGTTTCGTTTCGTTCGGCGATGCTTCGCACGACAGCGAGTCCAAGACCCAGTCCGTTCTCTTTAGAGGAATGCAGCGGCGACGAAAGTGCCTCTTGCTCTGCCGGCGTTAATGGCTGGCAGCTGTTGGTGATAGTGAGTTTCACAGCCCCGTTTGGGAGAGTGTCCATGTCCAGTTCAACATAAGGGACATCTGCTGAGGCGGCCGCTTCCGAGGCGTTTTTCAGGAGGTTCGTGAGCAGCACTTCAAGTTCTACGGCATCGGCCAGAACGGCGCCGGACTGCAGTTTGAGGAGCGGCGGAATTTTGAGCGAGTGCATCTGTTTGAGGCGATCAGCCAGCACTCTGATAAAGCTTGAGAGTTCAATCTTGGCGGGCGTGCTGGCGCGCGAACGAGCGTAGAGACGAACGCGTTCGATGATCGTGCTGCAGCGCTGAAGTGTTGTGCGTGTTTTGCCGCAAAGTGCGCTCAGCTGCTGCCCTAGGGCTGTATCAAAGGCGTTCGGATTGCGTGCCAGCAGTTTGTCAACGGTTGCCAAGTAATAGCCTGCGGCTGAAATAGGCTGCAGCAGTTCGTGAGCAACAATGTTGGAGAGCTGAGCAGTTACGCTCGCTTTTTCCAATCGATTGAGCCGGTCTGATGTAGCCGCCAGTTCCGCGGTTCGCCTGCGTACGAGCATGTCGCTGCGAATGGTGTGGAGAAGGCCGAAGAGGAGCGCTGCGGCAAAAAGCAGAATCCACAGGCTGTATTCTTTCCAGATCCGTTCTGCAGTCCAATGGCGAAGATATTCGTAGGGACCGAAGCGCAGCTCCTTGAAGAGTTTGTCAATCCGAGCAAAGTTGGTGGCGGGAAGCCACTGACTGTGCCAAATCTCTTCGGGTGAAATGGCATAGAGCGCCATTGTCACATTGCGCAGTGTCTCAGGAGGCAGGCCGGCGGAGGCGATGACTGTCCAGCCGGGGTAGGCGCTCGAAGTATGGAGGTATTTCATACTGTCGCCGGAACGCGGTTCGAGCACGCGGATTTCTTTTGCAAAAGGACTCCCTGCAGCGAGCATGAGCTCCATAAGGCCCGCCTTGACGAGACCGGCATCAACTCTGCCCGCCGCGACGGCTTCAACGACGCGCTCCATCGGCCGGCCGACTTCTTCAATGCGGGAGAAGAAGTCGTCGGGATCCCAACCGCGCGCACTGATCTCTCCCAAGGCCGTCTGAGCATTCATAAACGCATCTTTGCGTGTGACGGCGGCGCTTTTTCCTTTCAGGTCCTCGAGCGTTTTAATCTGCGCATCGGATCTGCGGACGATGATCGCGCCGGCCATGCCTTCATTGGGGTTGGGCGCCATGGGGGAGGCGAGTGTTCCCAGTGCTGTGAACCCTTTTTGATGAATTTCCCAATAAAACCCCGCAGTACCTATGAAGAGATCTGCAGTACCGCGCTGAGCCGCAAGATGCTGCGCTTCAAGGTCGTCGCTGGAGACGATCAGCCGATAGTTTGAAAGCCTGCGCCTGAGCACTTCCAGTGTTTCGGAAATGACCTCACTGTGCATGTCCGAGAGCGTGAGCTTCAGGACACTCACGCGCAGTACCGGCTCTGATGGCGACGGCGCAGCTGCGGCAGAAAGCATGAAGCCCAGCGCCAAAGCAGTGAAGGTCGTGCGGATAAAAAGCATGCAGGATTGTCAAAGAATTAAGTTGATAAATACCTTAGCGCATTAGGGAAGATGGGCGAGCTGTATGCTTGATCTGCCCCTGCAATACCAGAGTACTCGCCTGTCGCACAATTGATTCCAGTCAATACCAACGGACGGGGTCTCTTAGAGGAGGCCCAGAAAAGGAGGACCAATATGATGGAACTATCTCGCCGGAAACTGCTCGTCGCCGCAGGGGCTGCCGCCGCTGTGGTGCCTGCCGCACACGCTGCCCAAGATCCGAGCCTTTCGGACAATGTTCCCAAAAAGTGGGACCGCACGGTAAAGCTCCTTATTGTGGGTGCCGGCGGCGCTGGGCTGACGGCTGCTGTGTCCGCTGCGCAGAACGGTCTCACAGACACGCTCATTCTTGAAAAGATGGCTTATATCGGCGGCAATACGGCCATTTCTGGCGGTGGTATGAATGCTGTCGATCCTGCACGTCAAAAAACCCAGGGCATTGAAGATTCCATCGAGAATCATTATGAGCAGACGCTCAAGGGCGGTGACTATCGTGCTAATCCTGCTTTGGTGAAGGAACTCGTCGAGAATGCGCCGGAAACGGTGACTTGGCTCGAATCGATAGGCATGAAGTTTAAAGACAAGGTCTATCAGGTCTACGGGTCGCTTTATCCGCGCGGACATGCGCCGCTCGGGTCGCTTGGACAGGACTACATCAAGGTTTTGGTGGACCAGTGCAAGAAATACGGCATTCCTATTGAGAAACAGGCAAGAGTCGTACGCATCATTCGTGAGACTCCGCTTAAGGGCAAGGTTCTTGGCGTGGAGTATGAAAAAGGCGGCAAGCTCATCACGGTTCGCGCGACTAAAGCCGTAGTGGTGGCGGCCGGCGGATTCGGTGCGAATAAGAAGATGAGGGCGCTGCATGATCCGCGTCTCGCAGACCTCACGACCACGAATCATCCGGGAGCAACAGGTGACCTGCTGCCGCTGATGGTTGATGTCGGGGCGGATTTGACTGGAATGGACTTCATCCAGTGCAACCCCGGCTGCCCTCCGGGACGTACGCACCGCGTACCGCTGCATCAGGGCGGCCGCTTCATCATTGTTGACCGCAACGGCAAACGCTTCATTCGTGAAGATGAACGCCGCGACGTAATCCGCGACGCTGTGCTGATTCAGCCTAAGGCAACCGCTTGGGGCATCCTTGATCAGACGCGTTTTGACATGATCAATCAAGGGCAGAAGGATGCTGCCTACAAGGGGCTTGAAACGGGTGATGCCTGGAAGGCAGACACGATTGAAGAGCTCGCTCAAAAGATGGGGCTTCCGCCTGCAGCGCTGAAGGCGACCGTGGATGAATTCAACGCGGGCGTTAAGGCCGGCAAAGACAAGCTCGGCAAGTACCAGCGCAATCTCTTCCCGATCGAAAAGCCGCCTTTCTGGGGAGCTTATGTCGGCATGAGCGTGCATCATACGATGGGCGGTGTGGTGATCAATACGGCGGCTGAAGTCATTGACCGCCGCGGAGAGGTCATTGCGAATCTTTATGCTGCCGGCGAAGTGACGGGCGGCATTCACGGTGCCAATCGATTGGGCGGCAATGCCATTGCGGACTGCCTGACGTTCGGCCGTCTTGTCGGCAAGGAAATCGCCGAGAAAAAGGCATAACTCACCTTTGCTTTCCCTGAAACAGAGACTGTCCCCGTCATGTTTCCGGAACGCCCGGTTTCCTGATCCCTAATTTTCAGGATCCGGGTCGGGTTTTCCAAAACAAGCAGCGCGAGCATATCGCGCTGCTTTTTTGTCGTGCGCCCAGCAGCGCACATGTGTCTATGCGGTGAAAGTCCGCTGTCCGCCCGAACAGGGGAAGGACTAGCAACTCGGCAAGTCGGGGAAGGCAACGACCTCGATGAAGGAAGCCGATAGCAAAGCACCAGCCTGACGAACAGGAATCGGATGTGAGGCGTGTATCTCGGGAGAGTCGGCGACGATCGATTAACCCGAAACTGTTACGGAAGGGATGCACGTATATCCGGCAGGTAGGGGGCGAAGCACATGTGTGATACCTGGGGAGATCCATGCCGACGCCGCAAGGCTACCGAGGTCGAGAGGCTGAGGGATATCGGTATGGAAGTCAGCCGAGGCCGTAGTAAGGCGAAGTATTCGTCATGAAGGGCCGAATCTGAGTTATGTAAGTAGAGAGCGTGGAACTCTCCGATGCGACGGCAGTAGCGCAAGTCGAATTTGAAGAGTAGAGCCCACACCAACCGATGGCCGGAAGCCTGAGGGAGGACGTGAGTCCAAAGGCCGACAAAAGCTGAAAAGAGGGGCCACGCACTGGACGAAAGCAGGAGGTTCAGTGATTTCACTGGAGAAAGTCCTCTCGGCGCAGAACATGCTCTTGGCATGCAAGCGTGTGAGAGTCAACAAAGGTGCTCCGGGCGTAGACGGAATGACCGTCGACGAGCTCGAAGGACACTTTCGCCGCCACTGGGCGAGCATTTGCGCTCACATTCGTGAAGGGAGGTACATTCCTTCGCCCGTGAAGCGCGTGGACATTCCAAAACCTGACGGCGGCACGCGTATGCTGGGGATTCCCACTGTACAGGATCGTCTGATCCAACAGGCCATCGCACAGGTGCTGGTCGAGCACTTCGATCCCACATTCTCGGAATTCAGCTACGGATTTCGACCGGGGCGCAGTGCACATCAGGCTATCGAGCAAACGCAGCGCTACATAGCGGAAGGATGCTTGTGGATTGTCGAAATGGACCTTGCCAAATTCTTTGACACCGTCAATCACGATCGACTGATTTCGGTGCTGGAACGGAACTGCAGGGACAAGATGCTCATCCGTCTCATACGGCGCTACCTCCGTACGGGCATTCTGGCCGATGGGCTGGTGACTCCCCGAGACGAAGGAACGCCGCAGGGGTCCCCCCTCAGCCCGATCCTGTCCCTGATTGTCCTCGACGAACTGGACAAGTATCTGGAGAAACGGGGGCTGAAGTTTTGTAGATACGCCGACGACTGCAACATATACGTTGCGTCCGAGCGCGCAGGAAATCGCGTGTTGACAAACACGATCAAGTTCATTGAGGAGACGCTCAAGTTGCGGGTTAACCGCGACAAGAGCGGCGTCTTTCGCCCTCGACGAGCGAAAATTCTTGGCTACACTTTCGTGGGGAAGACGGGACAACCGCTAGTTCACCCGAAAAGCTTCAAGCGGCTGAAGGATAAGCTTCGTGCCGTCTTCTACAGGGCGCGCGGCGGGTCACTCTTTCGAACGATTGGGGAGCTCAATGCGATCCTCCGCGGATGGCGGCAGTACTTCAGGTTGGACAACCGCAAGGGCGTATTCGCGGCGCTCGACATACACATCCGACGCCATCTTCGTAAGTTGGTGTGGATTGCATGGAAACGACCGAGAACACGCGAACGAGAACTTCAACGTCGCGGCTTGGATGACTTTCGCGCGTGGAAGTCCGCCAACAACGGGCGTGGAGCGTGGTGGAATGCCAACGCACGCCACATGCGCGACGCGTTCCCGCTGTCTTTCTTCAAACAACACGGACTCTACAGCCTCCTCGCGATGCGCTGAGTCCCCCTCTACTACTAACTCGGAAACCGCCGGATGCCGAACGGCACGTCCGAACGCTCAGCACTGATTGAGCACTGCGGTGTGGGAGGGAGTGTCCGCAAGGGCACTCTCTACCCGATATGGTGCGGGTCCCACATGCCCTCGGATGAGTTTCTTCCCCGAGCGTGCTACTATCTCTGCGGAGATTGGCGAAGTTTCTTGACGTTGCATCGCCTGCCCTCCTAGAAAAGACAAGGCCCTTTCCGTTGGCGCGGATTGGGCCTTTGCCTTGTTGGCAGTGCCGCACGGCACTGTCATGGCGGCAAAAACCGCCAATTCTGAGGCCGCCCCGCGTTGGAGGGAGGCGAGCGACACCTTGCCGCTCAACCGTGAGTCGGATCATACCGGAACTTCCGAATACCGGATTGCTAAATTTTCAGTAATCGGGGAGGAATAGGTTTACACAGGTTCGGTAGTGCTGCAGAAGCGCTGGTTATGCATATAAATAAGCGTGATGATTGTCAAGCGCCAGTCGAAAGACGTCTCGTCGAGCATCCGCAGCGGCAGGAGACTCCCGTATCACGCCGAGCGTTAAGCCTGATGAAGGTTTTCGGCTCTTATGATGCGGCATCAGAACTGATCGGCTGATTACGGTCGGTCACGCGTTCGTCCGATTACTTCGCGCTGAATATAAAAGGCACCTCTCATGCAGACTAAGACCTCCGCACTCCTTCTTGCCGCTTTTTGCGGTTTTGCCGTTCTTGCTTCCGGTTCGGCCGCTGCCCGCGAAGATACCGGTCTTGAGGGACACTGGGGCGGAGATCTGGTTTCACTCAAAACGGGCGAAAAATCTTCAGCCGAACTGACGCTTGATCACTACGGCTGCTATGCACTTTCCATCAAGCGCGATCCCGGCATTGAAACGGGTTTTTATACCGTTCAGGACGGCAAGGTTGTTCTGAAGACAACGGGCGGCGCGCAGCGGCTCACCTTCATCGTTGAAGGCGAACGGCTGAAGGCTGAACCAACGCCGGATCAGCCGCTCCCTAAGGACTGCTGCGAACTCGAGCGCCGCTGAAAATTTCAGTATTTGGAAAAGGCTTCGGCCAAAGCTGACTGAACTTGGCCGTATTCGGCAACGACAAGCTGTGCAAGCACGCGAGCTTTCTGCGGGGTGAGCGTCCCGGCCGGGACATAACCGCGCTCCTGCCACTCGGCGAGTCCAGTTGTTACTGCGCCGGTCGTCACACGGCTGGCGCGGATAATCAGCACGCCCGCATCTGCGGCATCTGCCAATGCTTCATCGGTGCGGCAGTGGATCGAGCCATTGCCGGTGCCGGCATGCACAATTGCACGTGCGCCTGCAGCGCAGGCCGCACGCACCATCACGCCGTCGTCGTCAGCATGAGAGTAAACGATGTCGACGCGAGGAATCTCCAGCGCAGCAAGCTTGGGAATGGAAAAGGGCGTCTCAGAACCGAAAGCCCGTTCCGGACGACCGAGCCATAAGATTTCCGCACCGGCAATCAGTCCAAGCGGACCTTGAACATTTGGACCAAAAGCGGCTGCGTTCGTCGGGCTGATTTTCATGGCGTCCCGAGCCGAAAGGATCACGTCGTTGAGTGCAACGAGAACGCCGCGGCCGGCGGCTTTCGGATCTGCAGCAATGCGTACGGCATTGAGGAGGTTGAGCGGACCGTCAGCGCTGAGAGCAGTCGCCGGCCGCATGGCACCGGTGAAGACAATGGGTTTCTGGGTTTTTGCTGTCAGGTGCGTAAACCATGCCGTCTCTTCCATCGTGTCAGTGCCGTGCGTGACCACGATGCCGGCTGTGTCGGGATCGGCGGCTGCCTTTTCGATCGCTCGGCCGAGTTCAAGCCAGATGCTGAAGGTCATCGAACTGGAGTCGATATTGGCGATCTGATGGGCTTCGATGCGTGCGAAGTACTGCAGTTCAGGCACCGCGCAGAGCAATGTTTCAACATTGAGGCCTTTGATGCGGTAGCCCGTCAGCATGAGCGGATCGTCGCCCGAACTCACGATCGTGCCGCCGGTGCCGAGGATTACGATTTTGGGAAGCTTGGCGCTGTCGGTCATGATTAAAAAGATTTTCCGTTGGGTTGCCGCGCCATTGTAGGCTTTCTGCGGGCTGTTCAGCAGTGCCCAGCATTTTCGGCCGCGAAGCTTGCGCAGCGGATCGTTGCTTACAGAGATTTAGCTTTGCACCCTCGGAGATGATGCGTTTCTCAGGTTGGGTGACAGGCATTTTTTACATAAGGAAACGGCGTCCGTTCCCTTGCGGGATCAGACGCCGTTTTCTCTTGACCTCAGGGCGCATGTTACTGGAGGTTTCCATCTTCAGACCTCAGGAATTCCCCGAAGCTCGCCTTCAGATCTGGAAAAGAGGGCGCTCATTTGAGGATGTATAGCGCAAATACGGGGCAGAGTAATACCTTGAGCAATACATGACCAAATTGCTAAGGAATGGGGTATAGTGATTTCACTCTTCGGGAAAACCCGATGAAAACATCCTGCGCTTTCTGCAGGTGCGCTTCGCCCTTCAAGCGATCTTGCCCTGGAAAGACTCACTCATAGTCTCGGAGATCCTCTGATGAATACAAGCATTTTCAAGAAAACAGCCGCCGGCTTTGCGCTTGCTGCGCTGCTCGGCGCCTCGGCTGCCGTGCCTGCTTCGGCTACGGAACTGCTCAACTCCTCCTACGACGTTGCCCGTGAACTGTTCACGGCGCTCAACAAACCCTTCATTGAGGAGTGGGATAAGGCCCATCCCGACGACAAGCTGACGATTCGGCAGTCGCATGCCGGTTCGTCCAAACAGGCTCTGGCCATCCTTCAGGGACAGAAGGCCGATGTCGTCACCTTTAACCAGGTGACCGATATTCAGGTACTGCATGACAAAGGCAAACTCATTCCTGCAGATTGGCAGGCGCGTCTGCCTAACCGCAGCTCGCCCTGGTACTCGACCATGGCTTTTCTCGTCCGCAAGGGTAATCCCAAGAACATTCAGGATTGGTCTGATCTCGCGCGTCCTGATGTGAAGCTTGTCTTCCCAAATCCGAAGACCTCGGGCAATGCCCGCTACACCTATCTGGCTGCATGGGAGTCAGCAGATCAGGCCAACGGCGGCAATAAGGCGCAGACAGAAGAATTCATGAAGAAGTTCCTGAAGAACGTGGCCGTCTTTGATACGGGCGGACGCGGCGCTACGACCACGTTTAACGACCGCGGCATTGGGGACGTGCTTATCAGCTTTGAGTCAGAGATCAACAACATTCGTAATCTCTATAAAGACAAGGACTATGTTGTTGTGGTGCCTAAGACCGACATTCTTGCGGAGTTCCCGGTTGCCTGGGTTGACAAGGTTGTTGAGGCCAAGGGCACGCTTGAGCCGGCTAAGGCCTATCTGAATTACCTCTACAGTCCGCAAGCCCGTGAGATCGTCACCTCCTTTTACTACCGAGTGAACGATCAAAAGACCATGGATGCGCTCAAGGACCGCTTCCCCGCCACCAAGCTCTTTACGGTCGAAGACAAATTCGGTTCGTGGGAAAAGGTGATGAAGGAGCATTTTGCAGCCGGCGCGGAGTTTGACCGTTTGGTCGCTGCCGGCCGTCAGTAACCCTTGAGACGAACTGCCATGCGCAGACGCAGGGTTCTGCCCGGATTCGGGCTTTCCTTGGGGACGAGCGTTCTTTTTGTATCGCTCGTCCTGCTTCTCCCCATGACTGCGCTCGTCGTGCAGCTCTCCGAGCTCACCTGGGCGCAGTACTGGGCGATCCTCACTCATCCGCAGACGACTGCCGCTTTTCGGGTGACGATTCTTTCGGCTTTTTGGGCCTCAGTCATCAACGCTCTGCTGGGGCTCCTTCTGGCGTGGATTCTGGTGCGCTACCGGTTTCCCGGGCGCCGGCTGCTTGACGGGCTGATTGATCTGCCGTTTGTGCTCCCCACTGCAGTGGCGGGTCTCACGCTCTCGGCACTCTTTGCTGCCGACGGATGGTACGGCGCAGTGCTTGCGCCCTTTGGCATTAAGGTGAGCTACACCTGGCTCGGCATCGTCGCTGCGATGGCGTTCACGAGCATTCCGTTTGTTGTGCGTTCGGTGCAGCCCGTGCTTGCTGAGGTCAACCGGAGCTGCGAGGAAGCCGCGCTCACGCTCGGCGCATCGCGGCTGCAGATCTTTCGCCGGGTGATTCTGCCTGAAATCGCGCCGGCGCTGGCGGCGGGGACCGTACTCGCTTTCTGCCGCAGCCTCGGCGAATTCGGTGCAATTATCTTCATTTCCGGGAATATTGCCTTCGAAACGGAAGTGCTCTCGCTCGCCATTTTCATGCGGCTGCAGGAATTCGACTATCCGGCAGCGAGCGCCATTGCATCTGTCGTGCTCGGACTGTCGCTCGTTCTTTTCATTGCGGCCAATCAGCTGCTTAAGCGTTTTGCACGCCGCATCGGGAGTCCGTCATGAGTGCGCAATTGCAGGCAAATCGTCAGACGCCCGCGCAGTGGGCACTCATTGGTCTGGGCATCCTCGCGGCCGGTCTCTTCCTGGCCGTGCCGCTTGTCTTCATCTTTATTCAGGCGTTTCAGAAGGGGATTGCTCCGGTTCTTGAGAATCTCGTTCACCCCGAAATGATTCATGCCGTGGCGCTCACGGTTTTCATTGCGCTCATCACGGTGCCGGTCAACATGATCTTCGGCGTGATGCTCGCTTGGGCTGTCACGCGGTTCTCGTTCCCAGGGAAAACGGTGCTCCTCTCGTGCATCGACATTCCGTTTGCGGTTTCACCGGTGGTGGCAGGTCTTATCTATCTGCTCTGGTACGGTGCAAATGGTCCTTTGGCGCCTTGGCTCGATGCGGCACAGGTCCAGATCCTCTTTGCCTGGCCGGGCATGGTGCTCGTCACGATTTTTGTCACCTGTCCCTTTGTGGCCCGCGAACTGATTCCGCTCATGACCAGTCAGGGGTCGAGCGAAGAAGAGGCGGCGCTTTTGTTGGGTGCGTCGCCTTGGCAGATGTTCTTTCGTGTGACGCTGCCCAAAATTTCCGGCGCACTCCTTTATGGAGTGCTCCTCACCAACGCCCGCGCGATCGGCGAATTCGGCGCGGTTTCTGTCGTCTCCGGATCCGTGCGGGGTGAAACCATGACGCTGCCCCTGCAGATTGAGCTCTTAGAACAGGACTACAACACCGTCGGCGCCTTTACCGCCGCCGCGCTGCTCGCGCTGCTTGCGCTGGCCACGCTTTTTCTGCGCCGTCATCGCCGCCGCGCCTGATATCGGACAGGACACAAAATACAAATGAGCATTGATATAGAAAACATCCGAAAGCGCTTCGGCAATGCTGAAGTGCTTTCCGACATCAATCTGAAGATTGCATCGGGCGAGATGATTGCGCTTTTGGGGCCCTCGGGGTCGGGCAAAACGACGCTCCTGCGCATTCTTGCCGGACTGGAGACCGAAACCAGCGGACGCATCCGTTTTGGAAAGAGCGACGTCACCCAACTCACCGCCGGAGAACGGCGCGTGGGGTTTGTCTTTCAGAATTACGCGCTTTTCCGCCATATGACGGTTGCCGAAAACGTGGCATTCGGACTCACGGTGAAGCCTCGCAGCGAGCGGCTGCCGAAAGCCGAAATTGAGAAGCGCGTTGCGGAACTTTTGGCCATGGTGCAGCTCTCTGACAAAGCCGGTCACTATCCGGCGCAGCTCTCGGGCGGTCAGCAGCAGCGCGTGGCGCTTGCCCGCGTGCTGGCGGTGGAACCCGAGGTGCTGCTCCTTGACGAGCCTTTCGGCGCATTGGATGCGCAGGTGCGCGAGGAACTGCGCCAATGGATCAAGCGTCTGCACCGAGAGCTCGGGTTTACCGGGGTATTTGTGACGCACGACCAGGAAGAGGCTATGCAGGTTGCCGACCGCGTCGTTGTGATGCATAACGGCCGCATAGAGCAGGCTGATAAGCCCGCGGAGATCTGGGAGCATCCGAAGACACGCTTTGTGATTGAGTTTTTGAGCGATGTGAACCGGATTCCGGCGATGATCTCGAACGGGCGGCTTCACGTCGGAACGGTTGATCTGGCGCTTGACGGCGGCGCTGACGGAAGGCCGGTTGTCGATCCGAAATCCATTCCAGACGGTCCGGCGGATTTGCTTTTGCGTCCAAAAGATGCCCGCATGCGGCGGCTGGAAGCTGAGGAAGATTCTGCTGCCGCGCAAAAGGCGGGGCTGCTCCCGGTGGTGATCCGCAGCGCCGTTCCCAAGGGCGGCGCGATTCAGGTCGAAGCCGAACCGGAAGGCTGGTACGAGAACGCCCTCAACGCTTATGTGCTCGAGGATGCGCTGCCGCGGCTTGGGCGCGGCTATTTGATGAGTTTTGAGCGCGCTTACCTCTATCGAGGCGAAGAGCGTCTGCCGGTTCATGTCCGCAAACCTCGCTGGCCGTTTGTCGGTGAGCACGGCCATGAGCATTCATCGCCAGAGGCTGCCGAACCGCCAAAGGCGCTTAAGCATGAAGCTGCGCTTTTCATTTGATTGGTATGTATTTAAGGATGAAGTATGTCCCCTGAAACCGTAATCGACGTTGTCGGCGCTACGCCGCTGGTGCGTCTTGAGCACCTTGTCCCCCATAACGGCAGTGAAGTTTGGGTGAAGCTCGAAGGCAATAATCCTGCCGGCTCCATCAAGGACCGCGCTGCCCGATCCATGATTGAAGAGGCTGAAAAGCGCGGAGATATCAAGCCGGGCGACGCACTCATTGAAGCGACGAGCGGCAATACCGGCATCGCGCTCGCCATGATTGCGGCCTTGAAAGGGTATCGGATGAAGATCATCCTGCCGGCCAATTCGACGGCGGAGCGCTGTGCGGCCATTCAGGCTTATGGTGCGGAACTGATCCTCTCGCCCGCTGAAAAAGGCATGGAGGGTGCGCGCGACCTCGCTAATGCCATGGCTCAGCGCGGTGAAGGGTGGCAGCTTGACCAATTCAACAACCCAGACAATCCGCTTGCACACTACCGCACAACAGGCCCTGAAATTTGGACGCAGACGGCCGGCCGCGTGACGCATTTCGTCTCGGCCATGGGCACGACCGGCACCATTACCGGCACGTCGCGCTTTCTGAAAGAAAAAAATCCCAATGTACGTGTGGTGGGTCTGCAGCCGGCAGAAGGAAGCCGCATTCCCGGTATTCGCCGCTGGCCGGCGGAGTATCGGCCCGGAATTTACCGCCCGGAACTCGTTGATGAAACACTCGATATTTTGCAAAAAGATGCGGAAGATACCGTTCGCGCTCTGGCTCGCCGTGAGGGCATTTGCTGCGGCATCAGTTCGGGCGGTGCGGTTTCAGGAGCGCTTCGTGTGGCCGCGGCCAATCCCGGGGCTGTGATTGTCACGATCATCTGCGACCGCGGAGATCGGTATCTCTCCACGGGGATTTTCAATCAATGACAATAAGTCGTTAACAGACACAACTTTTGGTCATGAGTTGTTGCTGTCCCTAAAGACAGACCAGCGCTCCCGATAGACTCAACGCAGCCAAGGCATCGGCCGACTTCGGCCGATGCCTACTTATTATTTTCCGGGAGCGCGAAATGAAACTCGCACACACTGCCCTGATTGCCGCAGCAGCCGGCGTCCTAACCGTGACGCTTGCGGGCTGTTCGGCCCCCACGAATGGAGAGCGTTCTCCAGCATTTGCCGCGGCCGAAAGTCTTCAGCCGTCTGAAGCCTCCGCCGCCTCGATCGGCGTTTATGAGGGACTCCTCCCTTGCGGCGACTGTGCCGGCCTTCGAACGACGATCTATGTTCGCGCCGACGGAACGTATACGCGCATTTATACCTACGAAGGTGAAAAGGATGACCTCGGCCGCACGCCTTCTTTTTCTGAGGCCGGCAGCTGGAAACTCGAGGGCAGACGATTCACCTTCACGCCCAAAGACCATTCCCCGGCTTGGCTTGCTGATTCGACCGAGCATGGTCTGAGACTTTTGGATGGAGACGGCAGCCCTGTCGAAGGACCGCTTGGTCCCATGTACGATCTCCAAAAGCGTTGAAATACCGATGATTTGTGATTGGATAATCAATCACAAAAATTAACAAATACTATTGGAAATAGTTTTGTAATAACGGTAAGCTAATTTACAGCTACATCGGAAGAGAGGATTCTCCTCAGGTTCCGATCCACCCTTTTGGAGTGCTTTATGAAAGCTTTTTCGATGCTTGCCAGCGCCATGCTCGCCGCCGCTGTTGCTCTGCCGGCCGTTGCCGCAGACCAAACCAAGCTCTACGATCCGATGGCTGAAGCCGAAAAGATCGTCGTGCCCGTTGAGCTCCTCAGCAAGGACGGTGCAAAACCGATCGGCAATGTTGTGATTGTCAAGAATGCCTATGGGTTGGCCTTCTATCCGCAGCTGAAGGATCTTGCACCTGGTCTGCACGGCTTTCACGTTCACGCCAATCCGGACTGCGGTTTGACCGAAAAGGGCCTTGGCATGAAGGCTGGCGGACATTGGGACCCGGACAAGACGGGCAACCATTCCTATCCGTGGGATGACAAGGGTCACAAGGGCGATCTGCCGAGTCTTTATGTGAATGCTGACGGCGTGGCCAATGTGCCGGTATTGGCGCCGAAGCTCAAGACGCTTGACGAAGTGCGCAATCATGCATTGATGATTCACGTCGGCGGCGACAACTTCCATGATCATCCTGCCGCCCTCGGCGGCGGCGGTGCCCGCATGGCCTGCGGTGTGATCAAATAATGGATTCGATGAAAATCTAATCCTTAACTTCACCCGGCTTCGCAAGTCTTTGCGAGGCCGGTTTGCTTTTGAGCTCAAGTGCGGCTGTGCTCAGTCTCTGCCTAAGATTAGCTTCAGTGGCGGGTGTTACATTGACACTCAGCTGCTTGATCAATGAAGAGCGCCGCTCACTCTAACTGCGGCGCTTTTTTTCTGTCTGACCGAAGGGATATTTCGGAAAACGGTGAGACGCATTGGAGGATTCGAATATGACTCGCACGCACGCTTATCAAATGACGGCCGCCGCCTGCTGCCTAGCGGTGCTGCTTGCCGGCTGCGCGACAACCAACGGGCCGGTTCCGATGCCTCAGGCGCCTGCACCCGTTGAAACGCCGGACGTGAAAGCGGTCAAAGCCATGGTGCTGCCGATTGACGATACCGTGACGGTGGCGGAAGCTTTCGCGCAGTACGGCTCCTGCCGGCCTGGCAGTCAGGTCTGGGAAGAGATCGAAGACGGCGACGTGCAGTTCAGCTGCACTTTTGACGACGGCGCGCTCGTTCAGTTCGATTTCCGCAAGGGCGACGACGAAAAGTTCAAGATCGCCATGGTGACATTTACCTCAATGAACGATGCTGAATTCGCAGGGGTAAGTGTTCGCGGCCCCGATGCTGAAGATATGCTCAAGCGCGTCTACTTCAATAAGAAGCTCTTCTGAGGCATTGCGCTTCTTGAAAGCGAAAAGAGCCCGCAGCGCAGCAGTGCCTGCGGGCTCTTTTCATTTTGTGACGGGTGAAGAGACCCGGACGGCGCACTCGGTCGAGTTTTCCCGAGTGCGCCTTCTTTTGGGTTTTGAATCTCACCCAGTTGCGCATTATTCAATGCGTTCGCCGTGGATCGCCAGGTCAAGACCCGTAAGCTCTTCGTCCTTCGTGACGCGCAGACCCATGGTCTTCTTGATCACAAAGAGAATGACGAAGCTCACAATGCCGCCGTAGATCAGCGTGGCTGCGACCGAGAAGATCTGGATGCCGACCTGCGTCATCATCGGCGGGAGTTCGGAGCCCGTCACGGCGCTCGTTGCAAAGAAGCCCGTCAGAACGGCGCCGAGCATGCCGCCGATGCCGTGTACGCCGAAGGCGTCCAAAGAGTCGTCATAACCGAGCTTGGCTTTGACGACGGCAACCATCCAGAAGCAGAGGACGCCGGCAACAAGACCGATGAAAAGTGCTGGGGCAGGTTCAACGAAGCCCGAAGCCGGGGTAATCGCGACCAAACCGGCAACCGCACCGGAAATCATGCCGAGGAGCGAGGGCTTGCCGCGGGAAATCCATTCGGCCGCCATCCAGGAGATGGTGCCGGCAGCCGCAGCGATCTGCGTGACAAGGATCGCCATCACAGCACGTTCATTCGCAGCCAGACCGGAACCGCCGTTAAAGCCCATCCAGCCGAACCAGAGCAGGCAGGCGCCGATCATTGCAAAGGTGAGGTTGGAGGGAGCGAGGTGCTGCGAACCGTAGCCAGTGCGGCGGCCGAGCATCAGGCAGGCGACGAGACCGGCAATACCGGCATTGATGTGCACGACCGTGCCGCCGGCGTAGTCAAGCGCACCCATCTGGAAGAAGAATCCGTCGGAAGCCCAAACCCAGTGGCAGATCGGGGCATACACGAGAAGACTCCAGGCCACCATGAAGACGCAGAGCGAAGAAAATTTCATGCGTTCAGCGAGCGACCCGGTGATGAGCGCGGGAGTCAGGATGGCAAATGTCATCTGGAAGAAGACAAAGAGCAGTTCCGGGATGGACCCCGAGAGCGTTGAAATGCTGATGCCCGAAAGGAAGGCCTTGGAGAGACCGCCGATAAAGGGGGTACCTTCAGAAAAGGCAAGCGAGTAGCCGACGGCGTACCAGAGAATCGACATCAGGCCGCAGATTGCAACCGACTGGGCGAGCGTGCTCAGCATGTTCTTCTTGCGCACCATGCCTGCGTAAAAGAGGGCGATGCCCGGAATGGTCATGAAGAGCACCAAGAGACCGGCGACCATGATCCAGGCCGTGTCAGCCTTGTCAAGCGCAGGTTCGTCGCCCGCAAAGGCGGGAATGGCCGCAATGCCGAGGGCCAGCGCGGGGAGAAGTTTCTTAAGGAAAGTCATGTTTGCCACCTTCTTCAAAGGGGTTTAATTCCTGAATGCGTGCGTATATGTTTTGTGCGGCTTTGCTTCAGATGGCGCCTTCGTCTTCTTCACCCGTGCGGATGCGAACGACGTGTTCAAGCGGGCTCACGAAGATCTTTCCGTCGCCGACCTTGCCGGTGCGCGCGGAAGCAAGAACAGCTTCAATCACGGTGTCAACCGCGTCGTCGGTGACGGCGATGTCGATGCGGATTTTGGGAAGGAAGTCGACGACATATTCCGCGCCGCGGTAGAGCTCCGTATGGCCGCGCTGACGGCCGAAGCCCTTGACTTCCGTAACGGTGAGGCCGTGAACGCCGGCGGCGGAAAGGGCCTCGCGGACGTCGTCGAGCTTGAAGGGCTTGATGATGACGGTGACGAGCTTCATGAGAAGGGTCTCCTGATGTTGAGTACTGAATCAAAGGGGAGCGGCAGGCATCGTTTGTGACGATGCAGCCGCTCTGATGAGGACTTGAGCAGAAAGCGTGCCAAAACTCGGGTTAGTCCTGATATCTCTTCTTTTTTTTGAGTGCGTTCACGGTCATGGGTGCGGACGGCCGGCGCTTTCGCTGACTTGGAGTTCGGCGCCGGGGCTGCTTCTCACCGCTGACAATGCATACTGCGAGCCAATCCGGATGGTTCTGCTTTTCTATTGCCCAGAATTCCGCGTGGAATAGGCGAGATTTCAGCGGAGCTCCGCACCGCTGCCGCGCCGCATGGATGCGTAACAGTGCGTGAATGTCGTCTTGCGAGGCATTTGTTTACCGCACTGGTGCGTATATTGATCGGGGGATCGGAAGCTGCTGCCGCGCACTTTCTTGGTGCGTTACGGCTTTTCCTTCGGGTTCTTGGTACGGGTTCTCTTCATAGAACTGCCGCCGAAGGCATGCCCCATGAGGCAAAATGCTTCCATCCGCGCGCAGGCTTGGATTTGAACTGACGTTTTGCCTAAAGACGGTTTGTTCCGGCACTGCTCAAGCATTTTGGAGACCTGAATCGTGAAGCATGAAGAGAAGAAAAAGGACGAGGACGAGGGGCCGAAGTTCGATGAACGCGGGGAACCGCTGGTGATCTTCAAGCGCACTTGTCCGGCCATGAACAACGCTGACTTGGCTGCCAGAGCGAGTTTTTTTGCTGCCATGCGCGCAATGAGCGATGAAGATTTCAAGGCCGGGCGCGGTCTTACTTTTCAGACGATGGTACGTGAGGATCCGCGCTACCCCGCGCGTCAGATTCAGTTCGTTTTCGGCATCCGTCCGCGGACGGCGCGCACCTATGCGGAGATGGAGGCTGAAGCGGTCGAAGTCATTAACGCCGCGCATAAAAAGTTTTACGCAGCGGGCAAGCGCTGAGGTTTCCCTGCTCCCCAGCAGCGGCCCGATTCACGAGCGGCACGATTTTTTTTGTCGAGGCCAATCCTATTAACACTAAGCGCCTCAGCGTGCCGGCCGCACTGTTCTGGAAAGGGTCGGCATAAAGCCCGTGAAAGAGAGGCGCTCGGATGCTGCAAAAACATTTTTCATGCCCCTGATGCAGTCCTAAGCCGCTCAAAGATTGCGACCTAAGCCTTCTGAACTAGGAATGGCCGTTTTGCGCTGATTTCTGGCGCCTGCGCTTGCCTCGGCCGCAGCCAAGGCGAGTTGTCGTCAGACATTTCATTAGTTATGATGATTTAAAAAATCTTCATACGATTTATTGTCCGCCGCCGCAGCGCGCGGCCTTCCCATTTTCTCAGAGACTCCTTCCTCATCGTGACCGTCCTCAAAAAGCGAATAACGCATTACTGGTCCATACGCGCTCGGGCTTTTGCCGATCAGCGTTTGCGGGAACTCGACAGTCCGAAAGCGAGACGCTGGCTCGAAGAGATTGTTCCGAAACTGCCCGAATCAGCAGACAACAAGCCATTGCGAGTGCTCGATGTTGGTGCAGGCACAGGCTTTTTTACTTTTTTGCTTTCGCCGCTTGGGCATGAAGTTGTCGGCATTGATCTTACGCCGGCAATGATTGCCAAGGCGAAAGAACTCGCCCGGCATCTCAACATCTCCGCAGAGTTTTTTGTAATGGACGCCGAAGCTCCGAGCTTTGCGCCCGGCAGTTTCGACGCGGTGATATCCCGCAATCTCACCTGGACGCTGCCCAATCTCGAGCGAGCCTATCGCGCCTGGGCAAAACTGCTGCGTCCCGGCGGGGTTCTCATCAATTTCGATGCGGATTACTGCCGAGAGCATTGTGATGAGCTCCCGAAACTTCATGCTCACAAAGATATATCGCCTGCGTGCTGGAGAGAGTATGAAGCCATCAAGCATGAGCTTCAGCCCGGTCAGGGCGTGCGGCCCCTTTGGGACGCAGTGCTCCTGCGGGCAGCAGGCTTTGCTGACATTGCGTTCGATCATGGCGTTTGGCAGCGCATCTACAGTGAGATTGACGAATTTTTTAATCCGACGCCTATTTTTGTACTCTCAGCACGCCTGCCGCAGGAAACAATCCCATGATGAACGAAGCGGCCTACGCGGAGGCCAACCGTACCTATTGGACACATCGGGCGCCGAGCTACGGCGACGTGAACCGCAAAGAGCTTGCTACTGCTCAGCGCCGTATCTGGACTCAGACACTCGACGTGCGCATCCAGGCTCGCTTTCCCGATCGTGCCCGCAGCAGCATCCGTGTGCTCGATGTCGGCACTGGGCCGGGATTCTTTGCGGTCATTCTCAATGCGTTGGGGTATGCGGTGACCGCCGTCGATTACACCGATGCAATGCTCAATGAGGCACGCCTCAACGCGGGTGAAGCAGCCGAGCACATTCACTTTCACTGTATGGATGCTGAGAAACTCGGTTTTGCGGATGCGAGTTTTGATGTTGTTGTCTCACGCAATCTCACCTGGAATCTCCCGCACCCTGAGCGCGCTTATGCTGAGTGGGCACGCGTCCTCAAACCCAACGGGCTGCTTCTTAATTTTGATGCCAACTGGTATCGCTACCTTTATGACGCCTCTGCACAGGCTGCCCATCTCGAAGATCGCGCCAACGTCTATGCATCAGGCGCCGAAGATGACACCTTAGGGACCGATGTCGCCGCGATGGAAGCGATTGCCCGCCGCGCAGTCCTTTCTCGCCGAATGCGGCCCGCGTGGGACCACGCTCTTCTCCGTGCGCTTTCCATGTGCGTCACGAGCAATGAAGACATCTGGAAAGAAGTTTGGACTGAGGATGAGCGCATCAACAACGCTTCGACACCGATGTTTTTGGTGCAGGCAGTCAAGACTGCTGCGGCTGAGGAGGGATCGCGGTGAAACACTATGTGTTTTCTCGCCTGCTGCAGCTGATCCCCATTCTTTTCGTCATTACGTTTTTGTCCTTTGCGATGATGCGTCTGGCCGGCAGTGATGTCGTCCTGCAGTCCATGGAGCGTACGGGGATGGCCGCTTCTGATGCTGTTGTGGCGGCTGCGCGCGCGGAATTGGGACTCGACAAACCGTTTCTCACACAGTACTTCACCTGGCTGGGGAAGCTCCTCCAAGGCGACATGGGACGCAGCTACGTTTCGGGACGCCCAGTCTTTGAGACCTTCATTGCAAAACTTCCCGCAACGCTTCTGCTTACCGGGGTGTCTGTCGGTCTTACGCTTCTCGTATCACTGCCGCTCGGTGTTTTTTCGGCGGTCAATCAAAACCGCTGGGGCGACTGGGTGATCCGCAGTCTGAGTTTTGTGGGCAACAGCATCCCCAACTTCTTTGCGGCGCTCCTGCTGCTTTACATCTTTGCTATTCAACTGCAGTGGCTGCCGGTGATTTCACGTCAGCTCACTGTTGAAAGCGTGATACTTCCGGCTTCCACGCTCGCGCTGGCGATGTCTGCCAAATATATTCGGCAGGTGCGGGCAACGGTACTCGACGAACTAAGCAAAGACTACGTATTGGCTGCCCGGGCCCGCGGGATCCCTTTTGCTGCCACGCTGATCTTCAGCGTTCTGCGCTCATCCCTGGTGACGATCATTACGCTTTTGATGCTCTCCATCGGCAGTCTTCTCGGCGGCACGGCCATTGTGGAGTCGATCTTCATGTGGGACGGCGTGGGCAAGCTTGCGGTGGACGCCATCAATATGCGCGATTATCCGATGATTCAGGCCTATGTGATGTGGATGGCGATCATATACGTCTGCGTCAATCTCATGACGGATCTTTCTTATCAGTGGCTTGACCCGCGGATTCGTTTGGGGAGGGGAGTCTCATGACCGCGCAGATCATCATGCCCGCTGCCGTGCAGCGTCGGCGGAAGGTCCGGCAGCGATGGGGGTTTTATGCAATTGCAGCTTTAGCCGCATTGGTATGCCTTACTGCGCTCTTTTCCGAATGGATTGCGCCATACGATCCCAATGCACAGATCTTTGCCTCGCTTTCGCCGCCTTCCTGGGAGCACTGGGCAGGGACAGACCGTTACGGGAGAGACCTCTTTTCGCGCATTCTGGTGGGACTGCGCACCAGCATTTCTGCCACTCTGAGCCTTGTATTCATCATTATGACGACAGGCACCATTGTGGGGATGATCTGCGGCTATCGCGGCGGATACGTCGATACGATCATGATGCGTATTTCGGACGTCTGCCTCGCATTCCCGGGCCTCGTTTTTGCGCTTGCAATTGCGGCGCTCCTTAACGGCGGCCTGATCAATGCGGTGTTTGCGCTTGCGGCCATCAGCTGGCCCAAGTACGCACGAATTGCGCGCAGTCAGACGCTGCGGCTGAAGGATTCAGACTTTCTCGCTGCCGCCAAGATGTCAGGCGCAACGACCGCGGCGCAGATTTGGCGGCACATCCTGCCCAACGCCATGGGACCGATTCTCGTCACAGCCATGCTTGACATCGGCACGATGATGATGGAATTGGCGGGGCTCTCATTCCTCGGTCTTGGCGCTCAGCCGCCCACAGCTGAGCTCGGCAACATGATGAGCGGCGGCAGAAGCATGCTGCAGACCTATCCCTGGGTGATTCTCGCGCCGGGGGCTGCAATTCTCTTCGCCGTCGTGGCCTTCAACCTTTTGGGCGACGCCGTTCGGGATCGGCTTGACCCCAAAAATACGCAACGCTGACCAATTGAATCAGTCCTATCGGAAGACGAATGAACACCGTCTGGAAACGACTAAAAACCGCTTTTTTGGAGATGATCACCATGATGAACCTCAAGCTCAGCAATCGCCCTCTGACGCTGCTCCTATCGGTATGCCTTGCAGCAGGTCTCGCCGCAGGCTGCTCGGGAGAAGACAAGGCAAAGCAGGCCAAAACGGCAGCCGCTCCTACGACTTTTGTTTTTGGAGACACTACCTTTAATCCCGAAAACGAAGAGCCTAACGTTAATCCGCATTTCAAATATGCCGGATGGGCAGCGATGCGCTACGGCGTCGGCGAAACGCTTTTTCGCTACTCCAACAAAATGCAGATTGAGCCCTGGCTTGCCACCAGCTATGAGCTCCTCGATCCTCTGACATGGAAGCTCACCCTGCGTGAAGGCATTGCTTTTTCAAATGGCCGCCCGATGACCGGGGCTGCCGTCAAAGCGTGTCTGGAACATCTCGTGAAGGTCCATGACCGAGCTCAAGGCGACCTGATGATCGACTCGATCTTGGCTGAAGGTCAGACGGTTACGATCAAAACCAAGCGGCCCAATCCGACGCTTCTGAACTATCTCTCTGACCCCTACGGGATCATCTTTGACATGGAAGCGGGCATTACGGATGACGGCATCGTTGTCGGCACGGGTCCGTACAAAGTGACGAAACTGGTTTCGGGCGAAACGATCGAACTCGTGCGCAATGAAAAGTACTGGAACGGTACGCCGGGGTTTGATCAGGTGAAGGTGCTCACGATTTCCGACGGCGACACTCTTACCATGGCGCTTCAGTCAGGTGAAATTGACGGTGCATACGGCATGCCGTATGCCAGCTATCCGCTTTTCCAAAAGGGCGGCTATACCTTTACGAGCACCCCCACGAGCCGCACGTTCTTTGCGCATATGAACTTCAAGAGCCCGATTGTGCAGGATCCTGCCGTACGCAAGGCGATTGCAATGGGCGTGGACAAGGAGCGCTTTGTGCGCGATCTGTTGAACGGCAACGGTTATGTAGCCAAAGGCGCCTTTCCTTCAACTTTTGCCTTCGGCGGCGATTCGGTAAAGGCCAAACCTTACAATCCGGATCTCGCCCGAGCAACGCTTGACGCAGCCGGCTGGGTGGATTCAGACGGCGACGGCATCCGAGATAAAAACGGCCAGCCGCTGCGTATTCGCTGGCTCACTTATCCGAGCCGTCAGGAGCAGCCCCTGCTTGCCGAATCCGCTCAGGCCAATCTCAAGGCGATCGGCATTGATGTCGTCATCAACAATACGGCCGATCACAATTCGATTCGTGTGCGGCCCGAACTCTGGGACATTTATGTAAGCGCCATGGTGACGGCTCCCACGGGTGATCCGGCGTATTTCTTTACGACCCATGCGTTAGATCGCTCGGCGGTCAACAACGGGCACTATCACAGCGACAAACTCGAAGCACTCGCCCGCGAGCTCAATGACACCTTTGATGTGAAAAAACGCGGGGAACTGGCCGTTCAAATGCAGCAAACCGTGCTTGACGATGACGCTTTCATCTTTTTCTCGCACTTGAAGATGAGCATGATCACGAAGGACACCGTTGTCGGACTCACTGCACACCCGACGGACTTCTATGAAATAACGGCAAAACTCGCACCGGCCCCCGCCAAGCAGTAACCGGAACGCCTGAAAATGAGTTTTCACACTGATGAGGCTGTGCTTCGCTACGAGCACGTTGACGTGAGCTTCGAGGGCTGTGCTGTTCTGCACGACATCAGCATCACCCTCGGCCGAGGAGAGATTCTTGCTGTCGTCGGCGAATCGGGATGCGGCAAAAGTACGCTCCTGAGGGCTGCGGCCAAACTGCTCGGAGCGGGCGGACTCATCACCCGAGGCCACATCTGGTTTGAAGACAAGGATCTTCCGACGCTCTCCGAGCGGGCTCTGCGGCCTATTCGCGGAGCCTCTATCGGGATGATTTTTCAGGATGCCTCCGCCTCGCTCGCGCCAGTTCGCACGGTGGGAGAACAAGTGTTTGAAGCGGTCGCTGCTCATGAACGCACTACAGAACGAGAAGTCCGCAAACGTGCATTCGATCTTTTCCGAACGCTGAATTTTGAAACGCCTGAACGGCTTTGGGAAAGTTATCCCTTTGAGCTTTCCGGCGGTATGTGTCAGCGTGTAGGCATCGTCATGGCGATGCTTCTGCGCCCGCAGGTTCTCCTCGCTGACGAACCGACGAGTGCGCTGGATGCCTCTGTCGAGGTCGAGGTGATGCGCGAACTGCTCGCTCTGAGAGCGCAGTTCGGCACGGCCATCATGCTCGTCACGCACGATATGGGTGTTGCGGCACGCATGGCCGACCGGCTGCTTGTGCTCAAGGACGGACGCATGGAGGAAATCGGTTCTGCGGCAGATGTTCTCCGTCATCCGCAGGCCGACTACACCCGAGCACTCATTGCAGCAACACCTCGACTACGGAAGAACGCAGAATGATCCCCATTTTGTCGGTGCGCGGCCTCACTAAAGTGTTTGAAATCCCTAAAAGAGAGCCTATCACTGCCGTCAGCAACGTTACGTTTGACCTCGCGGCCGGCACGGCGCTTGGCGTCGTCGGCGATTCAGGCTGCGGAAAGAGTACGCTCGTGCGGCTCATCATGCGTCTGATGCCTTCAACAGCAGGAACGATTCTCTTGAAAGGGCACGATATTACGCATTTGAATGAACGGGCGCTGCGCGAGGTCTACCGCACGATGCAAATGGTTTTTCAGCAGCCTGCGGCCTCGTTTGACCCGCGCCGAACATTGGGCGACGGCATCGGCGAGCCGCTTCGCAATCAAGGCTGTACCCGTCATGAAGCGGATCGATGCGCTGCCCAGCTGCTCGAACGCTGCGGACTGACGGCAGATATGGCTGCGCGTTATCCTCATGAAGTGAGCGGCGGGCAGTGTCAGCGTGCTGCCATTGCCCGGGCGCTGGCGGTTTCGCCCGAACTCCTCATCTGCGACGAAGCAACGAGTGCGCTTGATGTCACCGTGGCCGGTCAGATCATGACGCTCTTGAAGGACCTCCGTCGCGAATCCGGACTCAGCGTCCTTTTCATCAGCCACAGTTTGGAACTCATACAGTCTTTTTGCGGCGAGATGCTTGTGATGAACCGCGGCAGCATCGTCGAGTCCGGTACGCCGGACGCGGTGATTGCTGATCCGCAGTCAGAGTGCGCCAAACGGCTTGTTGCTGCCGCAGCAGCAATGTCCGCGGACTTTGAGAGCCTGCCGAGCTGCGGCGGAACTTCGTTTAAGCAGGAGCTGCTTCACTGACCGTCAAGTCTGCGGCGCACTTCGAGGGGTCTTCTTCTCACACGAGCAGGCGGACGCAGCCGGATAACCGATGAATGCCGTGAACGATTCCTGGCTCGACCACATCCCTTGCGCTCAGGAAGCATAAGGCGCGACGCCGATCCAAAAATTTGCAGGCAAAAAACTCTGCTCTGCGGTCAAGCTCAATGACCGCAGCAGAATCAATTGCGGCTTGCTGCAGGGCTGCGGCAGACCGTTTCGCCCATTGATGCCCATTCGGTAACGGCAGAAATGGGATCTGAGTCTGAAGAATCAGAATCCAGTGGATTTGGAGGACAGAGACTCGGGCAGGATGTCGTCAATCTCAAGACCTCCGAGAAGTTCCTTCTCGTTGGGGTCACGGTCAGACGCCATATTGAACTGTTTTCTTTCCATGCAGACTTCCAGAACGCGGCGCAGCCAGGCGCTGCCGCCGGCCATTTTGAAAAATGCTTTCTGCTTATCCGTCATGCGCACGACGATCATGGCGTCGAGCGGTCTCTCTCCAGCGGGTTTTCGTCCGGAGCCGGGGCGTCTGCCGCCCCAATTGGGGTGCTTGTCGGTATTTTGCGAGGCTGCGAGCTTTCGTGCTGCCGCATTTCTGCGCGGACCGAAGATGACTTCTGGCATACAGAACCTCTCTTTTTTTTGCGGGGAAACGAAGGTTTGATTTGATTATACGTATTGTTGGGATAGGATAGAAACATCACTAACCCGTAGAAATCATCAAAAATATTTAGAGAACTTCATAGGAGTACTACTTACAAAGTGTCGCATAAGTAATCTGCTCGACCGCCCATTGGGCTATGGCGGACTAGTTCTCCGCGCGACTATAGTGACGGTCAGGCTTCGGCCTAGATCTCTTTCGCATAAAAACCTCAAATTTCAAGATGAAAGCGAACGTGCACCCCGATTTACTGCCTAAGGGCGGTTCAGCCAGCCGTGACGTGCTGATCCTTGGCATCGGCAACATTCTTTGGGCCGATGAAGGCTTTGGTCCTCGCGCGGCCGAAGCGTTTCACCAGCGTTATGAGACGCCCGCAGGCGTCGACGTGATGGACGGCGGCACGCTTGGCGGATGGCTCCTTGACGAAATTCTTTCGACTCGCCGCATGCTTGTTTTCGACTGCTGCGACTTCAAGGAAAAACCGGGTACGCTCAAGGTGCTGCAGAAGAGTGATGTGAAGATCTGGTCGTCAACCAAGATTTCACCGCACCAGACGGGCTTCAATGATCTGCTCGCATCGGCCGCCATCATGGGCTACGAGCTTGAAGATTTAGCTGTTGTGGGTATTCAGCCGGAACTGCTCGACGACTACGGCGGAAGTCTTTCGCCGCTGATTCGCAGCCGCCTTGACGAGGCTGTTGAGCTCGGCGCCAAATTCCTTGAACAATGGGGTGTAAAGCTTACCCCGCGTCCGGCGGGAACGAAGGCGGCTCCGCTCAGCTTCAGTGTGCTCGAGCTCAATGAATATGAAGCAGGACGTCCGGATGCCAAGGAAGCTTGCCGTTTCGGCGATGAACGCTTCCTTGTGCGGACGGCGGGGCACGCCGTGGAAAACCCCGAAGAAACAAAATAAGGAAGAATCCCGGAACATCAGGTATTTTCTAGGCTTGGTGCATTCGGTGAGTTTGGTAAAAGGAAACGTCGCAAATGTGCATTGCGCTGCCGATGAAGGTGCTCGAAAGCGGCCCGATGATGGTTGTCTGTGAACGCAACGGCCGCAGGCTTGAGGTGGATTGCTCCATGATTGATCAGCCGGCGGTCGGCGCATGGTTGCTGGTTTTTCAGAATCGAGCGCTGCGCGAAATTGAGGAAACAGAGGCCGGCGAAATTGAAGCCGCTCTCGGCGCAACGGCTCGCGTCATGGCGGGTGATGTTGACGAAGAGGCAATCCGCTCGGGGTTTGGCGATCTGATTGACCGCGGTCCGGAGCTCCCGGAACATCTGCGCGCCCTTGTCGGCCGCGCCCCCGGAAAGCCGCTTTAACGCCGCTTCGCACCCCAATCAGAGGAAAGGAATCTTCAGAATGGCCAAATACACCCGCGTGTCGCAGATTGACCCGGAAAATCATCCGCTCTTCAATCGTCTGTGGACGACAGAAGGTTTTCAGCGGCTTACCTCCGAGAGCGTTGAAAAATTCCTGGACACCCCCGGTCTCAAGATCACGCTTTTCGGTGATGATCCCAATAATCAGAAAGAAACTCTCGACATTCTCGTGATCGGTGCGGAGCTCAAAAAGGCGATTGAGGCGGCGCTCGCACCTGAAAACGGCGCTTGGATGAGCGATGTGAAGGAGGGCCGCGCCTTGGCTGCCCGCTGGGGAATGCGCAAACTCCCCGCCGTGGCGCTCTTTCGCGGCAGCGTCTATCTCGGTGCCTGTCAGGGACTGAAGGACTGGGATGAATACCTGCGCGAACTCGCAGAGATTGCGGCGCGTACGGAGGCTCCCAAGCGCACGATTTCCATTCTGCCCGCTGGCGGCCAAGCTGATCATCACTGCGGCTGATGAACGCTGAGCATCTTAATGAATTCAAGAGGAGAGACCCATGCAGACCTTTACCGTTGAAGAAGCCGCACGGCGCTGGCTTTCGGCACCTAAACTTGATCCGGAAACCGAACGCGCGGCGGCGGAGGCAACGATTGCTTTTCTGACCGATGTACGCTCGAAAATTGAAGCGCATTTGGAAGACATCAAAGCTGGCCGTGCGCCTGCTGACGGCAGCGGCTTGCAGGAAGTCTGGGATTTCTCACATTTCGATCCCAAACACATCGATTTTCTTCTGGCGACCTTGGGCGAAGGTGAAGTTCGCATCAAGCTCTTCGGCGGTGAGGCCAAAGCGGGCGACACGAGCGTCCCTGGACTCTGGCGCGTGCAGAGCGGCCGCTCAGGGCAGGAGAATTTCTTTGTTTTGGCACGGCTGCCGCGTACGGTTCAGGTGGTCGGCACTCGGGGTCTTGATAAGATCCCGCAGCTCGTCAATCCGAGTGCAGATGTCTTTGCTGCGCCGGCCATTCTGCAGGAACTGCAGTACCGGCTGGATGCTTTTGATGCCGATGCCGGCGTACCGGACATGCCGACCGATCCTTGCTTCATGCTTGAATTGAAGCGTCAGCCGTTATCGCCCGGCGACATGACTGCGCTCCTTTCCACCCTGGGTCAGGGGGATATTGATGTGGAGCTTCAGGGCATTACTCGTTCTCATATTCAGAACACCAAAGTGCGTAATCTCTGGAGAACTCGGATCATCAACAATGCCGGGAAGACGCTCCTTGATGCTTACGTCATCGCCAAGGTGCCGCCTGAAATTCCGATTTCAGCAGAAGAATTCGCTGATGGCGCGGCAAAATGCACCGACTTGATTGAATGGGTGCGTCACGATTTGCAGCGCGGCACTCTGGGCGGCGGTGAAATCAAGGCCGAGGAGGTGCTTAATGTCTGAAGAGGATACGGGCGCACCGCATTTTGCTACCGGTGCAGAGGTGGAGGCGCTGCTTGATAAATACGCTCGAGACCGCGTGGGTGCTCATACGCGCATGCAGTGCAAGGTCTGCTGGTATGTCTACAACCCGGACGAAGGGTGTCCCGAAGAGGCAATAGACCCCGGCACGCCTTTTTTAGATCTGCCTGATGATTTCGTCTGCCCTGACTGCGGGCATCCAAAAACAGCGTTTCTGCCGCTCGACGATGATCAGGCAGATCCTTCTGATCCCAGCGGTCCGGCTCAAGGCTGGAGCGACCGTTGGGAGCATGGCTAAATTTTTGCGCTCACTTTTGGCTCAGCGCATCGTGAAGCCGTCCTTTGGGGGCGGCAGGCAGAGCAGGCCTACACCCGCAATGATGAAGAGGATCGGATGCACGATGCCTCCGGCAAAAGCGAGCGTGTAGGCAAAGCGCTCCTGATAGAAGATATCGAGACGCCAGATGGCGAGACCCCGCTCAAAGATTTCGCCTGAAAGGACAAAAATATCCGCGTAGACGAGTCCAATCGTCAAAAGGAGCGTGACGGCGAGGACGGCAGAGAAAACCCGCCGAACATTGTCGTTGGGATTAAAGATGCGACCTGAGACCGCAAAACCGATCAGAAGCAGTAGTGCCAGTCCGGCCGGAATGCCGGCGTAGACGAGATCCATCCCGGTGACGCGTGCTGAAAGCCGCCAAAGGCTGGCAGTCCACAGAAAGGCGGTAAGGACAACTAAAGAGAAGGTGACGGCGCGACGCATGAGAAGTTTCCAACGAAGGATTACTGTAATTCTAGCTATGAACAGTTGCTTCTGGGTATGCTGTTAATGCATTGAAAATTAAGAAATTATCCTTTTCTCGAATTCTGGTATGGGTACCTGAGAATATTCCTGACAGCATCCGTCAAAACGAAGCGTAAATATCGAGAGTAATTGATGGATCCAATCAATCTCCGGCCAAGAAAAAGCGTTTTGAACCGCTGCAGTGCCTTGCTTCTCACACAGAAATGCCTGACTGCGCCGTCTTATGTCAGTACTAAGGCAGCTTTTCTGGTGACAACTGTCTCGATTCCGGTTTTTGCGAACCACTTTTATCCTGCGCTTGATATCAGTCGCGGAAATATCCAAATTTCATGGGATTCGCTGCCAGTCCACGGCTCTAGTTTATCTCTTGATAAACACTTAAAGCATTGGAGGCCTATGGCAGGCAGACAGTCCAGCCAACTCTTCTTTGACGAAAATCTCCGAGCCTGCTGCAGGCGATTCGCAGCTTCCTGCGCTCATCAACGAAAAACGGTCAATGGCTGGCGCGGCGGGTGAAAACGGCAGTCATTAAGTCTGGCAGGGGGTGCCGGATGATTTTATGTCCTGCTGCTCAGCACAAAATAAAACGCGGGTTGAGTGTTGGCCGGCTCGTCAATGGGGGAAGTTGACGGTCCGTCCGGGTACTCAACCCGACTTTCTGGAAATGCAGAGCTTCACGCGGTCTGAATGGAGACCGCGGAAGTCTGCGAGAGGGTTAGAAAGAGAAGCGGACGCCCGCATTAATCTGTCGGCTGCTCTCGAAATAGCCGCCGAAGATGTATTTGGCATTGAGCCAAAGATCGGTATTGCTGCTCAAAGACAAGTTGGCGCCAATACCGGCGTCATACCAAGTTTCTTTGTCGGCGTATGAGAAGTCGACAGACGTGGAATGGCCTCTGGCAGCGAAGACGTGATCTCCCTTGAACTCGCGGAGCACGTCGCCGTAGATATACGCCGTGCTGATGCGTTCAGCAGAACCAAACGAGAAGCTGCTGCCGGCACGGAAACCAACTCGGCCGATGATGCTGTTGGTATCCGCAATTTGAGCCTTGATGCCGCTCTCCGTTTCAAACCGAGTGCCTTCAATGCGGATGACTTGAAGCTGTGTCTGCGGTTCAATAAAGAGAAAGTCATTCAACTCAAATTTCCAGCCCAGCTCAGCACTCACGCCGTAGAACGTCTGCCAAAGCGATCCGCCGATTTTCTGGCCGGAATCGTTTCGGAGGTTGTAGTCACTGCCGAGACGACCAATCTTCGCATTGAAGTCAGCATAGCTGCCGCTCTCGCCTAAGACCGTGTAATAGAGGTTCAGTCCATAGCGATCGCTGCTGCCGCTGCCGAAACGCCGAAGAGATCTGTATCCGCACGCGTATAGTCAAAGGCCAAGCTGACAATTTTGTGACTGTCTGCCGTGGATACTTCCTTGTTGTAGCCGACCTGAATCATGTTTTTATCCATGTCAAACGCGTGCTTACGACCGATATCTGAATAGCGATACCGAGCCCAAAGGCCATTGGTGCCGCGTTCCTCATGGCGAGCTTCACCTTGACGCTCATGAAAGCGATCCAGATCAGAGGCCAGTGAGAAGGAGGCCAGCACCGCATTATTCAAGAAGTCGACGTTTTCGTTAGCACTGCCGATGGACTTAGTCAGGAACCAATAGGTAGGCTGATCAGCTCCATCTTGTTCACTTTGCGTGTGAAGACCGAAGCGATAGAGTTCATCGGCACGATTGACTTCACCTTCGACATTGGTAGAGAAGGTTGTGCTCCCCGATCCCACGCTTGCAAAGTAGAGCTTGTCGCCATTTTTCATTTCGTCCAGATGAGCTTTGCCCATGTCGAATTCAATGATTTGGCGTGAACCGTCTTCCGCTGTGCCGATGGTGATAAAGTCGCTCTTCTCAGTGTATTTCCGTTCGCCGTTGTTGGACTGCCAATCCAGATCGATTTTGAAGATGCCGCCAGGCCCCGTGAGATTGCTAATTTCAACTCGGGAATATCTTTGGTTGGGATCCCGATAATTCGCCAATACGTAATCCGTACCTTTAATCACTGTATTTCGATAGGTTTCCCAAACCTCGGCATCCGCAAAAAGAACTACGCCTTTGTCAAGCTTCAGATTGTGTATTTTTCCGCCATCGTTTAGGAAGGACTTTCCTGCGTTAAAGATCCAAGTAGCACCATCAGACAATGAGAGATTAACTGTAGTTCGTTTCCCGTCTTCCCCAATAGTGCTGCCATACCAAAAAGAGTCAGAACCGGACAGGGCGGCATTGACTGTATGACGAGCATTTTGGTTCAGCAGAGATCCGAGACTATGAAAGACATCTATAGATCCAATCAATTGAACAACAGTACCCGATATATTTATGGTGTTTGTGTGTCCTGTTCTATCTCCCATAAAGGGATCTTTAGCAGATATGACCGTGCTGTCATTGCCGCCTTCCTTTCCAGCGATGGCGGCAATATAAATCGAATCGACGTCAGTGAAATTAACGGTCGATCCGCCCTTAGCATAGATGCCGCCGTTGTTGTCGATTCGTTCGTTCTGAGCGGTATTGATGATGCTGACGAACTTGCCTTTGCCCTTAACATTAAGGGATCGATTGTTTAGAACGAGTGCTTCCGTAGTCTCAGTGTAATAGCCGGGATCAACACCTGTTACTCGGATATCGATACCGTCATATTCATCTTTGGCTGCCCATGTTTTGGCATCCCCATGAATATTCGTTGTGCCATCGTATTTGAGAATATTTTCTGCGGCAGCTTCTGTTGAGCAAAGCGGAAGTGCGCAAAATACTGTAGCCGCCAAAAGACAGTAAACCTTATTCACGTGTGAATACTGAGGTGGCAGGACTTTATGGAGGTAGTTCGTCATCACGCAAGCAACCTAGATTGGATTGTTTGTAAATGTATCTTTTATTGCAACAATTGCTTTTTTCAATAGCCCGATTTTGCAATTGAAGATGATTTTGGAAAAAATCGAATCCAATCCTATAGTGAGATGCGTGTTTTTGATGTTTGTGAATAAATGTTGAAGGGAAGCACGATGCATTGCTTAAAATGCATACCAGTAAGTTTTCAGAATATAAAAAATTGATTACTGTTTGGACAGAGGCATTTCCAGCTCATTCGTGTCAAATATCGTTTACAAACAAGACCTTCATTGCCGATGACGTAGTTTGCTCGTATTTCATATCATATTTTGTTGACATATGAAAACAAACGCGTTTAGATGTGTTTTCATTTTTATACGCCTATCGATTTAGAGCGTTTTCCCTAAGTTGTGTGGCTCCAACTAAATTGACGGCAGCGGCATTTTTTTGCCGTTTATCCCTTAGATTTGGTTTGGTTTATTCTAAAACCATATATAGCGCCTATATGTTAGATATTCTTTTTCAATCTATTAGTGTGATTGTTAATCTCTAATAGCACATTCAATTTTTTGTTTATCAGATGAAAGCGAAAATTAAAAGACCGGCAACGATTGGTCTTGTAAGCTGTATGCAACAGCGCCGTACTGGTATGGATACACGCAGAATGCATTTAGCCGGACCACCCGCAGAAAAACGTGGTGATCCGGCTAGGCAACCCGATTTATCGGCAAGAGTGATCGTCCCGCAGGCCGTGTTGTGGCCGCAGGCCTCAGTGCTATGGGTTAGAAGGCGAAATGAATCGCGGCATCAATTTGTCGGCTGCTCTCAAAAACGCCTCCGAAAATGTATTTGGCGTTGAGGCGGAAGTTGATATTGGAACTCAAGGCCACATTGGTGCCTATACCTGCGTCATACCAAGTCTCTTTGCCGGAATAGCTGAAGTCGCCCGCTGTCGAATGGCCTGCGGCAGAGAAGGCATAATCGCCCTTGAACTCGCGGAGTGCGTCAGCGAAGACATACGCCGTGCTTTTTTGTTCTGCAGAGCCCAGCGTGAAGGTGCTGCCGGCACGAAGACCGATTCGGCCAATGATGCTGTTGGTGTCTGCAATTTGAGCTTTGATGCCGCCGTCCGTTTCGAACTGGTCGCCTTCAATGCGGATGATTTGGAGCTGAGTCTGCGGTTCGATGAAGAAGGTGTCATTCAAGGCGTACCGCCAGCCGAATTCAGCGCTCACGCCGTAGAACGTCTGCCAGAACGAACTGCCGATTTTTTGCCCCGCCTGATTGCGGAGGTCATAATCGCTGCCGAGACGACCGATTTTCGCGGTGAAGTCGGCATAGCCGCCGCAGTCGGCCAGAACAGAATAGTAGAGGTTCAAGGCGTAGCGATCATTGCTGCCGCTGCCGGAAATACCGGTGAGATCGGTATCGGCATGGGTGTAGTCAAACGCAATGCCCACGATTTTGCGGCTGTCGGCTGTGGATACTTCCTTGTCATAGCCCACTTGGATCATGTTTTTGTCCATGTCGAAAGTGTTGTCGCGGTCAATGTCGGAGTAGCGATAGCGAGCCCAAAGACCGCCGGCGCCAGCCTCTTCATAACGAGCTTCGTCCCGGCGCTCGTGGAAGCGATCCAGATCCGAAGCCAGTGAATAGGATGCCAGTGCAGCGTTTCTCAAGAGGGCGATATTTTCGTTGGTGCCTCCCTGAGATTTCGTCAGGAACCAGTACGTGAGGTTGTCAGATTCTTCGCTTTGAGAGCTGTATTTGAAACTGTAGATTTCGTCAGCGCTGCTGACTTCTCCATCAGCATTGGTAGAGAAGGTTGTATCTCCGGATTCAACACTCGCAAAATAAAGTTTGTCGCCATCCTTCATTTCATCCAAATGGGCCTTGCTGATGTCGAACCATACCGTTTGGCTTGAATTATCTTCAGCTTTGCCAACCTTGATGAAGTCGCTTTTTTCGGTGTATTGTTTTGCGCCTTGATTGGTTTGCCAATCTAGGTCGACTTTAAAAATACCACCAGGGCCAGATAAGTTGAGAATGTTCACTTCGGAGTAGACTCCGTCACGGTCTCGATAATCTGCTAATTTATAGTCGATATTATTGTTAGTTATAACGGTATTGTTATATTTCTCCCAAATTAGATCATCTGCCAATAATACAATGCCTTGATCTAAAGTTAGGTGACTTAATCTTTTTCCGCCTGATTTATCACCGCCAAAGAAAGTCAAATTTGATACTGATAATGAGAAATGCGGATTAATTATCCATGTCGCTCCATTGGAAAGAGAAATATGCACTTCACTTTTATTTTCGACTTCACCAATGGCGCTGCCATACCAAAAGGACTCTCTCCCTGATAACTGAACTTTAATAGCAGTATTTTGCCCGCCTTTTACATCTATTGATCCAATGAGCTGAACTTTATTTCCAGAAATTTCTATATTGGCATTGTTCCCAGTTGCGGTCAGGGCTGTGCTGTGATTGCGCGATTCATTTCCGCCAATGGACGCAATGTATACACCATCGACATTACTAAATTCTATAGTAGAATTGGCTTTTGCGTATGTGCCGCCATTGTTGTCAATTTTTGGAGATTGGGCAGTGTTGATTATTGTAACGCTTGAATTTTCTCCTTTGACGATTAATTTTTTATTTGGATCGAGCGACAAGGCTTCTGTTGTTTTTGAATAATAATTATCCGGGACGCCAGTAATTCGAATTTCTATGTTGCTATATTCATTCCTCAGTGACGAAGTGATCCCGGGGTCTCCAGAAGCTTTAGTTTCGCCATAATAGATTAAATCTTCAGCTATGGCTTGGTCAGAGCTAATGGAGATAACGCATAGCAGTGCCAATGCTAAGGGGCTTAGGTATTTATGGGGGGGGGAGTATTAATTTTCTGTTTTGTAAGGTCATAATTGCGAACGGAATATTTAATGATTGACAAGTTTGCGAATCTATCTTGTGGCTAGTTAATTTATATTTGCCATTGCGATAGTTTTCACAAATCTGTTTCTATCCTACGAGATGTTGTTTGAGAGAGCTATCCTGCTCGAATGCGTTATGCCCAATAACTTTCTGTGCATCGCTTGATAGAACGAATTTGTCATGCGAATAAACATCATTGATGCGCCTTTAAATGAACAGTTGTTTTGAATAGTGAAATCTAAAAATCCTTAAAAAACAATTGTCTTTTTGGCTGTTTGTGGTCTCGGTCTGCATCAGATCAGACTGTTGCGCTGTCCTCGCTTGGCAAATGTTTGCATTCTTTATCGTTCTAACAGTAAGGAAAATCTATACGTAGTAAATACCCTCAGTTGTTGACGGCCAACTACGTATTGATTACACGGTCTTCAGCGAGTTTGATCTCGACATGAATTGCTATGCAGTGTTTATGCATGAGATTTCATGTCGATCGATGCTGCAGATGCTCAATATTTGTTTTTTCCCGTATTTCGCGATCAATCCTCTAACTTTTCTCCATTTTGGTAGAGGCAAATGCGTAGGACAAGCCGCATGTTTATTGGCTAGGATTGAGACCGCAGAAACGGGTTAGGAAGGGAGGAGTCCGCATGCTCGAATGGCTTGATCGTTATATGGCTAAATTTGCCCAGACTGATCACATTCGGCGTGAGGAACATGCTCGCCGTCAGGAAGAGGCATCACCGGCGCATGAAGAAGCGGTGGCCCTGCTTGAAGCCTTCCCATATTCTGGGCCTGGACGTGCACGCGTGATCGCCGCTGCGCTTTCTGCAATCACTCAGGAAACACTTTTGGATGCGGCTTATGCCAGGCGGCTTTTGCGCGCCATGGTGGAAGGTTTCTCTCAGGCGGATGCAGATGTTCAGACGACGCTTGCGCCGGCTCAGGTTGCACTGAATCTCTTGCCGACGCTGCGGGCTGCTGCGACGGCCGGCGGGAGTGTCGGCGCACCGTTTGCGCTGATTGAAGGCACGCTGGCCATGCGTACAGGACAGTTCGATGTGGCCATCAAGCGGCTGGGCGACGCTAACCGTGAATTGCGCGCGTCTCTTGTGGAAGACTGGTCTGAGCTTCTGCCGTCATCACTGGACGGCGACATGCTGCCCGCTGCTGTTGAATTGGCTGCCGATACGCTTTCACAGCTTGAGAATCCGGATCTTCGCTTCTGGACGCGCGTGCTGCTGACGGTTCCGGGTGATCAACTGGGTGTGCCGCATCCTGATGAGTTGCTGCTTGCCGCAGGCGAGCTCGCGCTCAATCTTCACCGCACAGCTGGTCTGGTGAATAAGCCTGAACCCGAAGAGCGCCGGCAGCTTCTGGAATCGGCGGATAAGCACTATCGAAGCCTCTTCAATGGGCTCCATCCTCAGGCAGCAGGGTGCCGAAGACTCTTAGGACGTATTGATCAGGGCGAATAACGGACCGCAGTGTCTGCCATTATTCTGAGAAAACACTTCCAAAAAAAAGAGAAGGACTCGATAGAGAGCCTATTGCGCGGCTATCGAGTCCTTCTTCATTTTCGCCTGATGGACGACTTGATCGTTTAGTGCGTCAGGTCGTAGGTCGGCACATAGGTCGTTGACTTGACGTTGAGCAGTCCGAGGACGGTGTGATAAAGATTCTCATGGGTCACTCGGCCGGCGGCATTCTTTTCAAGCTTGCTGCGGTTGATGCTGAAGGTCTTTTCAAAACCCGGATTCATCCAGAGCACCATCGGCACTTCAGTCTGTTCCTTGGGCGCCATCCAGTAGGGGGCGCCGTGGAGGTAGAGACCGCCTTCACCGAGGGATTCGCCATGGTCGGAGACATAAACGAGTGCGGAATCGATGCTGCCGGACGTATCTTTAAGCATGCGGATCAGAGACGCCAGAACGTAATCCGTTTCGCGCACGCTGTTGTCGTAAGCGTTCATAACCGATTCGCGGCTGCAGCTCTTAAGGTCTGCATCGGTGCATTCCGGTTCGAAGAGCTTTCTCGCCTTGTCGGAGCGAAGCGAATAGGCCGGACCGTGAGACCCCATCATGTGAAGGAAGAGTACCGTCGGACGGTCGGCGGGCAGTTTCCCAAGTTCGCCTTTCAATTCCGAGAGGAATACCCGGTCACCGCATTCGCCGTTGGGGCAGTCCTGCGGATTAGGCGTCGTCGCACGGGAGCTGACGCCCGTACAGGCACCTTTGCAGCCCGATTGATTGTCAATCCAGAGCACGTTGGCGCCGGCGCGGTTTAAGAGACTCGGGAGCTGTTCTTCAGAGAGGATTCGATCACGGTTGTAGTCGCTGCGGCCAATACGGCTCATCATGCAGGGCAGAGAAACGTCGGTGGACGTCCCGCAGGCTTCAACGCGAGGGATGCTGATAATCTGAAGCTCGGAGAGCTGCGGATTGGTTTCGCGGCTGTAACCCGCGAGCTGCCAGGAGGCTGAGCGCGTGGTTTCTCCTACCATCACAACGAGCACCGCCGGACGAGACGGCTTGACGGCAAGCGACGGGGAAGGGTCGACGGCCACACGCGGGGCGTTGGTTTCAGGGCTCGAGTCGCCCACGATGGTGCGCATGCCCGAATAGACGACATTAACCGGAGCGATCATGTAGCGCAGTGACTTGTCGTTTCTCATCGCGCCGGCGAAAGCCTGGAAGTTGAGGCCGATGAGCGCAACGCCCACAGCAGCAAACCCAATGGAGGTAAAGAGCCGGCGAAGGAATACAAGCAGACGGCGCAGCAGCGTCGGACGGGCAGCGCAGGCGGACCTCTTTAGATTTGCAGCCAGCGTGACGAGCATCGGCGGCAGCCAGGCGGCCAGGAAGAGGAGAACGGAGCGGGTGCTCAGATAGGCTTGTGCTTCTGCCGGATCGGTGGCAAGAAAGTTGCGGACCATGTCCGGCGTCATCGCCGTGCCGTAAAGATAGGCGGCAGCAAAAGCGGCGGCTCCGAGCGTATTCAAAATCAGCAGCAGAATGCGGAAGACCATCTTCGGCAGCAGTCCGCAGAGTTCAATGATTGCAGCGGAGACGAATGCAAAGGCGGCTGTCGTGCCCAAGCTTAGGATAAGCGAGTCGGTTGTGACGAGGTTGTTGTCAATCGCAAGCTTGGCGGTCATCGGACCATTGAAGACGATGGCCCACCAGAGACTCGTGAAAAGATAAAGCGTCACGCGGCCGGGCTGATCCTCAGTCGAACGGCGGCCGAAAGACAGCAGCGCGCGAAGCTTGCGCACCAGTCCGGCGCGGTCAAAAGCGGCAATATAGATGCCCGCAGAAATCAGCCAGTCCAACGCTAACGCCGCAAAAACATGCGACGGGAAGTGCGCTCCCACCACCACGCGGGCAAACCCTGCGCCGAAACCCGAAAGGAGTGCCAGCGCGAGCAACAGACGGGCAAGTCTGGGCCTGAAGTCGCGGAAGGCGAAGTAGAGCGGAAGCAGGCAAAAGCCGCTGCCGGCAGCGCCGCTTGGCCAGCAGCGTCCCGGTTTCGGCAGGAGGGGCAGACCGGGATCCACCACGGCGGCGCTGCCGCCGAATTCAGTGACGCTCCAGGGGCAGGAGACGCCGGTGGACTGCTTCAACCACCAGAGGAGTCCCACGCAGAGGAGCGCAGCGCCCACGGCATAGTAAAGACGCGAGAGGATGAGATTGCAGTGCGCCGCATCTTCGTGGTCGCCGAGAATGACTGCCGCGCGGCGGCACTGATGCAGATAGGTGAGAGCACCCAGCACGCACGCGAAAAGCACGCCGGAAATGACCTTCGGCATGAAGTGGAGCCAGAACTCAATACGGCCGTCTGCATGAAGCGGCCAGGCATTGTTCACATAGAACTGATGTTCAAAGGCGAGATCGAACCCGTGAGGCGGATTGGTCCACAGCCAAAAAAGCAGCCAGGCGGGTACGAGCAGCCAAAGGACGATGTTCCAGTCAGCCGTTTTGCGTGCATAGGGCAAACTGAAGTCGGATGCGGAACTGCTGCGGAACAGGTTGAAAATGGACGACATAATGATTCACAAACTGAGCGGTGACGCTCAGAGCTTTGCGAGTCCTGACCCTCTCGGGACTCTGACGGTGGTGATTTTTCCCAATGGCCGTCAAGGCGGTGTAAAGCGTCCGTCAAAATCCTGTCAAAAAAGAGAATTCATGAGTGAAAACAAGATGATCGGTAAACAAAATTCACGCTGCGAATGCTAACGAAGACGTCGTCCCATAAAATGTGATGCTGTGATGCGTTGACGACATGGACAGTCCGTTTTGCGCATCTTTGGCAGACTTCAATGCAGCGAGGAACGAATGGCTAACCGCATCCTGGTCGTGGACGATAATTCAGATATTCGAGAAAACATATGCGAATACCTGAACTTACGCGGCATCAAACGATCGGCGCTTCGGATGCTGCATCGGCCGCTCAATTGATTGCCGAAGAAGACATTGCGCTCATTGTTTTGGATGTGGGGCTGCCCGGGGAAGACGGAATGAGCTTTTGCCGCCGGCTTCGCCTCGCGGGGTCTTCGATATTGATCCTGATGCTCACGGCGCGCGACGCCGTTGACGACCGCGTGGCGGGGCTGGAGTCCGGAGCGGACGATTACGTCATCAAACCTTTTTCACTGCTTGAGCTTAATGCCCGCGTGGAAGCTCTTCTGCGGCGTGCGGGACTAAGCGGCATGACTGCCGGTGCGTCAAAGAAACTGCAGGTGGGCCCCCTAGTGCTCGACCCGGATGCGCTCTCAGTTGAACGCGAGGGCAAATCGCTTCGTCTTAACCCAACTTGTTTCCGCATTCTCACGGTGCTGATGCGGGCGAGTCCCCGCGTTGTCAGCCGAGAGGAATTGGAAAGCAAAGTTTGGTCTGATGGTGCGCCGATCTCTGATAGTCTCAGAAGCAACCTCTATCTTCTTCGGCAGGCGCTCGACAAACCTTTCAATGTTCCAATGCTGAAAACGCACCCCGGTGCCGGCTGGTCTGTCTGTTCGCCCGATGGGGTGAAGGGATAACCTTCATGCTGCTGGCTGGAAAGGAGTGAGCGCCAGAGCATTTATCGTAAACAATTATATTCGGCCGCAAAGCACGGCGAGACCCAAGATGACGAATTTGAGCGGCAGGAGCCGTGAAAACCTGCAGTTGAGCGCTGCGCAGGAGGAGAGGATTTCTCCCTCATCAGCCGCTCAGTCAGGCAGTTCCTATGAAGCGCAAGGGGGCTTATCCCAAGCGTCGCCTCAGGCGCATGATCAGCAGTGTGAGCTCCATCGGAAGCCGCCGAGAGGTCTTTCACAGCGCATTATGCTTGCGCTTACGGTGCTGCTCACCGGTTTGGCTGCGCTTTACTCCGCAGCGATGGTAGGCGTCATCGGCTATACCGAAGAAGAGCTTATTTCGAGCTTTCTTGAGGACGACATGGATTATGTGGTTTCGCAGATCGAACGAGGCGATACCGCAATAGGGCTGCCGCACGCTGATGTGTATGGCGACGCGCCGGGATTGAAGCCTGTGCCGGCCCAGTTTCAGGACTGCCCGTTCGGGTTTACTGAAATTACCGAAGCGCCGGCTGTCTTTGTCTGGCGGCGTGCCTGGCAGGGCGGGAGCCTGATGATCGTGCGTGATCAGGAAGGGTTCGAAGAAAAGGAGCAGGAGCTCTTTATCTTGATGCTCGCGGTGCTCCTCGTGGTGTTCTTGGTCGGGGCTGCGGCCGGCAAACGTCTGGCGGTGCAGGTTATGCGGCCGGTGGAAAAACTCGCTGCTGCTGTTCGTGCGGCATCGTCACAAAATACTTGGAAGCCGCTTCCCAAAGAGCTCATCACCCGCGACGAAGTGGGGAATCTTGCTGCAGAGCTTTCGGCCTCAATGCATCGTTTGTTTAAAGCATTGAAGCGAGAAAAAGCGTTCACGGGCGACGTGAGTCACGAACTGCGCACGCCCTTGACCGTGATCGAGACGAGCGTGGAGCTCCTCAAGCTCACCGAACTCACGGCCGCCCAGCAGCGGCAGGTGGACAAGATCGAACGGTTGTCCAAAATGATGCACGAGCTTGTAGAAGGGTTCCTCGCATTTGCTCGGCTCTCTGAAAACGCTGGCAGCGACCGAGTGAGCGACGTGCTTCAGGCTGTCGGCCGCTTATGGATCCCAGAGGCCGCAAAGGCTGGCCGCCAGCTTGTTTTTCGCCAAGAAGACTGCTGTCCGGGGAGCTTTTCGCCGCTTCTTCTGAGCACTGTGGTGTCGAACCTCGTCAAGAATGCGCTCGCCTACTCGCATGAAGGAGAGATCGAAGTGACTGAGACGAGTACGGGCATCGTCGTTGCCGATCATGGCGACCCTATTCCTCCAGAGGAGCAGAAGCGGATTTTCGAACCTTTTGTCCGGGGAAAGGCGAGTGCGGATATCGAACAGACGGGGTTTGGTCTGGGACTGTCCATCGTTTGGCGCATCTGTATGCGCATGGGGTGGCAGGTGAATCTTGCTTCGGGTCCCGATGGCAACGCCTTCACCGTAACGTTGGTGAGTCCGGCTGATGCTGCGGAGTCCGCACGCCGCTCCGACGAGCTCGGGTGAGGCACCCAATCCGGCATACGTCCTGCGCGTTTGAATCAATGTGTCGGCTGAGTCCCATTCGCCGAGGATAAGGGGCTGGCCGGCATCAAAGTGCTGCGGCTTTCTCCATCCAAAAAACGCATAAAAAGGCATTGCTATTAAGCATTGGACATCACTGCTCTTGAAACAGAGAATGAATTCGCACGAACCCACCTGCGGTCTGTTCTTTTAACGGAGCGCTCTCCTAAAGCGCAGCAGCACTGCAGGCGGCCGATGGTGCGCAGCGAAATATTGAAATAAGTTAGCATTTTAATTAAGCAATGCTTATTCAATTATTCGCTGACAAGAAAAAACTCTGATTTGCAAGGAGGCCGCGATGAGCCTTTGCGGAATTTCGCGTCGGCGTTTAATCGCCGGAACAGCTGCGGCTGCAGCGCTCTCGCAGGTGAGCGCGGAATCTTTATCGATCGCTTCAGCCGGCCGAGAAGCAGTTGTATATCAAACGACATCATTGACGGCTGAAGGGTTAGTTGCTGCTCTGCGATCCGTGCGAGCACGCTTAAGGGCCGCATCGCGGTGAAGCTTCATACGGGCGAACCGCACGGTCCCAACATTTTGCCGCGCGAATGGGTGAAAGCTCTCATAAATGAGCTGCCGGACGCCGTGATCGTTGAAACGAATACGCTTTACGGCGGGCCGCGGGCTGCAGCGTCCCGACATCGTGAAACGCTCGTTACGAACGGCTGGACCTTCGCGCCCGTTGACATCTTGGATGAAGACGGCGGAACGCCATGGCCGATTGCGGGCGGCAGTCGGCTCAAGTCCGTGACGGTGGGATCTCATATGGATCGCTATGACTCGATGCTGGTGCTCACCCATTTCAAAGGGCATGGCATGGCGGGCTTCGGCGGATCGCTCAAAAACGTTGCCATCGGCTGTGCTTCCGGACGCGAGGGAAAGGCTGAGATTCATCAGGGCTGGGAACGCGGCCCGGCATTTCTCGAACGCATGGCTGATGCCGGGAAGGCAGTGACGGATCACTTTCAGGGCCGCATTGCCTATATCAACGTGCTGCGCCGCATGTCGGTGGACTGCGACTGTACAGGCACATCGGCTGCCGAGCCCGAAGCTCGCGATCTCGGCATTCTGGCTTCGACTGACATTCTGGCCGTCGATCAGGCCTCCATTGATTGGGTTGGAACGCTTCCGCCGGCAGAACGCCGCCCGCTCGAGGAGCGCATCGCTTCACGAAGCGGCCTTACGCAGCTCGATGCCATGGAAAAGCTTGCCATGGGTGTGAGGCGATACCGCATTGAATCGCTTGGATAACAAAACTCTTTTGGGAGACATCATCATGAATGCTCAGCAATTATCACGCCGTCACGTGATGCAGCTCGCTGCCGGTGCATTGGCCAGTGCCGGGTTGGTTCGGGGAAGCCTGGCTGCCTCAGGTTCCGATACCCGTGCGAAAGCGATCATTATTTATTTTTCAAGGACCGGCACAACCAAAGGGCTCGCCGAGGCTGCTGCCGCAGCAACCGGTGCAGATCTCCTCGAGCTCACGCTCAAGGACCCTTATGCGGATGATTATTCGGCCATGACGGGCATCGCCCGCAGCGAACGCGCAAACAATGCCAGACGAGAAATTGCCGCCGCGATTCCCGATCTTTCGGGCTATGACGCCGTTGTGATTGGCAGCCCCTATTGGTGGGGAGGCTTGTCCATTCCGATGCGTACGTTCCTCATGGACCATCCGCTTGCGGGCAAACGTGTGCTGCCGTTCTGTGTGTCGGCCAGTTCGTCGCCCTCCGGTGCATGGGCCGATGTGCGCACTTTTTGTCCGAATGCTCAGATTGCCGAAGGCTTTCACACGACGGAAAGCCGTGCAGCCTCGAGCCGAGATGATTTGGTCGCTTGGCTTAAGCGCAGCGGGCTTTGACGAAAAAACGGATGGACTGTTTTTTTTGCTGCGGGAGAAGCTCAAATGGGCGCAGGGCATAAAGAGAAGATCACAACGGCCAGCGATGTGATGAGCGGCTTGAGGCTTTCGCTTTCACGCCGGCGCACGATTGAACTTGGGCTGGCGGTCGGGATGGCTTTCTCTGCGCCCGGCGTACGGGGAGCGGAGGTCCCCCCAGAAGTATTTTTCTCGCCCGAAGTTTCGGCCGATGCGCTGATTCGTATTTATGAGAAGCTTTCGGGTGATTTGTCCGGCCGCGTCGGCATCAAGATTCACGGCGGCGAAGCGGCCGTGAATCTCCCGCTCTTTCGTGCGCTTCAGGCCCATATTCCGGGAAGCCGTTTCGTTGAGACCAATTGGGCGAGCGATTTTGGCGGCAGCCGCCGGCATACGGCAACGCATATTGCCGAAATTCGCAGCCAGGGCGTCGACTTTGCGCCGGTGGACGTGCTCGACAGAGCGGAGCGCCCCGAGGATTATGTGAAGCTTCCGATTCCTGGCGGCGCAAACTTGAAAGAGATTGAAGTGTGCCGTGCGATGCTCGAAGACTATGGCGGCATCGTTGTTCTCACCAATTTCAAGATTCCCAGCTTTGCGGGCTATACCGGTGCAGTGAAAAACATCGGCATCGGTTTGGCGTCGCCCGACGGCAAGGCGGCCGTGCATGAGCCGGGCTACCAGCGAACGGAAGCATTCTTCACGAACCTTGCGGATGCCGCTAAAGGGATAAAAGCGCGTATGGGCCGCAAGATGATAGCCATCTCAATTCTCTCCAACATTCATGCCGAACCCTTTGGCGGCGCAGCGCCGAAAACCGGAAACCTAGGGATTATTGGATCGTTGGATCCCGTGGCAGCCGATCAGGCGGCTTGCGATTTGATTTGGCAGCTGCCCAGCCATACCGCTCAAAGACAGTCCATTGGTCAAAAAATAGATTCGGGTTGGCTGCAGCTCGAAAAGCTGGCGGCGGTAGGCGCTGGAAGCCGCATCTATCATCGAACGGTTGTATGACAAAATTTTGCCAAAGGAGAAAAGTAGCAATTGGCAACAATTACTGAATACATACGGGAGAAACGGATTAATAAGTGTTATTCGTTGGATGCACTGTATTCGTGACGTATCTATCGGGTTAATTCTTATGTAAATCTTAAATGGGCAGCGATATAACCCTCGGCAACAGCAGGCGGGAATCACAATCCTGTCTGCCGGCTTCGAAGTGCGCTCGTGCTTTGAACAAAGCGTTTGATGTTTTCGGCATGAAGACCAACCGTTTTCAAACGGAATGTCGGTGAACATCAATAAAAAAAGGAGAGAGTTATGACTGCCAATATTTCTCGTCGCCGCCTGATTGAGAGCTCAATTGTCGGTACGGCTGCGCTCGCCGGTGCAACGTCCGCTTTTGCGTCCAAACCCGTGGCGAAATGGGATGAAACGGTAGACATCATCGTCGTCGGTTCAGGTTTTGCCGGCCTGGCCGCAGCGATTGAAGCCAAGAACGCTGGTGCGAACGTTATTGTTCTCGAAAAAATGGCCGTCTTCGGCGGCAACTCCGCCATTAACGGCGGCATTCTGACGGCTACGGGCTGTCCGCAGCAAAAGCTTCACGGCATCAAGGACTCCGTCGACCTGCTCGAAAAAGATATTCTGGCGGCCGGCAACTACATGAACTATGTCGATAAGGTTCGCTTCATGGCGGAGCGCGCCCTGTCGAACTATGAATGGACGGTCAATTATCTCGGCGTGGAATATCTGCCCGATGCCATCGGCCAGGAAGGCGGCCACAGCGTCCCGCGTTATGTCACCACGAAGAACGGTTCGGGTTCGGGCATCGTCTCCAAGGAAATCGACAAGTGCAAGGAACTCGGCATTCCGCTTCGCAACCGCGTGTTTGTTGAACGCATCATCCGCGGCGAAGACGGCCGTGTTGAGGGGCTTGAGGTGCGTGAAGGCTATCGCTTCCCGCGTGAAGACTCCGGCAAGACCAAGTTCATTCGTGCCAAGAAGGGCGTTGTGCTTTGCTACGGCGGCTTCTCGGCCGATGTTACGTATCGTATGTACCAGGATCCGAAGCTTAACGAAACGCTTGATACGACGAACCAGCCGGGCGCAACGTCTGAGCTCTGGCGTGAAACCTCAGCCATCGGCGCTCTTCAGGTTCAAAACGACTGGATTCAGTGCGGCCCGTGGGGCTGCCCGCGTGAAAAGGGCATGGGCATTGGCTGGATGTTCAATCAAACGGCTGCCGCTGAATATGGTCTTTGGGTGAATTCAGACGGCGCACGCTTCGTCAATGAGCTCGCCAACCGCAAGGTTCGCGCCGATGCGATCATGGTTGAACAAGCCAATGGCCGCAAGTGCTTCGCTATCTGCAATGAACCCAATGTCGGGCCGCTGAAGAAACAGCGTCCGGGTCTGCTCGACCGCATGCTTGAACGTAAGATCGTCGAGAAGTACGACACGCTCGAAGAGCTCGCCAAGGCTGCCGGCATCAAGTCCGATGCGCTGAAGGCTCAGGTCGAGAAGTTCAATGAGGTCGTGAAGGCCAAGGCGGATCCGGTCTGGAACCGCTACATCAATAACGATCAGGTACCGTTGGTTGACGGTCCCTGGTACGTCTGCGAACTGCAGCCGAAGGTTCACCACTGCATGGGCGGCCTTGTCACCGACAAGGAATGCCGCGTGCTCGATGTCCGCACGTATAAGCCGATTCCGGGGCTTTATGCCGCCGGTGAAGCGACGGGCGGCGTGCACGGCGCAGTACGCCTTGGCTCGGTTGCCATTCTGGACTGCTTGGTCTACGGCCGCGTAGCGGGTCAGACGGCGGCCAAGGCCTAAACCTTAAAAATCGGGATTTTGGGTGCGCAGGCACCTAAAGTTCCGCAGAGCCTTAAAAGCCCGGTTTCTTCTTTTCGGAGAGGAACCGGGCTTTCGCGTAAAGCGCAAAGCGACTGCTTCGCCGATCAAGCGTTTGGCCTATCGATGAGTGGACGGTTTGTCGCGCAGCATTTTCCTTTTGCCCGGCGGTTGAGCCCTCCATGGAAACTTTGCTTCATGCCTTTGTGGAATATGTCCAAAGCCCGGCCTGTTGAAGATTCTGTCGGGCTTAAGCGTCTCGTCCGATTCGAAGCGCACATTGAAGAGCAGACCATGTGCAAGGCCAGATTTGTCAATGCCGTGCAGAAATTGCTTCAATGGGAAGGCTGCACTCGTTAGTCCCATCCGCGGACGTGGTCCAAAACCTCCGCGACACGGCCGTTCTCGATCAGTACGAGCGAAGCATAGGGGGCGGCTGTGGGGCAGGCGTGGTTCGGCAGAATGCGAAGACGTCTGCCGATCGGGAAGTCCTCCTGCGTGAGGGGAGAATTCTCCGGAAGGGTGAGAATGCCGTGCTCCTGATTGGTGCCCGTCAGGACGATCGTGCCGTCGGCGAGCGGCTTCCCGTCAATGCCGCAGACCAAGCCGTAGCCGTAGTCGTGTGTCTGACGAGCCGTGCCGCGGTCTCGGGAAAGCGCGAGGAAGCCGCAGTCCAAAATGACGCGGCGCTTATCGACCTGACGGCCGATGACGGTAGCTAGGACGGATCCGGCGATGTCGTCAACGGTGCATGCGCCGACATTGGACATGAAGAGGTCAAATAGCGCACATACGCCGGCACGCATCTCCGTGACGCCGGTTTCGTCTTTGGCAAACATCAGGGTCGGCGTAGAACCCGCGGAGACAATTTTGACGATATGGCCGGCAGCGCGCAGTCTTTCTGCAGCCAGAACGATCCCGGCGCGTTCGGCTTCCGCGGCAGCTTCAATTTCCGCAGTTGACTTGCATTCGTAGCTGTCTCCGGCATGGGTGAGGACGCCCACGAGTTCTGCTCCGTCAGCGAGCGCCGCCGCAGCCGGCAAAAGCTCTGCACCGTCAGGACGAATACCGGAGCGGTGACCATCAACATCGATCTCCAAGAGCACGGGAATCGTCGTTTTTTCCCTGCGGCAGAATGCCGAAACGGCGCGCGCGGCTTCTGCACTGTCGAGAATGATCTTAATGTCGGCGCCGAGACTGCGCAGACGGCTGACCTCGGCGAGCTTTTGCGGCGCAATGCCTACGGCGTAGATGAGGTCAGTCACGCCCCTCGCGCCGAAATAACGGGCTTCGGCGAGCGTGGATACCGTGGCCGGACCTTGCGGCGTCGTCATTTGGCGCAGCGCAATGCCGATCGATTTATGCGTCTTCAGATGAGGGCGGAAGGCCACGCCGAGCTTTGCCGCTCGGTCCTTCGCGCGTCGAAGGTTCTTCTCGAGCTTTTGGCTGTCGATCACAAAGAGCGGCGTCGGAAGGCGCGGATCATCGAGCGCACAATCCTTGAGACTGGCGAGTGCCGGAGCGGCAAAACGGGAATCAACAGACATTGCGTTTTCCTTTGGGGCTTGCGGAGAAAAGGGTATATAAAAAATTCTATACCATTGGCGAGACAAACGGTCTGACAGGCGATTTTCTAATCATCATGGGTGTATTTCTATAACTTTCAAAGCATATTGCATATAAAAAAATCTATGTTAAGATGCCTCTATCCGAGTTTTCCTGCTGTATGCCTAAGACGCTGGACAGCCATATCTCAATTTATGAGCACGAATCGAGCCCTTCAGCCGCCGCTTCCTGCGGCCCTTCGTCCCTATGAAGATGTGATGAAACTCATTGCGGCATTCTGCGGGCCGAACTGTGAAGTCGTGCTTCATGATCTTTCGGATCCCGTGCACTCCGTCGTGCGTGTGGAAAACGGTGAAGTGACGGGGCGTGCTGTCGGTCAGGGACTGCGTCACTTAGTGCCCAACCTCTTGCGAATGTCCAGAACCGATGACGGCGGGCTTAGTGCTGAGAGCCCCAATCTCCTGCCGGTTTATTGGCTCAGAAGCCGCGGACGTCTGATTCGTGCACTGTCGCTCCTGATTCGGGACGATGCGGGCGAGGTGGTCGGCGTTCTCTGCATCAATCAGGATGTCACCAATGTGTCTGCTGCCGCGGGGCAGCTTCAGGCGCTTTTAGCGCTTCTGCCGCCCGCAGAGGCTTCCATCCTTCCGGAGGCATCGGCATCTGCAGATGCTCTCGCGTCCGAACACGCTGCGGCGCAATTGGCGTCTGCCGTCTCGAGAGACACAGAGACCAAAGATCTTCAAAAAGATGCAGATATCGAACTGGAAGGCAGCGTACTCAAAACGGTTTACGCCATGATCGACCGCATGACGGAACGTGTTCGGGCCGGAAGGTCGTCGTCGGCCGTTCTGACCCGTGAAGAACGGCTTCCGCTCGTTCGCTTCATGGATACGCGCGGCGTGTTTATTGTGAAGGGCGCGCTCGACTATGCCGCAGAGCGTTTAGGCGTCTCAAAGGTGACGCTCTACAGCGATTTGGATCTCCTCAGGCGCGAATCGGAATCTGCCGGCTCTTCCGGCTCAGGACGGCAGAAAAAGTGAAGAACACGCCAAAACCATAAAACATCCTTCAGCGCCGGAAACGGCTGGGAGTAAACAACATGAAATTCATCGATCCCGGATTCAAGGGGAAGAACCCCGGCCATTACAGCACGGCAGTGGTCTCAAACGGCATGCTTTACGTTTCCGGGCTGCTCTCTATGGACCCGGATACGCGCGAGGTCTGTACGGGCGACATTGAGGCGCATGCTGCGCAGGCCCTCCAAAACCTCGACCGAGTGCTTCAAGCCGCGGGTGTCGAGCGCAGTCAAGTGGTTTTCTGCCGCGTCTATACCCCGTCAAACGAATACTGGGGGCCCATCAATGCTGTATACGCCCAGTTTTTTGGCGAACACAAACCCGGCCGGGTTGTCGTTTCGACTACTCCGCTTCACTTCGGCTGCCTCGTTGAAATCGAATGCATTGCCGAACTCGAAGCCCATGACTGATTCCAACTGATTCAAAGGGGAAGAACAACTATGTTCAGCTATGTCTGCACCGCCTGCGGCAAAAAAACACCTGCCGATACGCTTGCGCCCGTCTGCGGCTGCGGCGGGCTCTTCGAACTCGATTTCAAGAGTCCGAAGTGGGAGGACGCCAAGATTGATCAGAAGTGCTGGAGTATTTTCCGCTACCGCGACTTTATGGCCGTTGACGGTGATGCTTGGCAGAGCGTCTCACTGGGTGAAGGCATGACGCCCTTGGTGGAACTCGAACCGGGTCTCTACGTCAAGGTCGACTACGCCATGCCGACGCTCTCCTTTAAGGATCGCGGCGCGGCTACGCTGGTTGCTCATATGAAGGCGATCGGGGTGAAGTCTTGTGTGCAAGACTCGAGCGGCAATGCCGGCAACGCCGTAGCAGCCTACTGCGCGAGGGCAGGCATTCAGTGCGAAATCTATGTTCCGGAAGGAACGAGCCCCAAGAAGATCACCATGATTGAGGCGCACGGCGCCAAAGTGCATGTTATTCCCGGGTCGCGTGACCACTGTGCCGATGTTTGCCGCGCTCGAGTGCGTGAAGAGGGCATCTACTACGCCAACCACGTGGTGAATCCCTTCTTTTATGAAGGCATGAAAGCCTATATCTATGAGGTGTATGAAGAGCTCGGCCGTATCCCGGAACACGTTGTTCTGCCCGTCGGCAACGGCACGCTCTTTATCGGTGCGGTGAAAGCGCTCGAACATCTTCTGGAATCCGGCGCGATTGACCATTTCCCGAAGATTGTGGCGCTTCAGAGCGAATACTGCGATCCGCTCCTTAAAGCGCGCGAATTGGGGCTGGACGCACCGGTCTCCATCGACGTGAAGCCGACGATTGCCGAAGGCATCGCGATCGGCAAGCCGCTTCGCGGCAGCGAGCTGCTTGAAATGATGAAAAAGCACGACATTACCGTTGTAGCAGCTCCCGAGGACAAGATTCTTGCTGCCCGCGCCAAGATTGCACGGGCCGGGCTCTATATCGAGCACACGACTGCCGCCAACTTTGCCGCTTGGGATCATTACTGCGAACTTTACGGACCGAGCACTGACGTGCTGATTACGCTCTGCGGCGCAGGGATTAAATCAGACCACTAATGGAGCCGGGTCCGAAAGCCAAGATCTGCAGGTCGACCTCGCAGCTGATCTGCAGATAACCAAAAAAAGCAAACCGCCACCACCACTGGAGACCTACCGCTATGCTCGGAATCCTCATAACCCTTCTTGTGATCGCAGGGGTTGCGTACTGCGTCCTCAAGAATTATTACCCGCCGATTATCCTGCTGCTTGCTGGTTTCGTGATGCTTATCTGCGCAGCCCTGAACGGAACCATGCCGGTGGCCGACGCTAAGTCGACGCACTTTTTTGGGTTTGATCTGGCTGAAGCCTTCACAAACCTGATGAAGGGACGCCTGCCGGGCCTTGGCCTCAACATCATGCTGATTGCGGGCTTCTCCGTTTATATGGACCGCATTGGCGCTTCCAAAGCGCTCGTTAAGCTTTGTGTGAAGCCGCTGAGCGCCATCCGCTCGCCTTATGTGCTCCTTGCCGTCACCTATGTGGTCGGTCAGTTCATGGCGCTCTTTATCAATTCTGCAGTGGGTCTGGGCCTGCTGCTGATGGCTTCCATTTATCCGCTCCTCATCGCGCTCGGCGTTTCGCGAGCCTCTGCTGCGGCAGTGATCGGCTCAACATGCTGTCTGGATCTCGGACCTTCATCCTCGAATGCAATGCGAGCTGCCGACCTGCTCGGGACGGACGTGGTCACCTATTTCGTACAGAGCCAGATTCCGGTAGCGCTTTGCGTGATTGCCACGGTTGCCGTCGGTCACTTCTTCATCCAGCGCTGGTTTGACCGCAAGGCTCTGCATGCCGTAGAAGCCGAGGCTGCTCAAGCGCCGGCCGAATCGACCGATGAACGTCTTAAAAAGGCTTTTGAGGGTGCAGGTCCCGTGCACTATGCACTTTTGCCGGTGCTGCCGCTCGTTTTGCTGATCGTCTTTTCGCCGATGGTTTATGACGGCATCAAGCTCTCGCTGCAGACGGGTCTCATCGTCTCGATCATCATCGCTTTTGTGGTTGACTTCATTACGCGCCGCTCTTTCCGCGAGTCCACGAAAAACACCCAAGCCGTCTTTGAAGGCATGGGCAAAGTTTTCACTTCGACCGTCGGTCTCATTTGCTGCGCGGAACTCTTTGCGCTCGGCATGAATAAACTCGGCGGCATCAGCACGCTGATTTCCATGGCAGCCTCCATGGAGTCCGCCGGCGTGTGGGTGATGCTGCTCATCATGCTGACAATCATGGTCGTTGCCACCGTGGTGACCGGCTCGGGCAACGCGGCCTTTTTCGCGTTCTCGCCGCTTCTGCCTGAGGCTGCCGCGAGCGTAGGCATCAACGCCGCGATTCTCGCCGTCCCGGTGCAGCTCTCTGCCGGCATCGCCCGTACGATGTGCCCGATTGCCGGCGTCATCATCGCGGTTTCCGGCATTGCCGGTCTTTCTCCCTTTGAACTTGTCCGCCGCACAGCGCCGGTGATGATCCTCGCGCTCATCATGAATGTCGCAGCTTCGGCCATCTTCCTCTAATTTCCTGACCCCGCTTTGGAGAAGAAATAATGACAGCACTCCTTATTAAAAATGCACGCGTCTTCGCGCCGCAGGATCTCGGCAAAAACGATGTTCTGATGGTCAATGACCGCATCGCTGCCGTCGGACAAAATCTCGCCCCACAGCTGCCGGATCTGGAGATCCTGGATGCCGGCGGCAAGATTCTCACGCCGGGCTTTTTTGATCAGCACATTCACGTCACGGGCGGCGGCGGCGAGGGCGGACCGTCAACGCGTACGCCGGAACTCGTGCTTTCGGAATTGATCAGCTGCGGCACAACGTCCGTCGTGGGCGTTTCGGGTACGGACTATACGACGCGCTCCATTCCGAATCTTCTGGCGAAGGTTCGGGCGCTGCAGACCGAAGGCGTATCGGCTTGGATGTATACCTCCAACTACAAGTATCCGGCAACGACGCTTACGGACTCTATTGCCAATGACCTGTTCTTTGTGCCCGAAGTGATCGGCGTGAAAATTGCGCTCGGCGACCACCGCTCATCATTCCCGACGGCGCAGCAGGTTCTTGCTGTGCTCGCTGAGGTTCGTGTCGGCGCAATGATTGCCGGCAAGACCGGGTTCCTCCATATTCACACGGGCAATATTCCGGGTGCCTTCGAGATGTATGACGAGATCCTGGCCAAGGGGTTCCCGATCAAACATATTCGTCCGACCCATTGCGGCCGTATCCGCCACGTTTTTGATTCTGCTGTTGAGTTCGGCAAGAAGGGCGGCTGGATCGACATCACAACCGGCGCATCCTGCTGCTTCGATCATCCCGCTCAGGCCGTGATTGAAGCGGTCGGCATGGGGGTTGATCCGACGCACATTACGCTTTCGACCGACGGCCACGGCTCTGTTCCGCGTTTCAATGAAAAAGGCGAAATGGTCGGACTCGGCGTGGGCGGCGTTGACGGCAACCTCAAGGAGACGATTCGCTTGATCAGCGACTACAAAATGCCGATCGAACAGGCACTGCTCTTCACAACGAAGAATGTGGGCGACGCGCTCGGTCTCAAGGATCAGGGACGCGTCGAAGTCGGCGCCTGTGCCAATGCCTGTCTTTTCACCGAAGATTTCAACCTCACTCATGTGGTCGCCCGCGGACGCGTGATGATGCGTGACGGCGAGGTCGTGGTCAAAGGGACGTTCGAAATTTAATGAACGGCATTTTGTGAGAGAACGCTCAAGCCTCTCAAGAAAATCGGCAGGTTATCTTCAAGGTTAATCTGCCGATTTCATTAAGAGAACAGCTGAAGTGTTTTCATTAAGCACTGGCTCAATCAGAGCTTGCCGCCTTCAACCACGAGATCATCGGGATTGGACGTTTTGCCGTAGACCGGGGCGAGCGTGGCTGCATAGTCCTGGTGGAAGAAGTTTTCCTTCCCAAGATTGACGATTTCCTGATTGATCCAATCGAGCAGACCTTTATTGCCTTTCTGGACGGCCGGAGCGATGGTGTCAAGATCACCCAAGGAAGGAATGCCGACCTTGAAGCCCTTATGTACCAAGGCCCAGGCGAGGACTTCAGTGTTGTCGGTGGAGAAGGCGTCGCCGCGGCCGTCAAGCAGGGCATTGTAGGCGTCGGTGTACTGGTCGTACTTCTGCAGCTTTACCTTCGGATGATTCTTTTCAAAGTAGGGCTCTGCGGTCGTGCCTTTAGCGATGATAAGCGTCTTGCCGTCGAGCTGCTTCACGTCGGTAATAACGGCGGACTCAGGCGAAACGACGCCAAGCGCAACCTTCATGTAAGGCAGTGCAAAGTCAACTTTTTCCGCACGGTCTTTCGTTACCGTGAAGTTGGCAAGAATGATGTCCACTTTGTCAGTGACCAGGAATTCAACACGGCTTGCCGGGTCGACGGAGATGTACTTCACTTTGACGCCGAGGTCCTTGGCGAGGCGGTCGCCGAAGTAGACGTCATAGCCCGCGTATTTTCCTTGGGAGTCAACGTAGCCGAACGGAGCCTTGTCGGAAAAGACGCCGATGACGACTTCTCCGCTCTGCTTGATCACGTCAAGCGGACGGGCTTCGACGGCCGCAGTGACGGCTGAGAGCGCCGCTGCGGCAACCGCGACGGAGGCAATCTTCTTCGTGAAGTTTTGGATGATGGACATGGAATTTCCTCCAGAATACACCAGCACTTTATGAGGTCAAGAGAAGTGCAGGGCGCCGGCGGTCCATGCCTTCCTCGGATGTTTTGATGCAGCTGCTTCGTCTCAGCTGCGTCGTCAGGTTGTTGGATTCATTTGGGCGACGGGGTTTCGTCCGATCGCTTATGACGTGTGTAGGTAAAGGTTTTGAGAAATTCCGCTGCGCGCTTCGTCTTCGGCGTCGTAAAAAACGCTTCCGGCGAATTCTCTTCAACGACATGGCCGTTTTCGAGAAAGACAATGCGGTCGGCGACGGCCCGCGCAAATTCCATTTCGTGCGTGACGATCACCATTGAGAGACCGCTGTCGGCCAGCTCCACAATGACGTCGAGCACCTCACGGACCATTTCCGGGTCAAGAGAGGCGGTCACTTCGTCAAAAAGCATCACGCTCGGGTTCATGGAGAGCGCGCGGACAATGGCCGCACGTTGTTTTTGACCGCCTGAAAGCTGCCGCGGATAAAAATCGCGTTTGTCCCAGAGCTTCACGCGCTTCAAAAGGGTTTCAGCCTGAGCGAGCGCGTCTTCACGGGAACGCTTGGCGACATGCAGGGGAGCGAGCAAGATGTTTTCGAGCACCGTAAGGTGCGGGAAAAGGTCATAGCTTTGAAAAACCATGCCGATGCCGCTGCGCAGCGTGCTGCCGAATTCGAGCGGTTTTCCTTTGAGCAAGATGCTGCCGCCTTGGATGGGCTCGAGACCGATCAGGCAGCGCAGAAACGTGGATTTGCCGCAGCCCGACGGCCCGAGAATCACCGCGACTTCTTTGTCGTGAAGCGTGAAGTCGATGCCGTTGAGAATCACAGCGTCGCCGAACTTCTTTACGAGACCGCGCGTTTCCAAAACAATGTCATTGGCCATTTTTATGCTTTCCATTTCTTTTCGAGGGCCTTGGCGGCGAGTGATACCGGCCAGCATGCAAGGAAGTAAAGAAGAAACACGGCGCCGTACACCCAAAGCGCTGCAGTCGGATACTCAAAGCGGTTGGCATCAATGATCTGCTGCCCGGTCTTCAAAACTTCAACAATGCCGATGAGCACGACAAGACTTGTTGTCTTGATCATGCGGGTAATGAGGTTGATCGAGGGCGGAATCAATTGACGAACAGCCTGCGGGAGCACCACCAGGCGCATCGTCTGGAGTTTTGAGAGGCCGAGTACCTGGGCACTTTCATACTGCGTCTTCGGAATGCTGATGAGTGCACCGCGAACCAGATCTCCCATTTCTCCAGTGCCCCAAAAGGTAAAAACAATAATCGCGCTCCAATACGCAGAGAGATTCCATCCAAAGGCTCGAGTGAAGCCGAAATAAACCACGAAGAGCAGAACCAGCTGAGGCATGATTCGCACGATTTCGAGGTAAATCCGAGAGACGACCCGCGCAATGGGATTCTTTAGCGTCATGAAGATGCCGAGAAGAATCCCGAGTGGAATGGAAAGACCTGCAGATAAGAGACTGATATGCAGTGTTGTCCACAGCCCTTTCAACAGAAGGAGTGAGTTGATGCCTTGAAAGAAGACATTAATTCCCGAATCCTGCATAACGCACCTTCTTTTCAAGCCAATAGCCTAAGAGTGAAATCGGGAGCAGCAGTACTACATAAGCCGAAACGAGAAGAATGAGTGATTCGTCGGTTTTGTAGGAATTGCCGATAAGATCCTTCGTGACGTACATCAGATCCGGAAGCGCAATGGCGCTGACAACTGAAATTTCCTTAATGAGAAAGATAATATTGGCGACCAACGGCGGAACCGATACCGCAAACGCCTGCGGCAGCACGACGAGCATCATCGTCTGGAACGGCGTGAGGCCGAGTACGCGTGCCGATTCTGTCTGCACCGTTGAGACGGACTCAAGCCCCGCGCGAAGCGCCTCTGCCATATAGCTGCCGCCAAGGAATGCGAGCCCAATGATGGCGCACCATTCACCGGAAATCCGAATGCCGACTTTGGGGAGACCGAAATACAGAAAGAAAAGCTGTACGAGAAGCGGGGTGTTTCTCGAGAATTCCGTATAAATGACCGCAGCCGTATTGAGGATTGGAATCCGCCAATAACGGGCGACAGCTGTGACCATTCCGACGGCAAGTGCGAGGAGTATTCCAATCGCACCTACACGGAGTGTCAGCAGCGCTCCTTCGTAATAGAGGGGAAGAACTTTCCCCATAAAAGCCAAATCAAGCAATTAACTCAGCACGGCGGCTTGGGCGAACTTTTAAGCGTCTCAGTTGAGAGGCAACAAAAAAGGACCGCGAGCCAGCCGGTCCTTTTGTAAGTTGATGCGTATGTTCAGTCTGTCTGAAACCGAATCAAATTCTTTGAACCGGATGGTAGAAGTCACTACAACAGCACATACTGCACAGCTCCTTCATTTCGGTTCTCCTTTGATGGTCAAACATTGGTTTATGCGCTCAATGCACATTGCATACTTTGCCCTTGTGAGCAATCGACGTCAACGGATGAGGAAGTAATACATGACTAAACAAGTAAGGAATAGGGGGTTCATCTTAGGGAGGGTCTGCGCACGAGCGAATATGCTGCCGAATGCCCTCCAGCAGAACGCTTTGTCCCGTTCGATCTTGTGCTGACGTTTTGGCCGAACGGCGGGTTGGTTTATTCGTCTTTCGATGCGCCGCAGAGAACGAGGCTGCCCGAAATGACTTGACTCTCAGCCGTCATGAGCGTTCGCAGCAAAAGCGCCGCAGACTCAGGCAGATCCAGAAGGGCCGCGGCCGGGAAAAGGCGTAAGGGAAGGGTGCCCAAGAAAGGACTGCACAGTCGTATACGTTCGTGTGCAATAATGCGCGTCGGCACGAAGCGGGACTGAAAGCATGCGGGCCGCCCGTTCATACCTACCGCGCGCGAGGAAAGGGATTCATGGTCTTTTAGACCGTGAATGGGCCCCTGAAAAAGGTTGTAAAGTGACAAAGTCCACCGCGGCAACGATGGGCTGAGTCAATAAGCAAGGTGCGATATGCAAAACAGTCCCCTTGCTTCGTGCTAGACCATAGTATACATCAAAGATAAACCAACGCTCCCGTCAGAGAGAACGACAGGGCGGCCCCTCATGCGTTGTTCGGCACTCCTCTGGAAATGGCGACTGGCCGCGGGGAAGCTCGTTAGCTGTTGATTGAGTTGGCTGTCAAACAGCTCAAAAGAGCTCAAAAGCCATTCGTACCGGAATGTCGTCAACGGTCAAACTCCCCGGCATGCTGAGCGAACATTGAACGTACCCATTGCATGACGAGACTCTTGTCGCTTCGCTCGTGCCAGATCAGCCGCGCAAAGTTTTCGCTGTATTCGCCCGGATAAGGGACTGCAGCGAGATTGGGGAATTGTTTCTCAAAGGATTTCGCCGTTCGTGTCGGCAGCATCAGCGTGTACTCTGTGCCTTCGAGGAAATAGGGAGCTCCGAGAAAGTAAGGCAGCTCGATAAAGGCTTCGCCTAAGCGAGGATCGGGTACCGTAACGTCATAAATTGCCCCGCGGCTTGAATCTTGAAGCTTTACAAGAAGTCTCGGATATTTGCGGAAGTCTTCGGCTTTGAGCGTTTGTCCTGCCTCGTACGCTTTGATGAGCGGATGAGCACGGTTCATCAGTACCGATCGCTCAATGCGAAAAAGATTGAGACCAAAAAAATGTGTCGGAAGATCCGGCAGGTTCTGCGTCGGGTAGAGCAGAAAGTCCATGCCGCCGTCAGCGAGTTTTTGAAACTGACGGCTCTCGAGCGGAAGGATTCGGAAGTTTACTTTCGGCGCTTGTTCGCGAATGGCACGCACGACTGGCGGAAGAATGCTGATGACGGAATTGTCGGCAGCGCCGATGGTGATGGTGGCAGAGAGTTTTGCCGGCGTGAAGGATTTTTGATATTCCAGCCGCTCCATTTGGTCAAGGAGTTCACGCACCACCGGCAGCATCATCGTGGTGGTGTCGGTAGGCGTTAATCCGCGCCAGACCCGGATGAAGAGCGGATCATTCATTTCCGTTTGGAGCTTCTTGAGCATTCGGCTCGCGGCTGCGGCAGAGAGTCCGAGATTCTGAGCCGCTTCGGTGAGTGAGCCCGTCGAAACAATTTGTGCAAGCAGTTGGAGGTGATTGATTTTCAGGTCAAGCATGGCGTCAGGTGTTTTCCGATCAATTCCGAAAATCGTAAAAGACTTGTTGAGCTATTTTACGAAAAAGAGGTTGAAAATCCGAATGGGTTAGTTCGAAAGATCTACTTAGACTGTGAACCTGTGGATGAAAGACAAAGCGCAGTGACTGCACTCCGTACTGGTGTTTAAGGCGCAGAACGCCGCCCTCAAACGCTCGAGACCGTTGAGTTAATCCTTTCATCCTCACTTTGGCAATGCGGTTCTGTTTGGAGAATCGCTCCTTCATAGGAATTCAAATCATGAAGAACATCACGATCGGTCGCCGTTCATTCTTCCTTGGCGCCGTTGCAGCTGCTGTCAGCAGTGCGCTGCCCGCTACCGCCGCACATGCCTCTGGCGGCTCTTCGGGACCTCACGTGTCTTTCGCGACGCAGGGTCACATCGGTGAAGTGATCGTGAATCCCTACAGCATTGCTCCGCTCACGGCCATCATCCGCAACGGCGGCTATGAACTCACCGAAGCGACGGTGCGCATCGTTCCGAAACCTCAGGGTCAGGAAATCAAGTACAAGGTTAGCCGCTCTGAATTGCTCACTCATGCAGGCATTCCGGTTTTCGGTCTCTACCCCGACTACATGAATACCGTGGAAACGACTTACACCCGGAAGTTCCATGGTCAGACCGAAAAGTTCACGGACACCTACAAGATCTACGCTGCGCCCGTCTACCATGAAGTGAGCGGTTCACCGGGTCTTCATCACAATATGTTTGAGACGAAGGTCACTAAGGTTGATGCGAAGTTCTCCGACCGCCTTTATCTCGTCAACAATCTGATGCAGCAGTACGCCAAGGCCACGCGCGCAGTTTGGAACAACCCGATGGGCGGTGCGATGGAGTGGAACTTCTATCCGCAGAATGCCATTATCGACACGAAGGGCGAAGTGCGCTGGTACATGCACGTTGAACCGATCTACAACGTCGAGACCATTTATCACTCCGGCGTCATGATGGGGTTCCAGCAGGATGAGGACGGCAACATCACCTGGGGTTACGGTCAGCGCTATGTCAAGTACGACTTGATGGGGCGTGAGATTTACAACCGCCGTCTCCCGGTCGGCTATTCTGATTTCTCGCATTCGCTCGACAATGCACAGAACGGGCATTCGTTCATCCGTGTTGCGAGCTCTGACCACCGCCGTGCCGACGGCAAGCGTGTCCATACCGTTCGCGACGTGATCGCTGAAATCGATCAGAACGGCAAGGTTGTCGATGAATGGCGTCTCTGGGAGATCCTGGATCCGTATCGTGACAACGTTATGAAGGTGCTCGACCAGGGTGCTGTCTGCCTCAACATTGATGCGTCACAGGCCGGCAAGACGATGTCGGCAGCAGATCTTGCAAAGCTTGAAACGAGTGATAAGTTCGGTGATATCGTTGGCACGGGCGAAGGCCGCAACTGGGCGCACGTCAATTCAGTTGACTACGATCCGACCGACGACTCCATCATTATCAGCTCGCGCCATCAGTCAGCCATTATTAAGATCGGCCGCGATAAGAAGATCAAGTGGATCTTCTCCTCGCCGGAAGGCTGGCGCGACGGCTGGAAGGAAAAACTCCTCACGCCGGTGAAGGACGGCAAGCCGATCGCTTGCCATGGCTCGACCTGCGAAGGGGATTTCGACTACACGTGGACGCAGCATACGGCCTTCCGCATTGACGAGAAGTCCGATAAGCATGTGATTTACGTCACCGCCTTCGACAACGGTGATGCCCGCGGCATGGATCAGCCGGCGCTTGCCGAAATGAAGTACTCGCGTGCTGTGGTCTACCGTATTGATCAGGACAAGAAGACCATTGAGCAGGTCTGGGAATACGGCAAGGAACGCGGCTTCCCGTGGTACAGCCCGGTGACGTCGCTCACCAAGTACTGCGCGGACAAGGATTCGATCATGGTCTATTCGGCCACTGCCGGTATGGGACGCCGTCCGTCTGAATTGAAGCCCGGTGAAAAGGCTGGCAGCGCCTCGCCCTTCATCGAAGAATTTAAGTGGGGCGAAACCGAACCGGCTGTCGAAATCCAGCTGATCGATTCGATGGGCTACCAGGCAATGCCTGTGAGTCTTGATAAGGCCTTTAATCAGTAACCTCTGATGGATATCGGCCTCGTTGGTCGGCATCATCTCAAATCCAAACGAGGCAGGTTTGCGGATCTGCCTCGTTTTGCATCAATGCAGTTTACGAATTGCTGAATCTATCTACTCCCGAACGTCGATTCTGATATTGTCCTCAGCAGTTTTCTAATGGAGACTCATTGCATGCGTCAGGTTTTCCGTATGCGGCCGTGGATTTTCCCGCCCGAACCTCAGGCAATTCAGGAAATCTTTGTCCGCAATGGTGTGATTCGCGATTTTGCCAAAGGCGCCGTCATGGAGCACGGCGGCAAGGGAGATGCGGCCCAAGTCGGCTTTCTCACCAAAGGATTGGCCACATTCTCTTGTCTGGACGTGCAGTCGCAGACGCATATCTTCGCTTTGCTTGCTCCGGGCCGAGCCTTAGGTGACCTCGATGCACTTAACCCGCACCGCGTCGCCGTCCAAGTCGATTTCATCCGGCCTTCCAGCGTCTTGATTGTTCCGCGCGCACGTTTTCTGGAATCACTGCGTGCGTCCGTTGAAATGATGGAAATTTATGCTGACCTCGCCATCCTGAAGCAGGAGTCCGCACTGGAAGGCATGCTTGCTAACTTCACGCTTGATCTTGAGGCGCGTCTGCGCGTTTTCCTGTTGTCAGCCATAACCAGCTTTGCTGAACTGGAGCGCGGCGGTTGGAACTTATGTCCGCTCGGGCTCACCATTACGGAACTTTCGCGGATTTTGTCAGCGGACCGCAGTTGGGTGAGCACGAAGGTTAATGATTGGATAAAGCTTGGCGACGCACGAAAAGACGGCCGCAAGATTTATCTGCACGGCCGTCTCTTTGATTCGGTTTGGGATTGGGGCTGCGGAAACCAAAACCAACGTTCCTCTCCTGAAGGCCTCAAGGCTGAGCCCAAACCGATCGAGCACTACGCAGAACTTCGAAGAAAGCGGGCAGGACTGAGCTGAGCGGCTCAAAAGCAGATGACGCATACCGGCAGAGTTCCCGGTCAAGCCGCCCGAAGTCAGCGGTCGTTTGTCGCCCATATTGTTGACCGCCGCATAAAAGGTCGACGTCACCCTATACCAAAAGGCCGGCCCCTAAGGTCAGCCCAGCGGTCAGCACCAAGCAGACGGCACATACGGATTTGACAAATGTAGATGTCTGCATTTTTAAATTCTCAAATTGATCTAATGAAGCGGGCTTCGTTCTGAAGGACTGCCAAATTGGCTTTGTTGACTGCCTTGAACGGCAACTCTTGAGTGTTCAACAGTGCTGAAGATGTAGTCAGCAGCATGCCGCAAAAAAACGCCCGAATCGTTGAGCGCTCAACAACGGAGCCCTTACGGATGAAGTGAAATTTGGAGTGCGCCAAACCGAGCAGCATCAAGGATGAAGATGCGGTGGTTTTCACTGTTGTCGGCTTGGCAGCTCTTTTTTATTCATTCATGACTTGCAGACCTGTCGGTTGGCGAGCATTGCTGAGGAACATTCGAAGGATGTGGATTATCTCTCGACGCATTTTGTCTGCTGCACTTGCAGCTGGATTTGTCTGCACAGCAGTTTGCGGACCGGCCATTGCTGCACAGAAGACGCTTTCCACGGACATCGTCATTGTTGGCGCTGGCTCTGCAGGACTTACGGCAGCCGTTCAGGCTGCTGAAAAAGGTGCCAATGTAGTGCTTCTCGAGAAGAATTTCTTCGTCGGCGGCGCTTCGAACTTTGCCGAAGGCATCTTTGCTGTCGAATCCGAACTCAACCGTTTGCGCAGCGACACGCTAACTCGCGAAGAGGCCTTTAAGCATGCCCGTGAAATGCACATGTATGAAGTCAATGTTCCGATGATGCGCGACTATATTTACGGGTCGGCTGACAATGTCGATTGGTTCATGAAGCACGGCGTCAAATTCGACGTCATCCGCATGACGCCATGGGAAGAAGCGACTTGGCATGTGATCGGTGAATATAAAGGCAAGAATCACGGTGCGGCGCTTGTTGCCAATTTGAAGGATCAGTGCGACAAGCTCGGCGTGACAACGCTCACGGGCACGCCGGCAGAAAGTCTCATTACGGATAAGTCCGGCGCCGTTGTCGGCGTTAAGGCCAAGAGCAAGACCGATGACTACACGATCAACGCCAAGGCGGTCATTCTGGCGAGCGGTTCCATCTCTGACAGCAATGAAAAAGTGGCTGAATGGGCGCATCGTGACGCCAAACACTGGCATTCATCCGTCAATGTCAATAAGACCGGCGACGGTATTTCCATGGCTGTTGCGGCGGGTGCTCAGCGCGGTCCGGTGAGCTTCGTGGCACATCTGTCTTCGGAAGGCAAAGGCATTAAGCTTCTCTCGAATGTCTATACCACAGCATGGCAGCCGGCTGCGCTTTGGGTGAATTCCGACGGCAGCCGCTTTGTCAATGAAGACGTTGCCATGTCTTTCTCTCAGGCCGCGAATGCTGTTTATACCCAGCTCGGTCACACGGCTTGGTCTATTTTCGACGAGTCTCAGGTCGACTACATGATCGAAAAGGGCGTTGACTCCGGTGTCGGCGTCCTGGTGCCGGTCGGCGCCAAACTCACGAAGCTGAAGGAGGAAATCAAGACCGCGCTGGATGAGGGAAGCGACAGTTTCTTCGCTGCAAGCTCGGTTTCCGCCATGGCCAAGAAGCTCGGGGTTCCGGCTAAGAATCTTGAGGCCGCAGTGACGGCATACAACCGCGGCTGCGCCGAAGGGCATGACGGCGAGTTTTTCAAGGACGTGAAATACATGCGCCCGATCAACACGAAGAAACTCTATGCCATCCGTCTCACCTCCGCCTTCTTCACGGCATTCGGCGGCTTGAATGTCAATCGTGATTTTGAAGTGCTCAATACTAAGAATCAGCCTATTAAAGGACTTTATGCCACTGGTCTAGAAGTCAGCCGCATGATTGGTCATACCTATACGACTTGGACTTCTGGCTATGCCTTCGGATTTTCATGCTATTCGGGCCGTCATGCTGCATTGAATGCAGTTGAAAAGATGGACCTCTAAAACGTTCTCCTCTCCTTCAGTTCATATCCAGCGACTCCATGGATTCCTCCGCTGAAGGTTCTTCTCCGCCGACTTCTCGGACATTTTCGAGTTGTCGGCGGTTTTTCTTCCATTTCTTTTAAGCGTATCTCAGCATTCCATGACCACTATTCGTCGTCAGCGTTTTAAGCACATCATCGGCCGCACAGTACTTCTCATTTTCGGCATGTTTCTTGCCGCTTTCGGTATCGCCTGTACGACGACGGCAGGATTAGGCACGACGCCGATCAGTACAGTTCCATATACGGCTTCTGCGATAACGGGGTTGTCGTTCGGCACCTGTACGGTGATACTCAACTTCTTTTTCGTTGCTGGGCAGATTGTGGTCCTGCGCAGCCGGTATTCGCCATTTAATCTGCTGCAAATTCCAATTGGTTTCATCTTCGGCGCTTTCATTGATCTGTCAATGCATCTCGTAGGCAATGTTCAAATGCCGAATTGGTTTTTGGCGGCTGTGCTTTCTCTTTTTGGGAATCTCATTCTGGCACTCGGCACTGTTATTCAGATTCGCTCTAAAACAATTGTCCAGCCAGGAGAAGGTTTTGTGATTGCCATTGCGGCACTTGTGAAGTCTTCTTTCGGATCAATGAAAATTGCCAATGATATTTCTCTCACAGCAGTTGCTGCGCTTATGGCTTTGCTTGAGATGGGCCATTTGATTGGTATTCGAGAGGGAACGCTGGCCTCAGCGCTGATGATAGGACTTTTTGCCAAATGGATTGACCAGCTGATCAATCGGCGCACAGTTAAAGTTCAGCCTGCTGAACCCCACGAAGTGCCGCTGGATACTGCGGTGCAGACCGACATCGAGAAGACTGCTGAAGTATCGATGCCGGAAGCCAAGCAGGAAGCGGCGAGTTAAGCATCAAACTCTAAGATAATTGTTTATGCTCCTGTAGTTTGGACGGCTGCGCAAGAAACGGCACGGCTCTGCCGAGCTTTAGCCGTACCGTTCTGAGAGGGACTTTTCTATTGTTTTAGATGAGAATTCCTAGTTCTTTTTTGAACCTTGCAACAATCGGAGCCATCTTTTCAGGATTAGCCATAAGGGATGGATCAACCAAAATCTCTGCTTGTTCTTGCGTCATGAGTCCCATCGTGACAACAGCGTCCTTCACATTGCAGCGGTGCTTTTCACAGTAGTGGGCGACTTCAACGCCTTGGGGATATCCAAAGGTCGCTGCGATTACCGTCGAGAGGGCGATGGAGCTTTCCGCTTCTTCTTTGCAGCGAGATTCGTTGGCGGTGATGCCTTCGACGCAGTTGCGGCGCAGGATCACGATTTCTTCACCAACCAGCTGGAGGTTTTCAAAGAGGCATTTGTAGAACGTAGCGTCCCAAACATTCAGGTCAAGTTCACCTTCATCAATAGCCATCGTAATGGCAACATCATTGCCGCAGACCTGATGTCCGATCTGGATGACCATTTCAGGTACGGTTGGGTTTATTTTTCCCGGCATGATGGAACTGCCCGGAGCACAAGCGGGAAGGTTGATTTCCATCCAGCCTGCCCGCGGACCGGAGCTCATAAGCCGCAGATCCTTGCAGATTTTAGACAGTGTGGCGGCAATGGTTTTCACGGCGCCGGAAACGGTGAGAATAAAGTCTGAATTCTGGAAGCCGTCAAAAAGGTTGGGATTGGGCCTGACAGATTCGCCCAGTTCGGTTGAAATTGCCTTATAAAAGGCATCCATGTAACCCGGTTGGGCTCCGAGACCGGTGCCGACGGCGTTGCCGCCCATGATCAGTTCAAAGCAGCTTGGGCGCAGAGCCTTTAGTGCTCGTGCCTGACGCCGAATCGCAGAAGCAAACCCCGAAAATTCCTGTCCAAGGGTGACTGGCAGCGCGTCTTGCCAGCAGGTACGTCCGACTTTGACGATGTGTTCGAAGGCCTTCGCTTTGGCATCGAAGGCGTCGGCAAGCTTTTCGGCTTCGCAAACAATTTTGTCAAGCCGCGGCGCAATCGCCAGGTGCGTTGCGGAAGGAATCGTATCGTTAGTGGACTGCGCCATGTTGACATGGGTGTTGGGATGAACCATGTCCTGTCCTTTGTGACCGGTGAGAATTTCATTTGCCAGATTGCCGATCACTTCATTGACATTCATATTGACGCATGTGTAGCCGCCGCCTTGCCACATGTCGAGCGGAAATTCCTTTTCGTATCCGCCGGCGATCACCTTGCCGCAGGCTTCGGAAATCGCTTGGGCGATTTCAGGCTTCATAGCGCCGATTTCGGCATTCGCTTTGGCACAGGCCTTTTTGATTTGGCAGAGTGCTTTGTGCATATCAGGATAGGCAACGACGGGAAAGCCTGCTGCTCCCGATACTTTCATGTTGCGGATGGTTTGAATGCCGTAATAGCGGTCGTTGGGAATTTCCATTTCGCCTAAGCAATCGCGTTCGATTCGCATATTGGTCATTTTCGAAATACTCCTGTAGAAAACAAGATGAGCGGGTTATTCCGGGTATGTCAGAGCAGCATGCGAGCCAGCATTAAGCCGAAAGGCACCGCGGCTGCAAGACTGATGCACCCAGGAATGAAGAAAGGGTGATTGATGACAAACGAACCGTTCCAGCGGCGGCCCATGAAGGAACCCGTGTCGTCGCACGAAATTGCAAAGGCTGTTGTCGGGTAAACGTTCGTGATGTAGAGAGCAGAGCAGGCAACGAAGGAGCCCACGATTGTGGCGGCATCAACACCCAGGCTTGCCGCAACGGGACAGATCAAGGCAGCGGTAGATCCCTGACTGAAGAGGACGGCAGACGCCAAGAAGAACACCACGGCCAAGAGATACGGATACTGTTCGAGGAGTGCTACTGCAGATTCCTTGACCTCCGGGAGGTGCGCATTGATGATGGTGGAGGAAAACCACACAATGCCGAGTACGACGATCAGGCTTTCGGCTCCGCTCTTAAAGATGGGGGCGTCTTTGATCGTGGCGAGATCTACTTTGCAAAAGAGGTACATCAGCCAAGCACAGAACATCATGATCATGACGATGAGATCCCGGCTGCTGAGCGTGTGACCAATTTGATTTTTAAAGAGCAGCAAAAGAACAATGACCGATACGCCGCTCAAAAAGATCAGCACGGATAGTTTTGCTTCGTGAGTGGTAGGCTTCGCTTTTTCTTCCTTGGACTGCATGGAGACCAGTCCTTTTTTCAGCTGTTCCAGGAAGATCGGGTCTTCAGAAAGTTCTGTTTTGCCCTGCAGACTCGAGATGACCGCACAGATGGCGGCGGCGAATGCACTAGTCGTGATGATGACAAGCAGTACTGCAGCAAAAGAAACATGCATCGGTTCGACCACTGCAAACATCGCTGCGGTAGCGGCAGAAATGGGGCTCGCGGTACACGCAATTTGGCTTGCAATGACACTGCTGGTCAGGGGCTGGGCAGGCCGAACATTATTTTCCTTGGCCACTTCCTGAATGACGTTTAAAACGCTCATTGCCATGTAGCCCGTCCCGCCTAAAGTCGTCAGCATGAAGCAGACAGCTGGTGCAAGTGCGTTGATGTATTTCGGATTGTTCCGCAGAAGTTTCTCGGCGCATTTCACCATGAACGCAAGTCCGCCGGCGCGCTGCATGACGCTGATGGCCAGAATGACGGTCATGATGATGAGCATGACGTCTACCGGAATGAATCCGGGTTTTAGCCCGAAAACGGCAGTTGCGGCGATCATACCGACAGCGCCGGCCATACCGACGCCGATGCCTCCGAGTTTGGCGCTGTAGGCGATGATGCCTACGAGCAATAAAATTTCTAGCCAAAGCATTTGATTGCTCCTCTGGTTGTCAAAAAAATGGGCATTCTTAAAGCGCACCCAATAGAGAAAGTTGATTTGGAGACAGCAATTCAAGAGTGCTTAGCTCGTTCCACCAACGTGCGGCAGTTTCGCTGCCGGCAATAGGACTGACGCAGGATGAAAACTTCGCTTTTCGATCGCTTTCCGAAAGCGGTTTTTCGGGATTGCCTTTAGCGAGATCGCTGGCCAGGCATACGACGCCGGATTTGGTTTTTATGCGAATTCGAACGGGCGCTGTGCCGATGAAACCCAACTTGGCTAGGTCGGGATCTATTTCCATCGTCATCTTCTTCATGAGAGCTTGAATTCGAACATCAAGCACTTTGTCGTCAGTGAATTCCTCAATGCCGGTTCTTTGGTATACAAGACGAGATGCCAGAGCAAATTCCATTGAAAACTTTGCTTCGACTGCATTTCGCGGGCAGTGACTGATCAGTTCACGCGGACCGAGAAGACTGACCCCCAGATGTACGGCTTCAATATCGTCCAGTTTGGGGTGCACTTTATCGGCCCACTCCCCCCAAACGTCTAAAGCGGGATGCGTGCCGGAGCAGCAGGGATATTGTTTGAAAACGAGTCCGTTTTCCATTAAGTCCCAACGGCTGCCTAAATCGACGGGGCATTTTTCTCTTGGAAGACGGGCGGCAAAGCATGCCGCATAGCCGTCCGAAGCTTCAAGAGCGTCGTCTTTGCCGGTGATTCCTGCCGCTGCGAGCTCAACGGCCATCATTCCGTGCAGATTGGAGAGCCCTGCGTGGATTGCTTTGGTTTGTGAACCAAAGTTGGCACGAATGCCTGAAGCAAGACTGGCTGCTATCGCCAAGGCATTGGTCGTCGTGGGCACATCTGTTTTCAGAAGCCAGGCTGCTGCCGCGGTTGCTCCGAACACGCCGTTGGCTAAAGTGGTGTGCCAACCGTGCTCAGAGAGCTGGGGCATTGTCCAGCGCGCGATCTGATGTGCACACTCCGCTCCGACAACATATGCAGTCAGAAATTCACGTCCGGAGAGTCCTTGAGCAACGGCAAGAGACAAAGCGGTCGGTGCAATTCCAACCGTTGGATGACCAATGGTGGTCCAGCTTACGTCATCAAAATCGAGTGCATGAGCCGCCGTGCCGTTGAGGAATGCAGCAGTTCGAGGACTGAAACGTACCGAGCGTCCAAGCTGCTGCACGCAAGCGCCTGTTCTTTCGTTTTGTGCAGCATACGCAGCCGCATTTCTCACCACGGACGTACCGGATCCGGCTGCGGCAACCGCAACAAAATCCGTCAGAGCTGCACGCGCCGCGGCTATTTCACCGTCCGGAAGATCCGGAAAGTCAGCGGAGACTATCCATCGTGCTATGGCTGAAAGAAGTGTCGGTTGATTCATGCTTCTGTCTCACAAGACCTAGAGATGCTTTCTGAATGAACGACGGTATCGTTGCGCGGAAGCTGTTCGAGAACCATCAAATGAAGTAAAACTAAAAATGTGGTTTAGACTCTCTGCAGATGGAGGGCAGCAGCATGAGTATCCGGAACCTAGGATCTTTAGAAGTTTTTGTGGCCTTGGCAGATACTCAAAGTTTCACTGAAGCTGCGAAGCGTATGGGAATGACGACATCGGCCGCTTCTCAGGCGCTCAAGGCCTTGGAAGAAGAGTTGGCGGTTGCGTTGATCAGTCGAAAAAGCCGCCCGGTAATGCTTACGGGAGCGGGGCGTAATTTGCTCGACGGTGCGAGAGCACTGCTTCGGGATGCTCGAGAGTTGGAAACGGCGGTTACGGCATCTTCGCCAATCCTCCCGCTTTTGCGGCTTGGGCTGGCTGAGAGCGTCAGCTGTACGGTCGGGGCAGATATCGTGGGAGCGCTTTTTCCCTGCACGAAGCAATTGTCGGTACGCACGGCCATGGCACTGCAGCTGAGCGAACAGTTTAAAAACGGCGATTTCGACTTGCTGATTTCACCGGTTAGCTTCCCGGATATGGATGGAGTGATGGAAGAGGCGGTCGTTGCTGAATCTTTCTTTCTTGTGACGCCCGCATCAAATACGAGGTCCGTTTCGACGCCGGCGGATCTTCTTCAGCTTGCGCGCGATTTGCCATATTTTTCCTATACGACAGCGGCAAGCGACAAGCTGATTTCAGAACGTATTCTGCGCAGTGCCGGCATCTCGCCGCAGCGAAGCGTCTTAGTAGAGTCCTCGACAACCATGATGGGTCTTGTTGCTCAAGGGCTCGGCTGGGCATTGCTTCTGCCGTCCAATATTTGGATGGGACGAGACTTTTGCGCTGACCTGCGTTTCACTCAATTGCCTTTCGTCTCCGCGCAGAGACGGCAGTATGCGGCAATTCGGTCTCGAGGATTCGGCCGGGCAGCCAAGCAGGCAGTCGAGGCTCTCCAAAATGGCTTGAGGAAACGCGTTATTCCTCAGCTCGCCAATATCTATCCTATGCTGGCCGAAGGCATGACGATCTTATGATCTTCATTTAAGCATCACTAAATCTGTGATGCGCTTTAAGTCCGCTGTCTTTTTTCGTTAGTGAGGCGAGGCATCCATAAGACGTTTGGTCTTTGGATGCCCGGTTTCAAATCACCGGTCAAGCGGACAGGTGATGCAGTCCCTTTATTTTTGCAATGCCCAGGGGCAGGCCAGACGTTCGAGAAGACCAATGCCCGCGTATAGCGCAACGCCTAGCACGCACATGCCGAGAATCCCGACGAACATGCCGTCCATATCGCCCAGTCCCCAGGCATTCATGATGTACCACCCTAGACCGGCATCGGTAGCAAAACTTTCTGCGAGGAAGAGTACGGCAACAGCGGTGCTGGAAGCGGCCTTCAAAGCCATGAAGAGTGAGGGAAGCGCCGCAGGAATGTAGACGTGAAGAACGCGCTCGGCAGTGCTTGCGCCCATTGAACGCATGGCAAGTTCGTAGGAAGGATTGAGTGCCAGAGCTGATTCGCGCACGATTACCAGGATCTGATAGCCCGTAGCCAGCGCAATCAGCAGAATGCGTGACGAGTCGCCCAGTCCAAGGATGGTAAAGAAAACGGGCAGCAGCACGATTTTCGGAAGCGGCAGCGTGATGAAGGTCACCGGTGCGCCCAGCCAATCAGCGGCTTTGCTGTGCCCCAAAAGGACGCCGAGCGGAAAGGAAACCGCAATGGCGAGTGCGAGCGCGGTCAGGAGCCGGTAGAGACTCAGACCGATGTGACCGATGAATTCCGGATCTTTGAGGGCATCCCAGAAGCCGACGAGCGCCCGCAGAGGATCGGGCAGAATGTCCGATCCTAAAGTGACGCTTCCGAGCTGCCAAAGCAGCAAAACAGCAACAGAGCCGCAAAAGTAGCGAATAAAGATGGAGGCTTTCATCAGGCGGCACTCCCAGCCGGGTCACTAGACGCGGCATTGTGCGCGGCACACTGCCGCAGCACATTGTGAATGTGGTATACAGATTCGACAAACTCTGGGGAATCGCGGTCTGCGCATTGTTCAGACGAGCGCCAGGCCGGGTTGGCGTAATGCTCGAGCAGTCTCGAGGGGCCCGCTCCCAGCAGCAGAATATCCGAAGCAAGGAATGCCGCTTCACCAATGTCGTGCGTCACGAAAATCATGGTGGTTGGCCGGCGGCGGCGCATGCCGGCCAAAAAGTCCTGAAGGCGTTCGCGGCGCAGTGCATCCAGTGCGGAGAACGGTTCATCCATAAAGAGCACTGCAGGCTGCGCAATCAGCGCGCGCCCCAGTGCGAGGCGCTGACGCTGACCGCCGGAAAGTGTTGCCGGCCAACGGTTTTCAAGCCCGCTTAAACCCAATTCTTCAATCATGGCCGCTGCGCGGTCGGCGCAGTCGGATGCGGGGATTTTATGCTGCGAGAGCAGAAGCGGGAGCGTCAGATTTTTCTGCACCGTTTTCCAAGGGAGCAGTCCAAGCTGCTGCCAGACGAAGCTCGAATTCGGGTGCTTGATCGTGCTTCCTTTTGCATCACGCCAAGACAACTCACCGCCGAGTGCCGGCAGGAGACCTGCCAGCGTCGTCAGCAGCGTACTTTTGCCGCAGCCGGATTCGCCGACAATGGCAAGCGAGGAACCAGCCGGCACAGAAAATGTCAGATGCTTAAGCAACGTTTTGCCATTATGGCCAATGGCAAGATCCTTGACATTGAGCTCTGCTGCGCAGGTTCGGGCTTCAGGAGCAATGGTCATTTTTTATAGCCTACAGATGGTTCCTGTGATGTCGGGTGCCTGGTTAAGGATGCCGACTTTAACCAGCCAGCCAGCCGCTTCCTGAACGAGCGCATCGGTTGGGAGCGGCGGTAGTCCGTCCGGTGTTGCGAACCCAGAGAATTTGGGAAGTTTATAGGTGTTTGCAACAGCCGGCGGCACAAGACCCTTCTTTGAAAGGATGGGAACGTATTTCTGCGGGTCCTGATCAATCGCCTTGGCAGCTTTGGCCAGTGCGGCCCGGAAGGGCAGCACGAAGTCAGGCGTGAGATAGGGCGTTGTGAGCGCAACTTCGGAGAGCGGCTCATTGAGCTGACGGTCATCCCAAATGACGCGTCCGCCTTTTGACTCAATGAGGGTAAGAAGCGGCTCGTAAAAGAGGGCCGTCTGCATTTTCCCGGTGAGGAGCATCTGTAGCCGGATCGGAATCTGTGCAACTTCGATTTGGTCGAGCGTCTTTTCGGGAAGATTGACGGCATTTTTCATGCGGTAAATCATCCAATCGATAATGGTGCCGCGGCTGCGCGTTGAACTCACGCCCATGAGGCCCTTCAAGACTTCAATGGAAGTGATTTGATCGGCGAACTTTGGTGATACGGCAAAGCCGAAGGCGCGCTGCGCAGGCGAAGTGTGCCAGGTCGTCGCGGCAAGCGAGAGACCAATGCCGTTTGCTCTTTGCGCAATCGTGCCGAGAATGTTGGCGTACTGGCCAATGATTTTTTCTGCACGGATGGCCGCAGTCATTTCAACGCTGCTTTTGAACGGCAGAATTTCGATGTTGAGACCTTCAGACTTGAAGATGCCGTCAGCTTCAGCCGCATAGAGAATCAGCGCGTCAATGGCCGGCAGTGCCGCAATACGGAGTGTTTTCGAGCCGACGGCAGCCGCGCGAACGGGTTTGGGCGTCAATGCTGTGCCCGCAGTGAGCAATGCTGCGGAACCTGCGGCTGTAAGCAGCCGGCGGCGGCTGATGGTCTGCGCTGATGCGGGCAGGACGGCTGCCGGTGCGGCAGGTTTGATGGTGGCGGCGGGCATGGTCAATCCCCTTAAAAAAGAAACGGTTGTTTGACAATACCTGCCGGAATGTATTCGAGGGATTGTAAACTCATTGACCTATGAGGTATTGCCGAACAGTGCCTCTTTCCGGGTGCAGCCGGCCGATCCGCGTCAGCGCCAGCCATGGTCTGACGGAACACCAAATCTATAATTTATCAGCTAAGGCCGGCCTAGTCATTTGCCGAAGCTTTCTCCACCCTGATCGGATTTTCCAAAGCTATGTCATTCACCTGGGAATGGGCGCTCGCCATATTTGTTTTTCTGTTCGCGAACTTATTCCTTGGGGTGCAGCTTCTGAAGCTCTTTTGGCCCTTGAGAATGCTCAAACTCACGGCCAAAATGCGTAAAGAAGCCGTGGATCCGCAATCCTGGCTTGGTCTTGCGGCAGACGAAAATGCTGTTCGGGCCGCTCTGCCGATTCGCGAAGCAATCTTTCTGCTGCAAAAAGGAACGCTCTCCGAAGACGAGGTGAAATACCGCAAGCTGTGGTTGCGCAGCTGGGTCTATACGATTGCAACACTGGTGCTGGTTTATGTGCAGCCGCAGTTGGCGAGCGGCAGTGAAGCGGCCATGTCGCTCACATTGGTACTGTGCCAGTCGCTCGCAGCCTATGCTCAGGGACTGCTGATCAAAGCATTGGCGGACTTTCGCAGAACTCGAATCCAAAAGGTTCTGGATGCAGGGGCGAGCAGCCCGGTGAAGACCGATCATGGGGAGCAATCTGAATCGGGAGTGCTCAATCATGATTCTAAATCGACTGATGCGGATGTATCGAAAGCCGAATCTGCCCGAGAGCCTGATCAGGCCGACCGCGGAGATCGCCCGGAAGATTCCCGTCGTTCATAAAAAGAGCCGCCGTTCACTCTCATCAGAACGGCGGCTCATATGCTTCTAGCAGGCGCTGAGCGGCAGTCATGCGCTTAGACGCCTAGCTTCCATTTTGATCAAAACAGAACGTCGAAGCATTCGAGATGCGGGTGCTCAACATACATCTCGCGGTTCGCCACACCCGTCGCGTGCGACTTGCGGAAATGTTCGGACTTCGTCCAGGCGAGGAATTTTTCCTTGCTTTCCCAGACGGCATAAGAGGAAAAGAGCACATAGCCTTCTTCCTTGCTGTCAAGACGGAAGAACTTGAATTCGAGGAAACCGTCCACATCCTTGGTGCGGACACCGGCATCCTTCCAAACCTGAATATAGGCATCGGCGAATTCCGGCTTGATTTTGAAGCGGTTCATTGTTACGTACATGATCGAACGTCCTGTGGTAGAGGTGAAGGGGCTGGATGCCCTTTAAAGTTGGCCATATCCTACAGGTCGTTTGCCGCAGAACGAAGAGGCTGCAACAATGCGAATCATTTCCAACAATCTGAAATAGCAATTCGATAGTTAAATTCTATTTCATTGATACGATTCAACGGTGCACTTTGGCACAGCGTCCTGGCTGTTGATTCAGTGATTCGATGGTTGAAGCTGGGTTTAGGAAGCGCGGGCAGGCACTTCCGATGCTGTCATGGTGCGTGCACCCTTAGCCCGCATTTCATTCAAGATGTCGGTTTCCTGCCCGACAGCAATGGCTGCGCAGGCGTCCGGAATGACAATGGTTTCATAACCGGCTTGAAGTGCGTCAAGCACACCAAACTTGACGCAGTAATCGAGAGCGAGCCCGCAGACGAAAACCCGGTGAATGTTTAAGTTCTTTAAGAACCCGTCGAGGCCCGTCGGGGTTTTGCCGTCAGCTTCTATAAATGCGGAATAGCTGTCGAGCGCCGTATTCATGCCTTTGCGGAGGATGAGTCTGGCGGGCGAGGTGTCAAAATCAGGCGGAAAGGCAGCGCCCTGTGAACCCGCGACGCAGTGATCGGGCCACAGCGTCTGCCGGCCATATGAAAGCGCAATGCTTTCAAAGGGTTTGCGGCCGGGATGGCTGGATGCAAAAGACACATGATCGGCAGGGTGCCAGTCCTGCGTCAGCACAACTGCACGCCAATTCGGCAGCGTCATCAAACCGCGGATGGGGTCAATGACTCGGTCGCCTCCCGGAACGGCAAGGGCGCCGCCCGGCAGGAAATCGTTTTGAAGGTCGATGACAAGAAGGGCGTCCTGACACATGAATGAATCTCTGTCTGAGGAATGGCTGTCAGCAATCTTCTATTTGCTTTGCGATCAAGCCGGCTGTGCTTCCGTGTCTGTAGCGGCCGGCTGAATGAACATGTCTTCATCGGTAAAACCGGCTTCCTTGGCTTTGATGTACCAGGCAGGACGCTTGCCGCGGCCGGTCCAAGTCTCCGGTCCGTCCGGATTTTGGAACTTAGGTGCCCCGACATTCTTAATCACGGGTTTGGCTTGACGGCCATCCTTGCCGAAGTTGAGTTCAGATGCACTGAATTCAAAGGTTTCGATCAAACGCAGGCATTCCTGAAGCGCTTGTTCGCGCAGCTGACCCCATTCTTCTTCGAGTTCACGCTGCTTCTGGCGGTGATTGGCAACTTTGTTGAGGATTTCGTCCGTGGTCATGCTTTAGCTCGATGCAAGAGGTTGATGATCAGGAAATTTTACGCGTGAAATTCCACCGAGAATACCTGAAAGCCTGTTCAGTCATACGGGAAAACGCTAAGAAATAGATGAATTGCACTGTAAACGGTTGAGGAAACATGCATCAGCAGGTCTCCTTGATTTTTTCAGGCCGGAAATCTGAAAATGCAAAATAGATATGTGTAATTGCATCTTGTTTAAACCTCTGATAGTGTAAAATAGATATGTAAAACTAATTGATACAATGGAGATTAAGATGATTAAAGTGAATGACATTGTAGAACTTAATTCAATTGAATATAGAGTTGTTCAGCTATTTGGATGTTTAGCTCTTATCCTTCCAATGAAAGGGCAGTCAGTCGACTTAATCGGTATGGATGCAGATGAGCTGAATGATGGAATTTTAAAAGGAACGGTCCTTCTCAAAAAAGATCCTTGGGTTGACATTCAATACAGAAAGCTAACAGATGTCATGCTTAAGACTGCTAAAGAGAACTATGAGTTGATTAAGTCTATTATCAGCACGCCGGATCTTTATAAATTAAATGGCCGAAAGAGATTAGTGCAAGCTTATTCAAAAGGAGATAAGCACTTAGAAAGAAGAATGAATATGCTAATTGGAAACTACTGGCGCAGAGGACAAAGCATATATTCACTCGTTCCTGACTATGGCAAGAACACTGGCAGGACATCCAGCGGCGCTAAACGAGGAAGGAAAGGGAAATCGGATAGTGAAGGTGCAGCACTGACAGATGAGTTATTGAGTAATATGGAAAAGGCAAGTATTAAGTATCGAGATGGCGATGGAGAATTGACTTTACGAGAGGTTTATGAATGGATGTGTATTAATATTAATAAGGGTGATGATGATCGTACTCATTCCAGTTCTGAGCAAATGAATGACGGAGATACTGCAGCTGAATCCAAAGCATCAGTACCCACATATCATCAATTCTATTATTATTATCGTACTCGATACGGCACACTTTCTAATAAATGATGGCGAATGAACTTAGTCGTATATGACTCGCAAACTAAATTGCATATTGAATCTGTTCAGAATAACATCACGCAAAATATGAACAAAACTAAATTACACATATCAGGTCAGAGGCGTGTCATTCAATAATGGATTTAGGTATTCATTTCGTTCGAATTATTACGCCATATAATTGCAGTTATCGTGCATAATGTGGCTGGAATTCGTATGAACGAAAAAGTTCGGTGCGCCTGTCGGGGGCGAGTGACGAATGACGGCGTCTGAGCAGCATTTCGGGTTATTTGTATCAATGAGGAGGCAAAAGTATGGAGACGCACTTTGAAGTCGTTTCCCCCTTGCCCAATGAAGGCGGGCGGAGCGAATCGCGTCAAAATTCACTTTTGCAGGAACCCCTTGATTCTTCCGGAGATACTGTGAATGCGGCGGCTGCCTATCTGGCAGAACTGCATTCGGGGGATTCCAGACGGGCAGTTCGTTCGCGGCTCAACATTGCGGCGCGCTGGCTTGGCGCCGCCGATGCCTTCAGCTGCGAGTGGGGGCGGCTTCGCTATGTGCATGTGCTTGGGTTTATGCATGCATTGGCCGATAAAGAAGGCTTGGCCGCCGCTTCAGTCAATGCATATCTCTCGGCACTTAAAGGGGTGGCGGAAACGGCCTGGCGGCTTCGACAGATCGACTTGACGACGTACGCTGAAATTAAAGCCGTCAAACAGCTTCGGGTTCACCGGGAACCAACTGGCCGTGCGCTTCAGGCCGATGAGTCTCAGAAGCTTTTGGCTGCGGTCGATGAGGACACCGGACCTAAAGCGGTTCGCGATCGCGCACTGATTGCGCTGCTGCTCGGCTGCGGACTGCGCCGCGCGGAAGTGACGACTTTGAGAATGGAGAACCTGGAACGGTCCTCAGGTACGCTCCGAGTCATCGGCAAAGGGAATAAGGAACGGAAAGTCTTTTTGACGCCGGAAGTTGCACAGAAGGTGAATGCTTGGCTTGATCTTCGCGGTACAGAACCGGGGTGGCTCTTCGGCCGTCTAACCAAAGGCGGTCAGCTGATTTTGACGAATCCGCTCGATCCGGCATCTATCGGACGGGTCGTCAAGCATGCTCAGGATTTAGCGAAGATTGCTCCCATTACGACCCATGATCTGCGTCGTACTTTTGCGACACGGCTGCTCGCTAAGAACGTAGATATTGTTGCTGTTAAAAATCTCATGGGACACGCCAACGTTTCGACCACAGCGAAGTACGACCGACGCAGTGAAGAAGCGCTGCAGCAGGCTGCGCAGCTCGCAGAACTCTGACCCTTCATTGGCGAAAGCCTAACAGCTGACGAGAGTATCTGAGACCATCCAGCCTGCAATTAGTGAAGTAATCTACACTATTTTGAGGTTGACGAAAATAAATGAAGTAAACTTCACTAAAGAGATAAAATCGCTCTAAAGTGCAGAAAAGTTCATCAATGGGGGCTGCATGAAACGTGTGTTTATGAGGTTTGATGCTTTGACGCCTCAGGCAATTGGCGAGGCTGTCCGGCTTCGACGCAAGGCGCTCGGCAATACTTTGGATGATCTGGCTGAGGCGAGCGGCATTTCTAAACGTACGCTGATCAAGCTTGAGCAAGGTCAGGATGTACGGTTTTCCACACTGACGACAGTATTGAGCTGGCTTGGGCTGTCATTGGATTTCTCGACTGCCTCCAAGAAAGTGCTTGAAGCGGCAGAGCATGACAAGCTCAAAGATGGCCGAAGAGAGGAGGCTGCGGATGATGCCCAGTGGTTCTGAACTTCAGGTGCTCCTTGGCAATGTTGTCGTTGCCCAGCTTTCAGGAGATCTCTCGCAGCCCGTTCTCAATTGGACATCGGAGTGGCGACAAGGTGGTTTTCTGCTTGCGCCGTCCCTTCCATGGGAGGCAAATGGGTTGCCGCCATCGGGTGCTGCGGTGCGTAATTTCTTCGAGAACATGCTGCCCGAAGGAACGGCTTTTGATCATCTGCTCGAATATGCTCAAATTTCCCGCAGCAATAGTATTGGACTAGCACTCCATCTGGGCAATGATCTGCCGGGTGCAATTCGACTGCGTACCGAGAACCAGCTTCTTCAAGGGCATCCCGATGTTTTTAGGATCATTGCGGAGGATGAGCTCGATGACCGTATTGGCCGGATGTCTGCTGTCCCTATTGATGTTTGGGACGGCAAACCGCGACTCTCTGTGGCAGGCATGCAGCCTAAACTGAATCTGCTTGAACTTAACGGCCATTTGGGACTATGTGATGGTGACCGATTGGCCTCAGACCGCATCCTGAAATTTTCTTCTGCCGCGCGTCCGTTGCTGCTCCTGAACGAATGTATGACGATGCGGCTTGCAGCTGCCGCAGGATGGCCGACCGCCAAGGCAGGAATGAGGCAGGTCGGTGTGCATCAAGCGCTTGAAATCATGCGTTTTGATCGGCAGGCTGTTGCAGGAACTGACGGCAATATGGTGGTGAAGCGGCGGCACGTTATCGACGGATGCCAGGCACTGGGACTGCCGTCGGCTTATAAATACGAACGCAATTATGGTGATGGCCGCGACGTGCGGCATATTCGCGAAGGCGCCAATCTTTTAAAACTTTTTGGATTGGCAAGTGATGCTGATAATCCTCAAGCCTTCATTAACAACCTCTACGATTGGGTGCTTTTTTCCATCGTTGTCGGCAATGCAGATGCCCACGCGAAGAACATCAGTTTTTTTGTCGGGCCAAATGGTATTCGGCCGGCCCCTTGGTACGATCTTTTAAGCGTCGTTTTGGTCCCTGATGTCTCCCGTCAGCTTGCAATGTCGGTGAGCGATGAATTTGAATGGGATCAATTGCATGCACTGCAGCTCCTCGAGCTCGCTGATGAGATCGGCCGGCCCCGCAGTTGGGCACAAAGGCGGCTTGAGCGTCTGCTGGATCATCTAGCCAAGGCGCTTCCTCAAGCCGCAGCTGCAGTCATTCCTCAAAATGCTGAGGAGAGTGATTTCCAGCAGACATGGATGAAATTCATTGATGAAAGAATCCAATATTGGCGTAATGAGGCTTCCCTGATGCCAAAAATAAAAATTTGATTTGTGCGGCATTGTCCGTCTTTTCAAGGGTGTCTCTAATTATTCATTTTTTGTGATGAAAGTAAATTTGCCGTCTGCGCGAGATGGATGCCTGCATGGCGGACTAGGGAGTTATTCGTTGAGTGAATCTTTATCGTAACTTATTGATTTGTACGATTAATTTTGAATGTTTTTGTCCTATTTGCCAATAAATGCTCATCTTCTTTGCGGATGAAATACTTTTATTGGGCGGGTCAAATTTCAATGTCTATCAGGCATTGAAAAGGCGGCTGATCGTTTGTTTCTCGAGCAGTGCGTGCAGCTAACTATTTGTAGTGAATGAAGTTTCCAGCGAACGACCTGATGCGCTTTTATATTGGACAATCGCGTCTCCTCTATAGTGTATTTAGTTTTAATGCATCGCCATTTTGAACGCACAACCGGTTATATCTATCTTTGTATAAAGCGGTATACAAAATAAATATATGTGTTTTCATATTTGCATACAAATTTCTTCTGCAGAATTTAATCTTCCGATTGCAGCTCTCTCAGGCATAATGCAGTCAACATAGACATTCGAACTTGTCAGCATTTCAGGATTTAATCCAAATGATTGGAGCTGCCGCATAAACGCTGTTTGATTTTGAGTTCGAGTTGTCTTCTTATATGAGACTGGAGATAAACATGCCGTTGTTTGCTGCTCGCCGTACTGTCCTTTCTGCCGCCGCTGCGGCTGCTTTTCTTGTCCTAACGGGCTGCTCAAAAAGCGATGATGCGAAGTCTTCCGCCTCATCGGCTTCTGCTTCATCGGCTGATACGCTTGAAAAACCGACGCTTGTGGTCGGGATGGAGCTCGCTTACCCGCCTTTTGAAGGCAAGGATGAGCAGGGCAATCCGGCGGGCGTCAGCGTCGATTTCATGAAGGATTTCGCGAAGAGCGCAGGCAAGGAAATCAAAATTGAAAATATTGCTTTTGACGGTTTGATTCCGGCGCTTTTGACGGGGAAAGTCGACATGGTGATGAGTTCGATGACAATTACCGATGAGCGCCGTAAAACCGTAGATTTTTCCGATCCGTATGCCAACGCGATGCTCGGCATCCTGACACACAAAGGCAGCGGCATTAAGTCCGTTGAAGATCTCAACCAGAAGGGGCGCCGCATTGCCGCGAAGATCGGGTCAACCGGTTATCTCTATGCACAAAACAATCTGAAAAATGCCGCCGTGACGGCGTTGCCTGATGAAAGTGCATGTGTGATGGAAGTGGCTACCGGCAAGGCCGACGGCTTCATCTATGATCAGCTCACCATTTACCGCAACTGGCAGAAGAACCCGGAGACGACGGAAGCCGTTTTCATTCCTTTCCAGAAGGTTGAACCGTGGGGTGTTGCCGTCCGCAAGGGCGACGCCAAGCTCCTCAATGCGCTCAATGCCTTCATTGCAGATTATCGCAAGCAGGGCGGTTTTGATCGTCTCACCGAAAAGCACTTGAAGGCTGAAAAAGCGGCCTTCGACCAACTGGGCTTTAAGTGGTTCTTCGACATGACGCCTGCTCAAAACCAGTAGACTTCAGTTTTGACACAGCCGATTTGCGCTGAGAGCTGCAAATCGGCGCGGAGATTGAGTGAAGAAGGATTCGGGCAGCTTAAAAATGGGCGCTGAACGCACAAGGAGCGGCTTCAATGCACGCTTCCTTTGGTCGTGGCTGCTTGCCGATGAGGATGAGCAGAACGGGCAGCCGGATGCATCTGATGTTCGCCGTCATCCGTGGAAGGCGGCGGCGAGCTTTGTTGCTGCTGCCGCGCTGGTCGTTGCCTTTTTCTGGTATTCACTTGCGCAGATTGACTATCGGCCGGATTTTTCGTTTCTGCCTGATTTCCGCATTCGCATCTGGGACGGTTTTCTGCTGACGATCGGTGTGAGTGCAGCGGCCATGGTGCTTTCGCTCCTGCTCGGCATTCTCTCGGCGGCGGCCAAGCTTTCCCGCGTGCTTCTGCTTCGCGACCTCTCGAGCCTTTATGTGGTCTTTATCCGCGGGACGCCTCTCATCATGCAGATCTACCTTTTTTTCTATCTGGTAGGGACAGCATGGGGTGTTGACGATCGCTTTTGGGCGGGCGTCATCATTCTTTCGGTTTTTGAAGGCGCCTACATTTCAGAGATTATCCGCGGAAGTTATCTCTCCATCGATCCCGCTCAGATTGAGTCGGCAAAAGCGGTGGGCTTCACGCGGCTGCAGCAGCTGCGCTTTGTGATTGTCCCGCAGATGGCAGCCAGAACACTTCCTGCACTGGCCGGCCAGTTTGCATCGGTCATCAAGGATTCGTCGCTCCTCTCAATGATTTCTGTGGTCGAACTCACGCAGGCTATGCGCGAAGTGAGTGCGGTCAATCTTAAGCTCGTGGAGTGCTACCTTTTCCTCGGTGTGCTTTATCTCATTCTCACGCTTCCCGTTGCGCTTGTGAGCCGGCTGCTTGAAAAGAGGTTTCGCTATGAAGGTTGAGCTTGAGCATTTGGTCAAGCGTTTCGGCGGCGAAAACGTTATTGACGACGTGTCTTTTGCGGTGGAAACGAGCGCGCTCGCACTGATCGGTTCGTCTGGGGGCGGGAAATCAACTCTTCTGCGCATGTTGGGCGGACTGCTGCCGGCAACGTCCGGATCCATCCGCATGGACGGCCGCCTCGTGCCGAAGACGGAGCGCGAATGCATCGCCTTCAGAAGAACGCTCGGCTACGTTTTTCAGCAGGGCAATCTTTTTCAGCACTTGTCGGCTCAGGAAAATATCGCCTTGGTGCTGCGGGAGGTTCATGGATGGACAAAGGAGGCGGCTGATGCTCGGGCTTTTGAGCTTCTGGCGCATTTCGGTCTCGCCGAACATGCCGATAAGCACCCGTCGGAACTGTCCGGCGGACAGCAGCAGCGTGCTGCCATCGCCCGTGCAGTGGCTCCGCGACCGAAGCTGCTGCTGCTCGATGAACCCACCTCTGCATTGGACCCTGAGTACACGGCGGAAGTGCTCGATCTCACCGCACAGCTGCGCGGTGAAGGCATCGAATTTGTGATTGTCACCCATGAGATGGGCTTTGCACGCCGAGCCTGCGATGCGACAGCTTTTCTTCATCAGGGACGAATCGTCGAAGCCGGACCCAGCGAAGCCCTTTTTGCTCATCCTCAGACGCCGGAACTTCAGCGGTTTTTCGGCCGCCTGCTCGAGTGGCATGCGTGAACGCGGCGTACGGACGAGTCAGGAGGCTGCGGGCTTCATGGCTGCCGGCCTTTCGCCGGCCGCATCCATTTGCTCTTCGCGCTGATCGACGTAGTTCACTTTCCAGACTTCATCGATTCAGGTTGTAAAGCAGGGCGACAAGTTCCCGCGGCGCATTTCCCATCCTGCGGCGAGGCTGGAGCTTGCTGTCTTCACAATGTCGCAGCTGTAGCGGCGGCAGAGTGCATCGATTGTCTGCATGAGTTCGGTGCGGCGCAGTTCAGAGGGCGTCAGTCGTCCGCAAGCAGTGTCGGACGTATCCGCTTCATCAAAGAGCGAATCCGCAGTCGTCGGCGCGCTGACGGTGCCGGATGCGGGGCGCAGATCCTGCAGCACGACGCCGGCTCGCTGGTAGGCGCAGTCCCCGCGGAAATGCGCTTTAACGAGGTTTGCCGCAGCCTGCGTCAATTCAAGCGTGTCAGCTGTCGGGTGTGGCAGCTGTGCCGTCGGCGCGGCATTGTGCTGCGGCAGATCGAGCCTGAAGAAGTTGGTTTGAAAGAAGACCGTGAGTTCGCCGGCGAGGCTCTTTTGCCGGCGAAGCTGCCGAGCGGCTTCGCCCAGATGTGTCGAGACGGCTGAAATCAGCTGATTGAGGTCGCTTGTCGGGTGTCCGAAAGAGCGTGAACGGCTGATTTCCAGCTTGGGACGGCTCGACGGATCCAACGGGATGCACGGCACGCCGTGGAGTTCCCGCCAGGTGCGTTCAAGCACCACGCCGAAAGTTCGCTGCACAAAGGATGCATCCATGCAGTAAAAGTCGAACACAGAATGAATGCCCATGCCGGTGAGTTTTTGAGCAGTGCGTCCGCCGATTCCCCAGACCTCCGATGCCGGGGTGATTGACATGGCCTTTTCGCGGCGGCTGGGTGCGAGTTCTGTCCAATTGAGCACGCCGCCGAATGCTGGCCATGCCTTGGCAAGATGATTGGCTAATTTCGCCAAAGTCTTTGTTTCTCCGATGCCGATACAGGTCGGAATGCGCTGCCACTGCCAGATGCGGTCTTTGATGCGGCGGCCGAGGTCGGTAAGCGGTTCATTGAGCCCAGAGAGATCGGCAAAGCATTCATCGATGGAATAGACCTCGATAGCCGGCGCCATGCCGGCGATGATCTTCATCACGTGCCGCGAGATAGACGCATAAAGCTCGTAATTGGAACTTCTCCAGGCACATTGACCCGATTTAAGCAGATGAGCGATCTGAAATGCGGGCATGCCGCGGCGGATGCCGAGTGTCTTGGCTTCCGCAGTGAGCGTGACAACGCAGCCGTCATTGTTCGAAAGAACGACCAAAGGTTTCCCGCGCAGTTCCGGTTGGAAGACCCTCTCACAGGAAGCGTAGAACTTGTTGCAGTCAATCAGCGCGAACACAGGGGCAGTCATAGCATCTGCAAATGAAATGATAAGTAGAAAGTACTGATTGATTGGCAGATCCGGATCGTTAAATGATCCTGCAGGTTCCAAAGTATATCTCTGCGGGAAGCAGAGGCTCAATCACATAATTGCTAACTCATCGGATCTCATCCGTCGTTTCTAAAACCCCAGCTTTTCTGCCGGGGCTTTGCTTGCTGTTGGAATGCGGTTAAGCATGGGTTTGAGATCTGGTCTCAGCAGCTTCTATCTCCTCAGCTCGCAGACGATAGGTTCGATTTTGGCTTCTGCAGTGAGCGTTATGACGCAGCCGTCATTGTCGAAAGGACGACCAAAGGTTTCCCGCACAGCTCCGGCAGGAAGGCCTTCTCACAGAAAGCGCAGAACTTGCTGCAGTCAGTCACCGCAAAGACGGGAGCAGCCATGGCGGTTATACAGATGGCGCGGGCGAAAGGCGGCGGGTGAAAAGCATTCACCGACAAAATAGACGTTTATTATATTGCGGAAATGTAATACAATTAGAGAACTCTCAACCCGTCAACATCAAAGCATTTCAAAAGACTACAGGGGATGCCATGCTGAAAACAAAAAGCACAACAGAGACGATGGGCAGTTCGGAGATTTCTGATCAAAATGACGGGCTCGACGGATTCAATGAACTCGAGCCGACGCTGCCGCCGCGGAGAAAGGGCAGCCTGCGCAAAGCCGCTTTAGAGGCCGCTGCGGAGCACGGTGACCGCGACGAAGATGCGCCCAAGCGTAAGCGCGGCCGCCCCAAGGCTGACAATCCTTTCAGCGTTGTCTTTACGCTTCGCATGCGCCCCAGCATGGCTGAACTTTGCCGCCAAAAGGGCGGCAGCAGCTTCGTGCGTGAACTCGTTGAACAGCATCTGCTGCAGCCTCGCCCGGTTCGGTGTGCCAATAAATCGACGATTGAAGCCGACGGCATCGATGCTTCACTGATTCGCCCGGAAGACTTTGGGCAGATTTATCGTCCTGCGGCTTCACCCGCTCGATTCCGTATGAAGCGGATCGGCATGCGTGCGGCCTGCGGTTTCCCGTCGCCCGCTGCTGATTATGAATCCGAAGATATCGATTTGAGCGCCTGGCTGGTGCGTAAGCCCAATTCCACCTTCATCGTGGAGGCGTCAGGTGATTCGATGATTGATGCGGGCATCAGTGACGGGGACATGCTGATTTTCGACCGTGATGCTCAGCCTCGCGGCGGAGATATTGTGCTTGCACTCTATGACGGCAATATCACGGTGAAACGCTTGAGAATCGTTGACGGCCGTCCGGAGCTTCATCCTGAAAATGCAGCGGCCCGCTACAAGGTGATCTGTCCGAAGTCGACGGAACAGTTTGAAATTGAAGGGGTGCTTCGCGGTCTTTGCCGCCGTTACTCCTAACGGAAGATTTTGCATCTGCAAACCGTTCGATACAGCGCCATATAGGGTAAAATACCTAGACATGCCCGGGATAAAGCCCGGGCTTACTTATGTTTGTTTTGGAGAACAAAAATGAAGATTTCCGCACGCAATACGCTCGTCGGCAAGATCGTTGAAATTCACGAAGGCCCGGTGTCGACTGAAGTCACGATTGAAACCGCCGCCGGCGAAAAGATCGTTTCGTCAATCACCACGACATCCGCTAAGAACCTCGGCCTCAAGGTCGGCGGCAAGGCCTATGCCGTCATCAAGGCTTCGAGCGTGATGGTTGCTGTTGACTAAGATTTTCAGCAAAAGCCTGGAGCGCTGCTGAAGGCTTTGAAGCGGACAAAGTCCCGAAAGATGCGTTGTCTTTCGGGACTTTGTCTTTTGGGAGCTCTGCGAACGTCTGAGCAATCAGGCTCACAGAGTCTTTATCAGTCTTTAAGGATTATCGTTATTCGGCGCTTTGCGGACGAGCCAGAGTGCGAGCACCAGCACAAGGATGGAAGACGAAGAGAAAAGCATGTAGTTGGGCGAGATGTGCTCCACATCCACGACGATATAGCGGGCAACCGCCACGATGGCGAGTGCAATCGGCGTATGGATTGGAATCTCACGGGTGCCCAAGGCAGCGCCTTTCACCATGGAGAGGATCTCTACATAGAGAAACAGCATCAGCAGGTCGCCGAGGCTGATGGAACGGGCGGCAATCATTTCCCAGCCGGCCTGACCGATGCCGCTGATGGCGGCGACAGCGATCGCAATCAGCGCTGCAGCCTGACCATAGGTGAGCCATTGATTAAAGGTTCGGCTCACATCGGCTAAACGCCGGGTCGCAGTCGTGCAGGGCGTAGAGGTGCGGTCGGCATGCGGGTCATCATGAACGCAGCCGGCACAGGCTGCAGGTGCGTCAGCACCAGTCTTGCTGTGAACGGCTGCGGCATCTGCGGGCGCTGCTGCTGTCTTGGATGCTGCAGCCGGCGTCTTCTCGTTGGGGAACGTCATAGTCCTTTGAATAGAAGGTACGAGGGAACGTCATCATACGGAAGAACTGAGCGGATGCGATCTTGATTTAGTTTGCTAATTTGTATCAATAAAAGACGGCGTATAAATAGACGACCGCTATTGCCGGAAGCCATAAGCAGACTGCTCGGCTAAACGAGACGGGCAACGAATAGTTTACGAGTGTTTGAGCGTTGCGCAGAGCCCTGGCGCTTCTTGATTTTCAGGGCGAGCGTCGGAGAGCGTCAGGTTAAGTTTCCACCGGTCACAGATCGTTTTAACGATGGCCAGACCCAAGCCGGTACCCGATACATTGGTGCCGAGCCGACGGTAGAAAGGTTCCAGAACGCGGGCACGGTCTTCTTCAGGAATGCCGGGGCCTTCATCCATGACGCAGAGCACCGGCGGCTCGATCTGCGCGAGCTTGACCGTGACGGTACCGCCTTTGGGCGAGTAGCGTACGGCGTTCTCCAAAAGATTGCGCAGAATCGTGAAGAGGTCATCGGGCTTCATGGGAAACGATGGATCGGCATTGGCCGGCAAGTCTTCAAGTCCTTCGACTTCAATCGTGATGCCCAGGCGCTCAGCTTCCCAATAGACGGATTCGACGGCTTCGCCAATGGTCTGCGGAATGGAAGCATGGGGCGGAGCGGCATTTGCCGCTTCAGCATTGGGCGCAGCCGCGCCGGCTTGCGCCCGCTTCAAAGCGAGCAGCTGGCTTACTTGTCTCACAGCACGATCAATACCGGAGCGCAGTGTCCGCACTTTTTCGCGTGCTTCTGCAGAAAGATCGGTTTTTTCCAGCGCTTCGGCCTGCAGCGACAGTGCGGTGAGGGGGGAGCGCAGTTCATGTGCTGCATCTGCAACAAAGCGGGCTTCTTGACCTCGAAGCGCATCAACGCGTTTCAAGAGTCCGTTAAAGGCAGTAATGAGCGGCAGAATTTCGTTCGGCACGCCGCATTCACTCACCGGCGCATAGGTCTGACCGCTGCGTTCTCCGATTTCTCGGGCCAGTGTTTTTACAGGGCGCATCGTGCGCCAGACGATCCAGCCGATGGCAAAACCGAGGAAGAGCGATAAAAGCGTGAGCGGAATGACGAGGTTGAAGCTGTTGTCGGTTGCTGCTTTGAAGACGGCGGAGGTGCGTTCAGCAGCAATGACGTGAGCACCGTTTTTGAGCGTTCGCAGCAGAATGCGGTACTCCTGACGGTGGCGCAGCGTCATGGTGTGATAGCCGTCGGGCAGAAAATTTCGAAAGCGTGCATGCACCGCTCGGCCGTTTTTATGCAGCGTTTGGATGATGACGTCGGAGCCGGCGGGCAGTCCGGCTCTGGGGTCGTCTTCGTTAAGCAGCCATTGGCGCTCAAAGACATCGTCATCCATGAAGAACGCTTGGAAAGAAGGCGGCTGACGTGAGAAGGCAGCTTTGGTGCGGGCAAGCATGCCGACAACTTCTTCCAGACGCTCATCCTGAGCCTCCTGAGCTTGCTCGTAGGAGACGGCAAACGTGATGGCGCCGGAGGTCAGTGAAAAGAGAAGCACCACCAGGGCGCCTGAGAGACTGACGCGCAGCGTGATGGAGGGATTGTCCGGGCGAAAGAACTTCGCGAACCACGATTTTGCGGACCGCCAGGGATTGGCGCCGCCCTCGCTGGTACGGCTGTTCTCCGGGGCAGAATCGCCGTCACCGCTGTCAGTAGCCGACTGCGGTTTCTTTGTGGCCGCAAAGCGCTCAGAGAAGCCGCCAAGCTTATCCTGAACTTGGGAAACCGCAGCGGAAAAGCGTCGCGGAATACGTGCCATGAGGACTGCTCCTGCCTTATTCGGGTTTGGCGTCGCGGCCGGCAACCATCCAGCCCAGGCCTCGGACATTCTTTACCGCATCGGCGCCGAGCTTTTTGCGCAGGGCGTGAATGAGATATTCCACGGCATTGCTGTCGGGTTCTTCGCCAACGGCATAAATGCGGTCTTCAAGCGCGCGGCGCGAAAGAATGGCGCCCGGGCGGGCGAGGAGGGCTGAGAGGAGTGCGTATTCGCGCTTGGTGAGCGTGTAGGTTTGGCCTGCGCGTTCGACCGTCTTGGCCGCTTCACTCAGCGAGAGGTCGCCGTTGGAGAGCACATTGGCGGCAGCGCCATTGCGCCGGCGCATCACTGCGCGCATGCGTGCGAGCAGTTCACTCATGTGAAAGGGCTTAACGAGATAGTCATCCGCACCGGCATCCAAACCGTTCAGTCGGTCTTCGAGCGCATCGCGGGCTGTGAGGATGATGACGGGAATGTCGTTTTTTGCTGACCCCTCTCCGCGCAACGTGCGAAGCACCGACATACCATCCAATCCGGGAAGGCCCAGGTCGAGAAGCACAAGCTGATAGTCAGAGAGCCCCAACTGAGTGAGCGCAGTACGCCCTGAAGACACATGGTCAACGGCATGGGCTTCGTCGGCCAACGCGGATTTGACGGCGTCGGCAATCATTGGATCGTCTTCAACGAGCAGAATGCGCATGGGGAGTCCTCTAGGAAAGCTCTTCTTTAAAGCTATTGTAGGTCCGCACGGCTTAGCGGCTGATGAGGGGACGGCTGAAGAAAACGGTCTCGCAGGTAAGCTGCAGTCTGACCTGAATGGATTAGACCCAAACTCCCGGAGTACTAGATCTTTAAGGGGTTGAGGCTCATCAAATCAGCCT
>ERZ827101.246-NODE-246-length-90220-cov-8.200078_pt1 | contig 90220 bp, 82 predicted proteins | sample MGYA00519869_ERZ827101 | MGnify/ENA primary metagenome ERZ827101 (study PRJEB31778, sample SAMEA3449256) | human gut metagenome | biome: human gut; feature: human-associated habitat; material: faeces | place: United Kingdom | collected 2010/2012 ...
AGAGAATCAATCTATCAATCAATCAACACAAAAATGGATGGATTGATGGATGGGATAGGAGGTCAGATGAAAACTTTTTGCAAGCTCACGATGCAGAGCCCAGCGGCGTCCTATGTGCCGCTTCCAAGGTTCCTTCTCCAAGACGAAGCCCTGCGGGACATCAGCAACGACGCGAAGGTACTCTATGCGCTGCTGCTGGACAGAGCCAGCATTTCCCGGCAGAACGGCTACGTCGAGCCGGACGGCACCATCCGGCTGTACTTTACCTTGGAACAGGCGCAGATGAAGCTCCACCGCAGCCGCCAGAGCGCCACGCGGATATTCCGAAAATTGGAGTACAGCGGCTTGATTGTTCGGCGCAAGCAGGGCTTGGGCAAGCCTGCGCTCATTACGCTGAACTACCCAGCGGACGCAAAGCTCATCGCAAAGGAGGGCGAAGATGCACAAGCTTGACCCCATCGAACGGCTGCCGGACGGCTCGCTCTTCCGCCTGACGCCGGGACAGCTCCGCAGCGTGCGCGGTCTTACAAAACGCTGCTGCAACTTCTTGGATGGCGACTGCCTGCTGCTGGACGGTGTCTGCCCGCAGTTTATCTCCCACAGCCTGATCTGCCGGTGGTTCCGCCGCGCCGTGCTGCCCCAGCAGCCAAAGCTGGAACAGGCCATCCTCAGCCCGAAAAAACTCCGCCGCTGCAAAGCCTGCGGCACGGGCATTCTCGCCCGCTCCGGCAGGACAAAATACTGCCCCGCCTGCGCCAAGGAGGTTCATCGCCAGCAGAAGGCGAAATCCGCCCGCAAGCGGCGGTCAATGGTAGACAATTCAGGGTCAAAAAGTCCTTGAATTATAAGCCTTGCCGCACCGCCAAAGCCGCGCGGCAATACGATTTCCCTCGCAGCCTTGAAATTGAATTCTATTTGTCTACATAGCAGCCGGAACACACGCATAGATTGAAGCAGAAAACGCTCTGGAAAGGAGGGCAGCCATGGAAGTATTTCTGATCTTCCCGAAATCAAAGCAGGCGCAGCAGGAGCTTGGGCAGGAGCTGGCAAAGTTCCAGTCCGAGCAGGCACTGAAAAATGTCCAGAAGCTGCCCTGCTCCACGGAGCAGAAGCTGGAACTGGTAGACGCCGCCGTGAAGCATCTGAAAGCGCAGCAATAATACATAGCAAACGAGCAGGCCAGCATTGAACGCCGGTCTGCTCGTTTACTGCTATGTTTATGTTTGCTTGAAATACTTCTCCCATGTGGATTTGAAAATCTGCACGTTACCCTGTTCCCATCGCTTGAACTTTTGCAGCGGGACGCCAAGCTGCGCTGCATATGCCTTCTGCGTCAAGCCGAGCCGCTGGCGTATGGCTTTGATCTGCGCTCCCTGACCCCGCAGCAGAAATAGGTTATAGTCATCCAGCAAATCCTTCAGCGGTACCTCAAACAGCTCCGCCAGCTTCTCCATATGCTCCTTCGGATAAAAGTCCCGCCCTGCCTCTTCGTAATGGATGTAAGTACTGCGGTCGATGCCCGCATAGTCCGCCGCATCACGCTGACGAAGTCCTTTTTGATAACGATACCACCGCAGCTTGTCTGCAATTTCCGTGATCTCGGATGCGTCCGAAAACCGCAGATTGAACTTCTCGGCATCCAAAAACTTATGTGGAAGGACGACCAGGAACTTGAGAATTTGAAGCGGCGCAACTTTTAACGTACCTGCAACATTCGCAGCCAATACATAGCTGCGGACTTTCAGGCGGCAGAACATAGACCATTTTGCCCCAAAAGGTTCATGGTTTTCCACCTCAACTGCTGTTTGTTCCGTTGCGATTGTATAGCATTTTCACTATGTATGTACCTCAAAAAGCAAATGCGAGAAGTTTTCCGGGGTTTTTATAGGGCTGTAGGAAGAAGGTGTCGAAAAAGCTGCCGCAGGGGGACTTTACTCTGCTGCCGGCGGTTCCACATCCCACTGGATGGGCTCCATGCCCATGGAGCGGATGGCGGAGATGACGTGGTCGTCGTATTCGCCGTAGGGACAGCGGATCAGGGTGGGGGCGACGCCCGTTATGGCCTTTACCTTATCGTTGCAGGCGGTGACATCGGCGATGATCTGGTCGGCAGAGAGGGCGTTGTAGTGGTCATGGTGGTTAGAGTGGTTCATGACCTCCATACCTGCCTCATGCAGCGCCTGGACGGACTCGGGATATTTATCCACCCAATCCCCCACCAGGAAGAAGGTGGCCTTGACCTGGTACTGATGCAGGATATCGATGAGAATTTGGGTGTCCTCGTTGCCCCAGGCGGCATCGAAGGAGATGGCGCAGTATTTTTTGCCGTCCTCGGCAGGGCGGTCCACGCTGTAAATGGGAAGCTGGCGGGCGGTCGTGACGGCGGTGATGGCGGCGGGCACATGGACGACGCCGAAAATGGCGGCAGCGGCCAGCAGCGCACAGGCGGCTAAGGCGATGCCCTTGGGGATGAGGAAGACCCGGGCGGGCTTGCGGGACATATGAATTCCACCTTTCCTTTTTTTGCTACCCTATGCATCCCCGGGTGGGGATATACCCCGGGATCGGGGTGAAAAAGGGCTGTTAATTCCGGGGCCTGGGAGGTATAATAAAAGAGAGAAGTAAAAATTTGACCGAAAATGAGGTGCGAGTATGTGTACAGCGGCAACCTACCAAACGAAGGACTTTTACATGGGCAGAAACCTGGACTATGAGTTCTCCTACGGGGAGGAGGTCACCGTAACGCCCAGGAATTACCCCTTTGCCTTTCTCCATGGGGGCACTATGGAATCCCACTATGCTATGATTGGCATGGCCTTTGTGGCGGAGGGGTATCCCCTTTACTATGACGCGGTGAATGAAAAGGGGCTGGGCATGGCGGGGCTCAACTTTGTGGGAAACGCGGTTTACAGAGACGCCGTGCGCGGAAAGGATGCGGCGTATGTGGCGCAGTTTGAGCTGATCCCGTGGATCCTGGGCCGGTGCGGATCAGTGCGGGAGGCAAAAGCGGCTTTATCCGGCATGGTCATCACGGGGACGCCCTTTTCCCCACAGCTCCCGACGGCGCAGCTGCACTGGATGATTGCGGACAGGGAGGCATGCATAGTGGTGGAATCCACGGAGGATGGGCTGCACATATATGATAACCCTGTGGGTGTGCTGACCAATAACCCGCCGTTTCCTATGCAGCTTTTTGCTCTGAACAACTACGCCGGTGTATCCAGCAGCCAGCCGGAGAGTGTATTTGCCGGGGTGCTGGGGCTGGATCTATACAGCCGGGGCATGGGCGGCATGGGCCTCCCCGGGGATCTGTCCAGCCAGTCCCGATTTGTCCGGGCTGCGTTTACCCGGCTGAACGCCCTGTCCGGGCCGGGAGAGCGGGAGAGCGTGAGCCAGATGTTTCACATCCTGGGCTCCGTGGAGCAGCAGCGCGGCTGCTGCCAGGTGGCGGACGGGGCCTATGAAATGACCCTGTACTCCGCCTGCTGGAACGCGGACCGGGGGATCTACTACTACACCACCTACGATAACCGGCAGATCACCGCCGTGGACATGCACCGGGAGGACCTGGACGGGGACAGACTCATCCGCTATCCCGCTGTGACGGAGGGGGAGATCCGGCAGCAGAACTGAAACAATTTGATGAAAAAACACTGAGGAGCCGCGGCAACGCCGCGGCTCCTCAGTGTTTTGGTATGCGTAAAATTTACGCGGAGGGTAACGATGGATTACAGCAGGGAATAGTTCACGATCAGCCCTGCGAACACGATGGAAACCATGCTCAGGAGCTTGATGAGGATGTTGATGGCCGGGCCGGCGGTATCCTTGAAGGGATCGCCCACGGTGTCGCCCACCACGCCGGCCTTGTGGCTGTCGCTGCCCTTGCCGCCGTAATTGCCGGCCTCGATATATTTCTTGGCATTGTCCCATGCACCGCCGGCGTTGGCCATGTAGATGGCCATGAGGAAGCCTGTGACGGTGGCGCCGGCCAGCAGGCCCACAACGCCCTTGAAGCCCAGGATCATACCCACCACGATGGGGGTGACCACGGCGATGACCGTGGGCAGGACCATCTCCTTCAGGCTGGCCCGGGTACACAGGTCCACGCACTTGGCGTACTCAGGATCCGCCTTGCCCTCCATCAGGCCGGCGATCTCCCGGAACTGGCGGCGAACCTCCAGCACCACACTTTGGGCAGCGCGGCCCACGGAGTTCATGGTCAGTGCCGCGAAGATGAAGGGCAAGCACGCGCCGATGAACAGGCCCACCAGCACCACGGGATTCATCAGGGAGAAATCCTCAAAGGAGACGGAGACACCCACCTCCTTAACCTTCTCAATATAAGAGGCCATGAGGGCCAGGGCGGTGAGGGCGGCGGAGCCGATGGCGAAGCCCTTGCCGGTGGCGGCGGTGGTGTTGCCCAGGGAATCCAGGGCGTCGGTGCGGGTACGTACCTCCGGCTCCAGGCCGGCCATTTCGGCGATACCGCCGGCGTTATCAGCCACGGGGCCGTAGGCGTCGGTGGCCAGGGTGATGCCCAGGGTAGAGAGCATACCCACGGCGGCCAGGGCGATGCCGTACAGACCCATGCTCGTGCTGGCCGCACCACCGGACAGGAAGAAGGCCAGCAGAATACAGACGGCCACGATGATGATGGGAATGGCTGTGGACAGCATGCCCAGGCCCAGGCCGCCGATGATGATGGTGGCGGAGCCGGTCTGGCTCTTGCTGCTCAGCTCCTGGGTGGGCTTATAGGTATCGGAGGTATAGTATTCGGTAGCCTTGCCGATGAGCACGCCGGCCACCAGGCCGGAGAGAATAGCAACATACAGGCCCCAATGCTCAATGCCCAGCAGCGCCCAGACCAGGAAAAAGGAGATGACGGCGATGAGAATGGCGGCCAGGTTGGTGCCCCGGGACAGGGCCTTGAGCAGAGTGCGCTGGTCGGCATTTTCATCGGTCTTGACGAAGAAGGAGCCGATGATGGAGCAGAGAATACCCACGGCTGCCATGACCATGGGAATGGCCATGGCCTTGAAGGCCTGACCGGAGAAGGAGGCCACGCCCAGGGCGGAGGCGGAGATGATGGAGCCTACATAGGACTCATACAGGTCTGCGCCCATACCGGCTACGTCCCCCACGTTGTCGCCCACGTTATCGGCGATGACGGCGGGGTTGCGGGGGTCATCCTCGGGGATGCCCGCTTCCACCTTGCCCACAAGGTCCGCGCCCACATCGGCGCCCTTGGTGAAGATGCCGCCGCCTACACGAGCAAACAGGGCCATGGAGCTGGCGCCCATGCCGAAGGTCAGCATGGCGCTGGTGATGTCCGCCGCCTCCAGCTTGAAGACAAAGCGCAGCAGCAGGAACCACACGGAGATGTCCAGCAGGCCCAGACCTACCACGGTGAAGCCCATAACGCTGCCGGCGGAGAACGCCACACGCAGGCCCTTATTCAGCCCATCCCGGCAGGCATTGGCGGTGCGGCAGTTGGCCTTTGTGGCAATGCGCATGCCCACAAAGCCGCTGAGACCGGAGAAAAAGCCGCCGGTCAGGAATGCAAAGGGTACGAACCAGCTCAGCAGCTTGCACCCTGCCATGACGCACAGCACCACGACCATGCAGGCAAAGAAAATGCCCACCACGGTATACTGCCGGCGCAGATAGGCGTTGGCGCCCTCACGGATGGAGCGGGAGATTTTGCTCATCAGAGGAGTGCCCTCCTCGTAGCTCAGAACCCGCTTGCCGGTGATGAGGGCAAACAGCAGCGCTATGATTGACCCGACAAAGGTTGCTAAAACAAGATATTTTTCCATTTAGTCTTCCTCTTTTCATCTCGGCACTTGCCGAATTTTCTCGCCTCACGAGACGACTCATTATAAGAAGGATTGACGGAATCCGTCAAATTTTCTCTTTTTTTTTGGGAGGGACTAAAAAAATGTAGACATTCGTCCGTTATTTTGCCCATAACTTTTTTGGGCAAAAAGTTACATTTTTCTATGGCTATTTTTTTCATTTTCACCTGAGCACAGAAATGTACCATATATGTGGTACATATTTTTGTATAGGTGTTTTACAAAAACTGCAATCAAAAAAATTTTTTTAGATAACTTTTTGAAGTGGAAACAAAAAGAATTCCGGCAAAAGTAACGGAATATTCCTGATACAACTTTTTGTTCCGCAATTTGTTTTTCCAGTGGCACGATTTAGGATATAAATAGCATTTTGCACAACGGCATTTGCGGGGGAGGAAACACCTGCGCCAGCAGAAAAAGCACCCCTGGGGGTGCTTTTTCTCTTATTGCAGGACTATAAATAGCCGGGACAGACTCAGCCTTCCTTCCGGTAGGGGACACCCAGCTTAGCGGGTACACGGAAATTGCTGCGGAAGATGGTGAGCACGATGGTGAGAATATAGGGCAGAGCGATGATAAGCTCTGTGGGGACAGCGGTGGTGCCGGTGCGGAAATAGATGGACAGGGCATCCGCCAGGCCGAAGGCCAGGGTGCCCAGCACCGCGCCCTTGGGCGACCAGTTGCCCAAAAAGCAGATGGCGAAGGCGATCCAGCCCCGGCCGCCAATGATGTTGCTGCTGAACATACCCAAGTAGCCCACCGTGTAGAACGAGCCCGCCAGGCCGCCGATGCAGCCGGCCACCAGCACCGTAAGGAAACGGATGCGGTTCACCGGCAGGCCCGCCACATCCACGGCCACGGGATTTTCACCGGTGGAGCGGATGGCCAGGCCCAGGGAGGTCTTATACAGCACGAAGATGGACACGGGGATGAGGATATAGGCCATGTAGGTGAGGATATTCTGCTGGAAGAAGATCTCCCCGATGAAGGGGATCTTGCTCAGCAGAGGAATGGACAGCTTCGGCAGAGTGTCGATCTGCAGGGGGGTGGTGGGGACACCAAAGAGCACACGCTGGAAGTAGGAGCAGAAGCCCACGGCCAGGATGTTCATGGCAGTGCCGGTGACCACCTGCTGCTGCCCCAGGGTCACGGTGACAAAGGCATACAGCAGAGCCATCAGGCCGCCCAAGGCAATGGCCAGCAGCAGGCCCACCAGGAGACTGCCGGACAGATATGTGCCCACAAAGCCGCCCCAGGCGCCGATGAGGAATATGCCCTCAATGGCGCAGATCATCATGCCTGTACGCTCCGCGTAAACCTCCGCCAGGGCGCCCAGCAGCAGGGGCGTGCTCATCATAATGGCGCGGGTGAGAATATTGACCATAGATCATACACCTGCCTTTCTCATCATGGCCTTTTTCTTCTTGACGTCCATGGCGTAGCGGACGGCGTAGGAGATGATCACGCAGATCATCACAATGCCCTCAATAAGCTCGATGATGCTGGCGGGGATATTCAGCCCCGGCAGGCGGCCCATGGTGGTGCCCATTACGTTCAGAAAGCCGAAAAGAATAGAGGCGAAAATGCAGCCCAGGGGGTTGCCGTTGGCAAGAATGGCGATGCCGATGCCGTAGGAGCCGATGGAAGCATTGAAATCCCGCAGCAGCATGTGCTGCACGCCGTTGATCTCCGTAAGACCTGCCATACCGGCCAGGCCGCCGGCAATCATGAAGCTGATGACGTAGATCTTGCCGGAGCTGATACCGCCCAGACGAGAGGCATCGGCATTTTTGCCCACAGCACGGATCTGGAAGCCCAGCTGCGTCTTGTTCAGCAGAATCCACGCGGCCACGGCGGCGGCCACGGCGATGAGAAAGCCCAGGTGGACCCGGGTGCCGGGGATGATATTGGGGAGATAGGCAGAGGAGGAGATGGCATCCGTCTGCATATACTCCGCCTTGGTCTCCTGCAGCGAGGTGCGCAGCAGATAGTCCATAAAGTTGGTGATGACATAGGTGCTCATCATACTCACCAGGAACTCATTGGCATGGAATTTTGCCTTGGCTCCGCCGATGAGGCCGCCTACGGCTGCACCGCCGGCAAAGGAGCCCAGCAGCACCAGCAGGAGCAGCAGCCAGGTGGGCAGACTATCCTGCAGGCCCAGAGACAGGGCCACGGCGATGATGGCGCCCATGGCGAACTGGCCCTGAGCACCGATATTAAAGAGATTGGCGTTGTAGGTAAAGGCAAAGGCCAGGGAGGTGAAGATAAGAGGGGTGGCCTTCACCAAAATCTCGCCCAGGTTATATTGATCGGTGATGATTTTCCCCAGGGCCTGGCCGCACACGTCCAGGGGGTTCACCTTCATGAACAGCAGCAGAAGGCCGCTGATGACCAGGCCGATGACCACGGCGGTGATATTATACAGAAGAACATTGCTTTTCGACCTCATGCGGTTTGCACCTCCTCCTCCAGCGGGACACCGGCCATCAGCAGGCCGATCTGCTGGGTGGTGAGTTGACCATTACGGTAAATGCCCATAAATTTGCCGCCGTGCATGACGGCGATGCGGTCGCACAGCTCAAAAATCTCCGACAGCTCCGTGGAGATCAGGAGCACTGCCTTTTGGTTGGCCTTTTCCTCCAGGATCACATGGTGGATGCGGTCCACTGCGCCCATATCCAGGCCCCGGGTGGGCTGATTCAGGATCAGCAGACGGGAGGCCAGGTCCACCTCCCGGCCCAGGACCACCTTCTGCTGGTTGCCGCCGGAGAGACTGCCGGCGGTATCGTGGCAGTCGTTGGCCTTGACCCGGTGATTTTCAATGAGCCGGTTGGTATAGCTGTCCAGCTTTTCCCGGCGAATAAAGCCATGGTTGAACCAACCCTTGTCGAAGCAGCGCTTGAGCAGAATATTCTCCGAAAGGGTCATATCCATGACCATGCCGTCCCGGTACCGGTCCACGGGGACATAGCCGATGCCGCAGGCGTTGCGGCGGCGGATGCTGGCGCCGGTGATGTCCTGTCCGGACAGGAGGATCTGCCCGGCGGTGGGCTTTTTCAGACCGCAGATGACATCGCACAGGTCATCCTGGCCGTTGCCGCTGACACCGGCGATGCCGAAGATCTCCCCCTGGCGGATGGTAAAGGAAATGCCGCTGAGCAGGGGGGCGGCGTGCTTTTCCTGCAGGGAGACGTCCCGGAGCGTCAGCACCGGATCGCCGGTGCAATCCTTCTGATCACGGGCGGGGGGCACGATCTCCTGGCCGATCATCAGGCGGGCCAGCTGCTGCTCGTCGGTGTCTGCCCGGCGGACCTCATCCACTACCACGCCGTTGCGCATGACTACGATGCGGTCGGCCACCTCCATGACCTCCTTCATCTTATGGGTGATGAAAACCACACTGCTACCCTTGGAGGTGAAGTCCTTGATAAACTGCATGAGATGCTCGGACTCCTGGGGGGTCAGGACGGCGGTGGGCTCGTCCATGATGAGGACACCGGCGTTGATATAAAGAGCCTTCAGGATCTCGACCTTTTGCTGCTGCCCCACGGCCAGCTCGCCCACCGGGCGGTCCATGGGCACGTCAAAGCCGTACTCCTTGGCAATTTTTTCCAATTTTTTATTGTGGTCCTTCAGAGAGATGTATCCGTGGACACTGCCCAGGATAATATTTTCCGCAGCGGTGTGGGTGGGCACCAAAGAGAAGTGCTGCTGGATCATGGCGATGCCCCGGGCCATGGCATCGGCGGGATTCTTGATCTGCACCTGCTGGCCGCGGATGAAAATTTCACCCTCATCCAGGCCATATAGGCCGTACAGGATCTTCATAATGGTGCTTTTTCCGGCGCCGTTTTCGCCCAGCAGCGCCAGCACCTCCCCCTCGCCTACGGTGAGGGATACATCTTTGTTGGCAATGACCTTTGCAAAGCATTTGGTCACATGCCGCATTTCTACAACGGGAATAGCCATATATTTCCTCCAGCTTCCTTGGATAGCCTGCTGGCCTGCTTTTTTTGAGCAGGCCAGCAGGCAGGACGAAACCTTATATGTAAGGGATACCATCGATTAACAAGGGCAAACACGCCTGCCAGCGCGCCTTTGCGGCGCTTTTTGTCCTTCTCACCTTGGCGGGCACCAGCCCGCCTGCGGCTCGAAAACCAAAAATCGCTCGGAAATCCATCGCTGGCAGGTGCGAAGCATTTCTGCGCAGCAAAACCGTGTCTGCTCATGTCAATCGATGGTAATGAGAGAGCTTAGTCAAACAGAGCCTTCAAATCCACCTTGCCGGCCTTCAGATCAGCGACAGCCTGGTCGCAGGCGGTCTTGGCCTCGGCGGGGCAGTTATCGGTGTAGACGGGGAAGTAAACATTCTCGGGCACGCCCACTTCTACGATCTGGTGACCGGCCAGCTTGCCGGCCAGGAACTGATCGATGGCCCAGACGTACATGGTGGCATAGTCAAAGTCGATGGAGGCCACAACTGTCTTGGGGTCGATGGTGGTCTGGTCGGAGGAGTAACCCACGACCTTGGCGCCCTTCTCCACGGCACCGTTGATGACACCCAGGCCCAGCTCATTGGCATACACGAACATCACGTCCGCACCGTTATCGATCATATTCTCGGACATCTGCTTGCCCAGGGCCACGTCGGTCCAGCTGTTGGAATAGGCCAGGTTGTAGCTGGCATTGGCGATGCCGCGGTCCTTGGCGATGGAAACGGCGGTCTTGCCGTATACGGCCATCAGGTCCTTCATGGCCTGGTTGGGGTCGCCGCCGATGAGGCCGAACTGGCCGTTGGCGGTGATGTGGCCGGCGATGACGGCGGCCAGGTAGGAGGCCTCATACTCCTTGGGGAACAGGGGGCAGAGGTTGTCGGCGTCGCACTTGGAGCCGTTGACGACCATGAAGCGGGTGTTGGGATAGTTGGCGGCTACGCTGGAGGCAGCCTCGTCAAACTGGGAGCCGGCGGCCATGATGATGTCATAGCCACGCTCGGCATACTCGCGGAAGGTGGACTCAAAATCGGCTTCCTTCACGGACTCCACATACTCCATCTTGGTGCCCAGCTTCTCGTTGCAGGCCACAACGCCGGCGTAGTTAGATGCGTTCCAGCCCTGATCATTGATCTCGCCGGGCAGCAGCAGAACGATCTTCAAATCGGCAGCGGTCTTGGCGCCGCCCTTCTTGTCATCGTTGTTTTTGCTGCCGCAGGCAGTGAGGGTGGCCATCAGCATTACAGTGGCCAGGATGAAAGCGATAATCTTTTTCATGTCAATCCTCCTTTAAATTTCCACACTGGTTTTAGACAGAATGGTATAATCCTATTGTAAAAAATTTGGAGAAATTGGTCAATGCGACAATTTTTCTATTTTGTTGAAAATGTTACGATACCGAAATGAAACACACGGGAATATGCCCGGGCGGCCGGCGGCGCTTTTTCACTGGCTGAGAAATGATACAATTCTGTTCGCTCTCTGCACGAGAATGAGAAAAAAATTGCGCAGACAGATTTTTTCCGCGAAAACGGGCGTTTCTTGGCAAAAACTTTATGGGCTGCAGGTGTATAATACGGCATCATGAAAAAGTGGGGAGGCGCAGATATGGATATTTTTAAGGAGCTGCAGGAAGAAGGCGTGGATGCGGCACTGCTGGAGGAGATCCAGCGGTTTCGCCAGGCACATCCGGCGCCCCAGGAGGCGGCGGAGCGTGTTCCCCAGCCACGGTATCTCTACTATGGACGGGAGATTTGGGAGAGCGCGGCGGCGGCTCTGCTGTGTGGGGAGCATCTGCTGCTGGCGGGACCTAAGGCCACGGGCAAAAACGTCCTGGCGGAGAACCTGGCAGCGGTGTTTGGCCGGCCGGTTTGGGATGTGTCCATGTATGTGAATGTGGATGCGGCGGCACTCATCGGTGCCGATACCCTCCGGGGCGGACAGGTGGAGTTCCGGGAGGGGCCGGTGAGCAAGTGCGCTCGACTGGGCGGCTTTGGCGTGCTGGACGAGGTGAACATGGCGAAAAACGAGGCCCTGGCGGTGCTGCATGCCACGCTGGATCACCGGCGGGTCATTGACGTGCCGGGCTATGAACGGATCCATCTGGATGAAGCCACCCGCTTTATCGGCACCATGAACTACGGCTATGCCGGCACCAGGGAGCTTAATGAGGCACTGGTGTCCCGGTTTGTGGTACTGGATATGCCCGTCATCTCCGACGAGAATCTGAAAAAGCTCCTGCGCCGCAGCTTTCCTACCTTGAAGGATCAGTGGGCGGAGCAATTCACGGCGCTGTTTCGGGATTTGCGGCAGAAGTGTGACAGCGGCGAAATCTCCACCAAGGCACTGGATCTGCGGGGCTTGCTGTCAGCCCTGCACCTGATGGAAAAGGGCATCTGCGCCGGGCAGGCCCTGCGTCTGGGCGTTATCAACAAGGCCTTTGAGCCCTTTGAGCAGCAGCTGGCGGCAGACACGGTCTGGGCAAGGATCCCGGAGAAGGCGGATCGGGCCCAGCTGTTTGGGGACTGACTATGGACCGGGAAGAACTGCAAAGCCGCCGGGCCTATAACCAAATTTGGAATGGCGCCGGGCGCTACGACCTGCACCCGGAGGAGGCGGCATTCGACGACCAGGGAGACGCCGAGCTCTACATAAACACGATCATGGGCCTGGCCTATGGCCTGTATGATTTTTCACGCTTTCAGCCTATGCTGCACAGCTTTCAGCTGCAGCAAAAGGGCGGGCTATATACGGACGTGTTCTGGCTGGGCATGGAGCATGCGGTGTTTGCCCGGGCCGGGAAAACGCGGCCTGCCCTGGCGGGTCTGCGACGGGAATATGCCCAAAGGACTTTGGCCCTGCCCCATCCCCAGGACCCTCGGGAAAGTGCTGAGAGCCTCCGGGCCGCCTGGGCCCGCCGCGTCCTCACCGGAGAGGAGCCCCAGGACCCGTGGCTGCGGCAGGTGCTGGCGGCCCTGGAATTTGACCCGGGGTGGAACGAGCAGAAAATCATAGATCGAACGGAGGAGCTGCTGTTTACATTCTTTCGCCGGGCCCGCCGCAGCGTTACCGACCGCCAGTGGGCGGCCTTCGCCGGGCGGAGCATCGTCGGCAGGGGCGGCGGCGTCCGCCTGATCCGTCCCAACGCCCTCCGGGCCCTGGGACGGGGCGACCCCAGCGAAAGCGGCGGGGTCGGCGCCGGAAAGACCATGCGCCTGCTGAGCTTCCTCCAGGGCAAAACGCCGGAGCCCATCCTGCGCCGCTATGTGGAGGACTGCTTCGGCACGTCCATGCTCACCCCCTCGCAGCTGGCGGAGGCGGAGCGGGAGCTGTGCACGGGGGTACACCGGAACTGTCGGCTGCACTTTACCAGAGGAACGCCGCCGGAGCATCCCGTCAGTGCAGATGCCGCTTGGGATGCGGAAAGCTTTCGGCGGCAGAGGGAGAAAAACCGGGCGTACTATCAGAAAAACCTTCTGCAAAACCGTCTGACAATCGCTCAGCTCACCCAAAAACTGCAGAACACCCTGCTGCTGCAGCAGGACGAGGATACCTCCCTGGGCCGCGTGGGGCGGCTGCGGGGGGATGTGGCCTGGCGGGCGGTGGCATTGGGCGAGCAGCGGATCTTCACCCGCCGCAGCGACAGCCAGCCCGGGGAGCTGTCCGTGGATATTTTGCTGGACGGCTCTGCCTCCCAAAACCGCCAGCAGGAAAAGCTGGCCGCCCAGGCCTATATCATCGTGGAGAGCCTCAGCCGGTGCCGTATTCCGGTGCGGGTCACGGCGTTTTGCTCCGTCAGCGGGTGTACGGTTCTACGGATTTTGCGGGACTATGACAAGCCGGAGGAGAATGACCGGGTCTTTGACTATGTGGCTGCCGGGTGGAACAGGGACGGCCTGGCGCTGCGGGCTATGGCCTGGCTTATGCGCAAGGCGGTGAGCCAAAACCGCCTGCTGCTGGTTTTATCCGATGCCAGCCCCAATGACGACCAGCGTATTCCCGTGGGGGCGCTGCCTCTGGGGGGATACAGCTACAGCGGCAAGCGGGGCGTGGATGATACCGCCCAGGAGACGGGGATCCTGCGCCGCCGGGGTATCCGGCCTGTGTGCATCTTCACCGGCAGCGACCGGGAGCTGCCCGACGCCCGGAAAATATACGGCCAGGCTATGGAGCGCATCCCATCCATCGGCTGGTTTGCCGATGCCGTGAGCCGGCTGCTGTGCAGGCAGCTGCGGCAGGGATGAAGGGCAGAATTAAATACAGAAAAACCGGTGCCCTCCGCATATTTGCGGAGGGCACCGAGGTTTACATGGCCTGCGCAAGGCCCCTGACGATAGACGCAGATTTTTTTTGAGAAAATTGAGCAGTCCCCCGGTGAAAGCCGGGGGACTGCTCCTGTTAGGAAAATATTTGAGGAGAGAAATTCTTTAGCTGTTCATGGACAGCTTCTTAGCTGCACGCTTCTTGCCGTACAGACAGCAGGCGACCACATAGGCCACGCCGCAGGCCACGCCGATGATGTAGGCAATGGTCCAGGGGATGTTGAAGCCGATGTGTGCGTTGGCGATGTAGGTGACGCAGATGAAGGCGTACCAGCCGCCGGGGATCATGGGCATCCAGGCCCACTTTGCCTTGCCGTTTTCAAACATCCACACGGCGATGCACATCAGGGCGAACAGAGCCAGGGTCTGGTTGGCCCAGGCGAAGTAGCGCCACAGGATCATGAAGCCGTTGGAGTTGACCTTGGCCCAAACCAAAATGGCGATGACCAGGATGAAGATGGGCAGAGCCAATCTGATACGCTTGCCGTTGGTGGACTGGTCGATGTGCAGGGTCTCGGACAGGCTCAGACGCAGAGCACGCAGAGCCGTATCACCGGAGGTGATGGGCAGAACGATAACGCCCAGCAGAGCGATGATGCCGCCCACATGGCCCAGCAGGTACTTACACACCACGCCCACGGTACCGGTGGCCAAAGAGGCGTTGGGCTCCTGCAGAGCCAGGTTGTACACGCCCATAGCGCCGGCAGCCCAAACCATGGCGATGAAGCCTTCCAGCACCATCATGTTATAGAAGGTGTTGCGGCCCTCCTTCTCGCTCTTCATAGTGCGGGAGATGATGGCCGTCTGAGTGGAATGGAAGCCGGAAAGGATGCCGCAGGCCACCGTCACGAAGAAGATGGGCAGGAAGTGTCCCTTTTCGAAGTAGGAGGCATAGGTGAAGGTGCCCACAGCGCCGTCAGCGCCGGTCAGGCTCAGCACGGGAGCGGCCCAGCTGTCCCAGATGTTCAGCAGGGGGAAGCCCTTGACAAAGATGCCGATGAACACGCCGATGGCGGAGAACAGCAGGATGCCGCCGAAGATGGGGTAGATCTTGCCGATGATGGCGTCGATGGGGAACACGGTGGCGATCAGGTAGTACAGGAAGATGGCGCCATAGATGACCCACGTGGAAACAGAGGAGGCCTTGCCGTCAAAGCCGAACAGCTGCGTGGCGGCAATGTCGCCGGGGGTGTAGATAAACACCGCGCCCACCAGCAGCAGCATGATGCACACAAAAATATTATAGAACTTATAAATGCCCTTGGGGGAATAGCGGCGGATCATCTCGGGCATCTGGGTGCCGCCGTCACGCAGGCAGATCATGCCGGAGAAGTAGTCGTGCATAGCGCCGCCGATGATGTTGCCGATGGGAATGGTCAAAAATGCGATGGGCCCGAACAGAATGCCCTGGATGGGCCCGATGATGGGGCCGGTACCGGCAATGTTCAGCAGGTTAATCAGGCTGTTCTTCCAGCCCTTCATGGGGACAAAGTCCACGCCGTCTTCCTTGGTGTAGGCGGGGGTCTTGCGATCATCAGGACCGAACACCTTTTCACAGAAGCGACCGTACAGTGCGGCACCGCCGATCAAGATGACCAAGCCAATAATGAATGTAGCCACAAAAACACACTCCTTTGTAAAAGCGATTTCTCTTTTTTACATTTTTCGACATCCGGATCGTCAAAATTTGATGCTCAAACTATAGCACTATTTCCCGTAAAGTTGTCGTTAATGAAAGAAAACAAAAATAAAAATGTCATATATAAAGCGATGCACTTTGTTAATTTTTACCGCTAAAGGAAACTCTCACAAAGTGTTAGGACGGGCCAAAATCTAAAAGCGCAAAGATTTCTTAAAATAATTTAGAGCAATAATAAAAACTTTTAGGACATCTGCTTATGGGGGGCGGAAAAGCGGCTCGCGCTGAAAAAGGTGGATTGCACTGCAGGCTTTTGCGGAGAAAAAACCGCGCGCACAGAGACTGCACTGACGGCTTGAGGGGGTGCTGCCACGCATTATGGGTTGGGAAAGGGTGGCTGGGCGGTATACACGGTTTTATAGCGCTGGGAGAGGGCCTCCCAGTTGATCAGCGGCAGCGCCGCCTCCACATAGGCTGTTCGGTCATTGCCATAGGTGAGGGCGTAGGCGTGGCGGTACAGGTCCAGGCACAGCAGGGGAAAAAGGGGCAGGGCCGTGGCCTGACCCGGGGTGAACAGCAGCCGCAGCCGCCCGCAGCGGTCCGACAGCAGCCAGGTATAGCCCTCCCGCTGGTCCGACAGGCTCAGGTGGCGTAGGGCGCGCAGAAAGTCCTCCATGGAGCCGAAGCAGCGGTCAATGGCCCCGGTGAGGGCGGCCCCGGGCCGGGTGGACCGGGCAGGGGCCAGGGAGGGAAAATACAGTGTGTGGGTATATACAGCCCCGCCGTGCTCCAGCACATCCTCCCGGATGGAGCAGGGCAACCGGTCCGGATGGAGCAGCAGCTGCGGGAGAGGCTGCTGCTGCAGGGCGGGATAGGGCTGCAGAGTACAGTTGAGGGCGTCTGCATGGCTGGCGAAGATCTTATCGTGGTGGGTCATGATGGTGGCCCGGTTCAGATTCGGCTCCAGGGCGCCGGTGGAATAGGGCAGACGGGGAAGCGTATAGGGGAAGGTCATGGACAGCGCATCCTTTCCGAATAAAAATTTCGGTTTCAGTATATGCTCCCCTTGACAAAAGATGATGGGGAGGGCAAAATGGGCGGTGAAAAGGAGGTGCGGTATCATGCGCAGAAAGGATAAAGAGCGGGACGCCGCTTTTGCCTGGCAGGTGATGGCGGAGGCGCCCTATGCCACGCTGTCCCTGGTGGACGGGGAGGGCAGGCCCTACGCCGTTCCAGTGTCCCAGGCGGCCTGGCCGGAGGGGGAGTGCATTTACTTCCACTGCGCCATAGGGGGAAAGAAGTATGAGATATTCGAAAACGGATGCGAGGCGGTGATGAGCGCCGTATCCCGGACGGAGATCGTGCTGGGCCAGTACACGGTGGCTTACGCCTCTGCCATAGCCAGGGGGCGCTTGGAGATTATAGCGGATCCGGAGGAACGGATGCACGCCATGGCGGTGCTGTGCCGGCAGTTTGACCCTGCCGCCGGGGAGAAGTATGTGGGCTGTATGCAGCGTATGGGCGCAAGGACCTGCCTGGTGCGCCTGGCTGTGGAGGAGATCACCGGAAAAGAGAGCATGGGCGAAGAGTAAATAGAAAGAAAATGTGCTTTCCCGGGGGAAGGCACATTTTCTTTCTATTAGTTACTATTAGTTATTGGTGAAGCTGCGGGGATGCTCTGCGGCCAGGTCGGCTGCGGGATCGGCCTCCCACAGGCGCAGGAGCTTTTCTGCCAGGATCTTGGAAAAACCGGCCAGCAGCGCCGACTCCATCACCAGACACCGGGCCACGCCGTCTGTCCCGGCATCCGGGACGCACAGATCCTGCCAGCTCTGCTGGATCTGCCGGTTGAAGAGCAGGGCAATGCCCCGGAATTTGCCGCTGTAGTCCTCATAGATCTGCCGCACGGACTCCGGCCCGTCCTGCCCGTCTGCCAGCTCCCAGGGGATGATCTTTTGCACCTGGCTGATGCCGATGGATTGCTTCAGGGTAAGGATCATGATGAGGTAGCAGATGTGAACTCGGTAATACTTCCGCTTTACCGGGGCGGGCATCAGCTTCAGACGCACGTAGTTATTGATGGCGGAGGCCGTGACGATGCGCTCCTTTTCCTCATTCACCGGAGGGATGAAGCTGAGATATCGCTCCAGCAGAAGCACTACCTGGTCCATGTACAGGCCAAAATCCGGGATGGACTCCCACTGGGGCAGGTGATAGTCGGTTATGTACTGATCCCACCGCTGCAGCTTGTGGGCAATGAGGGATTTATCGTAGGACATAATGCCACCTCCATAAAAGCACAATTATTATAACAGCAAATCTGCACGGATACAATAGGAAAAAGAGCGTTGACATGGCAGATGTAATATGCTATATTATTAAAAACGATATAGCCGGTAAAAAACGGCTGACAGAAAGGGGCGAAAGCCATGGCTTGTGCGTACATTTACGGGGACTCCCTGCTCAAGGCCACGGTGCCGGATGAGCAGTTTCGCTATCATTTTCACCTGCCGGAGGTGATGGAGCGGTACAGCGGGCGGCAGACGGAGGTGGTGAACCGCTCCAAAATGGGTGCAACCATCCGCAAGGGGCAGGCTCTGCTGGAGCACGACCTGCAGCGGGGCATGCAGGCGGATTACGCCCTCATTGCCTACGGCGGCAACGACAGCGATTTCGATTGGGACGCCGTGCAGGACAGCCCCCGGGAGAGCCATCTGCCCCGGACCACGCTGGCGGACTTCAAGCAGATCCTGCTGCAGATGCTGCGCCAGCTGAAGGACAAGGGCGTGCAGCCGGTGCTTATGACCCTGCCGCCCATTGACGCCCAGCGGTATCTGGACTTTCTATGCCGGAATGGGCGCAGCAAGGAGCGCATCATGGATTGGCTGGGGGACACCCAGCATATTTACCGGCACCAGGAGCTGTATTCGGACACCGTGGCGCGCCTGGCCTATGAGACCGGGACGCCGCTCATCGGGGTGCGGGAGATATTTTTGGGCGAAAAGCGTCTGCCGGGACTTATTTCGGCCGACGGCATCCACCTGACAATGGACGGCTATACAAAACTGTTTGACACGCTGGCAGGCTGGCTGCGCGGCGCTGTGATATGAAAAGGAGACAAAATGGTACAGATATTTACGGATACGGCAGCTAATCTGCCTATGAAGCTGCTGGAGGAATACGGCATCCGCACGGTGCCCCTGAGCTATGAGGTGGACGGCGTGGAGCCGGACTACAGCATCGAATTCAATGGCCCTGCTTTTTATGAGGCGATGCGCAGAGGCGCATCGGTCAAGACCTCCATGGTCAATCCCGAGCAGGCTGCCCGGGCCATAGAGGAGAGCCTGCAGGCGGGGATGGACGTGCTGTATCTGGGCATCTCCGGCGGCATCAGCGGCAGCTGCTGGGGCGTGGGTGTGCAGTGCAGGGAGCTGGAGGAAAAGTACGGCTCCGGCCGCATCGCCGTGTTGGATACCCGGGGCGCCTCCCTGGGCGAGGGGCTGGTGGTCATTGAAACGGCCCGGCTTGCCAAAGAGGGCAGGAGCCTTGGGGAGCTGGAGGATTTTGCCAAGAGCCGCTGCGCAAGGATGCAGCAGTTCTTCGTGGTGGACGACCTGAAATACCTGCACAAGGGCGGGCGTATCTCCGGCGGCGCACGCTTGGCCGGTACGCTGCTGCAGGTGAAGCCCATTCTCCGGGGCAACGAGGAGGGCAAGATCGTAGTGTACGACAAGGTCCGGGGTAAGAAAAAGGCCCTGGAGGCTCTGGCGGAGATATACGACAAGACCGTGGACGACCGGGGGACACCCATCGGTATCGCCCATGCCGATGCACCCGCCGATGCGCTGCACCTGCAGAATCTGCTGCGGGACAGGGGCGCCGAGGGGGAGATCACCCATGTGTGCTATGAGCCGGTTACCGGCGCCCATGTGGGCCCGGGGACGGTGGCCCTGTTCTTCTACGGCAAAGCGTGGAGATAAGAAACGGGCGAAAATTCCTTTGGAATTTTCCGACAAAGAGGCTGAAACAAGGGAGCCGCTCTCACAAGAGCGGCTCCCTTGTTTCAGCGTGTCGATAAAGCCTCGCAGAGTTTGCCGCCCGCAGGCGGCAAAGCATTGAGATCATTTTCTCTCGCGACATGTGCGTGAGAGAAAATACCGCTCAGGCTGCCAGTGTGGAATTTTGAGCCAAGGGCTCAAAATTATGCGCGCAGCAGGCTGCGAGCCTTTTGTCGGAAAAACCCGGAGGGTTTTTCGACAGTCTCAAAAAAGGGATCCGCTCTTGTAAGAGCGGATCCCTTTTTTTAATTTGGCTTAGCCGGTGAGGCCGATGATGAAGATGGCCAGGATCATAAGGGGCAGCACGATCATAAACAGCCACCGCATCCAGCCGGCTACCTTCATGCCCTTGCCGGCATTGGCTTCGGCCTGGTAGTTCTTAAAGCCCCAGCCCCAGCGGGTCACACAGAAGAGCAGATATATCAGCGACCCAAGAGGCAGCAGAATACTGCTGACCAGGAAGTCCTCGCTGTCCAGCACATCCCGGCCGCCGATGGGGTGGAAGTCGCTGAGCACATTGTAGCCCAGCACACAGGGGACGCTGGCGATGAGGATGATAACGCCGTTTATCAGCGCAGCCTTCTTGCGACTCCAGCCGAACAGGTCCATACAGGAGGACATGATGTTCTCGATGACCGCAATGACCGTGGAGAAGGAGGCAAAGGTCATGAACAGGAAGAATAGAGATCCCCACACGCGGCCCCCGGCCATATTGGTGAACACATTGGGCAGGGTGACGAAGATCAGGCTTGGACCGGAGGTTACCTCCACGCCGTAGCTGAAGCAGGCAGGGAAGATGATGATGCCCGCCATGACGGCCACAAAGGTGTCCAGCCCGCATATGCGGGCGCCCTCACTGAGCAGCGTGTGGTCCTTACTCATATAGCTGCCGAAAATCTCCATGGCTGCGATGCCCAGGCTCAGGGTGAAAAACGCCTGATTCATGGCCGCGGCAATGACATTGCCCAGGCCTACGGAACGCACATTGTCCATGTTGGGCACCAGATAGAAGGCGATGCCCTCCTTGGCCCCGGGGAGGGTGAAGCTGTGAATGGCCAGCACCAGGATCAGCACCAGCAGAGCGGTCATCATCACCTTGCTGACCCGCTCCAGGCCCTTCTGCACGCCGATGCTGCACACCAGCACGCCGGCAGCCACTGTAATAACCATCCACAGTCCCATTTCGGCGGGGCTGGCCAGCATATCACTGAATACCTGGCCGCTGACCTCGGCAGCCATGCCGGGGGTAAAGACACCGGTGACGAACTTGAAGAAGTAGTCCAGCATCCAGCCGGACACGGTGGTATAGTACATCATCAGCAGGCAGCAGCCGATGATGGCGAACCAGCCGTGAATGTGCCACTTGCTGCCGGGCTTTTCCAGGGCCTTATAGGCAAGCACCGCACTTTTGCGGCTGGCACGGCCCACGGCCAGCTCCATGGTCAGCACCGGCAGGCCCAGCACCACCAGCATGACGAGGTAGACCAGCACAAAAAATCCACCGCCGTTCTGCCCCACCACAAAGGGAAAGCGCCACACATTGCCGATGCCGATGGCGCACCCGGCACTCACCAGCAGGAAGCCCAGACGGGACTTAAAAGATTCGCGTTCCATGATTCTCTCCTCCAGTTTTGGGCGGCCAATAGGACCGCCCGTTAAAAAAGCGTTATGAATGTACTATAAGGGGCGGACGGACTTTTGTCAACCGTTGAGATGAACAAAAAGCGGCGCCGGGGCATTCCTCGGGGAAAAAGGTGGAATCAGGGGAACTGCCGATGGGACGTCCGGCGGTGAGGACCCGACGGCGAAAAATACCCCCTGCAGCCCGATGGCTGCAGGGGGATGACGCTGCCAATGGAGCAGGGCTTCAGGTGCCGTTATCGGATCAATTCTGAAGTGCCAGGGCCCACTGGGAGTACTTTTCGATGTTCGTGTCCCGCTCCTCGGCGTCCTTGCCCAGAGTGAGGATATAGACCTTGATCTTGGGCTCTGTGCCGGAGGGGCGTACCAGGATTACGGTGCCATCAGCCAGGGTGTAGCGCAGAACATTGCTGCCCTTCAGCTCCGAGGCAGTAACCTGCCCGGTTGTACAATCGAAAATGGTACCGTCCTTATAATCTGTGCGCGCCGTGACGGCCACGCCCGCAATCTCCGTGGGAGGCACGTCCCGCAGGTTCTTCATCAGGGCAGCCATCTTTTCCAGACCGTCCAGGCCGGGCATCACCAGGTTGTGAGTCTTTTCACCATAGTAGCCGTACTTTTCGTACAAGGCCTGGAGAGCGTCAAACAGGGTCATGCCCTGGCTCTGGTACCAGGCGGCCATCTCCGTCAGCAGCAGGGAGGCGGTGACGGCATCCTTGTCCCGGACATAGTCACCCAGCATATAGCCGTAGCTCTCCTCATAAGAGAACACCACCTTGCCCAGGCCCTGGCTCTCCAGCTGCTGCTTCTTCTCGGCCATGAACTTAAAGCCCGTGAAGGTATCATAGCATTTGACGCCGTGGGCCTCCGCCACCCGGCGGGCCATCTCGGTGGTGACAATGGTCTTGAGCAGGACGGCGTTCTTGGGCAGCTTGCCGCTGCGGGCCATGGCACCCAGCAGATAATCTGCCAGCAGCACACCGGTTTGGTTACCGGACACGGGAACAAAGCGGCCACCCTTATTGCGCACCAGGATACCCACCCGGTCGCTGTCCGGATCGGTGCCGATGATAAAGTTGGCACCCACCCGGTCCGCCAGGGCAATGGCCAGGTAGAAGCCCTCCGGATTCTCCGGATTGGGGGAGACCACCGTGGGGAAGGAGCCGTCCAGCACCATCTGCTCAGGCACGCAGTGCAGGTGCTTCACACCCAGATCCCGCAGAGCCTGGGGAACCAGCTTCCAGCCGCAGCCGTGGAAGGGAGTGTAGACCACATGGAAGGTATCCGCCACCTTGGCAACACATTCCCGGTCATTGACCATGGCCATGACGTTTTCCATGAAGGCGTTGTCGGTTTCCTCCCCCATGAGCTCAATGTGCCCGGCGGCCTTGGCTTCATCAAAGGGCATGGTCTTTACGCCGGTGAAGATGTCGATCTTCTCCAGCTCTCGGGCGATGGCATCGGCGTGCTGGGGGGGCAGCTGGGCGCCGTCGGACCAGTAGACCTTGTAGCCATTATACTCCTTGGGGTTGTGGCTGGCGGTGATGTTGATGCCCGCCTGGCAGCCGTAGTGCCGCACGGCAAAGCTAAGTTCCGGAGTGGGGCGCAGGGACTCAAAAATCCGCACATGGATGCCGTTAGCGGCGCAGACCTCGGCGGCGGCCCGGGCAAACTCCATGCTATGGTGGCGGCAATCCATGCAGATGGCAACGCCCTTGTCCATGGCGGCAGAGCCTTCAGCGCAGATGACATTGGCAAAGCCCTGGGTGGCCCAGCGGATGACATAGATATTCATCTGGTGCAGGCCCATCTTCATGGTGCCCCGCAGGCCGGCGGTGCCGAACTCCAGAGGGCCGTAGAATCGGCTCTCGATCTCCTTGTCGTCATCTGCAATGGCGGCCAGCTCTGCCCGCTCGTCTTCGGTGATGGCATCGCTGCGGAGCCATTTCAGATATTCTGCTTTGTAGTCGATCATGCTATAAAAACTCCTTTCCGTTTTACTATGAAGGTTAAGAATTATCCTCGTCAAAAACCGGCTCTGCCTGGAGCAGGGCTCGGGCCTCCTCCAGCCGGGAGGCGGGGACATAGAGGTCGGCTCCATAGCCGGAAAAGCCGCTGATGACCTTGCCTGCGCCGCCCTCCTTGGCGTAATACTTAAAGCAGGGAATGCCGCAGGAAATCAAAAAGGAAATGGTCACATCCGATTCGGCAGGGGAGTCAAAGGTGGACGTCAGCAGCACGGCCTTTTCCTTTTCGCCCTTTTCGTCCACCGGCCAGGCCAATTCCTCCTTACGAAAGCGCCAGCCGGAGGAGAGATCGTCCCAAAAATTCTGCGGGAGCTCGCCGCTTCGCGCGGTTTCCGCGGCAGCCAACATATCAAACTCGTTCATCACAAAACCTCCCATATGCTTCATTCGATTATTTGTGGTATTTCGTCCCCTGTTGGATCTGAAAAGCGCGGTAGATCTGCTCCAGGAGCATGACCCGGGCCAGGTGATGGGGGAAGGTCATGGGGGACATGGACAGACGCCAATCTGCCCGGCGCTTCAACTCCTCACTGAGGCCCACGCTGCCGCCGATGAGGAAGGTGAGCTGGGTCTTGCCGGAGACCGCCAGCTGCTGCATTTTGCGGCTCATTTCCTCGCTGGAGCAGGGGCTGCCCTCGATGCACATGGCCACCAATGCGCCACCCCTGGGGAGCTTTGCGCTTATGGCGGCGGCCTCCGTGTCCAGAGCCTGCTGGATCTGGGCGGGGGAGGGCTCCTCCGGCAGCTTGCTCTCCGGCAGCTCGATAACCTCTAATTTGCAGCAGCGCTGCAGGCGCTTGGTGTACTCTGCCACAGCGTCCAGGTAGAATTTTTCCTTCAGCTTGCCTACGCACAGGACGGTTATTTTCTGCATGGCGCACCCTCCGCTATATAGGCCTCACTGCACTCGCCTCGGGGGGCGGCGGTGAGCCGGACTCCCTCGAATCCGCCGCAGCGCAGGGCATAGCCTACAGTATCCAGGGCCCGGACCGGGGTATTATTCTCCCTGCTTAAATGCACCAGGACAAACTGCCGGGTGCCGTGGTCCGCCATGCGGCAGGCAAACTCCGCCGCTGCATCGTTGGACAGATGGCCGCGGTCGCCTAATATCCGCCGCTTCAGGGGATAGGGATAGGGCCCGCTTTGCAGCCACTGCACATCGTGGTTGCTCTCCAGCAGCAGCAGCTCCACCCCGGCCAGGGCTGCCTCGGCCTCCGGCGTTACATAGCCCGTGTCCGTTAGGATCCCGGCGGAGGCGCCGCCGCAATCAAAGCGATAGTCCATGCTGCCCGGGGTATCGTGGGAGGTGGCGAAGGCCGTCACGGTCAGGGAACCGAAGGCCTGTGCATCCCCGGGGCATAGGGGCCGCAGCAGAGAGGCGCTGCCCGGTATCTGCCGCAGCAGGGCGGCGCACACGGCGGGGGAGGCAAATACGGGGGCGCCCGTATGCTTCAGCAGCACCCGAAGCCCGGCGGTGTGGTCGGAATGAGTGTGGGTGATGAAAACGGCAGACAGGGCCTGAGGCAGCCGGTTCAGAGACCGCAGGGCGGTCTCAATACGCCGGGCGGAGATGCCCGCGTCCACCAAAATATGAACATCGCCGGCGCAGACCAAGGCGGCGTTGCCCTCGGACCCGCTGGCCAGAGTGTGTATGGTGATCAAATGTCAGACCTCGCTTGTGATTTTGGGTATTTCGGATTGCCATATTATAAATTCGGATTGCCATATTACAAATAGGAAGCGCGGTGAGGGAGCGCCGCCGGGTGATAAAAGCAGCGTCACCACGCCGGCCGCCCTTTGGCGGCCCTACGCGGCAGACGCTGCTTTGGCGGCATTGTATCAGCCGATATGTGCTTCCTTCTGCTCGGCGATGTCCGGCGCGTCCACCACACGGATGTCGGCCCCAACGGCCCGGAGCTTGCCCACCAGGTCCTCGTAGCCGCGCTCGATGAACTGCACCTGGCTCAGCTCCGTTACGCCCTCAGCGCACAGGCCGGCGATGACCATGGCGGCGCCTGCCCGCAGGTCGCAGGCCTGCACCGGCGCGCCCTGGAGATGCTCCACGCCCTCGATGACGGCCACATGGCCGTCGGCCTGGATATTGGCGCCCATACGCTTTAATTCGTCGATATACTTAAAGCGGCTGTTCCACACGTTTTCATTGACGATGCTGGTGCCCTGGGCTGTGGACAGCACCGCGGCGATCTGGGGCTGCATATCCGTGGGAAAGCCCGGATAGGGCATGGTCTTTACGTTAGTCTTCTGCAGCGGGCCGCTGCGGCGCACCAGCACGGCGTCACCCCGGTCCTCAATGTAAACGCCCATCTCCACCAGCTTGGCGCTGATGCAGTCCAAGTGCTTGGGGATCACATTTTTGATGAGCACCTGACCGCCTGCGGCGGCCACGGCGGCCATATAGGTGCCGGCCTCGATCTGGTCGGGAATGATGCCGTAGCTGCCGCCGGCCAAATGATCCACACCGCGAATCTTGATGGTGTCGGTGCCGGCTCCCTTGACGTCGGCACCCATGGAATTGAGGAAGTTGGCCAGGTCCACAATGTGCGGCTCCTTGGCGGCGTTTTCGATGACGGTGCTGCCCTTGGCCAGCACGGCGGCCATCATGATATTCATGGTGGCGCCTACGGACACTACGTCCAGATATACGGATGTGCCGGTGAGACGGCCGGACTTGGCACAGGCCTGAATGAAGCCGCTCTCCACCTTCACCTCTGCGCCCATGGCGCAGAAGCCCTTGATATGCTGGTCGATGGGCCGCACACCGAAGTCGCAGCCGCCGGGCATGGCCACGGCAGCCTCACCAAAGCGGCCCAACAGAGCGCCGATGAGATAGTAAGAGGCGCGGATGCGGCGGGCCAGATCATAGGACGGATGGGTGGAACGGATGGCATGGCAATCCAGCTCCACGGCGTGGCGGTTCAGCACCCGGACCCTGGCGCCCAGCTCCTCCAAAATATTCAGCAGCAGCGTAACATCGCTGATCTGCGGGATGTTTTCAATGCGGCAGGTGCCGTCCACCAGCAGGGCGGCGGGGATGATGGCAACGGCGGCATTCTTTGCGCCGCTGATGGTAATTTCACCAAAAAGCGGCCGACCGCCGCGTATAAGATACTGATTCATAAGTGCCCCTTTCGTGAGGTGTTATAGGGAGAGGCAGAGCCTCTCCATCGTCAGCCGCTGCAAAAATATGCAGGGCACAGTTATTTATCTGCAGTGCATTGGGGAAGGAACCTTCGCCCTGCTGCCTGCGTGCTTCGGAGAGCCTAAAAAGTGTCCAAAACCATGGACTTTAATGGCGCAGAGAGCCCCCGATGGGGTTTCCCGCACACATTCGACCTTACTGTTATAGTAAATTTTTCGTTTTTAAGACAATCTGCTACACATGATAGTATACCACATTATTTCTCAAAAGCAATCACCAATATTCCAAAACCGGTGGGAAACTTCTTTAGAAAATTAAGAGGGGCGTAAAAAATGTCCGAATAATTTACAAAAAGGGGTTGACACCGTTTAGGGAAGGGTGTAACATACAGACAACAAACGTATGAGCAATTATTCAAATGAACATTTGAGGAGGGCGGCATGGATCAAATGGAAAAGAATCCGGAGCAGGATTTTCTGTGTCTGGACGAGGCCGGCGTAGATGCTGTGCGGCGGCAGATGCCCGACGAGGACGACCTATATGACCTGGCAGAATTATACAAGGTGTTCGGTGACTCCACCCGCGTCAAAATTCTGTATGTGTTGTTCGGTGCGGAGCTGTGCGTGTATGACATTGCAAGGCTCCTGGGCATGACCCAGAGCGCCGTAAGCCATCAGCTGCGTATTCTGAAGAATAACAAGCTGGTGAAGTTCCGCCGGGAAGGCAAGACCGTTTTTTATGGCCTGGATGACGACCATGTCCGCTCCATTTTGAAGCTGGGTATGGAGCATCTGGGCGATTGATGAAAGGAGACATATTACCATGAAAAAGACTTACAAGATCGAAGTAGACTGCGCCGCCTGCGCCGACAAGATGGAGCAGGCCGCCCAGAAGACCGAGGGCGTGGCCGCCGCCACCGTCAGCTTTATGACCCAGAAGATGAAGGTGGAGTTTACCGACGGCGCCGATGTGGACGCGGTGATTCAGCAGGTGCTGAAAAACTGCAAGAAGGTGGAGGACGACTGCGAGATATTCCTTTAACTGGCGAAAAAACTTCGTTTTTTCTGCCAAAAGGATCGCAGTCTGCTGCGCGCATAATTTTTGCGCAGGGCGCAAAAATTCCACACTTGCAGCCTGAGAGGTATTTTCCCCCACGCACATGTCGCGGGGAAAATCATTTGAATTTTTTGCCGCCTGCGGGCGGCAAACTCTGCGAGGCTTTTTTGAGATTTTTATGAGCCGGAAACACTGAGGTTGTCGATAAAACGGTAAGATTTGCGATAACGGTGATAACGGTAAGGAAGGGAGTGTGAGGGAAACCCAAGAAGGGTGTCCCCCGCCATTCAAATCAATCGTTTTTGGAACTTTTTCAAAGTTTCAAAAACGCAAACGGCGAGGCAAAAAGTATTTTTGCTGCGCCGGAGTGTGAGGGAAACCCAAGAAGGGTGTCCCTCACCGTTGAAATCAATCGTTTTTGAAGCTTTTTCAAAGCTTCAAAAACTTAGGCAGCGGGGCGAAAAGACTTTTTCGACACGCTGACACTGAAGGAGGCATAAAGGCCGTGACGAAGAAACAGAAAACCAATCTCATCCGGATCATCGTGTCGGCGGTACTGGTGGCGGGGATTTGGCTCTCCCCCCTCACCGGTTGGCTGGAGGGCGTGCTGTACCTCATCCCGTATTTCATCGTGGGCTATGACATTTTGCTCAAGGCCGTGAAGGGCATCTTCCGGGGCCAGGTGTTCGACGAGAACTTCCTCATGGCCGTGGCCACCGTGGGCGCTATGGCCCTGGGCGACTGGCGGGAGGGCTGCGCCGTTATGGTGTTTTACCAGGTGGGCGAGCTGTTCCAGAGCTACGCCGTGGGCAAGAGCCGCCGCAGCATCTCCGACCTCATGGACATCCGCCCGGACTATGCCAACATCGAGACGGACGGGGCCCTGGAAAAGGTGGACCCGGACGATGTGGCCGTGGGCACCATCATCGTGGTGCAGCCTGGCGAGCGCATCCCCATCGACGGCGTGGTGACGGAGGGCGAGTCTACCGTGAATACCAGCGCCCTTACCGGCGAGAGCCTGCCCCGGCAGGTGAAGGCCGGGGACGAGGTGCTCTCCGGCTGCGTGAACCTCAGCGGTCTGTTGCGTATCGAGACCACCAAGGAATTCGGCGACTCCACCGTGGCGAAGATCCTGGACCTGGTGGAAAACTCCAGCATGAAAAAGGCCAAGGCGGAGAACTTCATCACCAAGTTTGCCCGGGTCTATACCCCGGCGGTGTGCTACAGCGCCCTGGCCCTGGCGGTGCTGCCGCCGGTGGTGCGGCTTATCATGGGCAGCGCGCCCATGTGGGGCGACTGGATTACGAGGGCGTTGACCTTCTTAGTTATCAGCTGCCCCTGCGCATTGGTCATCAGCATCCCCCTGAGCTTCTTCGGCGGCATTGGCGGCGCATCCGCCAAGGGAATTTTAGTCAAGGGCAGCAACTATCTGGAGGCTCTGGCTAAGACCGGCTGTGTGGTGTTCGACAAGACCGGCACCCTTACCAAGGGCGTTTTTCAGGTGCTGGAGACCGCTCCGGAGGGTATGGACGCACAGACCCTGCTGGGGTGGGCGGCTCAGGCAGAGTGCTACTCCAAGCATCCCATCAGCCAGAGCCTTAAATCCGCCTGGGGCGGCCAGGTGGATACCGACCGGGTGACGGATGTGGAGGAGCTGGGCGGCTTCGGCCTAACAGGCCGGGTAGACGGCCATGCCGTAGCCGTGGGCAGCCGGCGGCTCATGGAGAAGCTGGGTATTCATCCTATAGAGCCCCAAAGGGCCGGCACCGTGGTGTATGTGGCTGTGGACGGCGTGTATGCCGGGTGGATCCTCCTGGGCGATGTAGTCAAGGAGCACGCGGCCCAGGCCATCCGGGGCCTGAAGGCAGAGGGCGTCGAAAAGACCGTTATGCTCACCGGCGATGCGGATGCGGCAGCCCGGCAGGTGGCATCCCAGCTGGGGGTGGACGAGGTCCACAGCCAGCTGCTGCCGGCGGATAAGGTCCGGCAGGTGGAGCGGCTGCTGAAAGAGCGCAGGGAGGGCCGGCTCCTGGCCTTCGTGGGCGACGGTATCAACGACGCCCCGGTGCTGGCCCGAGCCGACATCGGCATTGCCATGGGCGCTTTGGGCAGCGACGCAGCCATCGAGGCGGCGGATGTGGTCCTCATGGATGACGACCCGGCCAAGATCGCCCTGGCTATGCGCATCTCCCGGCGGACGCTGCGCATCGTGTACGAGAATATCGTGTTTGCCCTGGCGGTGAAGGCGGTGTGCCTGGTGCTGGGCGCCATCGGTATTGCCAATATGTGGCTGGCCATCGGCGCGGATGTGGGCGTGATGGTGCTGGCGGTGCTCAACGCCACTCGGGCCCTGTCGGCTGGAAAAGAGTAAAAAAAGAGGGACAGCCCAAACCGCGCAAAGGAGTTACCCCGCAGCATGAAAAAACTCCGCAAGAGTCATGGCATTGCGAAGTCGGCACACACAGCAGGTGTGGGCCCTTTGCCGGAAAATGCAAAAGCTTTTTGATAGCTTCAAATCTATAAAAAAACCTATAAAGGCCGCCTTTTTCAAGGCGGCCTTTATAGGTTTGAGGATAGAAAGGAAAAGCAATTCATGTTTGAGAATCACTATGGCCATACTATACCCCGGCGGGAATCAATTGTAAAGCGACAAGTATGCATTTTTATATTATATTATGTCATGATTAAATGGAAAATGTTGCAAAAGTCATTGCGAATTCTGTAAAAATGCGGTATAACATAGACTATGACATAGTTTCATGATAAGGAGGGCGGCGTATGGACACCAAAAAGCTGGAGGCGTTGGCCACGGCGGTGCAGACCGGCAGCTTTACCCGGGCGGCGGAGGTGCTGGGCTACACGCAATCGGGCCTGACACACATGATGAACAGCCTGGAAAAGGATATTGGCTTTCCTCTGCTGGTGCGCAGCCGCACGGGGATCCGGCTCAGTGCCGCCGGACAGCGAGTTTTTCCCATGATACAGGATCTGCTCCGGGCGGACGAAACCTTGGAGCGGGAGATCCGCCTCATCAATACCCGCCGGGAGGAGACCATTCGGGTGGCCTCCTATGCCAGCATCGCCATGCACTGGCTGCCGGAGATCATTCAGCGCTTTCGGGATAACCACCCGGATGTGGCGGTGGATGTGCAGATGGGCAGCGTGGAGGAGGTGTATCACTGGGTGCAGGAGGATAAGGCGGATATGTGCTTTGCCTCCTGGCAGGAGTGGTTTACCCTGGATTGGACCCATCTGCGCAATGACCCGCTGCTGGTAATCCTGCCGCCGGATTACGATATGCAGGGCCGGGAGAGCCTGAAGGTACAATCCCTGCAGGGGATGGATTTTCTCATGCCGTCCCCGGGCTTTTATCTGGACATCATGCACGCCCTGGGGGATGTAAAGCCCAATATCCGCGAGACCCATGTCAGCGACAGCGTCATCATTTCTATGGTGGAGCATGGCCTGGGCGCCAGCATCCTGTCCGAGCTGGTGCTCAAGGGCCGCCGGGACAACGTGGTGGCGGTGCCGATGGATCCGCCGGCGGCGCGGGAGCTGGGCATCGCGGTGCGGTCCAAGAAGGAGCTGCGGCCCATGGCCCGGCGGTTTATATCGGAGACAAAAGAAATTCTGGAGAGCATTTGATATGATTTTTGAACCTGTCACGCCGCAGAACGCGGAAAAACTGAGACCCTATTATATAAATTGTAACTATCGCCTGTGCGAGTACTCTGTGGGTGTGAAGCTCATGTGGGGGAGTGTGCTGCACCCGGCCTTCTGTGAGGCGGCAAATTGCCTCATCGTACGCAATCAGATTGACGGCCGCTATCAGTTTGATTTCCCTGTGCCCGGGCCGGAGGGGGATGTGGACGCGGCTCTGACCCTCATCGAGAAATACTGCACGGAGCAGGGGGTGCGCCCGGTGGTCTCTGTGGTGCCGGAGGGGGAGGCCGGACGGCTGTTTTTGCGCTACCCGGTAGTGCGGCTCATTAATGAGCGGCCCTGGAAGGACTATATCTACCGCCGGGAGGATCTGGCGGAGTTTGCCGGAAGGCATTACAGCGGCCAGCGCAACCACATCCATAAGTTCCGCAAGCTCTATCCCGATGCGGAATATGTGCCCCTGACGGCGGCAGACGAGCCCCTGCTGGAGCGGTTTTGGCAGGACTATGGGGCGGAGTTTTCCAAGGAGAGTGCCATTGCCAAAAATGAGCTGCGCCTGGCCAAGGAGATGCTGCGGCACCTGGCGGGAGATTGGTTCATGGCAGGGGGCCTGCTCCATGAGGGGCGGCTGGTGGCTATCAGCATGGGTGAGCAGTGCGGCAGCACCATGCAGGTGCATATTGAAAAGGCGCTGTACTCCTACCCCGGGGCGTATCCCACCATGGTGCAGGAATTTGCCCGGCACTGTGATGATTCCGTCCGGTGGATGAACCGGGAGGATGACGCCCGGGATAAGGGGCTGCGTATGTCCAAGATGCAGTACCTCCCGGCGGCCCTGGGGGGCAAGCTATGCTTTGAGGTGGGCAGCGAGCTGGACCGCCTTCATGAAATGCCCACCCTGCACTCCGATCGCCTGACCCTGGATGCCCTGACGGAAAAGGACAAGCTGCCCTATAATGCCCTGTGCCTGGACGAGGAGCGTAACCGCCTGTGGGGCTATGATTGGCACAAGGACTACGACGGCAGCCCCATGGAGGAGTATTTCCTCTCGGTGGCCCGGGAGGATTTCCGTCTGCGACGCTGCGTGAATTTTGCCGTGCGCCTGGGGGGGGACTTCATCGGCGAGGCGGTGCTGTATAACCCCGATTGGCAGGGCGGCATGGAGCTGGGCTGCCGCATTGCCCCGGCCTATGCCGGCTGCGGCTACGGCACCGAGGCCTTTGCCGCAGCGGCAGATTGGGCCCTGTACGGCCTGGGTCTCGCCCGGGTGGTTGCCAAGTGCTTCAAGGAAAATGGGCCCTCCTATAAAATGCTCTCCTCCTGTATGCGGGAGACCGGCCAGGATGAGACCTATTTCTATTTTGAAAAAACCATCTGAGGAAATTTTTTAAAAGCCGGGCGGGGAAAACCCCGCCCGTTGCGTATTTTCGTGCGCCGGGCGTATGCCCGGTTCTTTTTTTACACATACTTTCGTTAAAGTATGAATAAGCGGAGGGGCAATATGAACCAACCCTTTGACACAAAATGCGCCCAGCTGGATGATCTTTTGGGTGTGGGCCGCAGCTTCGACATGGTGAGCCGGGAGCTGTATGTGGGCGGCCGCCGGGCCAAAATGTGGGTGGTGAACGGCTACGCCAAGGATATGCTCCTGGAGCGGGCCGTGGAAAAGCTGCAGGAGGTAGAGACACTGGATGGTATCTCCGGCGTAGATGAGCTGCTGCGCCGGTATATCACCGTGTGCGACGCTGGGACCAGCCGGGATCGGATGCAGGCGGTGACGGACGTATTTGCGGGCAAGACTCTGCTGATAATAGACGGCTTTTCCGGCGGTATTCTCCTGGACGCCAAGACCTTTCCCACCCGGTCGGTGCAGGAGCCGGATGCAGGCAAGGTCCTCCGGGGCAGCCACGACGGCTTTGTGGAGAGCATTATGGAAAACGCCGCCCTTCTGCGCCGGCGCATCCGGGATCCGGCCCTGACATTGGAGCGGATCCGCCTGGGCGGCCGCTCCCAATGCGACGTGGCTCTATGCTATATGGAGGGGCGGGCGGACGCAAAGACCCTCTCCCAGCTCCGGGAGAAGCTGCGCCGGATCGATCTCCGGTCGGTGTCCATGAGCCAGGAGACCATTGCCGAGGCCATTGCGCCTAAGCAGTGGTACAATCCCTTTCCCAAGGTCCGCTATACCGAGCGGCCGGATGTAGCCACCGCCTCCGTCATGGAGGGGGACATCCTGGTGCTCATCGACAACACCCCCGTGGTGATGCTGCTGCCGGTGTCACTGCTGCGGTTTAATGAGGAGATCAACGACTACTATTTCCCACCTCTGGTGGGCACCTATCTGCGCATCATCCGCTTTTTTGTCATGCTGCTGAACGTGGTCATTACGCCCCTGTGGTATCTGCTGGCCACGGAGCCCGGCGGCCTGCGGGAGCCCTGGGACTTCCTGCTGGTGGAGGGGGAGTACGCCGTGCCGCTGGTTTTACAGCTGCTGCTGGTGGAGCTGATTATCGACGTGCTGAAGCTGGCGTCCCTGAATACGCCCGATGTGCTGGGCAACTCCTTCAGCATGCTGGGCGCGCTGATCCTGGGAGATTTCGCGGTGCAGTCCCGATGGCTGGTGCCGGAGGTGCTGGTATATATGGCCTTTGTAGCGGTGAGCAACTTTGCCCAGCACAGCTTTGAGATGGGCTACGCCTGCAAGCTCTGCCGTATGGCACTGGTGCTGCTTGCCTTTGCCCTGCGCTGGTGGGGCTTTGGCATCGGCCTTTTGGGTGTTCTGGCGCTTATGGCCACCACCAAGCCCATTGCAGGCCGGGGCTACCTCTATCCTCTTATCCCCTGGAACGGAAAGGCCCTGCGCTCCCTGCTTCTGCGCCGCCCGGCCCATAAGGACAACACATAAGACAATCTGCCCCATCAACCGCACCAGCTCCCGTCAGCCCCGTCCGTAGGGGACGATGTGAGCATCGTCCTGCCCCTGCACTGCTTGTAACCCGCTCGTAGGGGGCGGCGTCCTCGACGACCCGAACCACTGCACTTCTTGCTGCACTCCGTAGGGCGGGGCGCCCTCGCCCCGCCGTCCCGGACTTGCACAGACTCTCATGTCATCCGTAGGGACGGACGACCCTGTCCGCCTGTTGTACCGTACACCCCGGCAGGGTCCATGTGTCCCGCCGCACACCGCGCCCCTTGCGACCCTATATGCCTCCGGCGGGGTACTTTCTGTCGCTGGAGACAGAAAGTACCCAAAGAACGCCGCCAAAACCCATGGTTTTGGATTCCTTACGCGGGCGAGACGCGGAACATATCGGAATCCTTCACCTCGCGAATAAAACGGAAAAACCCCGCCCTATGCTTTCGCATTGCCCCTGCGTCTATCCGCCGCGACGCGCTCCGCGCTTGTGCTGCTCTGGTATAACAGAGATACCCCCCTGTGTCTGTCGCCCGGCGCGATGTGGGCATCGCGCCCTACGAAATTCTATCGTTAAACGATGCGTAGGGGACGATGCCCACATCGTCCCGCCCCATCTTTTCACTTTCCTCTCCTCTCTGCCTCCCCACAATTTTTCTCTCCCCAAAGCCGTTTTGCTTGCCTGCAGGACGGCTTTGTGCTATGATACCATTGAATTTGTGTGGGAAGGGGAGACGCTATGGCTGCTCTGCGGGAAAAACGCCTGTTTCTGCTGGATATGGACGGCACCATTTATCTGGATGACCGGCTCTTTGACGGGGTGATCCCCTTTTTGCAGTATATCCGCCGGGTGGGTGGCCGCTACCTGTTCCTCACCAACAACTCCTCACGGGGCGTGGAGGGATACATCGAAAAAATGCGCCGCCTGGGTATCGAGACGGAAAGAAGCGATTACCTCACCTCCGTGGATGTCACCATCGCCGCCCTGCAGAGGGAACGCCCTGAGAAAAAGTGCTATGTTTTCGGCACTCGCTCCTTTTATTCCCAGCTCCGGGACGCGGGCATCCCCGTCACAGCTCGGCCCGACCCGGATGTAGACATTCTCCTGTGCGGCTTTGACCGGGAGCTGACGTTTCAAAAGCTGGAGGATGCCTGCATCCTCCTAAATCGCGGGGCGGAGTTTTGGGCCACCAACCCGGATTGGGTCTGTCCCACCTGGTACGGCTCTGTGCCTGATTGCGGCAGCGTCTGCCGGATGCTCACCACCGCCACGGGCCGCACCCCTCGCTTTTTGGGAAAGCCCCAGCCGGATATGGCGGTTCTCGCCATGACCCGCACGGGCTTTGCACCGGAGCAGACGGTGCTTTTGGGGGACCGGCTCTACACGGACATAGCCTGCGGCGCAGCCGCCGGCATCGACACGGTGTTCGTCCTTTCCGGAGAGGGGACGGAGGCGGATATAGAAAAATTCGGCGTACAGCCCACCTGGGTGCGCCGGGATATTGCGGCTTTGCTGCAGGAATTGGAGGATAATTGAAAAAATTCAATTATCATTTTATTTAAGCTGTTTTTCTCGCCGCTTTCGCGGCAACCGAAAAACATGGCGCTTTATGACCATTCCTCCTGTTGGTCATTTGTGCCTTGCAACATAGCGGAAAGGAATGGTCATAAAATATGAAACTAAACTATAAGCGGACGATTTTGGTGGGCTTTGCCTTTTTCCTGATCTGCGCCTTTTGGCAGGCCTATGACAACACCATCCCCTTGATCCTGACCAATAAGTTCGGCATGTCCCAGACCTGGTCGGGAGTTATCATGGCGCTGGATAATATCTTAGCGCTGTTTCTGCTGCCTCTGTTTGGCGCCATTTCCGACCGCAGCCACAGCAAAAAAGGGCGCCGCACTCCCTTCATTGTGGTGGGCACCCTCATTGCCGCCGTGGCCCTGGTGGCATTGAGCTTTGTGGATATGGCCCAGCTCAATAATATTAAAGATGTATCTGCCATCGACGACCCCGCTGCCCTGGTGACCATCTATGAAAAGGAGAAGGACGAGACTCTCCTGACCCCCGACGGCGTGAGGTTTACCCTGGCGGATAAGTTCTCTCAGGAGGAGTTCGCCGCCATCCGCAGCCAGATCCAGGACGGCGACAAGACCCACACCAACCCAGACTATACCGATTATGTTGTTCCCGCCCGGCAGGCCTACGCCTGGCAGGTAACGGCGGAGAGCCCTGCCACGCTGGTGTTCTTCATCATTCTGCTGCTGGTGGTTCTGGTGAGTATGGCCACCTTCCGCTCCCCGGCGGTGGCGCTGATGCCGGATGTCACCGTAAAGCCCCTGCGAAGTAAAGCCAACGCCATCATCAACCTTATGGGCTCTGCCGGCGGCATATTGGTCCTGGTGCTGGGCATGGTGTTCGCCACGGCCTCCGTGCGCAACGCCCTTATGAGCTACACCGCGTATTTTGCCGTTATCGCCGCCATTATGCTCACGGCTCTGGTGATCTTCCTGCTCACCGTTCGGGAGCCGGAGTGGGCCGCCCAGATGGTGGAGGATTCCGTTCGCTATGGCCTGGAGGACAAGCCCGCCGAAGCGGAGCAGCTGGCGGAGAATGCGGACGTTGCAGAGCCTGCCGCAGCGGCAGAGCCTGCACAGCCGCAGAAGCAGGGCCTGTCTCCGGAGGAGAAGAAGTCTATGATCTTCATTCTTCTGTCCATCGTTCTGTGGTTTTTCGGCTATAACGCCGTCACCAGTAAATACTCTGTTTATGCCAGCAATATTCTCCATAAGGACTATAATCTCACCCTGATCATCGCCCAGGCGGCGGCCATTATCTCCTACCTGCCCGTGGGAATGATCGCCTCTAAGGTGGGCCGGAAAAAGACCATCCGTGCCGGCGTCATCATGCTGGCTGCGGCCTTTGGCGTGGCGGCCTTCCTGCGGGATAACAGCCCCTCCATGCTTATGAACGCTATGTTCGCCCTGGCGGGCATCGCCTGGGCCACCATCAACGTCAACTCCTTCCCCATGGTGGTGGAGATGTGCTCGGAGCAGGATGTGGGCCGTTACACGGGGCTTTACTACACCGCCTCCATGGCAGCCCAGGTGGCAACGCCCATGCTCTCGGGCCTGCTGATGGATAAGCTGGGCATGACGGTGCTGTTCCCCTATGCGGCGGTGTTCTCTGCGCTGGCCTTGGTGTCCCTGCACTTTGTCCACCACGGCGACAGCCGCCCCGAGGCTAAGAAGGGCCTGGATGCACTGGAGGATATGGATAACTGATATGTGGATCGCTATTTTAATTGTTATTATTCTGCTGCTCTTGGCAGAGATATTCGCCCTGCTGACTATGTGCCGCCGGGGCCATTCCTACTGGAAGCTGCTGCGGAAGTATCGCTATGCCCACCGGGGCTACCACGGAAAGGATCTGGCCCCGGAAAACTCGATCCTTGCCTACAAGGAGGCCATCCGCCGGGGCTTCGGCGTGGAGCTGGATGTGCATCTGATGCAGGACGGAAATCTGGCCGTTATCCACGATGCAAGCCTTTTGCGTACCGCCGGGGCCGATGTACTGGTGGAAGACCTGACGGCCCGGGAGCTGAAAGCCTACCGCCTGGAGGGCACCGACGAGGAAATTCCCCTTTTGGAGGAGGTGCTGCCCCTGTTTGAGCAGAGCGGCCTGCCCCTGGTGGTGGAGCTGAAGGCGGAGCGGGGGAACCACGATGCCCTGGCCGCCGCCACCTGCGCCATGCTGGATAAGTATAAGGTGCTGTACTGCATCGAGTCCTTCGACCCCCGGTGCATCCGGTGGCTGAAAAAGAATCGCCCGGAGATCGTCCGGGGCCAGCTCAGCGAAAACTTTCTCCGCCACGGTGACGGCGGCAATATGCCCAAGGCGCTGCTGTGGGCCCTGGGAAACCTGCTGACCAATTGCCTGGCCAAGCCTGACTTCATCGCCTATCGGTTTTCTGATCGGGATAATTTCTGCCTGCGCTGGTGCCGGTGGTTCTATCATGTCCAGGAGATCAACTGGACCATTATCACAAAAGAGGAGATGCGCGCGGCGGAGTCTGCCGGAAATCTGGTGATTTTCCAGGACTTCGATCCTCGCCTGTAAAGCTATGAGAGTTATCACAGGATCTGCCCGGGGCAGACGGCTAAGGGAGCTGGAGGGCCTGGAGACCCGCCCTACCACGGGGAAGGTCAAGGAGGCCCTGTTCTCCGTTATTCAGTTTGATATTGAGGGCCGCCGGGTGCTGGATCTATTTGCAGGCACCGGTCAGCTGGGCATTGAAGCCCTGAGCCGGGGCGCTGAAAGCGCCGTGTTCGTGGAGCGGCGCAAGGACGCCCTCCAGGCTGTCCGGGAAAACCTGGAGGCCTGCGGCTTTTCGGACCGGGCCCGGTTGGTAAACGGCGATGCCATGAGCTACCTGAAGTCCGGCGAGAAGTTCGACCTGATTTTCCTGGATCCCCCCTATGCCTCCGGCCTCTTAGAGCAGGCGCTGGAGGATATCGCAAGGTTTGACATTTGCCGCAGACATGGTATAATTGTGGCGGAAAGTGCGGCGGATAAGACCCTGCCTCCGCTCAGCAGCCCCTATTCGATATACAGAGAGTATCGCTACGGCAAAATAAAACTCACTGTATACCATAGAAACGAGGATTGACCCCATGAAAATAGCCATCTATCCCGGCAGCTTTGACCCCATTACGCTGGGACATCTGGACATCATTCGCCGCGCTGCCCTGTGCTTTGACAAGGTGTTTGTGTGCGTGATGGATAACTGCGACAAGAAATCCCATATGTTTCCGGCGGAAAAGCGGCTGGAAATGCTGCGCCGGTCCGTGGAGGAGCTCCCCAATGTGGAGGCGGAGCTGTACCGCGGACTATTGGCGGACTATGCCCGGGAGAAAGGGGGACACGTCATTGTCAAGGGTCTGCGCAATGCCACGGATTTCGATCTGGAGTATCAGATGGCCGCCATCAACCGGGGCATTTGGGCAGAGCTGGAGACGGTGTTCCTGCCGGCCAGCGTTGAATATCAGCACTTCAGTTCCACCATGGTGCGGGAGATGATTCGCTACAGACAGCCATTGGAGAAATATGTTCCCCGGGCGGTAGCCGAGGAACTCAAACAGAAAACGGAGTAATTGAAACGGGGAGGATATACCATGGAAGAAAAAGATCTGCAGCGCCTGCTGGATATGCTCTACGGCATGATCGACGAAGCTAAGAGCGCCCCCTTCAGCGCCGAAAAATGTACCATCAACCGTGACGAGGCCCTGGACATTCTCACGGAGATCCGCAGCCGCATGCCCTTGGAGATTAAGAAGGCTCAGGAGCTGATCCGCGCCCGGGAGGAGTATATCGCCTCCGCCAAAAAGGAGGTGGAGAAGATGCTCCGGCAGGCCGAGCTGGACGCGAAAACCATCGTCTCCGAGAGTGAGACGCTGCAGCGGGCCCGGATGAAATCCGCTGAGATCATCCACCGAGCCGAGGAGCGCACGAATGAGCTGTATCGGGTGGCCAACTCCTATACCGAGGATGCCCTGCGCCGCACGGAGGAGGCTATTCAAATGGCCCTGGACGAGGTGCGCCAATCCCGCACCCGCTTCCGCGCTGCCTCCAATGAGCAGATGCAGCAGATCCGCAGCGGAAATGCCTCCTCCAGCGAAGAAAAGCCGGAGGAAAATGAGGAAAACTGACAAACTTCGACTTAAAAATTCGTTAAATCTCACAAAACAACCTTGAGCTTTTCGGAGAGGCTTTTCTGTAGTCCCATATATCGTATTTGAAAAAAGCATCCGCTACTATATATAGTAGCGGATGCTTTTTTGTATTACACAAAACAAAAACAAGTGTTCTATTTTAAGGGGAAAACTAAAAAAATCAGCCGCTTTTTGCAGGAAATATGTTCCAATTATGGGGAAAAATATTCTTGCAATTTAGCGGCTGATTTACTATACTGTAAACATGAAGTGGGGAGATGTGGGGGTAGTGCCCATATTTGTGGGGTATAATCCCACAGTTTCCCATAAAAACCATGGAAGGAGGAGCAGCCGTGACCGGACAATATGCACATAATATTGACGCCAAGGGGCGGCTGTTCATCCCTGCCCGCCTGCGGGAGGAGCTGGGCCAGACCTTCCATGTGACCGTGGGCCTGGATCACTGCCTCTCCATCTATTCCGATGAGAGCTGGGCCGCCTTTACGGACAAGGTCCGGGCCTTGCCCTACAGCAAGGCTAAGGCCCTGCGCCCCCTGTTTGCCAACGCCGTGGATTGTGAGCCCGATGCACAGGGCCGCATCCTCATCCCCACCAAGCTGCGGGAGTACGCCGGTTTGCAAAAGGAAGTGGTGGTCATCGGCAGCTTTGACCGGGCGGAGATCTGGAACGCTGAGCGCTGGGCCAGAGAGGAAGCTATGGCCTTCGACAGTGGCTCTTTGGAGCAGGCTATGGAAGAAATGGGGCTGTGAGCCATGGGATTTGACCGCAACGCCGCCGACGACCAGGCCTTCGGCCACAAGCCGGTCCTGCTGGACGAGTGCCTGGACGCACTGGATATAAAACCGGAGGGCATTTACTTGGACGGCACCCTGGGCCGTGCCGGCCACTCCCTGGAAATTGCCAAAAGGCTCACCACCGGCCGGCTTATCTGCCTGGACCGGGATGAGACCGCCATTGAGGCGGCGAGAATTCGCCTGGCGGATTATAAGGACCGGGTGACCCTGGTACACAGCAACTTCAGCCGCATTGCCGATGTCCTTCGGGAGATGGATATTGACGGCGTGGACGGGATGCTTTTCGACCTGGGCGTCTCCTCTCCGCAGCTGGATGAAGCGGACCGCGGCTTCTCCTATATGCACGACGCGCCCCTGGATATGCGCATGGACCGCACGGCGGCCCTCACCGCCCGGGACGTGGTGAACGATTGGAGCTATGAGGACCTGCGCCGCATCCTCTTTGAATATGGCGAGGAGCGCTATGCCCCGGCCATTGCCAGGGCTATTGTAAGCCGCCGCCAGGAGAGCCCCATTGAGACCACCGGCCAGCTGGTGAGCATCATTCGCGGCGCCATGCCTCCGGCAGCCTTGCGGGAAAAGCAGCATCCGGCCAAGCGCAGCTTTCAGGCCATCCGCATCGCTGTGAACGATGAGTTGGGGGAGCTGCCGCCTATGCTGAAAGCGGCGGCGGAACTTTTGCATCCCGGCGGACGGCTGGCCGTCATCAGCTTTCATTCCCTGGAGGACCGCATCATCAAAAAGACCCTGCAGGAGCTGGCCACCGGCTGCACCTGTCCGCCGAATTTTCCGGTGTGCGTATGCGGCAAGAAACCGAAAATGAAGCTCGTCAGCCGCAAGCCCATCGTGGCCGGTGAGGCAGAGCTGGTCTATAATCCCCGGGCCCGCAGCGCCAAGCTACGTGTGGCGGAAAAGCTTTAAAGCCCGGCGAAAAAAATTACTTTTTAGAAATTGACAAAATCACAAAAGAAAGGAAGCGGAAACCATGGCACAGAGCAATGATCGGCGCAGATATGGATATACGGACGGTTCCCTGGCATACGATCTGGACGCCCTTGCCAGAGAGCGCGCACTGGATGATGCCGGTCGCATGGAGCCCCAGCGCCGGGAGCCGGTGGCGGCCCCCAGACGGCAGAGCGTCGCCCGTCCTGCGGCAAAGCTCTCCCCGCTGGTTTTGGCCTGCGCGGCGGTGCTGACGGGCCTGGTGGTGGTGCTGCTCATGGGCTACGTGCGCCTAACAGAGGTTTCTGCGGATATTTCGCAGATCAAAACGGAGATGGGCCAGCTGGAGGAGCGCCATGTAGCGCTGCTGACCCAGTATGAAAAGACCTTTGACCTGGCCACTGTGAAGCGCGTGGCCGAGGAGGCCGGCATGACCAAGCCCACCGCCGGTCAGGTGGAGTACTTAGAGCTGCCTGCCGCCGACAGCACGGTGGTGTACCGCTCCGATGCGGGCACCGCCCTGGAGAATATCGCGGAAAGCATTTCCCGCGCTCTGGGATCCGTGGTGGAATATTTCCGGTGAGCCGCCCCATATAGTAGGGATATACAACAAGGAGTAAGAAGGTGACTTCTTGCTCCTTCCTTTGGTATAATAGATAGGAAAAATTTGCGAAAGGAGCTGAGACCATGGCCCAAAACGGCGGTGAGATCAATCGGAAAAGCGAAAAAGTGCGCCGCGCCAATCGGATTATTCAAAATCGCACCATGATCCTTATGGCGGTTTTAGGTGTGCTGGTATTTTTGATCCTGGTCATCAAGCTCTTTTCTCTGCAGATCCTGCGCCACGACGAGCTGGAGGCTAAGGCTCTGGACCAGCAGACCCGCAGCACGGAGGTTGCCGCCACCCGGGGTACGATCTATGACCGCAACGGCAACATCATGGCCATTTCCGCCACGGCGGAAACGGTATTTCTCTCCCCGCTGGAAATGGACCGCGCTCTCAGCGACAAGGATAATCCCGTTGCCTGGACTAAGGACAGCGTGGCACAGAAGCTCTCGGAGATCCTGGAGATCAACAAGGAGGGCATCCTGAAAAAAATGGAGCGCACGGACTCCCAGTATGAGGTACTCAAGCTTCGGGTGGAGGAGGATGTGGCCGATCAGATCCGCACCTTCATCAACGACGAGGGCGTTGTGGGCGTGTATATGGTCACCGATGCCAAGCGCTATTACCCCTATGCCACGCTGGCCTCCCAGATCATCGGCTTTGTGGGCACGGATAATTATGGCCTGTATGGATTGGAGGCCCGGTATAACGACGTATTGGACGGCGAGACGGGCCTGGTGGTGTCCACCAAGGATCCCACGGGCAGCGACATGCTCTACGGCTATGAGCAATACTATAAAGCACAGAACGGAAGCGACATTGTGCTGACGCTGGACGCAACAGTGCAGTACTATGTGGAGAAGGCCCTGAGCGAGATGGTGACCTCCACCGAGGCTCAGGGGGCTACGGGCATCGTCATGGATGTGGAGACCGGGGCGGTCTTGGCCATGGCCTCCAGCCCCACCTATGATTTGAACGATCCCTCCGCCGTCTATGAGAGCAGGCTTGCATCCCTGGTGAAGGACGGTCAGCTGGATCTGGCGGATGCCCAGCTGCGCCAGTGGCGCAACCGGGCCATCAACGACACCTATGAGCCCGGCTCTACCTTCAAGGTGCTGACCCTGGCGGCGGCCCTGGAGGAGGGGGTCATTGACGAGAACACCACCTTTGACTGCACGGGCTCCATCCATGTGCTGGACGCCACCATCCATTGCAGCAATCGCGCCGGCCACGGACATCAGACCCTGGAGCAAACGGCGGGCAACTCCTGCAACCCGGCCTTCATCACCTACGGGCTGCGCCTGGGTACGGAGAAGTTCTACCGCTATATGAAGGATTTTGGTCTGGTAAACGGAAGCGGCATCGACCTGGAGGGCGAGGCCCTGGGCATTTTTGCCCCTCAGGAAACGGCCTCGGAGCTGGATCTGGCCTGCTATGCCTTCGGCCAAAACTTCAACACGACCCCTGTGGCCCTGATTTCCGCCCAGGCCGCCTGTATCAACGGCGGCTATCTCCACACCCCCTATGTGGTGGAGCGGGTGGTGGACAGCGAGGGAAACGTTCTCTCCAGCCATGACTCCACCCCCGTGCGCCAGGTGGTCAGCGAGGAGACCTCCGCCCTGGTGCGCCAGTGCCTGGAATATGTGGTCTCGTCCGGTACGGGCCGCAATGGTCAGGTCCACGGCTACCGCATCGGCGGCAAGACCGGCACGGCGGATAAGGGCAACACCGGCGAGGTGGTGCTGTCATTTATGTGCTTCGCACCGGCGGACGATCCCAAGTATATCATGCTCCTGACCCTGGATTCGCCCACCGGGGAGGGTCGGGGCGGCGGCGGTACGGTAGCTCCCTACGCCAGCCGGATCATGGGCGAGATACTGCCCTATCTGGGCGTGGAGCCCTCCTACTCGGCAGAGGAGCTGCTGGGCTCTGACACCACGGTGAACTACGTCATCGGTATGACCGTGGCGGACGCCGAGGAAAAGCTTAAATCCAAGGGTTTTTCAGTGAAGGTCGTCGGCGACGGTGACACCGTCACCGATCAGACTCCGGAGGGCGGCACAGTGATCCCCGGTAAATCCCGGGTGATCCTCTATGCCGGCTCCGAAAAGCCAGATACACTCTGCACAGTACCCTCCCTGGTGGGCCTGTCCCCCAGTGAGGCGAATATGGCGGTGAGCAGCGCGGGCCTCCTGCTGCGCTTCACCGGAACCACAGATAGCGGCTCGGGCAGCGTTCGGGTCATCAACCAATCGGAAGCCGCCGGCGCGCAGGTGGAGGCGGGGACAGTGATCTCCGTCCAGCTCAGCGACAGCGGCGTAACGGATTAGCCATGTGGTTTGCGGTGGAAAGGAGCGGGCTGAATGCGTTTGCGGGAGCTGCTGGAGGGAACGGAGATCACTGCACTGACGATATCACCGGATACGGAGATCACCCATGTGTGTGCGGATTCCCGCCGGGCCCGGAAAGGCAGCCTGTTTGCAGCGGTGCCGGGTACCCTGTGTGACGGCGCCCTGTACGCCCGACAGGCGGTGGACCGCGGCGCCGCGTGCGTGCTATGCCGGCAGGAGATGCCGGGCCTGCCCTGCGCGGCGGTACCGGATGTGCGAGCTGCCCTGGGCAAAATTGCCTGCACCTGGTATGAAAACCCCGCCGCCCGGCTGACAGTCCTGGGCGTTACCGGCACCAACGGCAAAACCACCACCACCTATCTCCTGCGCCACATCCTGCGCAGTGCGGGAATAAAGACCGGCCTCATCGGCACGGTGCAGAACCTGGTGGAGGAGCAAATGCTCCCGGCCCGGCGCACCACGCCGGATGCGTTGGAGATCCAAAGCCTGCTGTGCCAAATGGCGGACGCGGGCTGCACCCACGCAGTGATGGAGGTCTCCTCCCATGCCCTAATGCAGCACCGGGTGGAGGGCATAACCTTTGCCGAGGGCATTTTCACCAACCTTACCGAGGACCATTTGGACTATCACGGCACTATGGAGCGCTACTGCGGCGCCAAGGCGAAGCTGTTTCACGCCAGCCGTGGGGCGGTGTGCAATGCAGACGACCCCTGGACAGAGCGTATGCTCCGGGGCGTGACCTGCCCGGTGACGCGCTATGGTCTCCAAAACCCTGCCGACCTGTGGGCGGAGGGAATCACCCTGCAGGAGCGGGGCGTAACCTTCGCAGCCTGTACAGCGCGGGAATGTATTCCGGTGCGCTTGGGTGTGCCGGGGCGGTTTTCGGTGTATAATGCATTGGGGGCCATGGCTGCCTGCAGACAGCTGGGCATCCCATTGGCGGACAGCGCTGCCGCATTGGCCGCCTTCCCCGGCGTAAAGGGCCGCATGGAGGTGGTGGCCACCCCCGGAAAGCCCTATACCCTGCTCATTGATTATGCCCACACTCCTGACGCCCTGGAAAACGTGCTGAAAACCGTCCGGGGCTTTGCAAGCGGTCGGGTCATCGCCGTCTTTGGCTGCGGCGGCGACCGGGAAAAGGAAAAACGGCCCCGGATGGGCCGCATCGCCGGGGCTCTGGCGGATCTGGTGGTCGTCACCAGTGACAATCCCCGTTCCGAGGAGCCCATGGCCATCATCCGGGATATCCTCCCGGGTCTTGCCGGGGCGGAGGAGCGATATGTGGTGGAGCCGGACCGCCGGGCGGCCATCGCCCTGGCTATGGATTTGGCTGCGCCCGGGGATGTAGTCATCCTGTGCGGTAAAGGACATGAGACGTATCAGGAGATCGGCAGCAAAACGCTCCCCTTGGATGAGCGGGAGGTTGTGCGGTCCCTGCTATAAATACACAACAAAAGAGGCCCCATGGGGGCGGAAAGAGGAACAAGAACTATGAGCCTTCAAGTGATTTTGGCCTGCGTGATCTGCTTTGCCATCACGGCTGTGGCCGGGAAGCTTTTGATCCCTGAGCTGGTGAAGCTCAAGGCCGGACAGAGCATCAAGGAGATTGGCCCCACCTGGCACATGACCAAGCAGGGTACCCCCACTATGGGCGGGCTGATGTTCATCATCGGCATCGGCATCACGGTGGTGATTGTGGGCTGGAAGGGCATGGTGCAGGGGGACTTTACCCATATCTATGTATACCTGTTTGCCCTGGTATTCGGCGTCATCGGCTATATTGATGACTATCAGAAGGTAAAGCATCACCGCAACACCGGCCTCACCGCCATTCAAAAGTTCCTGCTGCAGCTGGCGGCGGCGGTGGCGTTTCTGTGCCTGCTGCGGGCGGAGGGCCATCTGAGCCCCAACCTGTATATTCCGTTTTTTAACACCTACGTCGTGCTGAACTGGGTGGTCTACATGATCCTGGCCGCCTTTATCATCGTGGGTACGGTGAACGCCGTGAACATCACCGACGGATTGGATGGCCTGTCCACCAGCGTTACCATCCCGGTGGCGGCGTTCTTCGCGGTGCTGGGCGTGGTGTGGAAGGGCTTTCCCCAGCTGGGTATTTTCGCCGCCGCCATGGCAGGCGGCCTGCTGGCATTCCTGCTGTATAACCACTACCCCGCCAAGGTCTTTATGGGCGATACCGGCTCCCTGTTTTTGGGCGGTGCGGTGGCGGCTTTGGCCTTTGCCTATGATATGCCCTTGGTGCTGATCCCTGTGGGCATCGTGTATATCTGCGAGACTCTGTCGGATATCCTGCAGGTGGGCTATTTCAAGCTCACCCACGGCAAGCGTATTTTCAAGATGGCTCCGCTGCATCATCACTTTGAGATGTGCGGCTGGAAGGAGACCAAGATTGTGGCGGTGTTTACCACGGTGAGCGTGATTTTCTGTGCCCTGGCCTACCTGGGCGTTATGAACCGCTTCGCATACTGAGCCGGCAGCAAAAACCAACGGAAGGGAGGGAAGATCTGTGCAGCAATCGGCCATTCATAAGCGCCTGGCATTCAGGCGCAGGAGTACCCGGCGTCCGCCGCGTCAGGCTTCCCACCCGGAGAGTATTCCCCGGACCCTGGCGGGCCGGATGGATCTCCCGTTTCTGCTTCTGACCATTCTGCTTACAGTGCTGGGCCTGGTGATGCTGTTTTCCGCCAGCTTCCCCTCCGCCAGCTACAAGCAGGGCGACCCGGCCTATTTCTTAAAGCGGCAGGCCATATTTGCCCTGCTGGGCATGGCCGCCATGGTCGTTATGAGCCGCATGGACTATCATCGCCTGCGGGGCATGGCAAAGATATTGATGTATGTGTCCATCTTCCTGCTGGTCCTGGTGCTGGTGCCCGGTGTGGGCATCAAGGAAAACGGCGCCACCCGCTGGCTGGGCAAGGTGGGCGTGCTGACGTTCCAGCCCTCGGAAATCGCGAAGCTGGCCATCATCGTGTACTTTGCCGACAGCATTTCCAAAAAGAAAAACCTCATGGAGAGCTTCAAATACGGCGTCCGGCCTTACATCCTGACATTGGCATTTTTTTCGGGCCTGATGCTGCTGGAGCCACACCTATCCGGTACTATTTTGATCGTGGGCACAGGCGTTGTGCTGATGATCGTGGGCGGTATCGATAAGCGCTGGGCCATCGGCGGCATCGGCAGCGTGGCTGCGCTGGGCTTTACCTATGTGAAGCTGGTGGAGGCCGGGGTCATCTCCTACGGCGCGGATCGCATCCGCATGTGGGAGGACCCGTGGATCGACGCCCTGGACGAGGGCTATCAGATGTGCCAAAGCCTCATTGCCATTGGCTCCGGTGGACTCACGGGCGTGGGCTTGGGCAAAGGACGGCAGAAGTTTTTGTACCTGCCCGAGGAGCATAACGACTTCATTTTTGCTGTGGTGTGCGAGGAGCTGGGGCTCATCGGAGCCGCACTGGTGATGCTGATTTTTGCGCTGCTGATCCTGCGGGGCTTCTGGGTCGCTCTCCAGGCCCGGGATCGCTTCGGTGCGCTGCTGGTGGTGGGCATCATGACCCAAATCAGCCTGCAGACCTTTTTGAACATTGCGGTGGTGTCGGGCCTGGTCCCGGCCACGGGCATTTCCCTGCCCTTTTTCAGCTACGGCGGCACGGCCTTGGCCCTGCAGCTGTTTGAAATGGGCATTGTACTCAGTGTATCCCGGCAGATTCCGGCACCCCGGGGCGGATAAGAGGAGGACAGCTATGAAAGTGATTTTTACCTGCGGCGGCACGGCGGGCCATGTAAATCCGGCCCTGGCTCTGGCCGGCTATATGCGCAAGCAGGATCCCACGGTGGAGATTTTGTTTGTGGGGACCCCGAACGGCATTGAGCGCGGCCTGGTGGCCGAGGCGGGCTATGACTACCGGGGCATCGAGGTGGGCAGCTTTGAGCGGTCTATGGACCTGGACAGCCTGCGCCATAACGCCAAAAGCGCAGTGGAGCTTCTGACTCTGCGCCGCCGGGCCCAAGCGATTTTGCGGGAGTTCCCGGCGGACCTGGTGGTGGGCACCGGCGGCTACGCCAGCTATCCTATGGTAAAATATGCCGCCCTGCAGGGCATCCCCACGGCGGTGCATGAGGCGAATATGATCCCGGGCCTTACCACCCGGATGCTGGAAAAGCATGCCTCCCGCATTATGGTGGGGTTTGAGGAGTGCCGCATACACTATAAGCATCCTGAGCGCATCGTGGTCACCGGCACACCGGTACGCGGCGACTTTTTTGATATGTCTCATGACGAGGCCAAGGCCTCGCTGGGTATCCCCGCGGAGCAGCCCCTGGTGGTGTCCTTTTGGGGCAGCCTGGGCGCCAGCACCATGAACCGGCAGATGCTGGATTTCTTTGAAAAAGAGCGCTCGGACGGCTACCCGTTCCGGCATATCCATGCCGCCGGCGACAGAAGCTGGACCTGGATGCAGCCGGAGCTGGAGCGGCGGGGCCTAACGGAGGATCCCCACCTGGATGTGCGTCCGTATATCCATAATATGGCGGTGGTGATGCGGGCGGCGGACCTGGTGATCTGCCGGGCCGGCGCATCTACCATCAGCGAGATCACCGCCCTGGCGCTGCCTACTATCATTGTGCCGTCCCCGTATGTGGCCAACGATCACCAGGTGAAAAACGCCCGGATCCTGGCTCAGCACGGCGGCGCCTGCCTCATCCGTGAGGAGGAGTCCAGCGGCGATAAGCTCTATCGTACCGCCCGGGATATTTTGGCCAGCCCCACCCGCCGCGCCTCCATGAGCCGGGGCATGGCGGAGCTGGGCATTTTGGATGCCACAGAGCGCATCTATCAGACTGTGATGGAGCTGGTGAAGTAAAAGAGCAGTACGCACTTTGCTCATAGCACCTATAGGCTTCCCCCGGCATAGGATGGCGTACATTCTATGAAAAACGGGGGAGGAATATGAGCGTCATTTTGGTGGAGGGCGGCAGGAAGCTCTCCGGTGCGGTGACGGTGCAGGGAGCCAAAAACAGTGTGCTGCCCATGCTGGCGGCCACGGTGCTCTGCCCCGGCGTCTGCTGCCTGCGGGGGTGTCCCACCCTCAGCGATGTGGATACGGCCGTGCAGATCATCCGGCATCTGGGCGGCACCGTTCACCGGGAGGGGCCGGATTTGGTGGTGGATACCCGCCAGATTACCGGCTGCGAGATTCCGGAGGAGCTGATGGGCCGCATGCGCTCGTCGGTGATATTTTTGGGGGCGATTTTGGGCCGCTGCGGGGAGGCGGTGTGCTCGCAGCCCGGCGGCTGCGACCTGGGACCCCGGCCTATCGACCTGCATCTGTATGCGCTGCGCGCCATGGGCGCGGAAATTGAGGAAAAAAGCGGCCGCCTGCGGTGCCGGGGCGCTGCCCTGCACGGGGCAGAAATATTCCTGCGCACACCCAGTGTGGGAGCTACGGAGAACGCCATTCTGGCGGCCTGCGCCGCCTCCGGCACGACGGTCATATCCAACGCCGCCCGGGAGCCGGAAATCATGGAGCTGCAGGACTTTCTAAGGGCCATGGGTGCATGCGTCCAGGGAGCCGGCAGCGCCACCGTGGTGGTGGAGGGACGGAAAAAGCTCCACGGCTGCACCCATCGGGTGCGTCCGGACCGCATTGTGGCGGCTACATATCTGTGCGCAGCGGCCGGTGCAGGCGGCTGTGTATACCTGCACCGGGCGGATTATCGCCACCTGGCAGCGGTGCTGTGCATCCTGCAGAAAAGCGGCTGCGAGATCTGCAGCGACGGCGGGGGCATCTGCCTGAAAAGCGGCGGTCGATTGCGGGGAGTACCGCCGGTGCGAACCTCGCCCTATCCGGGCTTTCCCACCGATGACCAGGCCCTCCTGATGGCGGCGCTTACAAGGAGCCGCGGCTCCACGGTATTTGTGGAGAACCTGTTTGCCGACCGGTTCCGCCATGTGCCGCAGCTCATTAAAATGGGTGCGCAGATTCACACTCAGGGCCAAACGGCCATCGTTACCGGGGTGCAGCGGCTGCAGGGCGCCGCTGTGCAGGCCACAGACCTGCGGGGCGGCGCGGCCCTGGTGGTGGCGGGGCTGCAGGCACGGGGCGTCACCCGGGTGGAGCGGATCCATCACATCGAGCGGGGCTACGCCGATATAGTGGGCGATCTATCGGGCCTGGGGGCCTGCATATACAGAGAGGACTAAACGAAAGCAGAGGTGTCATATGAGCGGCCGAAACAGACGCAGACGCAGAAAAAGAAAGGGAAGCTTTTCCTTTTTATATAAGCTGCTGGTGTTTTTTGTCATCTGCGGCGCCATTGTGGCTGCCCTGGCCGTATTTTTCAAGGTGGACACCATTGAGGTCACCGGCAACAGCCGCTATACCGCCCAGGAAATCGCCGATAGCGGCGGCATCCATGTGGGCGATAATCTGTTCCTTGTCAACAAATTCAGCGCTGCGGAGGCCATCACCCGCAGCCTGCCCTATATTTCCAGCGTACGCATTAGCCGCAAGCTGCCGGATACCCTCTGCATCCAGGTGGAGGAAAATGCTACCCTCTGCGCCATTGAGCAATCCGGCGGCGATTGGGTTTTGAGCGGCAGCGGTAAGCTGGTGGAGCAGGCCGCGGCGGGGGAGGAGGTAACGCGCATCATTGGGCTGACGCCGGTGGACCCCCAGGTGGGCATGCCCCTGCAGGTGCCCGATGAGCAGGAATCCGCCAAGGAGAGCCTATTGCAGCTGCTCCGGGCGCTGGAGCAGAGAGACGCCCTCGGCCGCTGCCAGCAGATCAGCGTGGCCGACGCTGCAATCATTACCCTGCGCTTTGACGGACGGTTTGACGTGCTCCTGTCCCCGGATGATGATTTCGGATATAAGCTGGACTGCCTTTTGGCCGTGGTGGATACCAAGCTGGAGCAAAATGAAAAGGGGACCATCGACCTGACGCGCAAGGAAGTGCGCTTTATCCCCGGATAATCTTTTCGGGAAAATACCGGGGAATACTTGACCCGCAGGGGAAACTGTAATAAAATAGTTTTGGTATAGCAGCAGCGAAACCATTCAGCTAACGGTGGGCAAATTCTTGCCGCCCGATGGTTAAACGGATGATAAAACTGCCATTTCACATAATCTGCAGCAGGAGGAAAAGACATGGCATTTGCAATGGATACAGGGGTAGAGAATGTCGTCAGCATCAAGGTCATCGGTGTTGGCGGCGGCGGAAATAATGTGGTCAACCGCATGGTTACGGACGGCATCAAGGGTGTCGATTTTGTGGCCGTGAATACGGATAAGCAGGCACTGAATTCTTCTGCTGCCAGCTATAAGATTCAGATCGGCGAGAAGCTCACCGGCGGCAAGGGCGCCGGCTCCAATCCCGAGGTGGGCCGCAAGGCTGCCGAGGAGAGCCGCAATCAGCTGGCCAAGGCCCTGGAGAATACCGACATGGTCTTTGTCACCGCCGGTATGGGCGGCGGCACCGGAACCGGCGCTGCCCCTGTGGTGGCGGAGGCTGCCAAGGAGCAGGGCGTTTTGACCGTGGGCGTGGTGACAAAGCCCTTTGCCTTTGAGGGCCGCAAGCGCATGACGCAGGCTGAGCAGGGCATTGAGGAGCTGCGGGGTAAGGTGGATTCCCTGGTTATCATTCCCAACGAGCGGCTAAAATACGCCACCGATCAGAAGATCACCTTTGCCAATGCCTTTGAAATCGCAGACGATGTGCTCCGCCAGGCAGTGGTGAGCATTTCAGACCTGATCCGGGATACCGGCTTTATCAATCTGGATTTTGCCGATGTCACCGCCGTGATGAAGGATGCCGGCCTGGCCCACATGGGCGTGGGCCGCGCCGCCGGCAAGGGAAAGGCCGAGGAGGCTGCCCGTATGGCCATTTCCAGCCCCCTGCTGGAGACCAGCATCCAGGGTGCCAAGGGCGTTCTCATCAACGTCACCGGCTCCATGGACATCGGCCTGGAGGAGGTGGAGCAGGCTGCCACCCTGGTGCAGGAGGCGGTGCATCCTGATGCGCTGACCATCTTCGGCGCCACCTTTGACGAGAATCTGGATGACGAGATCCGCGTCACCGTCATCGCCACCGGCTTTGCCGAGCCGGACGGGGCCGCCAAGCCTGCCGCTTCCGCCGCTGCCAAGGCAACCGAGGAAAAGCCCGCTGCAGAGCCGGAGGCTGAGTCCGAGGAGGAGGCCCGGCAGCTGCAGGAGGAGCAGACGCATTTTGACGACATCCTCAAGATATTTGAGCGGAGCTAAATTGAATCGCTTCCATAATAGCCAAGTGAAAAAACGACCGTCCTTGGTGCGCTGACCCCGAAAGGGCAGACAAATATTCTTAATAGAAATTATTTGAGCAGCTGAGAGGGCTTGCTGTCTGTGAATTGCAGGCGGCAAGCCCTTTAGCTTCGCCTTGATTTTGCGGCGGATGGAGAATTGGGGACAAATAGCGCTTTCCTCCGAGCAGGCTGAACTCCCTCACACCCATGACCCATTTCCGGTTTGGCTTTTCGGCAAGGAATAGCAGATTGGGTGCGATTGAACCTGCATTATCCGCCTGTTCGATAGATTCGTTTCCATGATTTGATCTGATCTCTGCTGTTGACATCAAATCGTCAGCATGGTTTCCGCAACCGGCTTCTTAAATTCCGGCGTATACCGTTTGCTCGGTACTCCCTTTGTCATAAAAAACACCCCATTTGTCAGACAAGTATGATAGAATGCTTGTCTAACAAATGGGGTGCTGTTTAGTCCCTGGGGAAAGCTATTTTTCCGCGATATGAATTCTGTTCCGCCTTCGGCACATACCGGATTACCTCACCTACAGCCCTTCAAACAGCAGATTTCGGTCTGCCGGCGTATCGATACCTGGCACGGTGCCGCTGTGGTCATACTGCCACAGGGCCGCATGGTAGTAAAAGGAGGGATACTTACCCGGCTCCGCTATCCAAAGCGTGTAGTCCTTGAGAGGGGAGAGATTATAGGTGTGGTAGCCCATTTGGAGGTTAAAGTATATGCCGGCGGTGTAGCCGGCTTGCTCTATAGCCCGGCAGAAGGCGGCGGCGCAGGCCGTGACGGTCTTGCCGTCCAGGCCGTTGGCGCGGCCCTCCTCGGCAGTGACAGTTTCCCAATCGTAAAAAATCGGCAGCTCCAAAGGCCGGCCGGCCAGCATTTGCAGCACAAAAGCGGCTTCCTCCTGAGCCTCCGCTACGGAGACGGCCTGGGAGAAGAAGTACACACCCCGGCGCAGCCCGGCTGTCCCGGCGGCGCTGTAGTTCTCCTCAAAAAAAGTGTCCTGCTCCAGGCTGCCGCTGACGTACCGGCGATAGCCGCAGCGGATCACGGCGAAATCAATGCCGCCGTCGGCCACCTCCTGCCAGCGGATCTCCCGCTGCCATTCGGACACATCTACCCCCTGGCTGGCAGTGTACCGGCTGCCGGTGTAGAGCACGGCATCGCCCTGGCGGGTGAAGTCGCCGCTGTCCAGGGTGTTGGCGGGCAGGGCCGGATCCGGCACGATGTATATGGTGCCGACTCCGTCATTGACCGGGACGGTGCCGCTTTGGCGCAGAACCGGCCACAACAGCTCAAGTGCGGCCAAAGCAGCTAAAAACACCAACAGAGCGGGCCACAGGCGCCGAAGTATTTTTTTCTTGTTGCTTGCAGACATGCTTCGACACCTCCCGATGCGTCCCATTTTACCACATCAGACATTCCGGCACAAGCCGCCCTAAATGACTTTTCTGTCACCATTGGGCGCCATGGATTTTATGAAAAACAGAAAAAGCATGCCGATAAAGTGGTAGGAATTGCGATAACGGTAAGGAAGAGAGTGTGAGGGAAACCCAAGAAGGGTGTCCCTCACCATTGAAATCAGTAGTTTTTGAAACTTTTTCAAGGTTTCAAAAACTTAGGCAGCGTGTCGAAAACTTCTTTTCGACACGCTGAAGCATGCCGCCGGCAGATGCCGGCGGCATGCTTTTATAGGTTGTTTTTTCGGACCGCAGATGGCGGCCTGTCGGATAGATTAAGCTGCGCGGTTATCTGTTGTGGTTTTTCTTTTTATTGGCAATCACCACACCGATGACTGCGCCGCCACTGACGACTGCCAGGCCCAGCCACAGGAACATATGGCTGCTGTCGCCGGTATTGGGGGTATCAGCGGGCTTAGTGGGCTCTGGCTTGACAGGATCAGGCTTGATGGGATCAACGGTGTCCTTGGTGTAGACCACGGTGATGACCTTGTTGCCGTCCAGAGTGCCGGTGAGGGCGTCACCGGTAGTGACCTTATAGGTGTAGCCCTGGATGGCCGGTGCGGCCTGAGTGGTCACGTCATAGGCGGAGCCCCCCTTCCGGCTGTCGGAGGTGTAGGCGGGGGCCACGATGTTGCCGTCCTCGTCCACGAAGTTGACGGTAACGGTGTAGTAATTATCCTTGGTGTAGACCACGGTGATGACCTTGTTGCCGTCCAGCGTGCCGGTGAGGGGGGCACCGGTAGTGACCTTATAGGTGTAGCCCTGGATGGCCGGTGCGGCCTGGGCGGTCACGTCATAGGCGGAGCCCTCCTTCAGGCTGTCGGAGGTGTAGGCGGGGGCCACGGTGTTGCCGTCCTCGTCCACGAAGTTAACGGTAACGGTGTAGTAGTTATCCTTGGTGTAGACCACGTTGATGACCTTGTTACCGTCCAAGGTGCCGGTGAGGGCGTCACCGGTAGTGACCTTATAGGTGTAGCCCTGGATGGCCGGTGCGGCCTGAGTGGTCACGTCATAGGCGGAGCCCCCCTTCAGGCTGTCGGAGGTGTAGGCAGGGGCCACGATGTTGCCGTCCTCGTCCACAAAGTTGACGGTAACGGTGTAGTAGCTGATCTGATAGGAGACGGTGGGCTTCAGGAAATCCTGACCGTCGCCCACTCTCCCGGTGCCGGTAGCCTTGGGGTAGAGGGTGGCGCTGTTATTGGTGTAAAGGCCGTCATAGCCATGGCTGCCATTGGCGTCATAGGTGCCATAGGTACCGGCTTCCGTCTTGGGGTTCATCAGCTTCACGGTGTAGTGCAGCTGCACATGGCGGAGGTTGGTGATGGGTACGTTGATGCTCCACAGGAAGTTCTCCTCACCGTCCGCTGCGGGGGTATAGGTCAGAACGTAGTCATAGGAGACGCCATTCTGATCTTCATGCTTGCCGAAGCCATAGGTGTTCTCCTGAAGAGGCACAGCCTCCAGCGTCTCATCGCCCACGGTGACATAGATCTTGGCGGGGTCATTGACCAGGTCGAAGTTGTAGTCATTCTCCACATAGCCCATGTAGTCGGTGACATAGGAGCCGGCGTCCACGGCGTAGAGGATCTCGTTCCGGATGGTGCTGAAGTCCAGGCTTGCTCCGCCGTTCAGATAGTTCATGAAGCAGTGGGAATCATCGGCGTTCCCTTCACCGGCGGAGCCGTCCTTCGTGGCGATGGAGTATGCGTTATACCCGGCGCTCTTGATCTGCTGCCAGACCTGGTCGGCATAGTAGAAGGCCATGTCCCGGTTATTGGCGGTCCGGGGCTCACAGGGCTGGGACCTGAAGTCGGGGCTGGGTTTCCCCTGGTTGAAGTTCAGATCATAATTGATGTGGTAATCATACTGATCTCCGTTGCTCTCGGCGTTTCTTTTTGCCACATCAGCCAGGTATGCCTTCCAGGTGTCCACATCGGAGGTCGTCTTGGGCCGGGGAACGTTGAACTCGGGATGGTTGTTCGGCTCATAGTAACCGTTGTCCCAATAGCCGCCGGCAAATCTGTTGTAGCTTTCTTTGGGATGGTAAGAGCGGGAGAACGGCGTGTCGCTGGCCCAGTTGCCGTCCTTACTGTAGAGGTAGGTGGAGCCGTCGGACACTAAGACCAGGTACTTTTTGTCGGGGGAGATTTTCGGGTGCTCCTCCAGAGCCGCCTTACCGGCCAGAAGACCGGCGTGGATGTTGGTGCCGCCGGAGTATTTGGTCTCCATAGCGGTCTTTATGGCGTCATAGTTCGTGGAAAGATCGAACCATTTGGACTTGTAAGCCTGGCGCTTGAATTTCACAACGCACACATTCACGGCGGCGCCGCTGTCCTCAGCGGCATCCTTCAGATCTCTCAAGAGGGAGAGGGAGGCATCCACCACGCCGGAATCGGCGGAAGAGGAGCCGTCCAGCACGAATACCACATCGGAGTCCAGCTTTTCCTCTGCGCTGGGCAGGGAAAGCTTCACGTCTGAGGTCCAGGTTGCGGTATCCAGGGGCGTGGCGGTTTTGGATCTGGAGACACCGGTGGTGTAGCGGGGGTTGTCGGTGGGAATCTGATCTTCGGCCAGTGCGGCCGTTGGCAGAACGCCTGCCAGCAGCATAACGCACAGCAGGGATACTAACAGTGAACGGATTTTTCTTTTCACCTTCATAAATGTTCCTCCAATTTCTTCAAATTCTTTCGGGCACGGATTGTCTGCCCGGCCATCAGCGGCTGCCATATTTCGGAGCAATACTTTTGGCTGATGCCGGTCCTCTTAACAATTGAATATAGAACCACCACCTTTCCCAAAGCAAAAAAACTTATGGCAGGGTGCGGCGCACACTGTCGTAGATGGCGATTATTGAAAGACTGCCCGCGAGCAGCAGGGGTGTTTGGCATGTTTGCCCGGCGGCAAAAGCCTTTATGTATAGTATGGCAATATTTTCTCTATTTTACAAGTGATTTTCCGAAAGAATAAATATCTTAATTAATGTTACTTTTTTCTCGCAAACACCCTTGACATATGGGAAGCCCGCCGCTATAATGGCCCGGAAAGCTCGGAGGGCGAGCTGTTCGGAGAAGCAGCAGCCGGATAAGAGACAAGCTGAGATGCATGTTTCTTATCCGTTTTTTCTTGAAAAAGGAGGAGTGCAGCATGGAGCTTCTGAACGGGAAAATCAAGCCCATTTATTTTAAATATCTGTCGGCGTCCTTTGGCACCGCTCTGATCGCCTCCGTTTACTCCATCGTGGATGTGGCTATGGTGGGGCAGTATCAGGGGCCGGAGGGTACGGCGGCCCTGGCGGTGGTAGCACCGCTGTGGAACATCATCTACAGCCTGGGCCTGCTGGTGGGCATCGGCGGCAGCGTGCTGTTCAGCGCCCGGCGTGGCGGCGGCCGCGGGGACGGCAGCGAAAACCAGTATTTTACCGCAGCGGCCATCGGCGCGGTGATACTGGCTGCCTTGGCATGGGTGGGGATATGGTGCTTTGAGGGGCCCATTCTCACCTTCTTCGGCGCGGATGAATCGCTGCTGGCCCTGGCCCAGCGGTATATGCAGCCCATCAAGCCGGTGTTCCCGTTGTTCCTGCTGAACCAATTGCTGGCGGGGTTCCTGCGCAATGACGGAAGCCCGGGCCTGGCCACCATGAGCGTGCTGGCCGGGGGCATTTTTAATGTATTCGGCGATTATTTCTTCGTGTTCCCCTGCGATATGGGCGTTTACGGCGCGGGCCTGGCCACGGCCATCGGCTCGGGCATATCCTTTCTGGTGATGCTCATCCACTTTGTGAGCCGGAAGAATACCCTGCGCCTGGTGCGCCCGGAGAGGCTGGGCGAAAAGCTCCGGGCTATCTCCGTTACCGGCTTTTCTACTTTCTTTGTGGACGTGGCCATGGGCATCCTGACGGTGCTGTTTAACCGGCAGATCATGCGCTGGCTGGGCAGCGATGCTATGGCCGTTTACGGCCCTATCATACAAATCAGCACCTTTGCCCAGTGCTGCGCCTACAGCGTGGGCCAGGCGTCGCAGCCTATTATTTCCATGAACTACGGTGCGGCCAAGGCCGGGCGTATCCGGCAGACCCTCCGACTTGCCCTGTATACGGTGGCCTTTTTCAGCGTTTTCTGGACGGCCCTGAGCTTGGCCTGCCCCAATTTCTATATCCGTATTTTCATGTCACCTACCCCTGCCATTTTGGCTATAGCACCGGCCATCATCCGCACCTATGCGCTGTCATTCCCTCTGCTGCCGCTGAATATCTTCTCCACCTATTATTTCCAGGCCATTATGAAGCCCGGGGCGGCGTTCGTCGTGTCGGTGGCTCGGGGATTGGTGGTCAGCGGGGTGTTGATCCTGGCGCTGCCTGTGGTGCTGGGAGCGAACGCCCTGTGGCTGGCCATGCCTATTACCGAGCTGCTGGTGGCGATCTATACCGTCGCGGCCATGAAAAAATATACAAAGACCCTGCCTGCCACCGGGGCCCGGCTTTGAGACTGTCGATAAAGTGGCAAGATTTGCGATAACGGTAAGGAAGGGAGTGTGAGGGAAACCCAAGAAGGGTGTCCCTCACCATTCAAATCAATCGTTTTTGGAACTTTTTCAAAGTTTCAAAAACGCAAACGACGTGGCAAAAAGTATTTTTGCCGCGCCGGAGTGTGAGGGAAACCCAAGAAGGGTGTCCCTTACCATTGAAATCAGTAGTTTTTGAAGCTTTTTCAAAGCTTCAAAAACTTAGGCAGCGGGGCGAAAAGACTTTTTCGACACGCTGAAAGCCGGGCCCCGGGCCCCGGCTTTTCCGATATGTCGGCAGAGAAATGAAAAAATGACAGGCATCATGGGATACCTGTCATTTTTGGTGCGCGAGGCGGGACTTGAACCCGCACGTGCGTAATGCACACTAGAACCTGAATCTAGCGAGTCTGCCAATTCCACCACTCGCGCGAATATGAAATTGAAGAAAAGAAGTGGTGCGCGAGGCGGGACTTGAACCCGCACGTGCGTAATGCACACTAGAACCTGAATCTAGCGAGTCTGCCAATTCCACCACTCGCGCATAGTAAAGCTTCTTTTCTGACTCCGGAGAAAAAACTGGTGCGAGTGATGGGACTTGAACCCACACGTCCAATCGAACACAAGCACCTCAAGCTTGCCTGTCTGCCTATTCCAGCACACTCGCAAATGAGTCTCTCGACCGGAGACTTGCTTATTATAGCATATGGAGAAAAAAAGTCAAGGGCTTTTTCCGCCAAAATCCATCTTTTTTGAATGATGCATAGCGTGGCGAAAAAAGAATCTACCGGGCGGCCGGCGAGTGTGCCGGCTGCCTATAGCCGCCTGTCTGCCCGGGAAAAACAGGACCCTTTCCATGCACTGGCCGCCGCCGGAACTTCCGGCAGCGGCCAGTGTGTGTTTTTGTGACGGCTGTAAGCCGGGGGGTTATCTTTCGCTCATGGGTACATAGGGCCGGCGCTTTTCAATGCACTTGCAGGCCGGACGGATGATCTTGCTGTTTTCGCCCAGCTCCTCCATGCGGTGGGCGCTCCAGCCGGCCATGCGGGCGATGGCAAACAGCGGGGTATACAGCTCCTTGGGCAGGCCCAGCATATCATACAGAAAGCCGCTGTAGAAGTCCACATTCACCGCCACGGGCTTGCCGGTGCGGGCGGTGAGCAGCTCCTTGGCTACCTTTTCCACGGTGAGATACATATCCATCTCCCTGTTGAGCCCCTTTTCCTTGGAAATATCCCGCACAAAGCCCCGCAGGACCTCGGCACGGGGGTCGGACAGGGAGTAGACGGCGTGGCCCATACCGTAGATAAGACCCAAACCGTCCAGTGCCTTCTTGTCCAGCACAGCTTGCAGGTATTCGCGGACCTGGCCCTCGTCGGTGGGATCGTCTACATGGCTTTTCAGGTCCGCCATCATCTCCACCACCTTGATATTGGCGCCGCCGTGACGGGGGCCCTTCAGGGCGCACAGGGAGGCGGCCATGGCGGAATAGGTATCCGTGCCGGTGGAGGAGACTACATGGTTTGTGAAGGTGGAGTTGTTGCTGCCGTGGTCGGCGTGGAGGATCAGCGCCGCGTCCAGGGCCCGGGCCTCCAGCTCCGTAAACTTTTTATCCTCCCGCAGCAGATAGAGGATGTTCTCCGCCATGGACAGGTCATTTTGGGGCTTGTGAATGAACAGGTCTCCGCCCTTGGTGCTGCGGTAGGCCAGGTAGCTGTAGATGGCCAGCTGTGGGGTATTCACCGTCAGCTGCAGGCACTGGCGCAGAATGTTCGCCATAGAGATGTCATTGGCCTTGTCATCGTAGCAGTACAGGGTCAGCAGGCTCCGGGCCAGGGTGTTCATCATGTCTCCGGTGGGGGCCTTCATCACCACGTCACGGACAAAATTCTTGGGCAAATGGCGATACTCATTGAGCATCTGGCAGAACGAATCCAGCTGCTCCTTGGTGGGAAGCTGCCCGAAAATGAGAAGGTACACCGTTTCCTCAAAGCCGAAGCGCTTCTCAGCCAAGCTGCCCTTTACCAGCTCCCGGACGTCGTAGCCGCGATAGTACAGCACGCCCTGGCAGGGGATGGTGTCGTTATCATCGATGGTGTAGCCCTTGACCTCGGAAATGCGGGTAAGGCTGGCCAGCACACCGCGGCCGTTGGCATCGCGCAGGCCGCGCTTGACGTTGTAGCGCTGGTAGAGCTCCCGGTCAATGTGGGCATGCTCCGCCCATAATCCGGTCAGCTGCATCAGCTCCGGCGTGATACGGCTGTACTCGGCGGCAGAGGGGGTGACAGTAGACATAGAGATCCTTCCTTTCTAATCCTAAATGCAATATTAGCATATGCAACTTGCATTTGCAAGAGAAAAATCGCTAAAAATACAGCCGATTATGAAAGATTTATGTGAATGATCTGCAAAATGAACGTGAGAAGCCACGGAATTGTAATCTGTGGGGAAATGTGATATACTGCCGTTACAGCTGCGAGAGCACCTGGCCGATGGGGGCGTTGATGCAAAGGTCGGCGGAGGAGTCGATGCCGGTGGCGTCCTTGTTGATGACCACCAGCTTACTGCCCCGGTAATAGCGCACCAGCCCGGCGGCGGGGTATACCACCAGGGAGGTGCCGCCGATGATGAGTACGTCGGCGTGGGCGATATAATCCAGAGCCTTGTCCATGACCTGCTCGTCCAGGCTCTCCTCATACAGCACCACATCGGGCTTAATGACGCCGCCGCAGGTGCAGCGGGGGATGCCGGTGGAATTGGCCACAGCCTCTACGCCGTAGAACTTGCCGCAGCGGCGGCAGTAATTGCGCAGGACGCTGCCGTGGAGCTCCAGTACCTCATGGCTGCCGGCCTTCTGGTGCAGGCCATCGATGTTCTGAGTGATGACGGCCTTGAGCTTGCCCTCCCGCTCCCACTGGGCCAGCTTTTTGTGGGCGGCGTTGGGCTGGGCGTCCAGGGCCAGCATCTTGGTCCGGTAGAAGTCGTAAAATTCCTCCATGTGGCTCTCGTAAAAGCTGTGGCTGAGCATGGTCTCCGGCGGGTATTTGAATTTCTGATGGTACAGGCCGTCCACGCTGCGGAAGTCCTTGATGCCGGATTCCGTGCTGACCCCGGCCCCGCCGAAGAAGACGATGTTGTCGCTCTCGTCCACCAGCTTTTTCAGCTGCAAAATGGCTTCAGTCATGGTATGTTCCTCCATTTCTCTATTGTATAAGGGGTGTTTTTATGAATATTCAAATTTTCGGCTCCAAAAAGAACAACGACAGCAAAAAGGCGGAGCGCTGGTTCAAGGAGCGGCGCATCAAGTACCAGTACATCGACCTCTACGAAAAGGGTCTGTCCCTGGGGGAATACCGCAGCGTCAAGGCGGCGGTGGGCTTTGAGGCACTGGTGGACACTCAGTGCGGCGCCTACGAGGACCTGGGCCTGCAATATGTGCCGCCCCAGGGGGTAGATGCCCGGATAGCCGACTGTCCGGCGGTGTTCAACGCCCCCATCGTCCGCAACGGTAAGCAGGCCACTGTGGGCTACCATCCGGAAATTTGGGAAACCTGGAAATAAACCTGGCGAAAAATCTTTGATTTTTCTGCCAAAAGGCTTGCAGTCTGCTGCGCGCATAATTTTGCCGCAAGCGCCAAAATTCCACACTGGCAGCCTGAGAGGTATTTTTCCCCACGCACATGTCGCGGTGAAAAATGATTGGAGTTTTCGCGTCTGCGGACGCGAACTCTGCGAGGCTTTTTATTCTATTTAAGTTTTTGCAAAATGCCCTCGGTCAAGTGACCGGGGGCGTTTTTTCACAATACATAGCTGTTGTCGATCTGCACCACGGCGAAATACTGCTCCCCCAGCTGCCGCACCAGCTCAGCGATGCGCTTTTGCACCTGGGCCCGATCCAGCTTCACCCCGTAGGGCACCACCGTGTCGAAGATCAGGTTCGTGTGGCTGGGGCCCGGAACCATGCGGAAGTCGTGTATGGTGAGCCGGGGGTCGATGGTTTTCACCTTTTCCGCCACAGCCAGGCGCAGCCGCTGGGTCTCCGGATCGTCGGTGACGATGGGGTCCATGTGGATCACAGCCACACACCCCAGCTCCTTTTGCAGCCTATGCTCGATATTGTCAATGACATCATGGAGCTGCAGCAGGTTGCCGCTGGCGGATACCTCCGCGTGCAGGGAGATTATCACCCGCCCCGGGCCATAGTCGTGTACGATCAGGTCATGGACGTTCTGCACCTCCGGGTATGACAATACGATCTCCTGGATGTGCCTCACGAATTCCGGGTCCGGCGTCTGTCCCAGCAGGGGAGAGAGGGTCTCCTTGGCAGCCTTGTAGGCGGAGTACAGGATAAACAGCGCCACCAGCAGGCCCACCCAGCCGTCGATCATCAGCCCCGTAAACTGTCCCACCAGGGTTGCCACCAGCACGGCGGCAGTGGAGACGGCGTCGGAAAGGCTGTCCATGGCGGTGGCATCCATGGCTGTGGAGTGGATCTTCTTACCCACCGCCCGGTTATAAGAGAACATATACAGCTTCACGCCAATGGACACTACCAAAATGACCAGCACCAGCGGCGAGGAAGCAACCTCTTCCGGGTGCAGGATCTTGCCCAGAGAGGACTTCCCCAGCTCCACACCCATAAGCAGGATCAGCCCCGACACCACCAGGCCGGATATGTACTCCATGCGCCCGTGGCCGAAGGGATGCTCCGGGTCCGGCTTGCGCCCCGCCAGGCGGAAGCCCAGCAGCGTCACCAGTGAGGAGCCTGCATCGGATAGGTTGTTGAAGGCGTCGGCGGTGATGGCGATGGATCCGCTGACGGAACCCGCAAAAAACTTCACCGCAAACAGCAGCAAATTCAGCCCGATCCCCACCGCACCGCACAGCTGGCCATAGGCCCGGCGCAGAGCGGAGGGGGCCAGAGCGTCCCGGCCGCGGATAAACAGCCGCGCAAGTAATTCGATCATAGTGTTTTCTCCCTCTCCCATATGCGATGCTCTCAAAAAGCCTCGCAGAGTCTGCGTCCGCAGACGCAAAAATTTCAAATCATTTTTCGCCGGTTTTACACCCCGTGAATGACCAGCTTCATCTGGCAGCACAGGCGGTCTAAGTCCTCATCGGTGGCGGCAGGCAGGCGGAGCTTGCCGCCGCAGTTTTTGCAGATGAGGTCCACAGAGCCCCGGTGTACGGCGATGGAGTATTCCCTGCAGCCGCAGGTGCAGCTGACGCCGCCCCGGGCGGCAATATCCTTCAGCTCGGATAGGACCTCGTACATGATGACGTTATCCGTAAAGGCCTCCGGCTCCTGGCAGCGATCCTTTTCCGCCCGCAGCTCCAGCTCCTGCAGGGCCTGCTCCACCTGGGCCTGCTGGCCAATATAGCAGCACAGCTGCTTGGTCTTGGGACAGGCCAGGCCCACGCCGCGGCCATCCAGCATGGCCTCATTGCTGAGCTCCGCCTGGTGCGTCTCCCCGCACAGGCCGCAGGGGACCCACAGGCGGAAGCGCAGACCGTCCGTCTCCGCCCGCAGCTCAGACTTTTCGCAGGCACATTCGATGCGCACGGCGGCGGCAGACAGGGCAAAGCGAGTCCGCTGGGCCAGCACGGGCTTTTTGCAGTGGGGGCAGAGATAGCCGAAGCTGCGAGATTCTTCCATAAAACAGATCCCCTTCCGATCAGTAGTCCCTCTATTATACACGCCAAAGGGGGAAATTACCAGTACCCCGGCGAAACTTTTCCCCGGGGGTGTGCCGCGCGCCTTGACATTCCCCCACCGGTCGGGTATGATAAAAAAAATCATTCGGTGAGGGTAGGAGCTTAACCATGAAAAAGGAACTGACGCCCCGGAAACGACAGGCCATAGAAATGCGCGCGAAGATCCAGAGTGCGGCACTGACCCTGTTCAACCGGGAGGGTTTTGAAAATGTATCCGTGGAGGAGATCGCTCAGACGGTGGGCTGCTCCGTGGGCAATATTTATCACTACTTCAAGAGCAAGGACGAGTTGGCTATCCAGGTGACGCAGATGGTGGACGAGGCGTATACGGTCCTGGAGGAGGAGTATCTGGCGGACCGGGAGACGTCCGGACGGGAAAAGCTGCTGGACTTTGTGGGCCGGTCCTTGGAGATCAGCGCGTCGGACGAGATGCTCTACAAGGCGTTTATCCACGGCCTGCGCTACCCGGAGCAGGCGGTGCTGCAGAAAAACGATAAGCGGGTGTATTACCGGCTGCTGCGGGAGCTGGTGGACCTGTGCCAAAGGGAGGGGAGCATCCACCCGTCCTACGAACCGGACTGCCTGGTGGAGGACCTGGTGGTGCTGCACCGGGGCACGCTGTTTGAGTGGCGCATCTACCAGGAGGGCTTCGATATAGCGAAGCAGGGCCGCCGCATGGCAGATGCCCTCCTGCGGGGCTGGCATACGGAGCCCACAGAAAGCTAAAACCCATGCTGTCAATAAAGAGGGGAAATTTTACAATTAAATAGTAGATAATATGATAAAACTGACAAATTGGAAGTTAAAAACATATGATTTACAACTAAAATGAAAGGTAGATATACAAATGAATATTCAGGAGTACGAAAAGGTTAAGAAATATACTTATTTAGAATATTGCGATTATTTACAGCGGAAATATGGAATTGGATTGGCCAATTATATGTCAGAAAATTGGAAAAAAAGCAATAAGGTTACAAGAACAAAAGAAGGACTTTATGTTCATCACAAGTATGAAGACCATGCCATTATGTTAGGTGACCCTGAATATGCCAAGAACAATCCTTATGAATGGCAAATGAAAGAAAATTTAGTTTACTGTGACCTACTTGAGCATTTGTTTTTACATCAGTTAATTTGTGAATATCCTGCTGAAAATAAAAATGAATATGAACAAGTTGGAATTGGTGGAGTTGTAAATTTTATTGTTCCAGAATTAAATGATGTGTACAGCGGTTGGCGCTCAAAACAAGCTTGGCAACAAAAATGTCACAATGCCATTATTAAGGATAAAGAGGTATATTTACAGCTTTTAAAACGCTATAAAGACTTTCATGATAACAACCCATTTAGCACAAGACAGCTGCTTAGAAGCTGGAATGAAAAATTTGGGTTATGGTCAGATGAGAATAATGCAGAATTGTATAAAGAAATTATTGCATTATAACTTCTAATTTACAATGAGTTGAGATTGTCCCAATAAGCAAGAACATAGTGTGGTTTTACGGAAAAGGTGCCCCTTTTCGATGTTTGCTACGAAACTTTTATAGATTTTTTTCGAGACAAAGGATTATTGGATGGGAACGTAATGGAAAGTCAATCGTAACAGCGAATACCAGTTATGTAGAGTGAAAAACGTTATGCAGTTAAAGGCTGATTTTGTGAGTAAAGGCATAAACGCTTTAACTTCTTGAAAACCAAGTATATATCACCTTTATTTTAAGCTGTTTTTACGGGTGGTTATAAACACCTGCGGGGGTTATAAAGAGATTTCCGTCTATAAAATGAATAAAAAAATAAGACTCGGCCAGCGGACTGATAAAGGTCCGCTGGTTTTTTACCCTAATTTTCCTGTTAAGAATAAAAACTGCCGTAAAAATCCGCCTGTTAGCATTGACAAACGCCGGGGCGGAAGATTATAATAAAACCGTTCATTAAATTATTCGGTGAAACATTCGGCGTTTTGCGCCAAATAACCAGTAAAAGGGAGGACACAGCCATGAAGGTTCTCGTTATCAATCCCGGTGCGACTTCCACAAAGATCGCCGTGTTCGACGAAGACAAGCAGGTGTTCAAAAAGGGCATCGACCATTCCGCCCAGGAGCTGGACCGGTTCGACCGGGTCATCGACCAGGCGGACTACCGGCAGAAGGCCATTTTGGACGCGGTGGCGGAGAGCGGCTATCAGCTGAGCGACTTTGACGCCGTGTGCGGTCGGGGCGGCCTGTACCGGCCCATTCCCTCCGGCACCTACGCTGTCAGCGACGCCGTTATGCGGGATGTGGAGCAGGCTCCCTACGGCGAGCATCCGTCTAACCTGGGGGCGTATCTGGCCCGCCGCATCGGCGACATGGTGGGTATTTCCGCCTTTTTTGTGGACCCCGTTTGCGTGGACGAGATGACCGAGGTGGCCCACTACACGGGCTTTGCGCCCTTCCGCCGCCTGTGCCAGTTCCACGCCCTGAATCAGAAGTCCATCGGCCGCAAGGCCGCCGGTCTCCTGGGCAAGAAATACGAGGAGGCCAACCTGGTGGTCTGTCATCTGGGCGGCGGCGTGTCCGTGGCTGCTCACGAACAGGGCCGGGTGGTGGATGTGTTCAACGTGAAGGACGAGGGCTCCATGGGCCTGGATCGGGGCGGTGCCCTGCCGGTGAACGCGCTGATTAACTACTGCTTCAGCGGCAAGACCAAGGATGAGGTGAAGAAGACCCTGGGCCGCCAGTCCGGCATGTATTCCTACCTGGGCACCACGGACTTCCGGGTTATCTGCGCCAAGGTGGTGGAGGGCGACGAAAAGTTCACCGAGGCCTACCGGGCCCTGGTCTATCAGTTGGCCAAGGACATTGGCGCCATGGCCGCCGTGCTGCACTTCGAGGTGGACGCCATCGTTTACACCGGCGGCATGGCCTATGAGCGATTCTTCTGCGACGACATCACAAAATACGTGGGCAAGATCGCGCCCGTCCTCCGTTTGCCCGGCGAGGAGGAGATGCGCTCCCTGGCTGAGGGGGCCCTGCGAGTGCTCCACGGAGAGCAGGAGGCCGGCGTATATTAAAGGCAATGAAAAATACCTCCCGGGCTGTCAGTGTGGAATTTTGAGCCGTAGTCTCAAAATTATGCCCGCAGCAGACTACATCTCATCATTGGCAGAAAAATCGCAGATTTTTCGCCAGCATTATAGAAAGGTGGAAAAAGCTATGAAGCATCTCATGTCCGGCAACGAGGCCACCGCCCGTGGCGTCTATGAGGCCGGTATCAAGGTCTGTTCCGCTTACCCCGGAACCCCCAGCACGGAGATCCTGGAAAACCTGCCCCAGTATGGCCAGGAGGTCTACTGCGAGTGGGCTCCCAATGAAAAGGTGGCCACCGAGGTGGCCTACGGTGCGTCCGTGGCCGGGTCCCGGGCCTTCTGCACCATGAAGATGGTGGGCCTGAACGTGGCTGCCGACCCCCTGTTTACTGCTGGCTATATGGGTGTGAATGGGGCCTATGTGGTGGTCACCGCCGATGACCCCTCCTGCCATTCCTCCCAGAACGAGCAGGATAACCGCCACTATGCCCGCGCCGCCAAGATCGCCATGGTGGAGCCCAGCGACGCCCAGGAGAGCAAGGATTTTGTGGCCCTGGCCTGTGACATTTCCGAGCAGTTCGACACCCCTGTACTCTACCGCACCACCACCCGGGTCTGCCACAGCAAGGGCCTGGTGGAGTTCGGCCAGCGCACGGAGCATACCGCACCTGCTTATGCCCGCAACACCCGCAAGTATATCTGCGCCCCGGCCAATGCTTACTTAAACCACCCGCTGGTAGAGGAGCGGCTGAAGAAGCTGGAGGAATACGGCTGCACCACTGCCGTGGAAAACGGCCTGAACAAGGTCGAGCTGGGTGACGGCCGGGTGGGCGTTATCACCGCCTCCATCAGCTACCAGTACGCCAAGGAGGTGTTCCCGGAGGGAACTTCTTTCCTGAAGCTGGGCCTGACCTATCCGCTGCCTATGAAGCTGATCCGGGATTTCGCCGCCAAGGTGGAAAAGCTCTATGTCATCGAGGAGCTGGATCCCTTCATGGAGGAGCAGATCAAGGCCGCCGGCATCCACTGTGTGGGCAAGGAGCTCACCGGCAATATGTATGAGCTAAATACGGAGTTGGTCCGGGAGCGGGTCCTGGGCATCAAGACCGAGTACAAGGCCATCACTGAGGTGCAGCCTGCCAAGCGGCCCCCGGCCCTGTGTCCCGGCTGCCCCCACCGCGGCTTCTTCTATACCCTTTCCAAGAATAAGAATTATGTGGTCACCGGCGATATCGGCTGCTATACTCTGGGCTTTGCGCCCCCGCTGAACTGCATGGATGTGTGCATCTGCATGGGCGGCGGCTTCTCCGCCGGCATGGGCATGGCCAAGAGCTTTGAGCGGGAGGGCGTCACCGATAAGGTGGTGTTCGGTGTCATGGGTGACTCTACCTTCTTCCACTCCGGTATGACCGGCGCCGCTGAGATCGTGTATAATAAGGGCCGCATGATTCCCTGCGTCCTGGATAACCGCATCACCGGCATGACCGGCCACCAGGATAACCCCGGCACGGGCTATACTCTTATGGGCCAGGAGACGAATATGATCAGCGTGGAGAAGGTCCTTGCCGCTTATGGCTTCGGCCCCATCTACACCGTGGATCCCCAGGATCTGACCGCCATGAAAAAGACCGTGGAGAGCGCTGTGGCCGCCCTGGAGGAGGGCCGTCAGCCCGCCATCGTCACCCGCCGTCCGTGCCTGCTCATCAAGCGCAAAAAGCCCCAGGTGGGCATGTGCGTAGTTAACGCCGATAAGTGCCGCAGCTGCAAGAGCTGCCTGAAGGTGGGCTGTCCCGCCATCTCCATGGAAAACGGCAAGGCATTCATCGACCGCACCCAGTGCGTGGGCTGCACCGTCTGCGCCCAGGCCTGTCCCTTTGACGCTATCGAAAAGGAGGAAAAGTAATATGTCCAACGTGAAAAGTGCGCTGCTGGTGGGTGTGGGCGGCCAGGGAGCCATCCTCATTTCCAAGATCATGTCGGGCGGCTTTATGAAGGCCGGTTACGATGTCAAGCAGAGCGAGGTCCACGGTATGGCCCAGCGGGGCGGCAGCGTGTCCACGCAGGTCCGCTGGGGCGATAAGGTCTATGGGCCCGTGTTCGGCCGGGGTGAGGCGGACATCATGGTGGCCCTGGAGAAAATGGAGGCCGTGCGCTATGCGAAATTCCTAAAGCCCACCGGCGTGGCCGTCATAAACGACTATGCCATCAAGTCCACCACCATCGCCGCCGGGCAGGAGGAGTATCCTCAGGGCTGCATCGAAGCCATGGAGAAGAACTTCAAGACCATCGCCGTCCCTGCCAGCGATATGGCTCTGGAGCTGGGCAATGCCAAGTGCATGAACGTGGTTCTCTTCGGCGCCATGTGTGACAGTCTCGGCTGCCCCGAGATCGATTGGGAGCAAATTGTAGCGCAGACCGTGCCCGCCAAGGTCAAGGAGCTGAATCTCAAGGCCTTCCGGGCTGGCCGCGCCGCCGCCCAAGGGGCCAAGTAAGAAGAATAAAAGCTGTGAAGGCGGGGCTGATGCCCCGCCTTCACGGCTTTTGGTATATACGGATCAATTGTTTTTCTACTAAAGCTCCCGGAAAAAAACCATGCTTACTTCCGGTCAAACAGAATGAACAGCAGGCTGGACAGGCACAGCAGCATGGGGTAAAACAGCAGGGGGATAATTTCAAAGGCGCTGACGGTGAAGCCCAGGGTGGCGCAGGCGGAAATAGCCACCAGCATCTGCGCGCCGTAGGGGATGATGCCCTGGAACACACAGGAGAAGGTGTCCAGCAGAGACGCCGACCGCTTGGGGCTGATGCCGTATTCCGCGGCGATTTCCTTTGCGATAGGACCGGCCATGACGATGGCCACGGTGTTATTGGCGGTGGAGATGTCCATAAGGCCCACCAGCAGACCAATGCCCACCTGGCCGCCGCGCTTGCCCCGGAACATCTTGTGGATAGCGGCCAGCAGTGCGTCAAAGCCGCCGTAGGCCCGGATCAGCCCGCATAGGGAGGACACCAGCAGCGTTACCAGGATCGTCTCGAACATGTCGCTGACGCCGGAGCCCATGTTGCCCATGAGCTGCAGAGCCGTCACCTGGCCGATGGCCAGAGTGATGGCGGCGCCGGCGACGATGCCTACCAGCAGTACCACGAATACATTCAGCCCCGCAATGCCGCCGATGAGCACCAGCACATAGGGGATGAGCAGCAGCAGGTTGTGGTCACCGGAGGGGGTCTGGGCCACATTTACCCGCAGAGAGATGACAACGATCACCGCCAGGGTGGCCAGGGCCGCCGGCAGAGCGATCCTGAAGTTAGCGCGGAACTTATCCTTCATCTGGCAGCCCTGGGTGGAGCAGGCGGCAATGGTGGTGTCGGAGATGAAGGACAGGTTATCTCCGAACATGCTGCCGCCCATGACGGACGCCACGCACAGAGGCAGGCTGAAGCCGGAATCCTTGGCTACAGCTGCGGCGATAGGCGTCAGCAGGGTGATGGTGCCCACGCTGGTGCCCATGGCCATGGACACAAAGCACGCCACCACGAACAGCACCGCCACCGCCAGCTTGGCCGGGGCGATGGACAGCAGGAAGTAGGCCACAGCCTCGGCGCTGCTGCGCCCGGTGACACCCACGAATATGCCCGCCGCCAGGAAGATCAGGATCATGGTGACGATGTTCTTGTCGCCGATGCCCTGGCCCATAAGGGCCAGCTTTTCGTCAAAGGAAATACTGCGGTTTTGCAGGCAGGCCACCAAAATAGCCACCAGGAAGGCCACCACAATGGGGATATGATAAAAGCCCATCTTCACCTTCAGCACATATTCCAGCACGATGCCCAGGCCCAAATACAGCACCAGAAACACCGCAATGGGCAGCAGTGCCGCCGCCCGGGGGGTCTTGTTTTCGTTCATTGTACTTCTCTCCTAAAATTATCCGGATACAAGGATTCGCTGCGCTCCTTAAACAGCGCAGCGAATATAGAGTAGCATAAATTTTTCGTAAATACAACCGGTTTCGCCTAATTTCTTCCGTTTTTGCGGAAAATATGAATGTCGAAGCTGATACGGCAATCCAGCTGCGTCAGCTCCTCCAGGCGCCGGATGCCGTCCCGGGGGGTGTTCCAAAAATAGGGCGTCATTTGAAACAGAGCCCAAATATCCTCCCGGCAGGGCATATGGATGACCTCCTCCACATGCCGCACCTCTACGCTGTCGAAGCCCTCGTAGGGCACCTGCTTTACCTCATTTATATAGGGCCGGTGGTAGAGGATATCCTTCAGCTCCCACAGATGCCTTTCCGACGGCACCACATACAGAAGCCCGCCGCCGCTTCGTAGGACCCGGCGAAACTCCTCCGCCGCCATGGGTGAAAAGCAGTTGATAATCAGGTCCGCACTCCCCGCAGCCATGGGCAGGCGGTACGACGAGGCCACGGCAAATTCAATGTCCTTTTCCCTCTTGGCTGCCCGGCGCAGGATGAACTTGGATATGTCCGTCCCTGCCATCTGCGGGGCCTTGCCGGCCTCCTGCAGGGCGCGATAGATACCGCCGGTGTAGTATCCCTCACCGCACCCGGCATCCAGCACCGTAGGGGCCTCTCCGGTCATGGAAACGGCCAAGGCGCACAGTGCCTCCCGCAGGGGAGCGTAATAACCCTTTCCTAAAAAGACGGACCGGGCGGCGGCCATGGCCTTGTCATCTCCCGGGGCCTTGGAATGCTTCCGGTTCACCGGCAGCAGGTTGCAGTACCCTTCTTTGGCCCGGTCGAAGCTGTGGCCCGCCGGGCAGATATAGCGCCGCTCCTCCCGCTGCAGAGCCGCTGCACACACCGGGCAGATGAAAAGACTCCTCATAGCATCTCCTTATTGGCCGTTACATCGTGAATCCATTTTCGGCTGCGTACCCGGTAGATGCACAGGGGCATCTTGGCGACAGACTCCGTCTGCATGGCCAGGGCAATAGGCCAGATGCCGGTTTTCAGCACCAGGGCACACAGGGCTGTCAGAGGCAGGCAGACGATCCACTGAGGTGCCAGATCCAGCGCAGCGCTCCACAGCACATCACCTCCGGAGCGCAAAACGCCCGTGATGCTGGAGATGGAGTAGGCGTGCAGGGGGATGGAGGCGAAGCTGGTCACAGCCAGGGCCGCTGCAATGGTGGCGGACTCGCCGAAGAGCTTAAACATCGGAAATACCACCGGCAAAAACAGTGTGGGCAGCAGCGCCAGGGCAATGGCTGCCAGCACCGTGCCGGACACGACGGTAAAGCGCAGCAGAGCCTTGCTCAGAGACATAATATCTTCCTCGCTCTGCCCCTCGCCGATGGCCTTGCCTACCAGCACCGCCGTGGCGGCGCCCAGGCCGAAGCAGAACACCAAAAACAGCCGCCCCAGATTTCCCATCACGGCGTTGGCTGCCAGCATCTCCACGGAGTTTTCCGTGTAGCCCAGAATCACCGTCAGCATACTGTTTCCCATGCCCCAGCAGGCCTCATTCAGCACCACCGGGGAGGCATATTTCAGAAACCTACGCAGCATATCCCAGCCGGGCCGGACAAAGGCGGCCCACTGCATGCGAATACGTTTGTCTCGCAGGGCATAGACCGTGCAGATAATAAACTCACAGATGCGCGCGCACAGCGTGGCGATGGCCGCCCCCTGGATACCCAGCATGGGAAAGCCCAGCTTGCCGAAAATGAGCAGGTAGTTCAGCCCCGTGTTAATAAGTGTGGACGCCCCAAACAGCTTCATGCCGAAGCTGGGATTTTCTGCGCTGCGCTGAGCGCTGGCGTACACCGAGGACAGCATATTGAAGATGTAGGAAATACCAATGAGCTTCAGGTACGGCGCGCCTAAAATGGACAGCTGGTGGTTATTCGACATCAAATCCATAATCTGCACCGGCCACAAAAACAGCACCGCTGCCAGCACCGCCGCCACCGCCGCCCCTACAAAGGAGGCCACGCCGATAGAGCGGCTGATGCTCGTCATGTCCTGCTTGCCCCAGTACTGGCTTACCAGGATGCCCAACCCGCTCTGCACTCCGAATACAATGGAAATGAGCAGAAATACCGGTACATTGGCTGCTGTTACCGCCGCCATCTCGGTGTTTCCCAGCTGGCTGACCATAAAGGTATCAATAAGACCTAAAGAAAAGGTGATAAGGTTTTGCAGCACAATAGGCATACTCAGCTTCATTAATCGCCGATAAAACCCCTGCTCCCGTCGAATCAGAATAGCCATAGAATCTCCTCAAACATAAAAAAATCAAACCCTAAGGACATGAAGCCTGCATAGGTCCGTCCGCAGGCACGCCCTGCCCTCCGTATAGGCGGGGCTCCTCACCTCCCGCCCGATAGGGCATCACACCCATCAATTTTTGCCTTTCCGCTTTTTTACAGCATCCCGCACCGCTGGGCCTGGTGGTCCCGCAGCGCCTCATACAGCGCCTCAATGTCCTCTACCGTGTTCTCCGGGGCGAAGCTGATGCGTATTACCCCCGCCGCCGTGCGCTTGTCCAGACCCAGGGCGGACACCACATGGCTGCTTTTCCCCTTGTGGCAGGCGGATCCGGCGGAGATACAAATGCCCCGGCTGCCCAGGTCACTGACGATATTGCCGCTGGGATATCCCGGCAGGGACATGGCCAAAATGTGCGGCGCCGTGCCGCCGCCCACCGTCACCATCCCGCTAATGGTCAGCAGCTTTTCCCGGCACAGGGCCTTCATGTCCGCCATGTGCCGGATTTTCTCGTCATAGTGCTCCAGTCGCAGCTCCACCGCCTTGGCAAAGCCTGCGATCTGGGCCGTGGCCTCGGTGCCGGAGCGCAGCCCCATCTCCTGGCCGCCGCCGGGGAGGAGGGGGCGGAAATTCCGCAGCTTCGGGCTGATATACAGGGCTCCAATGCCCTTAGGTCCGCCCAGCTTGTGCGCCGATAGGCTCATCAGATCCACGCCCCAGCCCACCGGGTCACAGGGAACCTTCAAAAAGCCCTGCACCGCGTCGCAGTGGAGCAGGGCGCCGCTGCCCGCTTCCCGCAGGAGCTTTGCTGCTTCTGCCACCGGAAACACGCACCCGGTCTCGTTGTTCACCAGCATCATGCTCACCAGCACCGTGTCCTCCCGCACCGCATCCAGCACCTGTCGGGCCGAGACCATCCCGGTGCTGTCCGGCTTCAGATAAGTCACCTGATACCCTTCGCTTTCCAGCCACCTGCAGCTCTCCAGCACGGCGCTGTGCTCCACGGCGGTGGTGACAATGTGCCTTCCCTTGTGCCGGCCGTGCCATACGGCGCCCCGAATGGCCCACGCGTCACTCTCCGTTCCGCAGGAGGTGAAAAACAGCCGCTCCTTAGGGCAGCCCAAGGCCCGGGCGATGATCGCCCGCCCATTTTCCGCCACGGCCTTCCCGTCCTGCCCATAGGGATATTGGGAGGAGGGATTGCCGCTGTGATGGCGCAATGTATCAGCCATAGCCGCAATGACCTCCTCCGGCACCGGTGTGGTGGCGGCGTTATCCAAGTAATGCACGAAAAAATACCTCATTTCCTCCGCCAGACCCTTGCCAGTCGGCGGATGATAGACTATAATACAACCATGTATTATAGTGGATAAATCCATAAAGTGCAAGGAGAAAAACCCCCATGCGAATCGCCATCTACACCCTTGGCTGTAAGGTCAATCAATATGAGACCCAGGCCATGGAACAGGAGCTGGCGGCCCAGGGCCACGAGCTGGTGGACTTTGAGCAGGCAGCAGACGCCTATATCATCAATACCTGCTCCGTCACAGCCGTCAGCGATAAAAAGTCTCGGCAGATGATCCGCCGGGCCAAAAACAGGAATCCTGCCGCCATTATAGCTGCCTGTGGCTGCTATGTCCAGACCCATACTGACGAGGCGGCGGCCCTGGGCATCGACCTTATCGGCGGCACCGGCCAGCGCATGGAGTTTCTGCACCAGCTACTGGCGGCGGCGGAGGAAAAGCAGACCCGGATCCTGGTGGACGACGCTCTGCGCCGCCACGAGTTTGAAATTTTGCCTGCCGGCGGGCAGCACAGCCGCACCCGCGCCATGCTGAAGGTGGAGGACGGCTGCCGCAATTTCTGCACCTACTGCATTATCCCCTTTGCCCGGGGCCCGGTCCGCTCCCTGCCCTTGGCAGCGGCGGCCCGGCAGACGGAGCAGCTTGCCCGCCAGGGCTACCGGGAGGTGGTGCTCACGGGTATTGAAATCTCCTCCTGGGGCCAGGACCTGCCGGGGCAGGAGGGCCTTATTGATCTTTTGGAGGCAGTGTCCGCCGCTGCCGGGACTATGCGCGTCCGCCTGGGCAGCCTGGAGCCCCGTACCGTCACCGAGGAATTCTGCCGCCGGGCATCGGCGCTTAAAAATCTCTGCCCCCATTTCCATCTTTCCCTTCAATCCGGCTGTGACGCAACTCTGCGCCGCATGAATCGTCGGTACGACACCACCCGCTTCATTGAATCTGCGCTTTTACTGCACCGATTCTTCCCCGATTGCGCCCTGACAACGGACCTGATCGTGGGATTTCCCGGGGAAACGGAGGAGGAGTTTTCCACGACCCTGGGCTTTATCCGCCGCTGTGGCTTCGCCCAGATCCATGTTTTTCCCTACTCCGTCCGCCCCGGAACCAAGGCGGCGGATATGGAGCAGGTCCCCAAAAATATAAAGGAGGAGCGGGCCGCCCGGGCCGGGGAGGTTGCTGCCGCTCTCCACGAGGAATACCTGCAAAGCTGTGTGGGAAAGACGCTTCCCGTGCTGTTTGAGCAGCCCGGGGCGCCGGGCTTTTACACCGGTCATGCCCCTAACTACATGGAGGTATCCGCCCCGGGAGAAAATCTGCACAACTGTCTGCGTCCCGTGCGCATCACCGCTGTGGAGGGGGGCATCTTGAAAGGAGAAATTGAGCCGTGAGCCATTTTTTCGCTTATATTAACCGTATGCGCTTTATAAACCGCTGGGCCCTTATGCGCAACAGCTATACCGAGAATATCCAGGAGCACAGCCACCAGGTGGCAGTGCTGGCCCACGCCTTGGCCGTCATTCGAAACCGCTGCTTCGGCGGCTGCGTGGACGAGGGCGCGGTGGCTGTGGCGGCCCTGTATCACGATGCGCCGGAGATCCTTACCGGCGACCTGCCTACACCGATCAAATATTACAATCCCCAGATCCGGGACTCCTATAAGCAGGTGGAGCGGGTAGCGGAGGACAAGCTGCTTGCCATGCTGCCCCGGGAGCTGCAGCCAGACTATGAGGAGGTTCTGCACCCCTCGGATGAGCAGGTGCAGGAGCTGGTAAAGGCGGCGGATAAGCTCTCCGCCCACATCAAGTGCCTGGAGGAGCTGAAGGCCGGCAACGGCGAGTTCCGGGCGGCGGCGGAGCAGACCCGGGCAGTCCTGGATAAAATGGACCTGCCGGAGCTGCGATATTTTTGCGAAAATTTCCTGGGCAGCTTTGCCCTGACATTGGATGAAATGGAGTGACTAAAAAATGAAAGCGATCGTAACAGTAGTTGGAAAAGACCAGGTGGGCATCATCGCAGGCGTGTGTAACCGCCTGGCAGAGCATAACATCAACGTTCTGGACATTAGCCAGACGGTCATGCAGGGGTATTTTACCATGATGATGGTGGTGGACCTGTCCCGGTGTGACGCCGCCTTTGACGAGCTGAGCCGCAGCATAAAGGATTATGGCGAGGGTAGGGAGCTGTCCATCCGCATCCAGCGGGAGGACATTTTCGATGCTATGCACAAGCTGTAAAGAGGTGGCAATATGTTGAGTCTGAACAATATTTTTGACACCATTAACATGATCGACAAGCAGCACTTGGACATCCGCACCATCACCATGGGCATCTCCCTGCTGGATTGCATAAGCGAGGATCCCAAGCGCTGCTGCGATAAAATTTACGATAAGATCACCAAATACGCCGAGAATCTGGTGAAAACCGGGGAAAATATCGAGAGCGAGTTTGGTATTCCCATCGTGCATAAGCGCATTTCCGTAACACCCATGGCTCTGGTGGCAGGGGGATGTGACACGGAGGACCTGGTACCCTTTGCAAAAACCATGGACCGGACGGCCAAAACCTGTGGTGTGAACTTCATCGGCGGCTTTTCTGCATTGGTACAAAAGGGCTTTGCCCGGGGTGATGAGCTGCTGCTGCGGGCCATCCCCCAGGCTTTGGCGGAGACGGATTTCGTCTGCTCCAGCGTGAACGTGGGCTCTACCAGGGCGGGCATCAATATGGACGCCGTGGCCCGGATGGGCCGTATCATCAAGGAGACGGCCCACCTGACGAGAGAGCAGGAGGGCCTGGGCTGCGCCAAGCTGGTGGTGTTCTGCAACGCTGTGGAGGATAACCCCTTCATGGCCGGTGCCTTCCACGGCGTGGGTGAGGCGGACAGCGTCATCAACGTGGGCGTCAGCGGCCCGGGCGTTGTGTATCACGCCCTTCAGAGTGTTAAGGGCGCGCCCTTTGATGTGGTGGCGGAAACGGTGAAAAAGACCGCCTTCCAGATCACCCGCATGGGGCAGATGGTGGCCTCCGAGGCTTCTCGCCGCTTGGGAACGCCCTTTGGCATCGTGGATTTGTCCCTGGCGCCTACTCCGGCGGTGGGGGACAGTGTGGCCCGGATCCTGGAGGAAATGGGCCTGGAGATCTGCGGCACGCACGGCACCACGGCGGCCCTGGCCCTGCTGAACGATGCGGTGAAAAAGGGCGGGGTCATGGCATCGTCCCATGTGGGGGGCCTCTCCGGTGCATTTATTCCCGTGTCCGAGGACGAGGGGATGATTGCTGCGGCCCTCAGCGGCACATTGACCCTGGACAAATTAGAGGCTATGACCTGTGTCTGCTCCGTGGGCTTGGATATGATTGCCGTTCCCGGGGAGACCACTGCCGAGACCATCTCCGCCATTATCGCTGATGAGGCGGCGGTGGGTATGGTCAACAGCAAGACCACCGCCGTGCGCATTATCCCCGTGGAGGGGAAGTCTGTGGGAGATATGATTGAAATGGGCGGGCTTTTAGGCTCGGCCCCGGTGATGCCGGTGCATGAGGCGTCCTCCGCGGCGTTTATCGCCCGGGGCGGCCGGATCCCGGCGCCGCTGCAGAGCCTGAAAAACTGAAAAAAATCATCCGGCGTACGCCGGATGATTTTTTTTCAGATTGTCAAAAAGCCTCGCAGAGTTCACGTCCGCAGAGTTTAAGCCCTTTGCCGAAAAAACGAAGCTTTTTTTCGCCAGCGGTAAGATCAGACCTTCAGCTTGCTCTGCTGGCCTTCTTTCAGTATGGCGATCACCATACCGGTCAGAGCGAACAGGGCCAGGGCGTTGGGCAGGACGATGAGGTTATTGAACATATCCGTCAGCTCCCACACAAAGTCGTTGCCGGTAAGGGTGCCCAGGAAGATGAACACCAGGGCAATGATGGTGTAGATGGTGTTGCAGAGCTTCTTATTCTTGCGGCCGAAAAGATAGTTAGCATTGATGCGGCCGAACAGGTTCCAGCCCAGCACCGTGGAAAAGGCGAAGAAGAACAGGCAGATGGCCACGAAAATATTGCCGAAGGACTCGCCGAACACGGTGCCGAAGGCCGTCTGAGCCAGGTTGGCCTTGCCCAGGGTGGTGCTGGCGGCAGCGGCGCCGCACTCGTGCAGGGGGCCGTCGCTGGTATACAGGGTGGAGATGATGACCAGGGCGTTGAGGGTCAGCACCACAAAGGTGTCGATGAACACACCGGCCATGGCCACCACGCCCTGGTCGTGGGGGTGGGCTACATTGGCCTGGGCGTGGGCGTGGGGAGTGGAGCCCATACCGGCTTCATTGGAGAACAGGCCGCGCTTGGCGCCCTGGCTGATGGCGGTTTTCAGGGCATAGCCGATGCCGCCGCCGATGATGGCGCTGGGGTTAAAGGCATACTTAAAGATCATGCCGAAGGTCTCGGGAATGTACTGGATGCGGATTGCCAGAACCACCAGTGCGCCCAGCAGGAAGATAGCGGCCATAATGGGCACCAGCTTTTCGGTGACGGCAGCCAAACGCTGCACGCCGCCCAGGAAGATAATGGCGCAGATGATGACCAGCACGATACCCATGACCCAGGCAGGGATACCGAAAGCAGTCTGGAAGGTGGAGCCGATGGAGTTGGACTGCACCATGCTGCCCATGAGACCCAGGGCCAGGATGATGGCAACGGCGAAGAACCCGGCCAGGAACTTGCCGAAGCCGCCCTTAAAAGCGGTGGTGATGTAGTACACGGGGCCGCCGTGAACGGTGCCGTCCTTGTCAATGATACGGGTCTTCTGGGCCAGGGTGGCTTCCGCGTAGATAGTAGCCATGCCGAAGAAGGCAATGACCCACATCCAGAAGATGGCGCCGGGGCCGCCGGTGAGGATGGCGCCGGAGGCGCCGATGATGTTGCCGGTACCCACCTGAGCGGCGATGGCGGTGGCCAGGGCCTGGAAGGAGGTCATGCCGCTCTTTTGAGCGCCGCCCTTGAGCTTGATGTTGCCAAAGGTCTTTTTCATGGCCTCGCCGAAGCAGCGGACCTGCACGAAGCGGGTGCGAATGGAGTACCACAGGCCCACGCCGATGAGCAGGAACACCAGGATGTAGTTAGATAGGTATTCGTTGATTTTGCATACAATGGGATACAACACTTCTTCGATCATTTTTCTTTCTCTCCTTCAAAAAAAATTAAGAGCCGCTTTTGCAGCGACTCCGAAGAATGCAGAGGAAACGCACAACTGCGATTCCGCCTCTGTCCTTTTGCCTGAGAGATTCGGCCCAACCGGACCTTACACCTTCGGCACCCAACTCAATGGGATTCTCCAGAGTCCCCTCCCCATTCAGTTTCCCAAGGGATCCTTAATGGTTCACAGGGTCATATTTAAATGATGCGGCTATTATAGCATGGCTCAAATGGGAATGCAAGCCCTAATTTTCTGCAATTTTTGCAGCAGGAGGGGGAGCGGCGGGAATCGAATGTGCGGATACAGAAACAGCCGAGCGGCATCCTTGCCGCTCGGCTGTTATCCCTGTTGTCTGTCCGGCTTACGGTGATGCTGTGCTTCACTGCCCTGTCAGCGAAAACCGTGGAATTCGTTTTTTTGCTCTGCGTATCAAAAAACGTGTTTTTTTACCACTTATCTGTCAGCATGGGCCGCTGCGCCTTCCCGGGCTTTTTTTGCCATAGCGGAAATATCGCCCACGCCGCTCAGAACAATGCTGGGACGATAGGCATAGGTCTTGAGTGTTTCCAGCGTGGACACGCCTGAGAGCACCAGCACCGTGGTCATACCGCTCTCCATACCGGAGATTACGTCGGTATCCATTCGGTCGCCCACCATCACCGCCTCAGCGGAATGACAGTGCAGCATACGCAGACCCGTGCGCATCATCAGTGGGTTGGGCTTGCCGCAGAAATAGGCCTGGGTACCGGTGGCCATTTCAATAGGCGCAACCAAAGCGCGGCAGGCGGGGGCGATGCCGTTTTCAATGGGGCCGGAGACATCGGAATTGGCGCCGATCAGCTTGGCGCCTGCCAGGACCAGATTGGTGGCCTTGGTCAGAGTATCCAGAGAGTAGGACCGGCCTTCCCCCACCACCACATAATCCGGATTCACATCATTCATAGTGATACCCGCGTCATACAGGGCGTTGAGCAGACCCGCCTCGCCAATGGCGAACACAGAGCAGCCGGGGGCCTGTTCCTTTAAAAAGGCTGCTGTGGCCAGGGCGCTGGTATAAAAATGATCCTCCGAAACGTCTAAGCCCATGCGCGCCAGCTTTTGCTTCAGCTCCAGAGGTGTATAGCCGCTGTTATTGGTCAGGAACAGGTACTCCTTCTTTTCATCGTGCAGCCACTGGATGAACTCCGCCACCCCCGGCAGGATGCGGTTTCCGTGATAGATCACGCCATCCATATCGCAGATGAAGCCCTTCTTTTCGTTAAAAATATCCATCTTTTCGGGTGCAATATCCATGGGAAGACCTCCTTGTTTCTTTCTGCACAGACAGTATACCATTGAAATGAAAAGGAAACTACCATAACTGTGTTAAATATTTGTTTTTTTCAAAAGAGAAAAAACATGCGCGGGGGGAGCAGTGTAATGGGGTGGATTTTTGGGGGCGAGATGTGCTATAATCCAAAAAACAGGATGATGCTGCCGAAAAAAGGCGGCGAAACAAAAAGAAGAAAATTAATAGGAGAATGACTATGAATATTACGGTATACCTGGGCTCCTGCGAGGGAAATGATCCGGCGATGAAAACGGCGGTTGCAGAGCTGGGCCGGTGGATCGGGGAAAGCGGAAACCGACTGGTCTACGGTGGCTCCAAGACGGGCCTCATGGGCCTGCTGGCAGACAGTGTTCTCTCCGCGGGGGGAGAGGTGACCGGCGTGGAGCTGGAGATGTTTATGGAGGCGGGGTATCAGCACACAGGGCTGACGGAGCTGATCGTCAAGCCGGACTTTCCCCAACGCAAGGCGGAGATGATCCGGCGGGGGGATGTGTTCATCGCCTTTCCCGGCGGCACGGGCACCCTGGAGGAGATCAGCGAGATCATGTCCCTGGCAGCGCTGAAGCTGACCAAGGCCCCCTGTATCCTGTATAACCTGAACGGGTACTATGACCACCTGCGCCTGCAGCTGCGGCATATGGTGGACATGGGCCTGTCCGCACCGGAGCGGCTGGAAAATATACACTTTGCCGCCAGTCTTCAGGAGATCAAAGACATTGCGGCCTCGGCTGAATAAAAAGTGAAGGTGCCTCCCTCCCGGGTTCAGTGACCGGGGAGGGAGGCGTTTTTTCTTTCCTGCACGGGAAAAGCCTCTTACACAGATAGGAAGGGATTTCCCGCCATAGTTATCGTAATTGCCGCAAGATTAATTTCTTATGATGAAAGAATCAAAAAATGTTAATAAATTGCAAAAAATTATTTGATAAAAGACCTGGGTTATGGTACAATCGATTCATAGTGTTGTATGCAGCATCCCCGGGGCGGAGAGCTCTGGGAGAATGGCGGAGAGGAGGAGCGCAATGCCTGCTGAAATGTATCTGTTGGCCGGTGGGATCGGGTTTATATTCGGCTCGCTGGTGGCGTTTGTGAATATGTGTATCACCCGGCGCGGACTGCAAAAAAACAGTGCCAACGCCGTGATGGCGGCCAGCCTGCTGCGGATGCTTGTGAACATCGCAGCCCTGGCGGCGGTATATTTTACCCGGAAGCTGCTCCCCTTACCGTTTTACGGTACTATCATCGGCACGGCCGTGGGCTTGTCGCTGGTGGGGATACTGCTGAATCTGAGATTGAGCAAAAAACAATTGCAGGACCCAACGAAGAATCCCGAGTCAACAGACGGTAGGAATTGAGGTGAGAGAAACAAACTATGGAAGCGACCAGTAATGCGCTATTTTCCATCGGCCCCCTGGAGGTGACAAAGACCGTTGTCACCATGTGGGTCATTATTGTGGTGCTGGGCCTGGTGTCATGGCTGGCCACCCGGCGGCTGAAAATGGTTCCCGGGCCCATCCAGAGTGCGGCGGAAATGGCGGTGACCAAGCTGCAGGACTACTTTACCGGCACTATGGGGTGCGACAACGCCCGCCGGTATTTCCCGGTGATGGCCACCTTTTTCATCTTTATCGTGGTGAGCAACTATTCCGGTATTCTGCCCGGGGCGGGCCACGGCTTTGCCGTGCCTACGGCCAACCTGTCCACCACGGCGGGCCTGGCGATTATCGCTTTCTTCACCACCCACATCGTGGGCGTGAAGCGCCGGGGCGTGCTGGGGTATCTGAAGACCTTCATTTCCCCCTTTATCCTGATGCTGCCCCTGAACCTTATTGAGCAGGTGGTGCGGCCCTTCTCCCTGGCCCTGCGACTGTACGGCAATATCTACGGAGAGGAAATGGTCACCGAGCAGCTCAAGGGCATCTTCCCGCTGCTGCTGCCCCTTGTCATGCAGGTGCTGAGCCTGCTGTTCTGCCTGATCCAGGCGGTGGTGTTCACCATGCTGCTGTCCATCTACATTGAGGAGGCTGTGGGCGAGGAGCACTAAAACGAATGCATATCCCAAATACCATTTAATAAATTTCGGAGAAACTTTGGAGGAAAGAATTATGACGTCATCCGCAATCATCGCACTGGCAGCCGCTTTGGCTGTGGCTCTGAGCACCATCGGCCCCGCTATCGGCCAGGGCATCACCGCCTCCAAGGCCATGGAGGCTATGGCCCGTCAGCCCGAGGCTGCCGGCAATATCCGTTCCAGCATGATTATCGCCCTGGCGCTGATGGAGGCCCTGACCATCTACGGCCTGCTCATTGCTTTTATGCTGATCGGTAAGATGTGACCGACCCCCTGAGAGAGAAAGTAAGGAGGCATACGCATTGAGCATTAATGTGTCAGAAGTGATTTGGACCATCGTTTGCTTTTTCGCGTTGCTGTTTGTGCTGAAAAAGTTCCTGTTTGACCCGCTGATCCGGTTCATGGAGCAGCGTCAGGCGGCCATTGACCAGGGCCTTGAAAGGGGCCGGGATGCTCAGCGGAAAAAGGACGAAAACGACGCCGCGCTCCGTGAAAAATGGAGGGAGCGCAGCGTAGAAGTCAAGCAGCTTCTTGCGGAAGGAAAAACGGCCGATGATCGGGAGCGTGCCTGGGTGCTGGAGAGCACACAGAAAGAGACAAACAAAGCACTGCAGGAAGCAAATCAGCGCATTGAGCAGGAACGCCGACAGGTGTACGCAGATGCCCAGGAGCAGCTGCCGCAGCTGGTTTCTATCCTGGCGCAGCAGCTTTTGAGCGGCGACACCGGCGGAGAGGAGCGGTGATGCGGAGATGCATTTAAAAGATATTCTGTTTGCAATCGCAAACTTTCTGATTCTGTTTGGAGCTCTGTTTTTTATCACCCGCAAGATGATCTCCCGGATGTTCAGAGAGCGCAAGGAAAAGATCGCCGGAGAGCTGGACAAGGCGAAAAAGGCGGAGGAAAATGCCGCCGCTCTGGAAAATCAGGTCAACCGGGACAATGCGCTGGCCCGGCAACAGGAAAAACAGCTGCTGGAGGATACGAAGCGGCAGGTGGAGAAAAATAGAGTCTGTGCCGCCGGCGACAGCCAGGCGGCAGCCAATGTGCTGCGCCAGAGCGCTGCGGAGCGGGAGCGGCAGCTGCGGGCCATTATGCACGAGGAGGTCAGCACCCAGGTTGTCCGCCAGGTGGCGGAGGAGACCGGCAAGACCCTGCGAAAGGACGAATACGCAGCCCGCCGCACGGCACTGGCGGATGCTTTTATTGAGAAGACCGGGAAGATGGTCACGGCCCGGCCCAGTGACATCCTGACCCTGGCGGCCGGGAAGAAGCTGGCAGTCACTGCCACCGGTGCGGAGCCGCTGACGGAGGCGCAGACCGAAAAGCTGCGCCGGACCTTGACGGATGTGTTTGCCGCTGCCTGCAGGGCGGCGGGAGAGGATGCACCCTGCGGAGAGATTATTGACCTGCACAGCGAGACAGATGAGAGCGTGATTGCCGGCATGCGTCTGCGTGTGGGCGACACCGTATATGACGGCAGTGCAGCCCGCTGCCTGGAGCGCCTGGTACACCGGGCGGAGCAGAGCGGCGATGAGAGCGGCCGGTCTGTACTGGACGGTGTGCGCGGCCTGCTGTCCTCAGCCGGCGGGGCTGTGGATATTTATCAGGTGGGTCAGGTTATCAGCGTATCCGACGGTATCTGCCGTGTGTCCGGCCTGGCCGATGTGATGGCCGGGGAAATGCTGGAATTCAAGGGCAATCTCCGTGGCATGGTGATGGACCTGGATCAGGACAACGTGGGTGTTGTGCTGCTGGGTGACTTTTCCACCATCCAGGAGGGCGATGCCGTGCGCCGGACGGGCCACATCATCGAGGTGCCTGTGGGCGAGGCTGTGTGTGGCCGTGTGGTGGATGCCCTGGGCCGCCCGTTAGACGGCAAGGGACCCATTAAAAACGACGGCTTCCGGGCCGTGGAGAGCCCGGCCCCCAGTGTGCTGCACCGGCAGGGCGTCACCGTGCCCCTGCAGACGGGTATTAAGGCCATCGACGCTTTGGTGCCCATCGGCCGGGGCCAGCGAGAGCTGATTATCGGCGACCGCCAAACCGGCAAGACCGCTATCGCCCTGGATACTATTGCCAATCAGAAGGGCAAGGATGTACACTGCATTTATGTGGCCATCGGGCAGAAGGAGTCTACGGTGGCCAACGTGGTGCGTAAGCTGACGGAGCTGGGTGCCATGGACTACACCACTGTGGTGTGTGCGTCAGCCTCTGAGCCTGCGCCTATGCTCTATATCGCCCCCTATGCCGGCGCTGCCATCGGCGAATACTTTATGTATAAGGGGAAGGATGTGCTGATCGTTTACGACGATTTGAGCAAGCAGGCGGCGGCATATCGCGAGATTTCCCTGCTGCTCCAGCGGCCTCCTGGACGGGAAGCCTATCCCGGCGATGTGTTCTACCTGCACTCCCGCCTTCTGGAGCGGGCGGCACGGCTGGACGAGGCCTCCGGCGGCGGCAGCATGACTGCTCTGCCCATCATCGAAACCCAGGCGGGCGATATTTCCGCCTACATTCCCACCAATGTTATCTCCATTACCGATGGTCAGATCTTCCTGGAGACGGGCCTGTTCCACTCCGGTATCCGGCCGGCCATTAATGTGGGCCTGTCCGTGTCCCGTGTGGGCGGCGCAGCCCAGATGCCGGCTATGAAGCAGGTGGCGGGCCGTCTGCGCACCGACCTGGCACAGTACCGAGAGCTGGCATCCTTTGCGCAGTTCGGATCCGAGCTGGATGCGGCCACACAGTCTACCCTGTGCCGCGGCCAGCACATGACGGAGCTGCTGAAGCAGAATCAATTTGCCGCCCTGTCGGTGGAGGATCAGGTCATAGCCATATTTGCTGCCAACGAGGGCTACGCTGACGATGTGGCCCTGAGTGATATGCCCCGGTTCGAGCGAGAAGCGGTGGAGTTTGTGAAGCAGGCTATGCCGGAGCTGGTGGATATCATCTGCGAGGGCAAGAAGATCCCTGCCGATATGCTGGAGAACCTGCGCGGTACGCTGAAGCGCTTTAAGGAGTCCTTTTGAGAGAGAATAAGTTGAGAAAGGGGGGAGAGCGGAATGGGCAGCATGCGTGAGATCCGGGCACGGATCAAAAGCGTGAAAAATACCCAGCAGATCACCAAGACTATGAAGATGGTGGCCTCAGCCAAGCTGCGGCGCACCCAGAAGGGCCTAAGCGGCATCCGCAGCTTTGCGGAGAGCAGCCGGCATATTCTCGGTGAGCTGCTGGCCGGGGAGAACGCCGGATATGATAACCGATTCCTGCTTCCCCGGAGCGAGATCAAAAGAGTGTGCTATGTTCTGTTCGTGGGCAACCGCGGCCTGTGCGGCGTATATAACCATGCGGTACTGCGCTATGCCCAGGAGCTGGTGCAGGCAGAAGCAAGACCCTGCACAGTGGTGGTCTGCGGCAGCTGGGGCAAGGATATCATCCGGCAATCAGGTCTGCCGGTGCAGCACACCTTTGATGCCATCAGTGATGCGCCCGGCATGGCGGAAGCCCTGCCGGTGGCGGACTATCTCAAGCGTATATACCTGAGCGGCCAGGTGGATGAGATCCACCTGGTGTATCAGCAGTTCTGCTCTGCCTTGCAGCAGGTGCCCGGACAGGTGCAGCTTCTGCCCGCCCGCCTGGATGCGCAGGAGCGGGAGGAGCCGACCAATGACTACATCTTTGAGCCGGATGCCCGGAGCGTGCTGGAAAACATGGTGCAGCTGTACCTGAACAACATGGTTTTTTCCGTTTTGCTGGAGGCCAAGGTCAGCGAACAGGCTTCCCGTATGGCGGCCATGAGTGCGGCCACCGATGCCACCGGCGAGCTGATCAGCAGCCTGAGCCTGCAGCTTAACCGGGTGCGTCAGGCGGCCATTACCACCGAGATCGCCGAGATTGTCGGCGGCGCCAACGCCTTGAAAAAGGCGAAAAAGTAATTCCGCCTACGATAGGAGGCTACTATGAAAAACGGTATTGTCAGAAGGGTCACCGGCCCTGTGGTGGATGTGCAGTTTCCTGCCGGACATCTGCCGGACATTTACAACGCAATTGAAATTCAGCTGGAGGACCGCAAGGTGGTTATGGAGGCCATGCAGCAGCTGGGCTCTGACACCGTGCGCTGCGTGTCGCTGTTCTCCACCGACGGCATCGCCCGGGGCTGCACAGCCGTGGATACCGGCTCTCCCGTGACCATGCCCGTGGGCGAGGCCACCCTGGGCCGCATGTTCAACGTGGTGGGCGATCCCATCGACGGCAAAGGCCCCGTGGAAGCGGAGCGGATGCCCATCCACCGGAGTGCGCCGTGCTTTACCGATGTGATGCCCTCCACGGAGATTCTGGAAACGGGCATCAAGGTGGTGGACCTGCTGGCCCCATATTCCAAGGGCGGCAAGATCGGCCTGTTCGGCGGCGCCGGCGTGGGAAAAACGGTGCTTATTCAGGAGCTTATACGCAACGTGGCCTACGAGCACGGCGGCTACTCCGTGTTTGCCGGCGTGGGTGAGCGCTCTCGTGAGGGCAACGACCTGTGGAATGAGATGACTGAGTCCGGCGTTATCAGCAAGACAGCCCTGGTGTTCGGCCAGATGAATGAGCCTCCCGGAGCGCGTCTGCGGGTGCCTCTGTCGGGCCTGACCATTGCGGAGAACTTCCGCGATACCAGCGGACAGGACGTGCTGCTGTTTATTGACAATATTTTCCGCTTTACCCAGGCGGGCAGCGAGGTTTCGGCGCTGCTGGGGCGTATGCCCTCTGCTGTGGGCTATCAGCCCACCCTGGCCACGGAAATGGGTACTCTGCAGGAGCGTATCACCTCTACTCGCAACGGCTCCGTTACCTCGGTGCAGGCCATCTATGTCCCCGCCGACGACCTGACGGACCCGGCCCCGGCTACGGCCTTTGCCCATTTGGATGCCACCACGGTGCTGGACCGCGGCATTTCCGAGCTGGGCATTTATCCGGCAGTGGATCCCCTGGCCTCCACCTCCCGAATCCTGGAACCGGATGTGCTGGGGCACCGGCACTATAGCACGGCCCGTGCCGTGCAGAGCGTGCTGCAAAAGTATAAAGAGCTGCAGGACATCATTGCCGTACTGGGTATGGACGAGCTGAGCCTGGAGGATAAGGCTACGGTGAATCGCGCCCGCCGCATCCAGCGCTTTTTGTCCCAGCCGTTCCATGTGGCGGAGAACTTTACCGGCATGGCCGGTAAATATGTGCCGCTGGAGGAGACCATCCGGGGCTTTGAGATTATTCTGGGCGGCGAGTGCGACAACATCCCGGAGCAGGCATTCCTTATGTGCGGGACCATCGACGATGTGCTTGCCAAGGGCAAGAAGATGTAAGAGGTGCCTATGAAAGACGGGATCCATTTGGAGATTGTCACCGCCGGCGGCAGCGTGTATGATGACATGGTCAGCTATGTGGAGCTGCCGTTTTCCGGCGGCAGTGTGGGCGTTCTGAAAGATCATGCGCCCATGCTGGGTGCCATTGAGGACGGCGTTGTCACCGCCCGGAAGGAGAACGGCACTGCGGAATTCATCGCCGTGAACCTGGGCGTGGCGAATGTCGTGCATAATGAGGTGACGCTGCTGGTTCGCACAGCGGAGCGGGCCGAAAATATTGACCTGCCCAGGGCGGAGGCTGCTGAGAAGCGGGCCCGGGATCGATTGGCAGAGCACAGCGCCAACCTGGATGTAAAGCGCGCACAGATAGCCCTGCACCGGTCTTTAACCCGGCAGGCGGCCGTGCTCATGATGAAGGGCCGATGACGACAGCAGCGTAAAACAAGGGACGATCAGGAAAAAGAGATCAAGCCACCGCATCGGCCGATGCGGTGGCTCTTTTGCGTGGCCATGGGGGACAGATTGCCGCGCCGGTGACATCGGGGCACTGGTCTGCAATGACAGGAGTTACAAGAAATGCGGCACAAGCCCGGGTGGGGCGTCGGGGACATCGACCCACGCAAAATTACGATAAGAAGTGTGGTGCGTAGCTTGGGCAACAAAAAGCAAGAGGATACCGAAGTACCCTCTTGCTTTTTGAATGCGGATAAGAATCAGAAGCTCTTGATGATATCAACGATTTCAGAACCGATGCGCTTCTGAGCCTCCACGGTGGCGGCGCCGATATGTCGGGGCGTTTAGAAAATGTGCCAGTGGCACATTTTTAGCCTCCGACCGCAGCAGCTATGCCGCGAGGACGCCGGATATTGGCGCCGGAAATAGATCAGAAGTTCTTGATGATATCAACGATTTCAGAACCGATGCGCTTCTGAGCCTCCACGGTGGCGGCGCCGATATG
>ERZ827101.247-NODE-247-length-90188-cov-15.596774_pt1 | contig 90188 bp, 85 predicted proteins | sample MGYA00519869_ERZ827101 | MGnify/ENA primary metagenome ERZ827101 (study PRJEB31778, sample SAMEA3449256) | human gut metagenome | biome: human gut; feature: human-associated habitat; material: faeces | place: United Kingdom | collected 2010/2012 ...
CATCTCAGAGCCTGCTGATACCTGAAATATTTGCTTTGAAACTTATTATACAAGGAGGTGTTCAGTATGAAACTGTATGACAATGATTCTTTCCGCGAGACGTTTATGAAGCGCGTGTATGAGCTCCTGGCAGATGACCCGGATAATTACAGAGCGAATGAGATCATAGACCTGTTCGACAACGCCCCTGAGTTTAACCCGCCGAACGATCCTCTGACCCCGGATCAACTGCGGGAGATGGAGGGGGAGCCGGTGTGGGTGGAGTTCGAGGACGGCTCCGGAGGATTGTGGGGAATTGTCCATATTACGATCTTTGCGCAGATTGTTTTTGCAAATGGATTGCACTGCACCATTGGGGAGCGGTACTATGGCAAATCCTATAAAGCCTACCGCCGCCCGCCGGAGGGAGAAGTCGATGGCAAATAAACCTGTGATCGGCTATCAGGTGTGTCCACAATGCGGCGGAAAAGTCCCGGTGATTTGGGACGGGAACTGCAAGGAAACCTGTATGTACTGTAAAAAACGGTTTCGGATTCAGCGGCAGAAATTGAAGAATACCATGCGGGTAAAGCGCCCGCCGGAGGGAGAGGAGGCTCATCATGGCTGACCTGATCTGCTCTATGGCCTGCAAACATCGCTCAAAGCGGCCTTTGCGGAAATGGAGGCATAAGGATGGGAGACCATGCTATGCGTGTACCTTGAACTATGTGTATATCTCCAGGGTGTTTGACATGGACGGGGACATTTGTGCTGTGGCCGGGGAGAACAACATGGCTCATTGCGCGTTTTATGAGCCCATTGAGGAGCCGGAGGGAGATGAGGGCGTATGAAAATCCTGGTTGAGCACGAGGTCCCGTGCGAGAAGGGTATGGAGCAAAGGTGCTTGTACCCCGGGGACTTTTGGGGCAACGATGTCTGCAAGTACCACACCCACCGGGACCGGACCCACGGCCGGAAGGCTCCGGTCGAGCGCCGGGTCCCGAAGTGTACCCTGTTCGATGAATGGCTCCCTGGCGAATACCAGAAGTGCGAGAAATGTTTGGAGGCGACGAAAAGTGGGAAAGAACGGCTATCTTGAACGCCGGAAAGTCCGGGACACCGTGATGCAGGACGCCATCCGGCAGACCTACCAGCAGTACATGACCGATATGCTCATCCTGACCCTGAACGACCCGGAGGTTATGGGGAAGGATGTCTTCGGCTACAAGCGGCTGAAGAAGGTGCTGGACGCCTGGGGCAAGAACTACGACAAGTATTTCGACGCGCTCACGAAGAAGCCGGAGGCGGACTATGCCAGGGCGAAGATCGACGCCGCTATGAAGCTCATCTGCGGGGACAGCCAGGACTTCATACCGTTTGAGCAGAGGTATGAGTGGCTTCCCGAAATTCGATACGACCGAAGGGGGTAAACACTGATGTCAGAGATCGTAAACATCCAGATCGGACAGACCTTTCCGCCGGAGCGGTGGCTGGAGGCGGCGGACAACCTGGGGAGAGCCTTCCCCATGATCGCCCGCTGGTTCGAGCTCCAGAACTTCGAGGGGCAGGGCAAGGAGGACGCAGAGGCCTTTATGTCGGACGCCACCCTCGCCCTGGTTGCCCTTCAGTTTGTGGGAAACTGCGCGGCGGATCGGTGCCGCTTCATCGCTATTCCGAAAAAGGACGGAGGTAAAACCTGATGAATAACACACGCATTGACTGGTGCGACAGCACCTGGAATCCAGTGACCGGGTGCAAAGGCGGGTGCGATTACTGCTATGCCCGGAGCATCGCAAACCGCTTCGGAGGATGGACCACGGGCGGGGTCAAGACCACACAAAACTTCTTCAGCGATCCCCCTGTTCTGGACTCGCCCCTGCTTCTGGAGCGCAAGAGCGGGAAGGTGGTAAAAGCTCCATACCCGTTCGCCTTCACCCCGACCTTCCACCGCTACCGCCTGGAGGAGCCCCTGAAGAAGCGGAAAGGCCAGAACATTTTTGTGGGCTCTATGGCTGATCTCTTCGGCCGGTGGGTGCCTACCAAGTGGATCGTGGAGGTGCTGGACATCTGCCGGGAGGCCCCTCAGCACAACTACCTCTTCCTGACCAAGTTCCCGGAGCGGTATGTGGAACTGGATCACCTGGCCCTGCTACCGCACGAGGAAAACTTCTGGTACGGAGCGACGATCACCAACGCGAAGCAGATGAAAAGAGCGGCGGACTCCATCGGCCAGCTCCGGCAGGAAGTGAGGTCCTTCTTCAGCATGGAGCCTCTGATGGAGGATGTAGCCAGAAGTGAAGCGTGGGAGATGGCCTATAACGGCGCCTACGCCAACTGGATCATCATAGGGGCTATGACCGGACCAGGGAGCGAAAGCCAACAGCCGTGCCGGGAGTGGGTGGAGAGGATTGTTGATGACGTCAAAAATGAGCTCTCCCCCTTCTACCCGATCCCCGTCTTTATGAAGGGCAACCTTCGGAAGGTGTGGGGCCGCGACCTGATCCAGGAGTTCCCGGAGAAGCTGGAGGCACAGGGATGAAGACTGAGATTGAGTGGACCTCCGTGGAGGACGGTCTTCCTGATCCCGGGGAGCGCGTCATCGCCTCCAACGGCTTCTTCTCCGGTGAGGCATACATAGGCTACCGGGGCGGAAAGTCCGTGTGGTTCAGGCATTACGGCTTCACCTGGGAAGAGACCGGGATCATGCCACCGGACCGCTGGGCCCCCATGCCAAAATAATCTTCGCGTGAAATCAAAAGTAAAATTGACGTGGGGTTATCGAAATGATAAAATAACCCTGTCACCCACCAAAGAGGGGGTTTTTAAGTGACTGTATCTGAGATCATCGAAGCATACCTGAAAAGTGAGAGGATGACCAAGCAAGAGCTGTGTGAGCGCATGGGCTGGAGCCCTCCCAACCTCGCCGGCCGCCTGAAGCGTAACTCCTTCTCCGCCGAAGACTGGCGGAAGGTCATGGCGGCTATGGGCTATGAGTTGCGGTTCGTGAAACCCGGGACCGTTGGCGGCAGGATCGCCGCCGGTCCCCGCGTCCGCAAGATGGAGGACAAGGTGCTCTACGACACCGCCGCTTCGGAGCCTCTTTGCAACAACCGAGTCAGCGAAGATGACATGATGTTCCAGGAGCTGTACCGGGACCAGATGGGCCGCTACTTCGTGGTCAGCTATGCGATGTGGGAGGGCGGTATTCACCAGATCACCCCCATCGGCCCGGAGGATGCCCGGAGCTTCTATGAGCGTTTTTCCACCGCTGGGGATGCCGATGAAATTTTCGCGGACGATAGGAGTACAGACCATGACCAACAGTAAGGACATCCGCCGGATCACCCCGGAGGAAATCGAACAGCAGAAGCAGTATTGTCGGGAGATCAAAAAGCTCTTTGAGGGGCGTCCTGGCGGCCCTCCTCTCGCCTATACTCAGACTTTCGGGTGCCAGCAGAACGTGGCCGACGGCGAGGTGCTCATGGGCATGCTGCGCGAGATGGGCTACGAGCTCACGCGCGACGAGAATCAGGCCGACGTCATCCTGCTCAACACCTGCGCCATCCGCGAGCACGCGGAAAAGCGCGTTTACGGCCACTTGGGCCGCCTCAGCCACACGAAGGCCGCTAAGCCCGACCAGATCATCTGCCTCTGCGGCTGCATGGCCCAGCAGAAGGTCGTGGCCGACAAGGTAAAAAACTCCTACCACCACGTCGACCTTGTGCTCGGCCCCCAGGCCGAATGGCGGCTCCCCGAGCTGCTGCACGAGGTGTACACGAAGAATAAGCGCGTTTTCTCCATCGAGAACGAGCATGGCCGCATCGCCGAGGACCTTCCCATCGTGCGCGAGGGCGGCGTGCGCGCGTGGGTGAGCATCATGTACGGGTGCAATAACTTCTGCTCGTACTGCATCGTGCCCTACGTCCGCGGCCGCGAGCGCAGCCGCGAGCCGGAGAAGATCATCGAGGAATGCCGCGGCCTGATCGCCGAGGGCTATAAGGAAATTACGCTCCTCGGCCAGAACGTGAACAGCTACGGAAAAGATTTGGACACCGAGTACGACTTTGCCGATCTTCTCGCCGCCATCAACGCCATTCCCGGCGACTATTGGCTCCGCTTTATGTCGAGCCAGCCGAAGGACGCGACCAACAAGCTCTTCGACACGATGGCGCGCTGCGAGCACGTTGCAAAGCAGCTCCACCTCCCCGTCCAGTCCGGGTGCGACCGCGTTCTGAAAGCGATGAACCGCCCCTATACGCGCGCAAAGTACGAGGAAATGATCGCCTACGCGCGAAGCGTCATGCCAAGCATGGTGCTCACGAGCGACGTCATCATCGGCTTCCCGGGAGAGACCGAGGACGAAGCGATGCAGACTGTCGATCTTGTAGAAAAGACGCAGTTCGACGCGCTCTTCACCTTTATTTTCTCCCCGCGTCCCGGCACGCCGGCGGCGAAGATGGACGACCCCGTGTCGCGCGAGGAAAAGCAGGTCTGGTTTGAAAAGCTCGTCGACGCGCAGAACACCATCAGCGCGAAAAAGCACGCGGCCTACATCGGCAGGACGGTGAAAGTCCTTGTCGACGGCGAGAGCGACGACGAGGCCTTCCCCCTCGCCGCGCGCACGGAGGGCAACCGTCTCGTGCGCATGAAGGGCGACAAGGCCCTGATCGGCACATTTGCCAAAGCGAAGATCACCGACAGCAACACCTGGGCGCTCTACGGCGAAGCGGTAGAGGAATAAAGAAAAGGGGGCTTTTTGATGAAAGTCGTCATTTTGATGGAAAACAGCACGTGCAGAGACACCGTCGCCTGCGCGCACGGCCTGTCGATGTATATTGAGACCGACAAGCACAAAATTCTTTTCGACATGGGGCCCGACGCGCAGTTTATCGACAATGCCAAGGCGCTCGGCGTCGATTTGACGCAGGTCGACATCGCCTTTTTGTCCCACGCGCACAACGACCACTGCGGCGGCCTCGAAGCGTTCTTGAAGCTGAACGACCGCGCCAAGGTCTATATGCAGAAGGCCGTCTGGGGCCAGTACTACGTCGTCACGCCCAGCAAGTGCGCCTACATCGGCATGGACGCGGTGCTCAAGAATTACGAGGACCGCTTCGTTCTCTGCGATGGCGTGCAGAAGCTTGACGAAGAACTGACGGTTTTCTCCGCCGTTCCGGGCCGCGAGCTCTGGAGCGGCGCGAACGACACGCTACGCGAGAAGATCGGTGAGGACTATCCGCGCGACACGTTCCGCCACGAGCAGGATCTATTGGTCACGGAAAACGGCAAGACCGCGCTGTTCGCGGGCTGCGCGCACTGCGGCATCGTGAATATCCTGAAAAGCGCCGAGGACGTGCTCGGCAGAGCGCCCGACGCGGTGTTTGCGGGCTTCCACCTCTATAACCCCTCGCTCGGCAAGAGCGAGCCGGACGAGCTGGTCGACGCCGTGGGCGAAAAGCTGCGCGGCGACAAGGTCGCGCACTACTTCACGGGCCACTGCACGGGCAAGGAAGCCTATGAAAGATTGAAACGTAAGCTCGGCGACCGCCTCGGCGAAATGCCTGCGGGCTCCGACTTTACCGTGTAAATTTTAGATTTTAGAGAGAAAGAAAGCGAGGACGAATCATGGCCGAGATCACGCCGATGATGAAGCAGTATTTGGAGATCAAGGAACAGAATAAGGATTCGATCCTCTTTTTCCGCTTGGGCGACTTCTACGAGATGTTCAACGAGGATGCTCAGCTCGCCTCGCGCGAGCTCGATTTGACGCTGACGACCCGCGACCGCGGCAAGGCGGCGGAGGATCAGACGCCGATGTGCGGTATTCCCTATCATTCGAGCGACGCCTACATCGCGCGCCTGATCGCCAAGGGCTACAAGGTCGCCATCTGCGAGCAGACCGAGGACCCTGCGCTCGCCAAGGGCCTTGTCAAGCGCGATATCATCCGCGTCATCACGCCCGGCACGGTCATCGACAGCGCATGCCTCGACGACCGGCGCGGCAACTTCCTCTGTGGCATCTTTTTGGACGGGCAGAACGCCGGCGCGGCCTTCTGCGACATGACGACCGGCCACACGCACGTGACCGCCTTTTCGGGCGACGACCGCGCAGAGCACCTGTATAACGAGTTATCCCGTTTCTCCCCCGCCGAGGCGGTGCTGAGCGCGGGTGCTTACGACAACGGTGAGCTGGTCGAATACCTTCGCGATAAGCTGTCCTGCGCGGTCGAGCGCGGCGAGAACCGCTTTGAGCTCAGAGCGTGCGAAAAAGCCATCCGCGCGCAGTTTGGCGAGGAGCGCTTTGCAAGCCTTCCGCGCAACAACCCCGCGGCGGCGCTGGCGCTGGGCGCGCTGCTCTCGTATCTGCACGAGACGCAGAAGACCGATCTTTCCTACATCAAGGATTTAGAATACTACGAGCAGGGCCGCTTCATGGAGCTTGACCTCTCCGCGCGGCGCAATCTGGAGCTGACCGAGACCATCCGCGCCAAGGAAAAGCGCGGGAGCCTCCTCTGGGTGCTCGACAAGACGAAGACCGCCATGGGCGCAAGAAATCTGCGCGCGTGGCTGACGCGCCCGCTGCGCGACGTTGCGGCCATCGAGCGCCGCCTTGGCGCGGTCGAGGCGCTGACGAAGAACACCGTCGCGCGCGAAGAGCTGATTTTGGCGCTTTCCGGCATCAGCGACATGGAGCGCCTCATCGGCCGCATCGCTTACGGCACGGCGGGCGGACGCGACTTTGCGTCGCTGCGCAACTCCATCGAGCGCATCACGGAGGTCAAAGCCCAGCTCGCGGCGTTCACGACGGGCAGGCTGCATGAGTTAGACAACGAGCTCGACACGCTCACCGACGTGGCGCAGAGCATCCGCGACACGCTCGTCGATGAGCCGCCGTTTTCCGTGCGTGAGGGCGGCTTCATCCGCAAGGGCTACAATGCCGAAGTCGACCGCCTGCACGAGATTTTGTCCGGCGGCAAGGGGCTTCTCGCCGACATCGAGACGCGCGAGAAGGAAAAGACCGGCATCCGCACGCTGAAGATCGGCTACAACAAGGTCTTTGGCTACTATATCGAGGTCTCAAACTCGTTCAAGGACCTCGTTCCCGACACCTATATCCGCAAGCAGACGCTCGTGAACGGCGAGCGCTACATCACCGAGGAACTTAAAAACCTTGAGCAGGAGATTCTGACCGCGGGAGATCGCGACAAGGCGCTCGAATTTGAAATTTTCACCGCCCTGCGCGAGTCCGTCACCGCCGAGAGCGTGCGCATCCAGCGCGCGGCGGGGCTCATCGCCGAGCTCGACACGCTCTGCTCGCTCGCGTCCGTCGCGGTGAACAACAACTATTGCCGTCCGAGCGTGGACGACAGCGGCGTCATCGAAATTCACGACGGCCGCCACCCCGTCGTCGAGCGCGTGCTCAAGGACGCGCTCTTCGTCCCGAACGACACCTATATGGGCGAGCGCGAGGACCGCGCCGCCATCATCACCGGCCCCAACATGGCCGGTAAGTCGACCTACATGCGTCAGGTCGCGCTCATCACGCTCATGGCGCAGATCGGCTCGTTCGTGCCCGCCAAGAGCGCGCGCATCGGCGTGGTCGACCGCATCTTCACGCGTATCGGCGCGAGCGACGACCTCGCCGGCGGCCAGTCGACCTTCATGGTCGAAATGACCGAGGTGAGCGAGATCTTGCATCAGGCGACGCTACGCTCGCTGCTCATTCTCGACGAGATCGGCCGCGGCACGTCGACGTTCGACGGCATGAGCATTGCCCGCGCGGTGCTCGAATTCTGCGCCGACCCGAAAAAGCTCGGTGCCAAGACGCTGTTCGCCACGCACTATCACGAGCTCACGGAGCTTGAGGGCATTCTTCCCGGCGTGAAGAACTACAGCATTTCCATTAAAAAGCGCGGCGACGAGCTCATCTTCCTGCGCAAGATCGTCCCCGGCGGCGCCGACCGCAGCTACGGCATCGAGGTCGCAAAGCTCGCGGGCCTGCCGAACGAGGTCGTCAAGCGCGCGAACGTCATCCTAAAAGAGCTTGAGCAGGGCGGCGCGTATCAGGCAAAGCCCCGCGAGGAGACCGAGCAGGTCAGTCTCGACGCGATCGGCGAGGCTGAGGTGCTTGCGGCCATCCGCCGCGCCCAGCCGGACACGATGTCCCCCATCGAGGCGATGCAGCTCCTCTACGAGCTCAAGCAGAAGCTCTCGTAATTTCCCCGGAAAAGAGGTCTCCCCATGGCAAAAAAGAAAACCGCCTCCGGCGGCATGAACCGCACCGAGCGCGTCGCCGGAACGATCTTCTTCCTCGTCTATCTTCTGGTGATGCCGCTTTTGGCAACAAGAATATTCGACCTTCTGGAGGTCGTGCTCGATACCACGATCGGCGATTCGCTTCGCAACGTGCTCTATTACTACACGCTCTTCGCCGTCACGGTGCTGCTCTTCCACTCCTACCTTGCGCACACGTCCTCGCGCTTTCTCGACAACTTGAACCGCGCGCTTTCAACGATGCTTTTAGGTCTTCTCGTCTTCTACGGCGCGAACGAGCTCATATTCCGCGTGTGCAATGTGCTCTTTAACAGCCGCACGAACTTAAACGACATGACCATCGCCGCGCAGGTGGCCTCCGCCCCGCGCATGACGGCGCTCATCGTCGTGCTGCTCGCGCCGTTTGTGGAGGAGGTGCTCTTCCGCGGCCTCGTGTTCGGGTGTCTCAAAGAAAAGAGCAGAATATTCGCCTATATCCTCTCCTGCGCGCTGTTTGCGTTTTTACACGTGTGGACGGCGGCGGTGTCCAACTGGGACTTAGGCTATCTCATTTTGATGCTGCAATACCTTGTGCCCGGCCTTGTGTTTGCCTGGGCGTATGAGCATTCGGGCACGCTGTGGACGTCGATTTTGCTCCACGCGCTCGTCAATGCCCTTTCCCTTTTCACCATCGCTTCCTAAAAGGAGGAAATCAATGCCCCATATTCAGCAATTATCGCCGCATGTCGCCGACCTCATCGCCGCGGGCGAGGTGGTCGAGCGCCCTGCGAGCGTTGTCAAGGAGCTGCTGGAAAACGCCATCGACGCCGGCGCGCAGAGCGTGACGGTGGAGATGAAAAACGGCGGCATGACCTATCTTCGCGTCAGCGACGACGGCTGCGGCATCGCGCCGAGCGAGCTGCCGACGGCCTTCCTGCGCCACGCGACGAGCAAGCTGCGCACGGCGGAGGATTTGGCCGCCATTGGCACGCTGGGCTTCCGCGGCGAGGCGCTCGCGGCGATCTCTTCCGTTTCCCGGCTCGACATTTTCTCGCGCGAGCGCGGCGCGCTCAGCGGAGCAAAGCTCCACTTAGAGGGCGGCGTTCCCGGCACGGTCGAGGACGCGGGCTGTCCCGAGGGGACGAGCATCATCGTGCGCGACCTCTTCTACAACACGCCCGCGCGCTTAAAGTTTATGAAGCGCGACAGCGCGGAAGCCACGGCCATCGCGGGCCTTGTCGGCCATCTTGCGCTCTCGCATCCGGAGGTGTCGTTCAAGCTCATCAAGGACGGCACGCAGACGCTTTTGACCCCCGGCGACGGCGCGCTGCGCTCCGCCATTTACGCTTCTCTCGGGCGTGAGTTCACGCTCTCGCTTCTTGAGGTCAAGGGTACGGACGGCGACATGGGCGTCACGGGCTTTGTGACCTCGCCCATCGCCTCGCGCGGCACGCGCGGCATGCAGACATTTTTTGTCAACGGGCGTCTCGTCAAATCCCAGCTTCTTACCGCTGCGCTCGAAGAAGCCTACTCCAACCGCATGATGAAGGGCAAGTTCCCCGGCTGCGTGCTGCTCGTCGAGTTGCCGCGCGACATGGTGGATGTGAACGTCCACCCTGCCAAGACCATCGTGAAGTTTGTGGGCGAAAAGCGCGTGTTTGATCTCGTTTACCACGCGGTCATGGCCGCGCTCGACAAGCGCGAGGAGGCCGAGCGCCCCCAGCCGAAGCCTGCGTCTCAAGTACAGAATCCGCGCGGCGATTTCTTCGCCAACATGACCTCGCAGCAGTACCGCGAGAGCCAGAGGGCGGCGGAAAAGCCCGCTTATACGCCTGCCGGTGCGCGTCCCGTATCCGCGCCGCAGAGCGCGCCGGTGAAGCCCTCGCCCGCCCCGCAGTGGCAGACGAGAGTGCCCGCCATCGACACGCAGAGCGGCGGCAAGGCGGCGCTTTCCGACTATGTGCGCCGCGAAACGCCGGTTTCCGCGCCGGTACTGTCAGCACAGCAGTCACAGCCTGTGGAAAAGTCTGTCCATTCTGTGGAAAACCATGACGACGAGGTCGTCACGCTGCCGATGCCGGAGGAAGACGCCCGCCCCGTCGTGACCGGCCCAATCATCGGACCGGCGGCGGAGACTGCGGCAGAGCCCGAGCCGGAAGAGCCCGCCGTCCCCGTGTTTGCCCCTGCGAAGCAGGAAGAGCCCGAGATCGAGCAGACGACGTTCGTTCCCCCGTCCGCCGCGCCGTGGCGCATCGCGGGTGAGGTGCTCGACACCTACATCGTCTGCGAGGACGAGGATAAAAACATCTGGCTCATCGACAAGCACGCCGCGCACGAGCGCGTGAATTTCGACCGCATGAAGGCCAACCAGGAGCCACTGATGTGTCAGGCCTTGCTCGCTCCCCTCGTGGCGGAGTTCGCCGCCGAGGAGTACAGCGCGCTTGCGGCGAATTTGGACCTTTTGCGCGAATTCGGCTTTGAGTGCGAGGAGTTCGGCGGCGGGAGCCTCATTCTGCGCGCCATCCCCGCCGATATCGACAGCGGCGACGCCATCCCCGCGCTCGAAGAGCTTGCCGACAAGCTCGTCACCGCCCACACCGCCGACCCCGCCGCCGCGCGCGACGCGCTGCTGCACACGATGGCCTGCAAGGCGGCCATCAAGGGTGGATGGAAGAGCGATTTAAGCGAGCTGCGCGTGCTCGTCGACAAGGTGCAGAGCGGCGAGGTGCAGTTCTGCCCGCACGGACGGCCCGTGAAAGCCAAGCTCACGAAGTACGAGCTCGAAAAAATGTTCAAGCGCGCGTGAGCGCAGGAGGGAGAAAATGAAACTCGTATGCGTCGTCGGCCCGACGGGCTGCGGCAAAACGTGGCTCGGCGTCGAGCTTGCGAAAATGCTCGGCGGCGAGGTCGTCTCCTGCGACTCGATGCAGATCTACCGCGGCATGGTCATCGGCACCGCCGCGCCGACGGCGGAGGAGATGCAGGGCGTCCCGCACCACATGGTCGGCGTCGCCGACCCGCGGGAAAACTACTCCGTCGCCCGCTATGCGGACGACGCGGCGGAGTGCGTCGACGATATTCTCTCGCGCGGGAAGCAGCCCGTCATCGTCGGCGGCACGGGGCTGTACTTAAATGCCCTGCTCGCCGGTCACGGCTTTGCCGGCGGCGACAAGGACGGCAGATATCGCGCGGAGTTGGAATCCCGCTGGGACAAGGAGGGCGGCGAGGCGATGTTCGTCGAGCTCCGGCGCATCGACCCCGAGACCGCCGGAAATCTCCATTTGAACGACAAAAAGCGCATCCTCCGCGCGCTCGAGGTCTATTACGAGACCGGCAAGACCATGGCACAGCACAACGCGGAGACGAAACTCATCCCCCCGCGCTACGATTCCGTGCGCATCGGCCTTGCCTATGAGGATCGGGACGACATGAAGCGCGCCATCGACCTGCGCGTTGACAAAATGGTCGAGGCGGGGCTTTTCGACGAGGTGCGCGCGCTGCTCGATTCCGGACTTCCCCGCGACGTGACGGCCATGCAGGCCATCGGGTATAAAGAGGCGCTTGCCTACTTGGACGGCGAGGCCGCGCGCGAGGAGGCCATCGACGAGATCAAGCTCCGCTCCCGCCAGTATGCCAAGCGCCAGCTCACGTGGCTGCGGCGCGACCCCAGCATCCACTGGTTTTATTGGAAAAAAACGAGGATTCTCCCCGATTGCCTCGCTTTTTCGACAGAAATTCTCCATACCTATGGCGTATCCTGACTTTAACGCGGACAAGCCGTCCGCAAAAAAGAAAGGAAAGAAACGCCATGAAAAAAATCGCAAACCTTCAGGACCTATTTCTCCTCTCTGCGCGCCGCAATCGCACGAGCGTGACGGTATTTCTCGTCAACGGCTTCCAGATGCGCGGCGTCATCACGGGCTTTGACAGCTTTGTCGTCATCTTGGAGAGCGACGGCAAGCAGCAGATGCTCTACAAGCACGCGATCTCGACGATCGTGCCCATCGCGGCCATCGACCTCAAAGGCGCGGAGGAAAGCGAGGAGTAAGCACGCCTGATCCGGGAGTGTGCCATGAAATCTACATCCGTTTCCACAAAGATCATCACGATCCTGCTCCTTTTGGCGGTCATCGGGTATTTCGCCGTGCAGGGCTACAACTACTTTGTCAGCCCCGAGACGACGACGCTCGTCTACCGCTATCACAGCGAGCGGTCCATTGCCCTGCGGGGCTGCGTGGTGCGCGACGAGCAGGTCGTGGACTGCAATGAAACGCTCATCGAGCTCAAGCACGCCGAGGGCGAGCGCGTGGGCCAGGGCGACACCATCGCCTCCGTCTACCGCTCGGCCGACGCGCTGAACGCCACGCAGCAGCTCGAGACACTGCGCGCGCAGAAAGAGCAGCTTGAGTACGCCAAGAGCGCCTCGAGCGACGCGGCCACCGCGCTGCGTCTGGATACCGACATCCGCGAGCAGATCATCTCCGTGCGTGCGGCCTACGAGTCGGGCGCGTACAGCTCGCTCGACACGCTGATCCCCCAGCTCAAAACGACGGTCTTGAAGCGCGAATACGCCTACAACGGCAGCGATGACTTAACGGCGAAGCTCGACGAGCTGAACGCACAGATCACCGCGCTCTCGGGCGCGGCGAGCGGCGGCACGACGCGCATCACAGCGCCCGTGTCGGGGACTTACAGCGCCGTGGCCGACGGGTACGAGAGCGTGCTGACGCCGGAGGTCCTTGAGACGATGACGCCCTCGCAGCTTTCGTCCGCCGCGCCGCAGAGCGTTTCGACCACGGTGGGCAAGCTCATTCAGGGCAGCGCGTGGTACTTCGCCGCGAACGTGAACGAGGAGGACGCCGCGTCCCTGAAGGAGAACAGCAGGCTGACGCTCCGCATGGTGTCGGGCGTCGACTTTGACCTGCCCGTCACGCTCACGCGCATCAGCGCTGCGGAGAACGGCAAATGCCTGATCGTGCTCAAGAGCACGCGGTACTTATCCTACATGACGCTGCTGCGCGAGCAGAACGCCGAGCTCATCATCAGCGCATACGACGGCCTGCGCGTGCCGAAAAACGCGCTGCGCGTGGATGAAAACGGCGTGTCAGGCGTTTACTGCCTCGTCGGGCGCGTGGCGTACTTCAAGCCTGTGAGCATCGTCTATCAGGGCAGCGACTACTGCCTGGTGGAGCCCGGCACGATCGAAGCCGCGACGGAGAGCCAAAAGTCCCTTTACACCCTGCGCCCGAACGATGAGGTCATCGTTTCGGCAGGGGAGCTATATAACGGAAAGGTCGTAGATTAGAAATGAGCATTGCTGAAAACATCGCGCGCGTGCGCGCAAACATTGCCGCGGCCGCCAAAGAGGCGGGCCGCGACGTAAGCGAAATTACCCTCGTCGGCGCGAGCAAGATGAACGACGCGGATGCCTGCCGTCAGGCCATCGCCGCGGGCATCGACGTGCTGGGCGAGAACCGCGAGCAGGAGATGACGAAAAAGCTCGCCGAGCACGCCTATGACGGCGCGCCCCTGCACTTTATCGGCCACCTCCAGCGCAACAAGGTGAAAAATGTCGTTGGCAAGGTCGCGATGATCGAATCGGTCGGCTCGCTCGAGCTGCTCGCTGCCATCGACAAGCAGGCCGAGAAGCTGGGCATCGTGCAGGATATCCTGCTTGAGGTGAATATCGGCGGCGAGGAGGCCAAGAGCGGCTTTGCGCCCGAGAGCCTGGAGCAGGCGGCGGAAGAGGCCAAAAAGTGCGCAAATGTCCGCGTGCGCGGCCTCATGTGCATCCCGCCGGTCGCCGAGGGCGAGCACGGCAGCCTGCCCTACTTTGAAAAAGTTCATGCACTTTTTGTTGACATCAATGCCAAGTTGTATGATAATACACTTGATATACTGTCAATGGGCATGAGCGGAGACTACGAGGACGCGGTGCGCGCAGGCGCGACGATGGTGCGCGTCGGCACGGCGATCTTCGGCGCCCGCAATTATACGATTTGATCGAGGAGGTCTTGATACCATGGGTATTTTGGATGATCTGAAAAAGTGGGCTCACCCCTATGAGGATGAGGACGAGGAATATGAAGATGATTTCCCCGATCTGAGAGACCGCGGCGACACGGGCGCCTTTGCCGACCGCCGCAGCGCCGAGCGCAAGGCGGAGGACCGCCGCAACAAGGTCGTGAACATCAACGCGACCACGCAGCTCAAGGTCGTGCTCGTCAAGCCCGAGCGCTTTGAAAACGCGAGCGAGATCGCCGACCATCTGAAGGAAAAGCGCACGGTGGTCATCAACCTTGAGTCCACGAACAAGGACATTGCAAGAAGACTGATCGACTTCCTCTCCGGCGTGGCCTACGCGGGCGAGGGCAAGATCAAAAAGGTCGCGGCCAACACGTATATCATCACGCCCTATCATGTGGATATCATGGGCGATCTGATCGACGAGCTGGAAAATAACGGCCTCTACCTGTAAAGAAACGGAGAGTGGGATAGCATGCTGACACCGCAGGAAGTTTCCGGCCGCGCTTTCAGCAAAGCGGCCTTCGGCGGATATAATATGGCGATGGTCGACGAGTTTCTCGACGAGCTGACCGACGATTATACCTCGCTCTATAAAGAAAACGCCGCCCTCAAGGCCAAGCTCAAGGTGCTGGTCGACAAGGTGGAGGAGTACCGCGCGACGGAGGATTCCATGCGCGCCGCCCTCCTGACCGCCCAGCGCATGGCCAACACCATGGTCGAAGAGGCCGAGGAGAAGAAAAAGGCCATGCTCGTCGGCGCGGAGGACGAAGCCCGCGCCAAGATCGGCGCGCTGCAGAGCGATGTCGAGCTTGAGCAGCGCCGATTGAACGCGGCCAAGGCCGCGACGGCGGAATTTTTGCAGAAGACGCGCGAGCTTGCGCAGGCGCAGCTTGCGCTCATCGAGCGCGCGCCTGACTTGACGCCCGAGGAGATCGCGGGCGGCGAAAAGGCCGAGCAGAAGGCCGAGGCCGATGTGAACGCCATCGAGGAAAAGATCCTCGCATCCTTCCGCCCCGCGGCGGAGGAGCCCGCGCCCGAAAAGGCGCAGGAGACCGCTCCGGCAGAGGAGCAGAGCGCGCCGAAGGCCGAGGAGCCCAAGGCAGAGCCGCTCGAGCCGGACGACAGCCCGTTTGTGGAAACGGCCAGCCATGCCATCCGCCTGGATGACCTCAAGTTCGGCCGCAACTATCACGGAGAAGAGTAACAGCAAAAGGGCGGCCTTGGCCGCCCTTTTATTTTTTCTTTGGCCGCAGCGCGGCGAAAAGGAGACGACATGAACAAAAAGCCCATCATCGCCTTTCTCTACGACTTTGACAAGACCCTCTGCACGACCGACATGCAGGACTATACGTTCATCCCCTCGCTCGGCTACACGCCCGGCGAGTTCTGGAGCATCGCGAATTCCTTCGGCTTTGAGAACCGCATGGACGGCCTGCTCGCCTACATGTACACGATGATCGAGGAGTGCCGCAAAAAGAGCATCCGCCTGGACCGCGACTACCTCATCTCCTGCGGGCATGCGATCGAGCTGTTCCCCGGCGTGCAGGACTGGTTCTCGCGCATCAACGCCTTCGGCGAAACGCTGGGCGTGGAGATCGAGCACTACGTGCTCTCCTCCGGCCTGCGCGAGATCATCGAGGGCAGCGGCGTGAGCCACGAATTTAAGGAGATCTACGCCTGCGAATTCTTCTACAACGAAGAGGGCTTCGCCTCGTGGCCGAAGCTCGACGTCAACTTCACAAACAAGACCCAGTTTGTCTACCGCATCAACAAGGGAATACTCGACGTCGCGAAGGACAAGGAGCTCAACGCCTCGATGCCCGACGACTCCAAGCGCATCCCGTTCACGAACATGATCTACATCGGCGACGGCCTTTCCGACGTGCCGTGCATGAAGATGATGCGCGCCTACGGCGGGCAGGCCGTGGCCGTGTATCAGGACAGCAACCGCGCGGGCGTGGAGGACCTGCTCGCCAAGGGGCGCGTGGACTTCATCTTCCCCGCGGACTACCGCGACGGGACGCTCTTTGACGAGACGATGAAAAATATCGTCCGCAAGATCGCCATCGCCGACGCGCTGGCCGAGGAAAACCAGCAGCAGCTCCGCTCGCTCGGCCGGAGCGAGGTGCCGCAGCAGGTGGGGCTGTTCTGATGGCCAATTTGCGCTGCCCCGTCTGCGCTGGGGCGCTTGAAAAACGCGCGGGGGCCTATCTCTGCCCGAAAAACCACAGCTTTGACATCGCCAAGAGCGGATACGTCAACCTCCTGCTCAACTCCTCGCAGGGCCACCACGGGGATGACAAGCTCATGGTACGCGCCCGCCGCGACTTTTTGGACAAGGGCTATTACGACCGCTTCATCGCCGCCGTTGCGGACGCCGCGGCGGAGTTCACGCCGCCGGAGGCGACGGTCCTCGACGCCGGCTGCGGCGAGGGGATTTATTCTCTTGCCGTTCTGCGCGCCATCGAAAAAGCGGGCAAGCACGGCGAGCTTTTAGGCGTCGACATTTCGAAGACCGCGCTCCAGTACGCATCGAAGCGTTCGCCGGACTTCACGCTCTGTGTCGCCTCGTGCGCGCACCTGCCGGTCGAAGACGGCAGCGTCGACGAGGTGCTCAATATCTTCTCCCCTTTCGTGCCGGAGGAATTTGCGCGCGTGCTGAAGCGCAGCGGCTATCTTCTGCGCGCCTATCCCCTGCGCGAGCATCTGTGGGAGCTCAAAGCGCTCATCTACGACACGCCGCGCGACAACCCGCCCACGCCGCTTACGACCGAGGGCTTCACGCTCGTCGAAACGCGCGAAGTGCGCGATATCATTCATTTATCCTGTAATGAGGATGTTCTATCTTTGTTCCGCATGACACCATACTATTATAAAACTGGCGCTAAAGACCAGCAAAAGGCTGAGCGAGCTCAGGAGCTTAGTGTCCAACTGGCGTTTGGGCTGGCAATTTATCAAAGGGATTGATATTCTCCCGCACTATGCGGGAGGGGAGAGCGGCGTGCGCGCCGCGGCACAAAAGGGGGCCATTCTCTTTCACAAAAGAGAATGGCCCCCTTTAGATCCCCCAAGAGAAAGGGATTAGATTGGCAGTCTCGGACTTGAATGACTCCTATGCCTCCGGAATGGGAATGCCTGCGCGCGGCGGAGCCGCGTTTAGCGTTGCTATACGACTTGCCTCTGCTTCTATCATTCGCTGCCGCTCTGCTCATCTTGTAGGAGTACAGCCTAATTCCCGTCTACCGCCAGTCCCTAGAATGCGGCGAGCGCAGCAATGCCGCTATTTCGCACGCAGTCCGCCGCCAAGCAAACGTCACTCGCGCCTCACGATAGTAAGGCGCGGTTGCAAGTGGTAGCGAATAGTAGGGGTTCATGGCGAAGCCATGTACACCGCACTTACATTGCGCAGCGTGTGCAGCTCTTCAAGATCGAGACTGCCAATGTGCGGGGTCGAGGGGGAAGGCCCCTCGTCCTTTCTCTTGGGGGATTAAAAGGGGGATATTCTCTTTCTGAGAAAGAGAATATCCCCCTTTACCGCACTTCCGCACGGTGCGGGAGCTCCCCCGCTGCGCAGCGCGCGGCATTATAATCTTTTTCCATACATGAAAAGATCACATTTGAGCATGCCATTGTACAACTTGCGTTTCTTATCGGCAAAGCGCCCGTAGCAGCGCTCAAAGTCAGGATGTGACGACAGCACATACACCCGCCAGGTGTCGGGCAGCTTATCCATCGCCTTGCCGAAGGCTTTATAGAGCTCGCCCGCCTCTTCGCGCTCAAGAAGCCGCTCGCCATACGGCGGGTTTGTCACGATGCGGCCATACAAGCCGCCCCAGTGGAAACGCGTGGCGTCATCGACCTCGAACTTGACGATGTCGTCGACCTCGGCGAGCTCGGCGTTGTGGCGCGAGAGCTCGACGGCGTCGGGGTCGATGTCGCCGCCCCAGATCTCGTACTTGCCGTGGAATTCGTTGTCCATCGCCTCGTCGGCTGCGTCGAGCCAGAGCATTTTGTCGAGCGTGGCCCAGTGCTGGGCGGCAAAGCTGCGGTTGAGGCCCGGCGCACGGTTGCGCGCGATGAGCGCCGCCTCGATGGCGATGGTGCCGCTGCCGCAGAACGGGTCGCAGAACGGGTCGCGGCCATTGTAGTGCGAGAGCTTGACCATCGCGGCGGCGAGCGTTTCCTTGAGCGGGGCGGCCACGCCGTGGGCGCGGTAGCCGCGCTTGTAAAGGCCCTCGCCCGAGGTGTCGAGCCCGACGGTGACCTCATCCTTCATAATGGAAAAGCGCACCTGATAGCGCCGCCCCGTCTCGGGGAACTGCGCGATGCCGTAGGCCGCGCTCAGGCGGTCGACGACCGCCTTTTTGACGATCGACTGGCAGGCGGGTACGGAGTGGAGCGTCGAGTTGATGGAGTAGCCCACGACGGGGAACTCCCCCTCGCGCGGGATCCAGTCCTCCCAGTGCACCGCGCGCACGCCCTGAAAGAGCGATTCAAAATCCGTCGCGCGGAACTTGTGCAGAACCAGAATGACGCGCGCGCCGCAGCGCAGGTTGAGGTTGAGGCGCGCAATGTCGCGCGCTTCGCCGCGGCAGAGGACGCGGCCATTCTCGACGCGCACATCAGAAAGCCCCAGCTTTTTGATCTCATCGCCCACTAAGCTCTCAAGGCCCAAGAGGCAGGGAATGACAAATTCCAGCATAATAACGCTCCCGAAAAAATGATTTGACTTTAGTATAGCGGATGGGAACAAAAAAGGCAATCGCCGCGTCAAAATAAGCATGGTAAAGCGGTGGAGCGTGTGGTACAATAGGAAAAACAGCGCGGAAAGCGCGCTGTCACATGAATGTAACATCAAACTTGCGCGAAATTTTCCGAAAAAACACGGAATGCAACACTAAAGTTGCTGGAAATGGACGCGCGGTTTTGGTATCTTATCCTCAGACAGAGAAACGGAGGGAACGCAATGGCATTTGGCGAGCGGCTCCAGGAGGTCCGCAAACGCAGCGGACTGACGCAGGAGGAATTTGCCGAACAGCTTCAGGTCTCGCGCCAGTCGGTCTCGCGCTGGGAGTCAGGCCGCGGCTACCCTGAGATGGAGAAGATCATCTTCATCTGCAACCGCTACGGCGTAACGATGGACGAGCTGTTCAAAGAAGAAGTCCCCACCCCCGGCGAGCCGCCGGTCGAAGCCCCGCTGCTGTCCGCGCGCACGCTCGGCAGCGAGTTGTCAAACCTGTACGCGAATCTGTCACCCTACAACAAAAGCATCGGGATCATGCTGCTGACCGTCATCGCGATGATCGGTCCGGCATACGTCTACTGTATGCGCAGTTTGAAAGGAGGAGCAGATGAAATGATGACCATTATCTGGATCGCCGCCATCATCATCTTCGGCATTGCCGAGGCGGCGACGGCGGGGCTGGTGTCGATCTGGTTCGTCGTGGGCGCGGTGGCCGCGCTGGTGGCGACGGAGCTGGGCGCGGCGCTGTGGCTGCAATTCGCGGTCTTCCTGATCGTATCCATTCTGGCGCTCATCGCAACAAGGCCCCTTGCGCGCAAGATGCTGGATAAGACTATCGTGCCCACGAATGCCGACCGTGTGCTGCACCACGAGGCCAAAGTGACCGAAACGGTGGACAACGAGAACGCCACGGGCGCTGTGTACATCGACGGCAAGACATGGACGGCGCGCAGCGAAGACGGCAATATCATCCCTAAGGGGAAAATGGCAAGAATCGTTCGCATGGAGGGCGTCAAGCTCTACGTGCGCGAGAGTAAAGAACCCAGCGAGAGAAGAGAGTAAACCCAAACTACACAACATTTTAGGAGGAAAAGAACTATGCAATGGATCGGCTATATCGGTATCGGCATTTTAGTGCTGCTGGTGCTTCTGGTGCTCGTCACGAACATCCAGATCGTGCAGCAGTCGCGCGCCTACGTCGTTGAGCGCCTCGGCGCTTACAGCGCGACATGGGGCGTGGGCCTGCACTTCAAAATTCCGTTTTTCGAGCGCGTTGTGAAGAAGGTCAGCCTCAAAGAGCAGGTGGCCGACTTCGATCCCCAGCCCGTCATCACGAAGGATAACGTCACGATGCAGATCGACACAGTCATCTACTTCCAGATCATCGACCCCAAGCTCTACACCTACGGTGTCGAGCACCCGATGAACGCCATCGAGAACCTGACGGCGACGACCCTTCGTAACATCATCGGCGAGATGGAGCTCGACCAGTCGCTCACGAGCCGCGATGTCATCAACGCCAAGATGCGCTCTATCCTCGATGAAGCGACCGACCCGTGGGGCATCAAGGTCAACCGCGTGGAGCTCAAGAACATCCTGCCGCCGCGCGAGATCCAGAACGCGATGGAAAAGCAGATGAAGGCCGAGCGCGAACGCCGCGAGTCCATCTTGCAGGCCGAGGGCCAGAAGCAGTCCCAGATCCTCGTGGCCGAGGGCGAAAAGCAGTCCACCATCCTGCGCGCGGACGCGGAAAAGCAGGCGGCCATCCTCAAGGCCGAGGCCGAGCGTCAGGCCGCCATCCTCAAGGCAGAGGGTGAAGCGCAGGCCATCCTGAACGTGCAGAAGGCGCTTGCCGACTCCATCAAGATGCTCAACGAGGCCAACCCCAACGATCAGGTCGTCAAGATCAAGGCGCTCGAATCGTTCGAAAAGGCCGCCGACGGTCAGGCGACGAAGATCATCGTCCCGAGCGAAATTCAGAGCCTCGCCGGTCTCGCCGCGAGCTTCAAGGGCCTGCTCGAAGACGAGAAGAAGTAATTTCAAAAAAGAGGCTCTGCCTCTTTTTTGAGAAAGCCGCACTCCGCTTCGTGCCTTGCCGCCCTTGGCGGCTGCGGCACGCGCGGAGCGAGAGGAGTAAATCGCCACGCGCCGGTCGCGGCGATTTACAACCTCATTTTTTCCGCGTCCGCGGACGCGGAATTCTGCGAAGCATTTTGTCATAGTCAAAAAGGAAGAGGTTCCCGTCGGGAACCTCTTCCTTTTTGATGATGTAATGTGTTGAAAACTTAGCCCTCAGAGTCCGTGCGGTTTCTCCAGGAGATCTCCTGCTCGAGCTCGTAGCGCAGCTTCTTGTTTTCCTCGACAAGCTCGTCGTAGTGCTCGCCCTGCACGTAATACTTGACGAACGTGAACGTGGCCTCGTCAAGCTCCTCTTCCGTGTAGGACGGGAGAAGCGAGCCGTTCTTGCGCTGAAGGCCGGAGATATTCACGACCACCAGGCGGCGGTGCTGCTCGGAGAGCTGGAAGAGCTGGAGCTTTGCGGGAATTTCAAGCCCTAAGTCATAGGTGCTGTTCACGCGCTCCATGATGTTGCGGTACTCGGGCTTGGCCGAGACGATGACGCCGTGCTGCATAAACAGCTTTTTCAGGTAGTCCACAGAAACGTCCTCGCGGGTGATCGTGCCCTTGCCGAGACCCGTGAGCATCGTGTTAGACAGATTCAGGCTGACATAAACTTCTTCGCCGGTCTTGGGATAGCTCATAATTTGCCTCCATTAAAGTCTGCGCCGCAAGCGCGGCTGGGATTGATATGACATTTTTATGGTAGCATGGCGGAGCGGAAAATACAAGCGGCAGGTTGTATGAACTGTCGCTTACAAATTTGTCGGAATCGCCGCCGCGGCGGGATTTTCCTTGACAAGAGCGCGCGCCGCTGATACACTTTCCTTGTCTATTACGGGTGCGCACCTACCGGCAGTCAGGCGGAAGTCTGGCTGCCGTTTTGCATCCGGCATTTGAATAGGAGGGAATATTTATGGCTTACTTCTGGCCGCTCATTCTCGTTGTGGCGTCGAACACCGTGTATCACATCTGCGCCAAATCGCTGCCCGAGAGCGTTGATCCGCTCACGTCGCTCACGGTCACGTATCTGATCGGCTCGATCTTTTCGGGCATCCTGTATTTTGTGACGAACCGCGGCGGGGCGAACCTTCTGCACGAATACAGCCAGATGAACTGGGCGCCGTACCTGCTCGGTCTCGCGGTCGTCGGTTTGGAAGCTGGCAGCATGCACGCCTACAAGGCGGGCTGGCCGGTCAGCGCGTTTCAGGTGTCGTCTGCGGCGGCCATCGCGACGATTTTGGTGTTCATTGGGTATCTTGTCTACCACGAGGCCATCACGGTCAACAAGCTCGTGGGCCTTGCGCTGTGCCTTACGGGGCTGTTTTTCCTCAACAAATGAGTTGTGCCGCGGCTTTTGCCGTGGTATGATTGGGAAAACTGATTGGAAGAAGGAATTTTGACCTATGAAAGCTGCACGCGAATATCCGATCCTGACCGTCACCGCCAAGGGTACGCGCTGGCTCGAGAGCGGACATCCCTGGGTGTATGACTCCGACGTCGCCCGCGAGCCGGACGAGAGCGAGTGTGAAAACGGTGCGCTCGTCGACGTGGTGTCGGAAAAGGGCAAATATCTCGGCACGGGCTTTTTGAGCAGACTCAGTAAGCTCCGCGTGCGCATTGTCTCGCGCAACGCGAACGACCGCTTCGACGAAAATTTCTGGCGGCGGCGCGTACGCTACGCCTGGGACTACCGCAAGGCGGTCATGGACGGGCAGACCGGCTGCTGCCGCCTGATCTTCGGCGAGGCCGATGCCTTCCCCGGCCTGACGGTCGACCGGTTTGAAAATCTTCTCGTCACGCAGACGCTCTCGCTCGGCATGGAAAAGATCAAGGACATGCTCTTCCCCCTCATTGTCGAGGTGCTGGAGCAGGACGGCGAGACGATCGACGGCCTTTTTGAGCGCAACGATGTCGTGCTTCGCGAAAAGGAGGGCTTGACGCAGAACAAGGGTTGGTTTCCCCTCCCCGGCAAAAAAACGCCCGAGAGCCCCATCACTGAAATTTGCGAGAACGGCGTTTTCTACCGTGTGGATGTCGAAAACGGGCAGAAGACGGGCTTTTTCCTCGACCAGAAGTTCAATCGCCTCGCCGTCGCGCACCTCGCGCGCGGCAAGCGCGTGCTCGACTGCTTCACGCACACGGGCTCGTTCGCGCTCAACGCCGCCAAAGGCGGCGCAGAGCACGTGACGGCGGTGGATGTGTCCGAGAGCGCCATCGAAATGGCGCGCGCGAACGCGGCGCGCAACGGCCTTGAGGACAAAATGGACTTTCTCGCCGCCGACGTCTTCGACCTGCTCCCGCAGCTCGAGGCCGCGCACGAAAAGCCCTATGACTTCATCATCCTCGATCCCCCGGCGTTCACAAAGTCTCGCCGCACGGCGAACAACGCCGAAAAGGGGTACAAGGAGATCAACCTGCGCGCGATGCGCCTGCTGCCGCGCGGCGGCTACCTTGCGACCGCCTCGTGCAGCCACTTCATGCCCGCCGAGCGCTTTGAGCGCATGCTGCGCTCCGCCGCCGCGGACGCGGGCGTCGAGCTGCGGCAGATCGAAGCGCGCACGCAGGCAAGCGACCACCCCATCCTCTGGAACGTGCCGGAGACGGATTACCTCAAGTTCTACTTATTCCAAGTGGTATAAATTGATATAAAAAATCCTCGCTGTAAAAACAGCGGGGATTTTTTTGGTTGTTTATTTGTTTTCGTCAGTGTTTTCCGCGGAAGTATCCGGCGTTTCGGGCTCAGTCGAGGGCTTGTCCTCAGTTTGAGCATCTTCGCCCTTGTCCTCCGGCGGCATTTCGATCTTTTCGCTCGTCATCGAAATGTGCTTGGCGGGCGCTTCGATCACGCTCGGCTGCGAGGGGCGGAAGCCGTCCTCGCTCTTGCGCGTGGAAGCGTAGGCCTCTTCGACGGTCGAGGGATCGCGGCCTTCGAGGATAGCGACCATTTCGCCGCCCGTGATGGTCTCCTTTTCAAGGAGATAGGCGACGACTTTGTCCATATCCTCGCGGTTGTCGCGGATGACCTGTACGGCATCCTTGTAGCACTCGTCGAGAATGCGCTTGACCTCGCGGTCCATGATGGCGGCGGTATCCTGCGCGCAGTCGAGGCCGTAACCGCCGTCGAGGTACTGATTGCGCACCGACCCGAGCGCGACCATGCCGACCGTATCGCTCATACCGTACATGGCGACCATGTTGCGCGCGATGCTCGTCGCCTCCTGAATATCCTGCGAGGCGCCGTTGGTCATCGTGTTCATCACGACCTCTTCGGCCGCGCGGCCGCCCATCGAGACGGCGATCTTCGCCATCAGCTCATCGCGCGTGCGCAGGTTCGTCTTGTCCTCTTCAGGCATCAGGAGCGTGTAGCCAAGGCTTCCTTCGGTGTGCGGGACGATCGTGATCTTCTGCACGGGCTCGGCGTTTTTCTGCTTGTAGGCGACCATCGCGTGGCCGACCTCGTGATAGGCGACGAGCTTCTTTTCAAACTCGGTGAGGACGCTGCCTTTCTTCTCGCTGCCCGCGATGACGAACTCGAACGCCGCGAGCATGTCCTCCTGCGTAACGAGCTTGCGTCCCTTGCGCACGGCGCGCAGCGCCGCCTCGTTGGCGAGGCTGGCAAGGTCCGCACCCACGCAGCCCGCGGTCGCGAGCGCGACCTTCTTAAGATCCACGTCCTCGGCGAGCTTGATGCCGCGCGTGTGGACCTGCAGCGTTGCTAAGCGGCCGGCGAGGTTCGGGCGGTCGACGGTGATGCGGCGGTCGAAGCGGCCGGGGCGCAGCAGCGCCTTGTCGAGCACCTCCGGGCGGTTCGTTGCGGCAAGCACGATGACGCCCTTGCTCGGGTCAAAGCCGTCCATTTCGGCGAGCAGCTGGTTGAGTGTCTGCTCGCGCTCGTCGTTGCCGCCGCCGTAGCGGCTGCCGTCGCGGGATTTGCCGATGGTGTCGATCTCGTCGATGAAGATGATGCAGGGGGCGACCTTCGACGCCTCGGCGAAGAGGTCACGCACGCGGCTCGCGCCGACGCCGACGAACATCTCGACAAAGTCAGAGCCGGAGATCGAGAAGAACGGCACCTTCGCCTCGCCCGCAACGGCCTTGGCCAGTAGTGTTTTACCGGTACCGGGAGAGCCGACGAGCAGCGCGCCCTTGGGGATCTTCGCGCCGATGGCGGTGTATTTTTCGGGGTTGTGCAGAAAGTCGATGATCTCGACGAGCGATTCTTTCGCTTCGTCCTGACCGGCGACGTCCGCGAACGTCACGCCGGTGGATTTTTCCATGTAGACCTTGGCGTTGGCCTTGCCGACATTGCCGATGCCGCCGATGCCGCCCATGCCGCCGGACTTTTTCGCGATGAAGTTCATCAGCAGCATGAATGCGCCGACCATCAGCACCGTGGGCAGAATATAGCTCACCATGAACGTGAGGATCGGCGAAACGGGCGGCTGATAGGGCTTGGTGTAGGTCACGCCATGCTCATCGCACAGGGTGATCAACTTTTCCGTCGCGTCGGGAATGATGGTGGTGAAGAGCGTATAGTTCTGATCATAGCTCTTGCCGTCGTCATCCGTGTAGGTAAAGCCGTCGACCGGCGTGATGGTGAAGACCGTGTCGCCGAATTCGATGGACTTGACCTTCCCCTCCTCCACGAGTTCGACAAGCTCGCTGTATGCGATCTCGCACGAAGACTCGGCGGTGCGGGCCTGGTCGAGCATGACGGAGAGGTAGTTCACACCGATCGTCAGCAGCAGCGCCCATAGGACGATCGACCACATGCCCCCGCCGCGCCGGCGGTTCTTGTCGCCGCGATTGCGGTTGTTTCTGTTGTTTGGCTCCATGTTGTTCCTCCTGTCGGGAGACAGAAAAATGCGAAGATGCGCACTTTTTGAATTGGTGATTTCAACTATACCATATATAAGAAAATCGCACAAGTTTTCTACGGTGAATTTTCGATGAACTTTTGCTTTGTGCCCTCTTTATCTTGCCCTTGTTCTGTGTTATAGTTGCAATGGAGTATTCTATAAAAATTTGTCACAAGGAGAAATTTCTTTTATGGATAAGGAACGCAAGGAAAAGACCGCGCGCGTGCAGGACGCGGAGGCCGACGGCATCATCGAGGGCCGCAACGCCGTGATCGAAGCGCTGCGCGCGGGCACGACCATCGACAAAATTTTCATCCAGAAGGGCGAGACCGACAAGACGCTCGGCCACATTGCCTCCACCGCCCGCGCCGCGGGCGTGGTCGTCGTGGACGCGGACAAGCGCAAGCTCGACTTCATGTCCCGCACGCACGCCCATCAGGGCGTCATCGCGCTCACGAGCGTGCGCGAATATGTCAGTGTTGAGGATATTTTGAACATCGCGCGCGAAAAAGGCGAAAACCCCTTGATCGTCGTCTGCGACGAGATCTCCGACCCGCATAACCTTGGTGCGATCATCCGCACGGCGGAGTGCGCGGGCGCGCATGGCGTCGTCATTCCCAAGCGCCGCAGCGCGGGCCTCACGAGCATTGTCGCCAAGACGAGCGCGGGTGCGGTGAGCTATGTGCCCGTCGCGCGCGTGCCGAACATCCCCGCGCTTTTGGAGCAGCTGCAAAAAGAAGGCGTCTGGGTCTTCGGCACGGCGGCCGAGGGCACGAGCGACCTCTACTCCGCGGACCTCAAGGGCCCCGCGGCCATCGTCATCGGCAGCGAGGGCGACGGCATGACGAGACTGGTGCGCGAAAAGTGCGACTTCCTCGTCAGCATCCCGATGAAGGGCAGAATTTCGTCGCTCAACGCCTCCGCGGCGGCGGCCATCCTCCTCTACGAGGCGGTGCGCCAGCGCTTGGGGCAGTGACGGTAAAGAAGGAACGATATGGACCCCAAAGACCTTGAATTTGAAGAAACGCTCGCCGACTCCGAGCTGCTGCTGAAAAACACGGCCCGCAGCATGGACGAGGACGCGGAATTCACGCTCGAGAGCATTCTGGCCGAGTACGGCAGCGGCACGCCCGCCGCGCCCGAACCGGAAGAAAAAGCAAGCGAGCCGCCCGCGGAGGAAAAGCAGTCGGCAAAGGTCGTCCCCCTGCCGAAAAAGGCGGAGGCGGCGAAAAAAACGGTGGATGAAACGGCGGATGAGACCGCCCGCATCCCCGTCATCCCCTTCCCCGGCGCGAAAAAGGCCGAAGAGCCGGTGGAAGCCGAGCCGGAAGAAACTCCCGAAGAAGAGCCCGCGCAGGACGACGAGCCCAAGTCCATGAGCTTGCAGGACGTCCTGGCCCAGACCGTGCAGGAGGCGCTCTCCGAGCGCGAGGACACGATCATCGAGGAGGAGCCGCCGCGCCGCGGTTTGTTCTCCCGCCGCAAGATGCGCGACACCGAGCAGCTCTACGACGACGCGGAGGAGGAAGAGGACGAGGAAGAAGAATTCGAAGAGCCCGAACCCGAGCTCCCCGAGCCGCCGCTGACCGAAACGCTCTCCGACTACCGCGCGCAGCTCTCTGGCGCGACGAAGGCGCGCCGTGGGGCGGGTATTTTCACGCTTTTGCTGTGCGTCATGGCGGTGCTGGAGCATTTTTCCATCCTGCCGGAGGCGTACACCGCTGATCCGATGATCCGCGCGCTGCCGCTGCTGGCGGTCGAGGCGATCGTCTGCGCCATCGGCTGGCGCATCTTCGCGCGCACGATCCGCTCGCTCAGGCAGGGCAAGACCACCTCCGGTTTTTTGACGATGCTTCTATGCCTTGTCACGCTGCTCGATACGGCGCTCTACGCTTTTCTTCCCGCACGCGCGGCGCTGTCGCTGCCGCTGCCGGTGCTGGGGGCGATGTCGGTCTACTGCGCGCTGCTGGGCGAAAGTCTGCGTCTGCACGGCATGTATGACACGTTCCGCATCGCGGCCATCGGCAACGCGCCGTATATCGTCACTGTAACGGCAGGGGGCGCGGCCAAGCGCGTGGGCCTGCCGGGCGGATTTTCCAATTCCGCGCGCGCAAACGACCCCTATTCGCGCTGGCAGAGCGTGCTGCTGCCGGTCTTCCTCGCGGCGGCGGTCGTGTTCGGCGTGCTCTCGACGCTCGAGACGAAGCAGAACGCGCTGCTTGCGTGGAACCTCTCGGTGATGCTCGCGAGCGCGAACCTGCTCGCGTTTCCGATGGTGTGCGCGCTGCCGCTCAAGCGCATTGCCGCGCGGCTTGCCAAAAGCGGCAGCGCCGTGGCGGGCTTTTCCGGCGCGGACGCCATCCGTCGGAGCAACTGCGTCATTCTGACCGACGGCGACCTGTTCCCGCCAGGAACGATCACGCTCGGCGGGCTCAAGGTTTTCGGCGAGGAGAGCGGCAAGGTCATCTCCTACGCCGCGACGATGGCCCACGCGTCCGAAAGCGGCCTGAGCCGCCTTTTTGACAATCTTCTCGCCAGCGACGGCGGCTTCCGCGAGCAGGTCGAGGATGTCGACTTTTACGAAGAGGGCGGCGTCGGCGGCCGCATCCACGGCGAAACGGTGCTCTTCGGCACAGCGGGCTTTATGAGAAAGCGCGGCGTGAACCTGCCGCGAAACCTTGGCCTCAAGACCGGCGTGTTCCTCTCGGTCGACGGCACGCTGATCGCGGTGTTCGCCGTGAAGTACATGCCCGCGGAAAATGTCGACTGGGCGCTCCACGCCCTGCACCACAGCCGCATCACCCCCGTCCTCGCCGTGCGCGACGGCAACATCACCCCTGCACTCTTAAAGCGTAAGTTCGGCACCGACGCGCGCGCGGTCTACCCCAAGCTCTCGACGCGCTTGGCGCTCTCCGAGCGCGGCGGCGGGCGGCCGTATGCGCTGCTCATGCGCGAAGGCCTCATGCCGTATGCCGAGGTCGTGCTCGGCAGCAAGCGGCTCTGCGCGTCCGCCAAGCGGTGCACGGTGCTTGCATTTTTAGCCGCCACAGCGTCGACGCTCCTTGCATTTTATTTAACTTTTGTCGGCGCATACAACGTGCTCACGCCGCTTTCTCTGCTCATTTACGTACTTTTGTGGTCGCTCAGCGCGCTGGTCGACGCCCTGCTCAGCGACCGTTATTGACACTTCGAACGAAGAAAACGAAAATTTGCGGAAAAATATGGTTGTAATGGAGAGAAAAACATGATATCATTTCTGCATTGAGTATTATCCCATCTTATGGCGCGAGCCGATCTGGGATTTACGATTTTCGGAAGGAGACTGACCCATTATGAGTGCAAAAGACATCCGCAATATCGTGCTGCTTGGCCACAGCGGCAGCGGCAAGACCACCCTCGCTGAGAGCATGCTGTATCTCACCGGCGGCACGGACCGTCTGGGCAGAATTGCCGACGGCAACACCGTTTGTGACTACGATCCCGAAGAGATCCGCCGCCAGATCTCCATTTCTCTGGCCGTGGCTCCCGTGGAATACGACAGCTGCAAGATCAACGTGCTCGACGTGCCCGGCGGCTTCGACTTCGCCGGTGAGGTCGCGGAGGCCGTTCAGGCTGCCGACGCTGCCGTCATCGTCTGCTCGGCCAAGGCCGGCATGAGCGTCGGTGCAGAAAAGGCGTGGAAATATTGCGAGAAGAACTCTCTCCCCCGTCTGCTCTACATCTCCAAGACCGACGAGGAGAACTCCGACTACAACGCCGCGTTCGACACGCTGCGCGAGCGCTTCGGCAAGAACATCGCCCCCGTCGTCGCCCCCATCTGGGACGAGAGCAAGAAGGTCATCGGCATCATCGACGTGCTGCATAAGCGCGCATTCGAGTTCGGCCCCGGCGGCGGCCGCGTCGAGATCGAAGTGCCTGAGAACAAAAAGCCCGTGCTCGATGAGCTCTACGACGCGCTCAAGGAGTCCGTCGCCGAGACGAGCGAGGAATTTATGGAAAAGTTCTTCGCCGGTGAAGACTTCACCTATGCCGAGATGATCCATGGCCTGCGCCAGGGCGTCAAGGACCTGTCCCTCTTCCCTGTCGTGTGCGGCTCCGCCATTCAGGGCATGGGCACGCGCATCCTGATGGATACCATCGTCGAGCTTCTTCCCAAGCCGCAGGACGCCCGCGCCCTGATGGCCGAGAATGAGGACGGCGAGTCCTCCGAATTCGTCGTCGCGCCCGGCGCACTGCCGACCGCGTTCGTCTTCAAGACCATTTCCGACCAGTACGGCAAGTATTCCTACGTCAAGGTGCTCTCCGGCTCCATCAAGCCCGATATGCCCATGGTCAATGCCCGCACCGGCGAGACCGAGAAGCTCGGCCGCCTGTACATCCCCAAGGGCAAGAAGTATACCGAGGTCAAGGAGCTCACCTGCGGCGACATCGGCGCCATCGCCAAGATGGACAAGGTCAAGACCGGCGATACGCTCTGCGAGCCGCGCAAGGTCGTCAAGATCGAGCCCATCCCGTTCGATGAGCCCTGCTACAGCGTCGCCATCGCGCCCAAGACCCGCGGCCAAGAGGACAAGATGGCCCAGGGCCTCAACCGCCTGAACGAAGAGGATCCGTCCTTCCGCGTCGTCAACAACGCCGAAACGCACCAGATGGTCGTCTCCGGCGCGGGCGACATCCAGATCGACGTGCTCGTCAACAAGCTCAAGAGCCGCTTCGGTGTCGAGGTCGTGCTCGACACGCCGCGCGTGCCCTACCGTGAAAAGATCCGCAAGACGGTCTCCAAGCAGGGCCGTCATAAGAAGCAGACCGGCGGCAGCGGCCAGTTCGGTGATGTTTGGATCCGCTTCGAGCCCAACGAGGAGAGCGAAGAGATGGTCTTCGCCGAGGAAGTCTTCGGCGGCAGCGTCCCCAAGAACTTCTTCCCCGCGGTCGAAAAGGGTCTGCGCGAGGCCTGCGTCCACGGCCCGCTCGCGGGTTATCCCGTCGTGAACCTCAAGGCCGTCCTTTACGATGGCTCCTATCACCCGGTCGACTCGTCCGAGATCGCGTTCAAGACCGCGGCGAACCTCGCCTACAAGGCAGCCATGCCCGAGGCGTCCCCGGTCCTGCTCGAGCCGGTGTGCGAGCTCAAGGTCACGGTGCCCGACCAGTACATGGGCGATATCCTCGGCGATCTCAACAAGCGCCGCGGCCGCGTCATGGGCATGACCCCGACCGGCAACGGCGAGCAGGTCATCGAGGCCGAGTGCCCCGAGGCAGAGCTGATGAGCTACGCCATCGACCTGCGCTCCATGACCCAGTCCCGCGGCTCGTTCGTGATGCACTTCGTGCGCTACGAGCAGTGTTCCGCCGACGCACAGGCGAAGGCTGTCGCTGCCGCAAAGGCGATGCAGGAAGCGGAATAATTGCTTCTGCACAGCAGAAAATAAGTAAAAAGAGAGGGCTTCTCGAAAGAGAAGTCCTCTCTTTTTCCGCGCATGGCGCGGAGGGGGAGCAGCCCGAAGAGGCTGCGGCTTTTCCCCACACCGTGTGGGGCTGCGGATAAGGGGGATATTCTCTCACGTGAGAGAATATCCCCCTTGGACCCCCAAGAGAACGCAAGGGGCTCTGCCCCTTGACCCCGCCATTGCGGGTTTGCAGCTTGAAGGGCTGCACGCGCTGCGCAGTGTGGGTGCGGTGTACATGGCTTCGCCATGAATCCCTGCGAATCGTTACAACTATCAACCGCGCCTTACTATCGTGAGGCGTGAGTGACGGTAGCATGGCGGCAGACTGCCTACCGAATGCGGCATTGCTTCGCTCGCCGCATTGTGGAGACTGGCGGTAAACGGAAATTAGGCTGCACTTCTACAAGATAGGCAGAGCGGCAGCGGGTAGTAGGAGCAGAGGCAAATCGTATAGCAGCTTCAAACGCGGCAACGCCGCGCTATGGGCAGTGCAATCGGCAAGCATTGCAGCTCTTCGAGCTACCCGCTTGCAATGGAAATTTTCTCTGGGAGGGTGCAAGGGAGGGATATCTCTTTTCGAAAAAGAGATATCCCTCCCTTTCCCGCGCTCCCTGCACGGTGCGGGGGACAAAAGGCCCGCCTGCAAACGCAGGCGGGCCTTTCTTATCACCTTTTGGAAAAAGCGGCTATCTCTTAGTACATGCCGCCCTTCAAAACCGCAACTTTTTGAAGCAAAACGCATATAACGAAAAACATAGATTTTCGTAGAGTTATCAATAGTTTTCGCCGCTTTTTGCAGCTTCCTATATTTTGGAGAAATTCACACATTTCTACGCAAATCCACGCCACTTGACAGGGAATTGGCGTAAGTTGTGGCGTAAGCCTGCCAACTTCGTACAATGAAAATTACAGGCTGCTGGCGATCTGTTCAAAGGCTCTCTCGACAGAATCAAAGCTGCTGTGGGTGTAGACATCCAGCGTCACACTGGCGTTGGAATGTCCCATCAGATATTGTAGGCTTTTCACGTCAAGTCCCGCCTGTTGGACGTTGGTGCAGAAGGTATGGCGCAGCACATGGGGCGTGATTCGAGGGACAGGCTTGCCGTATGCCTTTTCAAATCGCGCTTGCAGACCCCGCATATAGTTCTCCAAGTGCATCGCGACCTTCGGCATCCCGGACTTGTCCAGAAAGAGAAAACCGCTGTGACCGTCCACCAGCAATTCCACCTTCGGGGCGGTTCTGGCTTTCACCACCCGCATCAGCGCCATGTAAACCGCGTCCGTCATGGGGACGTTTCGGATGCCGCTTTTGGTTTTGGGCGGCGTGACGAAATAGGGCTTCTCCGCTGTCCGGCACAGCTGCCGCCGAACGTAAATACAGCGCCGGTCGAAGTCAATATCTGCCCGTGTCAGACCGTACAGCTCGCTCACACGCAAGCCGGTTCCCAGCAGAATCACAATGTCATCATAGTAATTCCCGCCGCAGTCCTGCACGAATTGCAGATACTTCTCCTGCTGCTCCTTGGTCAGCGCATCGCGTACATAAGCATCCTTCGGCACCACATCAGACAGCTTGAACTTGAACGGATTCTTGCGAATGATGTCATCATCCACCGCCATTTCAAATGCCGGTCTGACAACGCTTTGCAGGACACCGATGGTGTTTTGCTTGATGCCGCTGTCGTGTAGGAACACGAACCAGCCTTTTGCGTCGGACAGCTTTACGGTCTTGATCGGCTTCTGCCCAAAAGGGTCGGCATGAATCCGCTTGACCGCAGAACCATACGAACGCAGGGAGTTTTGCTTCAAGCCCCGTTTCAGGTTCATGTAGCGGTCAACCAGCTCTGCTACGGTCATTTCGCCCGCTGCATAGTCAATGCCGTCCGCCATGTCGCGCCGCAGCTCGTCCTCTTTCTTCCGCAGCTCTGTCAGGGATTTGGCGTAAATACAACGCCGTTTCTTGTGTATATCGGTATAACGATAGTCATAGGTGCCGTTTGCTCTCTGGCTCTCGCCGTCCTTCAAAACGCGCCCCTTGCTATCTTTGCGCTTTTCAGACAATTCAGAAACTCCTTTCCGTGAAAAGCGCGATTATAGGGATTGATACAAGTATATCATACCGAATATGCGATTTCCACTGATATTGAACGGGAACAGACAACTTTTTCAAAGTGTCGCTGTATCATGGTTTTCACATCACTTTTTCAAATAGAATACGCCTGCTCGATGAACTGATCGAACAGGCGGCGCTTAATCAGGCGCTTGTTGCCCACCCAGAGGACGAATTTGCATCGGTCCTCGTTGGTGATCTCGCGCAGTTTGTTGATACCAATGCCGGAGTAAGCCGCGGCTTCCTCCAAGCTCAGATTGCTCTTTTCCCAAATCGGGATTTCCTTCATAGGCAGTTTACCCTCCATACAAAATAGCCAGACAGGGCAAGGCGGCAACGAAGTCCGGCAACGGACTTCCAAAAATCTTGAAACATACCCGGTCTGACGGTTGATTTACGTTTTTCCTTTTCTTCTATTTTTCTGTTGCTTTGGTTGTCAAAGGTAGAAAAAGCCTGACAGGACAGGGATTTCTCCGGCAACCAGCCCGGCAACGGGATAACAACAGCCTTTGCAACCAGCCGCGCTTTTCAGAACGGCATCTCGATCTGCTCCGTGATCTCCACAAAGCCGTCCGGGATTTTTGCGGCTGAGTTGCCGCTGTCGGTTGCAGCTCTTTCGCGCTCCCAGCCCTTTTGCCTGCCGTACCCGGCAAAGCTGCGGGGATTGGAGAAATACGTCCAGCCGGTCACGCACTGGTTCATAATCTCGTTGATCTCGCGGATTTCCCATTGCTTCGGCTCGTCAAAAGCATGGTTCAGCGCCTCCTTGTAAAGCTGCTTGGAACAGACGGTATCGCCTGCATAGCTATCAAGAAATGCCTGAATCATGCCAGCTTTCGTGTCCTCCGGCATGAAGTCCTTCTGATGTTCCTTGAGATAATGCACCATTTCCGGGCTGAACGTCAGCTTCCAGCCGCCTGCCCGGTAGATGGTCATTGCCTCCGCCCATACCTGCCGTAAGTAGGCTTTGGATGCGGCTTCATCCTCCAAAATGTGAACCTCCGCCTGCTCCGGGCAGACCTGTACCGGCAAAAAGCGACGATTGCCGGAACGGTCGAGGGGCAGGAAATCCATTGCGTTTGACGTACCGCCGAACACGCATTGCCGCAATCGATCTGCCGGATGGGTTTCATACGGGATTTTGTAGACCTCCTTCTGGCGGCTCAGAAACGACTTGATTTCCTCAATACTCTTGGCATTGGCGGTTGCGATCATTTCGGACATTTCTATAATCCAGTGCCCTTGCAGCTTGCGGTATACATTTTCATCGTCCAGCTTCCGCAGATCATCAGAAAACCACTCGTCCTTGCCTGCCAGCAGCCGGAAGAAGGTGGACTTTCCCGCGCCCTGACCGCCCACCAGACAGAGCATAACCTCAAATTTGCAGCCGGGGTGAAATGCCCGGTGAATCGCACCCAGCAGGAACAGGCGTAATGCCTGAAAGGTATACTCATCCGCTTCCGCGCCGAGAAAGTGGTGCAGACAGTAGCGGATACGTTCTGTTCCGTCCCATGCAAGACTGTTCAGATAGTCCCGGATCGGGTGATAGCTGTTCTGGTGGGCAGAGAGATCGACGGCATCCATGATTTTCTTCTCGCTTGTCAGGTCGTAATTCTCTTCCAGATACAGCCGGATGTACTTCATATCCGTGTCGGTCATGGAAGCGCTGGGGCTTCGGTCATAGCCGATGGGCTTGACAACGTCGGTGCGGTCGGTCAGCAGATTGTAGGCGATTGCGCCGGATAGCAGCGGATCATGCTGAAATACCATCAGGCAGTTCTTGATACTGTTGCGGACGCCACCTTTTTCCGTGGTGTCCAGCATGGCCTTGACCTCTTCAACACTCGTCGCTGATCTCATGCTGCTCATCTGCGTTTTGAACTGCTGCTTCATCTGCGGCGGCAAGCTCTGCCATTCGCTGCTCAAGTTTCCTCACTTCCTCTCCATATTCGATCACAACGGATGCCCGCGCCTGCATATCCCCGCCCAACATCTCGTCCAGCAGATATTCTACCAGTGAGAGCTTCTGCAAGGCTTCCACAAAGCGCGGATGATAACCGTCCTCCGGCGTCTGCGGGGCATAGCCCTCCTTCCAGCAGCATAACAGTCGGTAATAGTCCAACAGCACACGGAAGCAGTAGCGTTCCATGTGCTGATAATTCTGTTCGTCAGTATTTTGTTGTCGCGGCTTGCTCATTTTGCCCGTGCCATCCTCATACGGAATAGCAAAATCCTGTACCAGCAGAATTGCGGCTTCCTTGCTGCCGATTCCGCGAAGCCGGGAAACGAAGTCGATTACGTCCCCGGTAGCACCGCAGCCAAAGCAGTAATACCGGCGATCCAGCTTCATGCTGGGTGTGCTGTCATTGTGAAACGGGCAGCGGCACATTCCGTTTCGCTCCACCCGGATGCCGTATCGCTCCGCAGCCTGCCGGGTGGTCACGGACTGCTTGACGGTTTCAAAGATGCTCAATAGGCAATGCCCTCCTTAGTGTTCGATTTCCTGCTTTTTCTGCCGCAGCTCGGTGTTCTGGCGTTCCTGTTCATGCTGCACCTCGTAGATGTTGTAGTGAATCGCCCAGAGCTTTTTCGCGTCGGCATGGAGCGGTGAAAGCTCCGTCTGAATGTCTTTGTATTCCTGCTCCAACTGCTCCCGCTCCCTGCGCCATGCGGTGATGGGCAGCTTGCCGTCCTTAAGGTACGGTTTTAATTTGCGTTCTGCCATGTAGAACGTCCGCAGCTCGTTATCGTGTCCCGCTTTGTATTTCTGCCGTGATTTCTCAAAACGGATGGATTTCAGCTTATCCGCAGCGGGCTTGCCGGATTTGTAGTAGTCCACCATGCGCAGCAGCCCGTCCAGTTCCTTAATACGGGATTGCTTTGCCGATGCCGACTTTTTCAGCGCGTCGATCTTATCCTGCATGGCGTGAAGTGCGTTATCCAGATCGTCCACAGTGTAAAGGTTTTTGGATTGCAGAAAGCTGAACGCCTCGGCGTAACGCTGCAAATTGGCGTTCTTTGCTTTGTTGCTGTCCGCACCCCTGTTGCGGTTGCTGCAATGCAGCGCCAGCAGATCGTTGAGCGTAGGCGGCTGTGGCTTGGCAAGCTCGGCTTTTACGTCCTTCAGCCAGCCGATCAGCACGGCGATTTTTTCTTTGGCTTCCCGCAGCAGCGCATTGGTTTTCCGGATGAAGCGGTTGAGATCGCCCTTGTCGGTACGGATGCCCTTTGCCTCCATTGCCCGGACGGTGGGACCTTCGTGCTGGGTGGGAATCTGCTCCACGCCCTGACGGGCAAAGCTGCGGTGGTCGATGCGGCAGTCCAAGCCTTTTTCAGCAAACTTGGCGTTGCAAAGGTCAGCCCATGCCTGCCGCCATGCTTCCAGCGTTTCGGGCTTGCCCCAGTCCGTCGTGGGGACGGCGTTGAATACATAATTGCCCGCCTCATCCAGAACGCGCTCTCCATGCTCGTCCAGCACATATTCCCGCCGCTGTTTGCTTCCCCACCCGCCGTCCGGTTCGATGGGACGAATCGGACACATGACGTGAAAATGCGGGTTGGAAATGCCGCCGTCCTCTTTGTCGGGCGAGTGAACAGCGAAGTCCACCACCATGCCGCGGCTCACAAAGTTCTCCAACAAAAATTGCCTTGCCAGAGCGATGTTCTCCTGCATGGAAAACTCGTTCTGCAAGGCAATATCAAAGCTGTAGGCAAGTTGTGCTTTCTTGCCGCGCTCGGCTTTTTCCACGGCGTTCCAGAGCGTTTCGCGGTCTGCGTACTCTGGCGGGGCGTGGGACGGCAGCAGGATTTCAGAGCAGATCACGCCGCCTTTGCGGGTGTAGTCACTGTCCTCGCCGTAATACTCACTGTGCAGCTTTTCCCCAGCACAGTAGGCGGCAGCAGCCACGGCGGACTGCCCCGCGCTGCGCTTGATCTGCGTTACATGAAAATGAAATAACGCGATACTCAGTCACCTCCTGCGTGATTGCTGACGGCTTCCGTGAGCAGTCTTTGTGTGTCCGGCAGAGCAAAGACCTGCTCGGCAAAAGCGTAAAACGCGCTTTCACTCAAATCCTTCGTCTGCGGTGCGACACTCTCGATGGCTGCGCCACGGGTGATGAGTCGGTGCGCCCGCTTGCGCCGTTCTCCCTTTTCGTAGTAGGTGATACGATTTTCAAGTTGCTGCTGTTTGCGTTGGAGCTGGACGAGTTGGCGTTCGTTGTCAGCGATCTCAGCTTGCAGTTCGGGGATGGTTTTCTGTTTTGCCATAGTGAATGACCTCCTTGATTTGATGTGGGGATATAAAAAGACCGCCTACCGAAAATCGGTAAACGGTCATGGTACATAATCAAAACTTTGTGAGTGGCGCTGTTTGCGTCAGCAAATTGCGCCAATCGCAAAGTGCGCCGGGATAGCTGCGTAAGCAGCGCAAGGGGTGAAGCCCCTTGTACGGAACGAAGTGACGCAAAACAGCCCGGACTTCCAAGTGTCCGGGCTGTCTGCCTCGCAGAGCGCACATACTCCCGTCAGGAGAGTATAGAAGTGCGCCCTTGTTACCAAGGGTGTTATCCGGCTCCCACCCCCTCGGCTTGTTTTTTCAAATACTCCTGTGCTTCCGTACTCTTTGCGATGTGATACAGAAAGTCCTTTCCCTCGTCCTCCGTCATGGTTTTCAGCTCCGGCACGATGCTTTCCATAAAGCCTCCAAACAGGAAAATACGGTGATTGCGCTCCTTGCGTTTTTCGGCGGACAGCTTGCGGTTAAGCATCTTGTTTCGGTTTTCATACTGCTGTAATAGCTTCTGTGTGCGTTCCAGTTCGGCATTACATTCCTCAATGGTCTGTGGTAGTTTTTTCTTTGGCATGGGTGGTCGCTCCTTTCTTGATTTTGGGTAAAAAAAGACCGCTGACTGTGCGCACACGGCATAGCCAGCGGACTGGGGGCAAATTGTTTAGTTCAATGATTAACCATATATCGGGAGATTTCAAAGAGGGTTATTCCGGTATTTCACGGTTTTCCCGTTCACGTCATAAAAAGCAATATTGCCGGCATCTGTAGGCAGAACAATTGCAAAGGGACTGCTGCTATCAACGTCGATTGTTTGAACTGAGTTTCCATCATCTATTTTTAATTGAGCCACTTGTTCTTGATTCATAGAAATAAACGCTCGTTCTTCATACCCCTCTACCGTGAACTCTGTAATTTCACTTGCAACTCCTGAAAGATTTCCACCACCTCGAAAGAAATATCCAAAGGAGAGTCCAGGGCGATTAACATAGATGGAAAATGTATGGTTAGTCATATCTTGAGGATAAGAAATGTAGGCTGCCATTGTGTTGGATACGGTTCCATCAGTTATCCAATCATCTTGTATTTTTTGTGAACTGCGAATATCTGATTCTATTTTGGCTGCTGTTATGCCAATATCATTATGAGTATAAAGCAGGCCAACAAATAAAATACTTACAAGGATAAGCCCTAAGGCTGCTTTAGACGCGATTTTCATCTGATTACCCTCCTCCATTTATTGTGTCAGTTATTTAATTATATCATGTGGCCTTCCTATATTTCAACGAGTAACTTCATGCGAAGTGCTGGTTATGTGGATATGTCAGAGAATTTCATGCTTTTTCTATCTTAGTAAAATTATAGTGGAATTGCTCACAGATCTTATGATATTATTTGTTTGAGGAAAGAGCATGGGGACTCTGAATTCTAAGGAAGCGAGGATACAATATGAAAATCAAACGCAGCGTTCTAATTGGCAGTATTGTAGTCGCAATTAGTATATTAGTCGCTACAATTTACTTATCCCATATTCACAAACAGAAAGAGCAGATTGACATTTACTTGACACCGCTCATTAAAGAAGCAACTCTGCTCTCATCTTCTATCCAAGATGTTACAGATAAAAAGAGCATTGATGTTGTAATTGAACTGGATATGGCAAAGAAGCAATTCGCTTCATTTAAAAGTACGGCGTTAGAGACAAAGAGAATTGCAGAATCAGAAATTATGGGATTTGAGGACTTCGAGTCCATTTTAGTGCACTGCCAAGAGAGAATCCGCGTAATGGTTGAAGCAAATCAAAATGGTGAACCATTGACTCCTGACGAGGTTTCATTTTTGAATACGTTGAATGACAGCGTATGTGCTTTAGTTGATGCTTTGAAAAATGATAATGGAATACTGCGTGTTACCAGTGCAAGACAGTATTCCAATGTAATCACAGCTTTTGTGGACGCAATCAGAGAATCGGAAAATTAAAGAGCTTTATTGGGAAAATGTGAGTCCGAACAAAAACTTTAAAAAGCATATCTATGAACGCCACACTTTTTTGCTGCCTCACTTGCCGCCCTGCGGCGTTCCTCGCTATATGGGGCGGTCAGCCGAAAACTCAACCGCCCTTTCTCAATTTCAAAGGTCAGCCCGCCTTGCTCATCATCGTCGGTCTGACGGCAGCATTGCGGGTACTTTGCCGCAAATGCTGCCAGCCGCTTTTTGAGATCGGTGTTGTGGGTCTGCACCTCAATGATGCGGCTATACTCGTCAAAATAGATCACGGTTGTCTTTTGCTTTTTGGTAAGCCCTGTTCTCATAAAACCTCCTGCATAAAAAAAGCAGCAACTACCATTTCGGAAGTTGTTACCGCTTTTGCCACACAATGTCGTACCCCAGCGCGTCCGCCAACTCTACCGCCTCGCCATAGCGGAGCGAACCGCGCTTGAGTTTGCCGGAGAGATTGGGAACGCTGCGGCTCCAACCGTATTCGTCGGAGAGGTAGTCCACCACCTCGGTCATGGTCATGCCAGTACGGACGATATAGGACTTGATCTCGTTGCGATAAGTTTCAGATTTTCTCATATTCAAACTTTCCTCCTGTTTTTTCGTTGCGCTCTATGGTAAAATGGGTTTGTCAAATCGTGACACCTGTTCGCCATAGGGCGCTGGTTTTTAATACACGGCTTTTCGCCGGAAATGCCGCCGATGATGCGTTGGTCACAGGCAACACCTTCCGCTTTTGCCGTTTGGTGTGTCTTTGCGTGAAGCGGCGAAATGTCAAACCAGACAGCAAACATCGTTCGCTGCTGGATAGCGCTCTGTTCCATGCAGATAACCGCACAGAGCAGAAAACTATTTCGCCGTTTTCACTTGCTTCGATTTTTACGTTTGATTTTGCCGCTCTTTCCGAACGTCGTTCCTGCCCGGAGGATCGCTCCCGGCGTTTTGTCCCCGTTGGTACGCTCACGCTTTTGCGGTCATGGCGGTTACTTCGCTGGGGGACATATCCCGTTCGGACGGTCATGCAATTTTCAAGGTTCAGGTGCGATTGCAAGACCATTTTAGCGAAAAATATAGCCCTCTCCCGTATATCCAAGAGGTCGGAAAACGCGCCGAAAAGCGCAGATTTCCACGCTTATGGACAAGGCCGGAAAGAGCAGAAAATTGAAGGGAGGACACCGCTATGCAGCCAAAACTCACCATTCAGGAACGGCTCAAAGACCTGCGTGTAGAGCGCGGTCTGACGCTGGAACAGCTATCTGCGGAAACAGGAATCTCAAAGTCCGCGCTGGGAAAATATGAAGCCGACGATTTTAAGGACATCAGCCCGTTCAGCATGGTGGAGCTGGCAAAGTTCTACGGCGTGTCCACCGATTATCTGCTGGGGCTGACAGAGCAAAAAAATCACCCAAACACAGAGCTGGACGCTCTGCATTTGGGTGATGATGCAATCGAAGTATTGAGGACAGGCAAGTTCAACCACCGGCTGCTATCGGAGCTGATCTGCCACAAGGATTTCCAGCGTTTCATGCTGGACACAGAAATTTACGTTGACCGGATCGCGGATATGCGGGTTAACGACATGAACGCCGTGCTGGAAGCAGTCCGGCAGATGGCGCTGATGAAAAACGGCGGCGAGGGAAATGATCTGCACCTGCGGACACTGGAAGTCGCGCAGATCAGAGAGGACGAGTATTTCGGAAGCTTGATTGCGGACGATCTGAAAGGTATCCTCCGTGACATTCGAGAGCAGCATCGTCCCGACACCATGACTGCGGATGAAACATCCCTTGTCGCAACCGTACAGGGTCAGTTGCAGGATGCGATGATCTTTGAGGGCAGTTCCGAGGAAAAGCAAGTCCGTTCATTTCTTGCCACATTCGGTATTGATTATGACAAGCTCACCAAAGAGCAATTCGTCACGCTGATTGAAATACTCAAGCTGTCCAAGTACATGAAAAGTCCCATCAGCCAGCGCGGAAAAACGACCATGACCCACGGCAAGGGAAAACGGAAACGAAAATAAGTAAAATCGGCACCTGCTTTTAAGGCAGGTGCCGATTTCTGTTACCCTATAATGCGCTTGAATTTTTGGCGTAAGTGGCGTAAGTTTGGCGTAAATCCGCTTTTGCGCATCCAAAAAATCAAGCATTTTCAAGGCTTTGCGGTGTCTCTTAGTACATTCCGCCCATGTCGCCCATGCCGGCGCCGGGAGCGGCCGGTGCGGGGGGCTCGGGCTTGTCGGCGACGAGCGCCTCGGTGGTCAGCACCATGGAGCTGACGGACGCAGCGTTCTCCAGCGCGGAGCGCGTGACCTTTGCGGGGTCGACGATACCGGCGGAGATCATGTCGCAGTAGACTTCCTTGTAAGCGTCGAAACCGTAGCCGACCTTGCCGCTGGTCTTGATCTTCTCAAGAACGACGCTGCCGTCGATACCGGCGTTGGCCGCGATCTGACGGATGGGCTCCTGCAGGGCCTTGACGATGATCTGGACACCGGTCTTCTCATCGCCCTCGACCTCGCTGATGAGCTTTTCCACAGCGGGAACGGCATTGACATAGGCAGTGCCGCCGCCGGCGACGATGCCCTCTTCCACAGCCGCGCGGGTCGCATTGAGCGCGTCCTCGATGCGCAGCTTCTTTTCCTTCATCTCGGTCTCGGTCGCAGCGCCGACCTTGATGACGGCCACGCCGCCGGCGAGCTTGGCAAGGCGCTCCTGCAGCTTCTCCTTGTCGTATTCGCTGGTGGTCACGCCGATCTGGGCGCGGATCTGCGCCACGCGGTCAGCGATGGCCTGCTTGTCGCCGGCACCGTCGACGATGGTGGTGTTCTCCTTGGTGACCTTGATCTGGCGGGCACGGCCGAGCATGTCGATCGTGGTGTTCTTGAGCTCGTAGCCAAGCTCCTCGGAGATGACCTGGCCGCCGGTCAGGATGGCGATATCCTGCAGCATTTCCTTACGGCGATCGCCGAAGCCGGGCGCCTTGACGCACACAACGTTCAGCGTGCCGCGCAGGCGGTTGACGATCAGGGTGGAGAGAGCCTCACCCTCGACGTCCTCGGCGATGATGACGAGCTTCTTGCCGCTCTGAACGAGCTGCTCGAGGATCGGGAGAATGTCGGAGATGACGGAGATCTTCTTATCGGTGATCAGCAGGTAAGCGTCGTCGATGACGGCTTCCATCTTCTCAGTATCGGTGACCATGTACGGGGTGATGTAGCCGCGGTCGAACATCATGCCCTCGACGACCTCGCTGTAGGTCTCGGCGGTCTTGGACTCCTCGATGGTGATGACGCCGTCGGCGCTGACCTTCTCCATGGCCTCGGCGATCAGCTTGCCGATGAATTCGTCACCGCTGGAGACGGTACCGACGCGGGCGATGTCGTCCGTGCCGTTGACCTTCTGGGAGTTGGCCTTGATGGCGTTCACCGCGGTCTCAACGGCTTTGGCCATGCCCTTCTTCATCACGACGGGGTTTGCACCGGCGGCGAGGTTCTTCAAGCCCTCGCGCACCATGGCCTGCGCCAGCAGCGTTGCGGTCGTGGTGCCGTCGCCCGCGACGTCGTTCGTCTTGGTGGAAACTTCGCGCACGAGCTGCGCGCCCATGTTCTCGAACGGATCGTCGAGCTCGATCTCCTTGGCGATGGTCACGCCGTCGTTGGTGATCAGCGGAGCGCCGAACTTCTTGTCGAGAACGACGTTGCGGCCCTTGGGGCCGAGGGTGACCTTGACGGTATCAGCAAGAACGTTAACACCGGCCTCAAGCGCCTTGCGCGCCTCTTCGCCGGACTTAATCAGCTTAGACATAAGAGTGTACCTCCATTAGAAATTTCGCGGAACGCGAAAATAGTTTAAATCATTTTTGCCGCGACATGCGCGTGGCAAAAATACTTTGACCCAGCCGCCTTGGGCGGCGTCGCCAGTCCGCAGACTGGCGGTGGGGAATCCAAAGGGGGAGCCTGCTCCCTCTTTGCGAGTCTTACTCGACGATGGCCAGGATGTCGCTCTGGCGGACGACGACGTACTCCTCGTCATCGAGCTTGACCTCGGTGCCGGCATACTTGCTGGTGATGACCTTGTCGCCGGGCTTGACGGTCATCACGACGTCGTGACCGTCCACCATGCCGCCGGGGCCGACGGAAATGACTTCGGCAACGGAGGGCTTCTCCTTGGCGCTGGCGGTCAGGATGATGCCGCCCTTGGTGGTCTCTTCGACCTCGACCATCTTGAGGATGACGCGGTCAGCAAGCGGTGTGAGTTTCATGGCTTGGTGCCTCCTTGTATATTTTAAAAATTTTAACGGTTTCAGGCGGGTTAGCACTCAAACTTGACGAGTGCTAACCAACGGTGCTATCATAGCGCACCGTCAAGGCATTTGCAAGGGGTATTTGGGGATTTTTTCAAAAATTCACAGCTTATTCAAAATCTCTCCCGCACAGCCATTTCCGCTTTTGCACGGCAGGGCAGAAAAACGGCGAACGCTGCCGCATTCGCCGTTTTTGACCATTTATTCCATTATTGCGCTGCCGTGTTACCGCGCCGTCGCGTCCGGATCGCAGCCCTTGGGCGCGAAAAAGTTGACCTTCTTGTCCGCGAGCTTCAGCGTCACGCACTGGGAGTGCATGCTCTCGCCGTCAAGACAGGTCGTGAGGTCGCCCTCGAGCGCCTCGATGCGCACGACCTTCGCTGTCGAGACGCGGATGATGTCCTGCGGTAGCTTCTTGTAGTCGCCCGCGCTGTAGCCGCCAAAAAGCGTCGCAAAGCGAGCCTTGCTGACGTTCTTGACGAGCACCGTATGTAAGACGCCGTCGGTCATGCGGGCCTCCGGCACGGGGGTGGAACCGCCGCCGTAGTAGCGGCCGTTGCACATCGAAACGAGCGCGAACGTGTCTTCAATCACCTCATCGTCGAGCGTGACGCGCCACCTGCGGCCGATTTTGCGGAAAAGGAAGTTCGCCGCGACGCTGGCTAAATAGCTCCCGCGGCCCGAGAGCATCGGCGATGCACCAAACTCGTGTACGCTCTCGGCGATGCGCGCGTCGATGCCTGTGCAGGCAATCGTCAGGCAGTATTTGCCGTTGCAGTCGATGAGGTCGAGCGGTGTTACGTCACCGTTCCACAGGTTTTCCGCGTCAAGAAACAGCGGCTCGGCGTCCTTACCGAAGTTTTTAAGGAAATCGTTGCCCGTGCCGATGGGGATGCAGGTCATCGCGGCGTTGGGAAAGCCCGCGATGCCGTTGGCGATCTCGTTGACCGTGCCGTCGCCGCCGCAGGCGTAAAAGCGGACATAGTCGCCCGTCTCCGCAATGGCGCGCGTCAAAGCCGTCGCATGCCCGCGCGATTTAGTCAGCATACACTCAACGTCTAAATTGTGTTTCTTTTTCAGCGCCTCGGCCATCGTGTACACGCGCTGGCGGCTGTCCTTCTTCCCCGCTGCGGGGTTGATGATAAAAATGTGCTTCAAGAAGCTCACTCCTATGCAGTTTGCTATTTTCAATATACCGCAGGTCATTTGAAAATGGAATGGGCAGAGTGTTAAGAGATTGTAAAGAAGTTGCGATTCCTTTTCGCATGGGTGCGAAGCGCTATGCGGCACTTCGGCCGCGGGGATTGCAGCGCCAAAGGCGCTGCACAAGGCAAGGGGGCCATTCTCTCACGTGAGAGAATGGCCCCCTTGAACCCCCAAGAGAACGCGAGGGGAGTCCCCCTCGACCCCCGACATTGGCAGTCTCGATCTTGAAAAACTGCTCAGCCTGCGGAATCGGGTGCAGTGTACATGGCTTCGCCATGAACCCCTACTTTTCGTCACCACTCTCAACCGCGCCTTACTATCGTGAGGCGCGAGTGACGTTCATCTGGCAGCAGACTGCCTGCCGAATGCGGCATTGCTGGCGCTCGCCGTATTGTTGGGACTGGCGGTAGACGATGATTACTGCGCACTTCTACAAGATGGGCAGAGCGGCAGCGGATGATAGAAGCAGAGGCAAATCGTATCGCAGCGCTAAACGCGGCTTCGCCGTGCGCAAGCATTCCCATTCCGGAGGCATAAAGGTCATTCGAGATTGAGACTGCCAATTAAAACCTTTCTCTCGGGGGATCAAAAGGGGGATACTCTCTTTTGTGAAAGAGAGTATCCCCCTTTTCCCGCTCCCCTGCGCGGCGCAGGGGAATAAGGAGCAGCGCTGGCGCGCTGAAATTTCAGATGCTCAAACCATTGAGCCTGCACAATGTATTGACCACCGCAAAAATAATCACCGCGCCGAGGTTGGCAGTCGTATTATCTTGGTCGAACCGCGGGGAGATCTCGCAGATATCGAACCCGCGGACCTTGCGCGTGCGCAGCACATGCTTGATGAGCGGCAGCACGATCTCGGGGTCGAGGCCGAGCGACTGCGGCGCGCTGACGCCCGGGGCGAACGCGGACGAGAAGACGTCCGAGCAGACGGTGATGTAAGTATCGTCGCACTGATAGAGAAACTGGTCCATGCGCTCAAGGATGGACTCTAAGTTCGAGGCCTGTAAATCCTTGGCGAGCACATAGTCGACGCCGAGCTCCTCGGCCTTTTTGAAGAGGCTCACGGTGTTGCTGTGCTGCTGGATGCCGATGGGGAAATAGTGGTACGGCGTGCCCTCAGCCTTGCAGACGTCCGCCATCTGGCGGAACATCGTGCCGGACGAGTTGCCCATGTCGTACGGGCGCAGATCAAAGTGCGCGTCAAAGTTGACGATGCCGAGCTCCGGCGTCTTGCCCTTGTCCTTTAAGAAATTGTGCTGGCCCTGGAAGTGGCCGAATGTCGTCTCGTGGCCGCCGCCGAGCACGATGGGGAACAAATTGCGGCGCAGAATTTCCTCCACCGCGCAGCCCAGCTCGCGCTGGCCCTCTTCGAGCGAAATTTCATCACAGATGATATCGCCCGCGTCGTAGAGCTTGACCTCCTGTGAAAACGTGCACGGAAGGCCCGACATCTGGCCGCGCACAAAGTCCGGCGCGAGCGCCGTGCCCGTGCGGCCCTTGTTGCGCGCGACGCCCTTGTCGCTGCAAAAGCCGATGAAAGCAAAGCCGAGCTTGCCGGTGAACGGCGCGCTGCCGTCGTTCAGGTCGATGGGCTGTACCCACTGGTGCCAGCGAAACGCGTCGTAATCGGTCTCGCTGTCGATTCTTCCCTTCCAGCTGTCCATGGCACTGACATAATGATCCAAAAGCATATCTGATTGCACTCCTTTACTGTCTTTCCGATCGTGGTTTCCTTATTCATCCAGCTTGAGGACAGCGAGGAACGCCTCCGTCGGCACCTGCACGGTGCCGAGCGAGCGCATTTTCTTTTTGCCCTCCTTCTGCTTTTCGAGCAGTTTCTTCTTTCGGCTGATATCGCCGCCGTAGCACTTGGCCAAAACGTCCTTGCGCATAGCCTTGACGGTCTCGCGCGCGATGATGCGCCCGCCGATGGCCGCCTGAATAGGAATTTCAAAGAGCTGACGGGGAATGTTGTCCTTGAGCTTTTCGCACAGCTTTCTCGCGCGGGCGTAAGCCTTGTCGCGGTGTGCGATGAACGACAGCGCGTCCACCTGGTCGCCGTTGAGCAGGATATCGACCTTGACGAGCTCGCTCGGGCGGTAGCCGGAGAGCTCGTAGTCGAGCGAGGCGTAGCCCTTGGTGTTGGCCTTGAGCGTGTCGAAAAAGTCGTAGATGATCTCGTTGAGCGGCATCTCGTAATGCATCTCGACAAGGTAGGTGTCGAGGTACTGCATGTCCTTGAACTCGCCGCGGCGGTCCTGACACATCGGCATGATATTGCCGACGTAATCGGGCGGCGTGACGATCGTCACCTTGACGTAGGGCTCCTCGGCGTGCTCGATGTGCGCGGGGTCGGGGTAGTTGTGCGGGTTGTCGACGCGCACCATCGTGCCGTCGGTCTTGTATACCTCGTAGATGACGCTCGGGAGCGTGGTGACAAGGTCTAAGTCAAATTCGCGCTCCAACCGCTCCTGAATGACCTCCATGTGCAGCATTCCGAGGAAGCCGCAGCGGAAGCCGAAGCCCAGCGCGACGGACGATTCCGGCTCAAACGTCAGCGAAGCGTCGTTGAGCTGCAATTTTTCCAGCGCGTCGCGAAGATCGGGATACTTGCTGCCGTCCTCGGTGTAAATGCCGCAGTAGACCATCGAGCGCACCTTGCGGTAGCCCGGCAGCGGCTCGCTCGCGGGATGCTCAACGCCTGTGACCGTGTCGCCGATCTGCGTTTCGTGCACGTCCTTGATGCTTGCGGTGAAGTAGCCGACCTGGCCGGCCTCTAACTGCTTCGCAGGCTCGAGACCCAGCGGGCGCATCAAGCCGCATTCGAGCACCTTGAATGTTGCGCCCGTCGCCATCATCTTGACCTCCATGCCGGGCTTGATCGTGCCCTGCTTCAAGCGCATGTAGACGATAACGCCGCGGTAGGCGTCGTAATAGCTGTCGAAAATGAGGGCCTGCAGGGGCGCGTTCGGGTCGCCCTGCGGGCAGGGAAGATTCTGCACGATGTCCTCGAGCACGGCGTCGATGTTGATGCCCTGCTTGGCGGAAATTTCGGGCGCATCCTCGGCGGGGATGGCTAAAATGTCCTCGATCTCCTGCTTGACGCGCTTGGGGTCGGCGGCGGGCAGGTCGATCTTGTTGAGCACGGGGCGAATTTCAAGGTCGTGCTCCATCGCGAGATACGTGTTTGCGAGCGTTTGCGCCTCGATGCCCTGCGAGGCATCGACGACGAGCAGCGCGCCCTCGCACGCCGCAAGCGAACGTGAGACCTCGTAGTTGAAGTCGACATGGCCCGGCGTGTCGATCAAATTGAGCGTGTAGACCTGCCCGTCGGCGGCGGTGTAATCGAACGTGACGGCGCGGGCCTTGATCGTGATGCCGCGCTCGCGCTCCAAGTCCATGTTGTCGAGGATCTGGTCCTCCATCTCGCGCGCAGAAACGGCGTTGCACTTTTCAAGCAGCCGGTCCGCCAGCGTCGACTTGCCGTGGTCGATGTGCGCGATGATGGAAAAATTTCGGATGTTCTTTTCGTTCATAGTTGTTGCTCCTGTTTGTTGTCGGCAAGGCGACGCCGCGCGCCAAATGGCGCGTCCAAGCGTTTTGCCCTCGGGCAAAACCTTGCCGCAGGGCGAATTCATTTCGCCCGAGGATGTTCAATCAAAAGGGTTCCCGCAAGGGCTTCAGCCCTTGTGGGAAAACGACTTGCCGTGGTTAAAGGGGTCCCCAAAAAGTCAAAGACTTTTGGGGAAGAGAAAAGGCAGTGGAGTGAGTGAGCTCTGGCTTTTAAGCCTGAGCGAAGGATACGGAACTTGCCTTGACGAGCGCGATGATGGAGAAATTTCAGAAATTCTTATTTCCTGCCGAGCAGGGAATTGGTCTTTTCTTCGGTGCTGTGGAGTACCTGCGTCACGCTCTGCATGAGGCCGGGGTAGAGGGACGCGAGCGCTTCATCTTCCATAGAGGCGAACGCGCCGTCCTTTTCGGAAAGCTGTGCGAGCGAGGAGGCGTAGGCGATATAGTCCGCGCGCATCTGCGCGTCCACTGCGCCGGACTGGTAGGCCGTGGCATCTAAGCCGAAGTACCCCTCTTTCCCGCCGCTCGCGCGGTGCAGCGCGCGGTAGAGCTGGTAGAACGCGCCGCCAAGGTAGCTGCCCGCCGACGTGATGAGCGTGCGGTCGTTCGTCTTGCCCAGCAGCTCGAAGAGGACGCCCGCGGTGTTGACGAGCATCTTCTTTTGCAGCGTGGCGGCGATGCTGCCGCGCAGCGTGCCCTTTTCATCGCTCGAATCGTAGAGCAATTCGGCGTCGATCATGCCGCCGTCGCGATCGAGCGTGCGCCCGAGCAGATAGTCCGCCGAGACGTGGTAGTAATCGCACGCCTTTTTGACGAACGCAAGCCCCGGCTCGCGGATGCCGTTTTCATAGTGGGACAAAAGCGCCTGCGAAATGCCGAGCTCTTTCGCGGCCTTGCGCTGGGAGATCCCCTTTTCCTGCCGCAGCAGGGCAAGGGTGCGGGAAAAGTCAGCATTCATGGCAATAACCTCGTCAAATAAAATACGGTAGGTTATAGTATAGTCTATTGATAACCGCTTGTAAATTAAAAATTTGCGCTGATTTGCCGTTTTGCGCAAAAAAATCGGGCGCGGCAATTTCGCCGCGCCCCAAAACGGAGGAGAAAAAACAATGGACTAAATGAGTACGCTGAGTAACCATGCCAGCGCGATGCCGCCCGCGCCGATGCAGCCCCACAGCGCGGGCGAGCCGCGCCTAAAAAAGCTGCGCTTGCTGCATGTCGCCGTGCGGCCGCAGGTGCGCGCCACACGGCAGGCTTCGTCTACCAATCGCTGCGCCGTGACGCCGTTTCGGTTCATGGCGTCGTTGCGCACGATGAAAATGGCCTGTTCAAAAAGCTCCGTATCCGGCGAGTCGACCACGATCACTCTCCGCGATGTTCCTTTGACCATATTGAAAGCAGCACCTCCCGATGGAAAAACATTCTGCCTCCAGTATGCCCGCCGCGGCTGGCGCTATACGGGAAGAGCGAAAATTTTTGCACGTTCAGACCGCCTGCGCGCCGCCCGAATCCTCGGGAATGTAGAGCGCCAGAACACCCGCGTCGTCCGTGCCGCCGCGCTTTTCCATACTGTCGGCCAGAATCGCCGCGACGAGCTGCTGGGGATCATGCCCCTCCCAGCCCGCGAGCAGGTTTTGCAGCCATTCGTCGTCAAGCGAGTCGGCCACGCCGTCGGAGAGCATCACGAGAAAGCACCCGGGCGAGAGCTTGATGTGCGTCGCCTCCGGCGGGGGCGAGCCCTCCTGCAAGCCCGCGGGCAGGCACGAGCAGGTCACGCGGCGCACCGTGCCGCCGCGCTTTAAATAGCTCGGCGCCGCGCCGTACTTGTAGAGCTCGCCCTCAAGCGTCTGGAGCGAGAGCGTGAGCAAATCGACCGTCGTAAAGCTGTCGGTCGACTCGGCGCGAAGAGACAATGCGCTGTTGAGCGTCTTGAGTGCCGGCGGCGCGTCGATGCCCGCGCGCAGGAAGCGCTCCAGCAGCCGCACGGCCATCGACGATTCGCGCTGCGCGGCCTCGCCGCAGCCCATGCCGTCGGAGAGCAGCAGGCAGAGCGTGCCGTCCTCGGTCTCAAAGTGGGCGGCGCTGTCGCCGCTCACACGCTCGCCGCGCTTGGGGTGCAGCGACAGGCCGACTTCGTAAGAATGCACCGGCTGCGTCGACACGGGGCGCAGCGCGCCGTCCGCCGCACTCTGCATGAGCTCGGAGAGCTGGGCGTACTGCGACGCCGCCTTTGCGCGGTCGTCCTCCAGCAGCCGCCGGTACTGCCGCCGCAGAAGATAGGCGCGCAGCTCGCCGTTCACGGCGGAGAGAAATGATGAAAAATGGATGCACCGCTCGGAAAAGTACGAGGGGAAATCCTCGCCCCTGCCCTGCCCGCGGCGCAGCAGCGCCGCCGTCGCGTCGTTGAGCGCGGTATAGGTGCGCTGATACTCCTTTTCCCAGCAGTAATCACACAGCGCACAGCCGCGGCAGACCTTTTCCGCCGCGCGGTCGAAGATGGCGGCGGGATTTTCCTCCGTCAGCGTGCGCGGACGGGCGATGCTGTCGTAAAGCTCGCGCAGCGCCGCGGCAGAGGCCGCGATCTTTCTGCGCACGGCGGCGTCCTCCTGCGCGGCCTCGTCGCTGCAAAGGCGCTTGCCGCGCAGGAACCGCGACGGGATCAGCAGGAATAACAGCGTCGCCGCCAGCCCCTCGTAGAGCAACACGAGCCCCGCGTGCGCGTTCATCGGCAGGGCAAAGCACAAAATGCTCAGCGCAAACCACAGCGCCGAGAGCACGCGGTTGCCCCGCGCCGTGACGTTCACCAGCACCGCGGAAAACGCATACGACGCCGCGTGGACAAAGCTGCCGCCCCCCGCGCCGAGGTCCATCCCCAGCCCGATGCACAGCGCCGCCGGAATAGCGAATGCGCTGCCGCGCTCAAAGGCGAACAGCAGCACCGCCAGCATCGAGAGGATGCGACCCGGCGCAAAGCCGTCCGCGGTTTCGAACGAGGACGCGGCCATCAGCACGCCGAGCAGGATGAAAAGCGGCGCGTAGGGGTGGTCCTCCTTTTCCTTGTCGCCGGTCGACAAAAGTGCGCGGCCGCTCATCGCGCCGAGCGCGCACAGCAGCAGCGCCATCAGGCAGTTTGCCGCCTCGCCCACGCCGTCGCGTAAGACGTAGACAAACTCGACGGAGAACATCATCCCCGCGCACAGCAGCGGCAGAAACGCCCGCTTTTTGTAGAGTTTTAGATCGAAAAACGCGTTGTTCGCCGTGAAGATCAGAACGCCTGCGGCGAAGGTCCTAAGTGCGTGCGAAAACGGCAGAAACAGCACAGCGCCCGCCGACGCGCCGATCAGCGCGCTCACCCCTCGCAGTCCTGCGCCCGATGCGCCGATCATGCCGAGCGCGAGCGGCGCGTAGCCGCCGAACACCTGCGCACCCGCCAGCGCGAACGACAGCGCAAAGCGCAGCACGCAGTCGATGACCTTTCCGGACCATTCCTTGCTTTTGAGCAGCTCGATCACCTTCACAGCCTGTCCCCTCCCTGTGCGTCGATTTATTGTGTCGGGGATTATTGTAAACGAGCGGAAAGAAAAAGCCTGTCGGGAAATACACGCGCAAAAAAAGAACCGGCAGTTTCAAAACTGTCGGTCCGTTCTTTCATTTTACTGCTTATTTGACGATCATCTCTGCCTCGCGGGCGTTTTTTGCGATCATGTCGTGCAGCTCCTGCGTGGAGGAGAACTTCTTCTCCTCGCGCAGGTAGTCGAAAAAGTCGAGCTGTAATTTCTGCCCGTACAGGTCGCCGTCGAAGCCGACAAGATACGTCTCGATCGTCACAGTGTTCTTGTCACTCACCGTCGGCCGCACACCGACGTTCGTTACGCCCACACACGTTTCGCCGTTCGGCAGATGCGCGCGCGTGGCGTACACGCCGCGCTTGAGGGCAATGATGTGTTCCTCAGGGATGAGGTTTGCCGTCGGGAAAAGGGATTTTTTCCCGATGCCCTCGCCGTGACGCACCGTGCCCTCCACGGAAAAATAATGGCCGAGAAATTCCGCGGCGCGCCTGACCTCACCCGCTTCCAGAAGCGAGCGGATATAAGTTGAAGAGACGGTCACACCGTCTTTTTCGACGCGCGGGATGATGTCGCAGCCGAGGCCGTGGGCGGCGCAGTAACTTCTGAGCTTTTCCACATCGCCCTCATTTTTGTGGCCGAAGCGGAAGTCGTGTCCCGCGACAAGGTGCACCGCGTGATACTTCCTGACGAGAAGCTCGGAGATAAAGTCCTCCCACGGCATGGTCATCATGTTCCGGTCGAACGGCTCGACAAAGACCTCCTGCACACCGTATTGTGTGCGGATGATGTTTGCGCGCTCAGACGGCGTTGTCAGCAGCGGCACGGGCTTTCCCGTGACGAACTCGCGCGGCGAGCGGTCAAACGTGAACGCCGCAGAGCGGCAGCCGCGCTCCTGTGCGCGGCGCACCGCCATTTTGAGCAGCTCGCCGTGCCCGATATGCACCCCGTCGAAAAAGCCCAGGGCGATGACTGTGGATCTATTCATAGTTTCGGTTTCCTTTTTGCGTCAGCGTCACACGCTGAAAAAATTTCGTTTCGAGGTGAGCGTGCCGTCCTTCGCCTCCGACAGGGCAAGGAACGCCCCGTCGCGCCCGTAGACGCGGTACAGCCAGTCGGGGAGCTTTGCGCGCAGGGAATTGCCGCAGAGGCACTTGCGCTCCTGCTCGGCGCTCGGGATGGTGTAGGCCGGATACTGCCGGAACAGGCTGTCCGTGGGGCGGAGCAGGGCCTCGCCCTCGCGCGCGACGTCCTCAAGCGTCACGGCCTCGTCGATGCGGAAGTTCGACGCTTCCGTGCGGCGCAGCGCTGCCATACAGCCGCCGCAGCCGAGCGCCTGACCGAGATCGTGGCACAGCGTGCGGATGTACGTTCCTTTTGAGCAAACGACGCGCAGGGCGTACTGCCCGTTCCCCAAATTCTGTGTGAGCGCAAGGTCGAAGATCGTGATCTTGCGCGGCTTGCGCGCGACCTCACGACCTTGGCGGGCGAGGTCGTAGAGCTTCTGGCCGTTTACCTTGATGGCCGAGTACATCGGCGGGATCTGCTCGATCTCGCCGAGAAAGCGCCCCAGCGCCGCGCGCACCTCGTCCTCCGTGACGGTCACGGCGCGCTCTTCAAGCGTTTCGCCGGTCGTATCCTGCGTGTCGGTCACAAGGCCGAGCTGTAAAACGGCCTCGTAGACCTTTTGCCCGCCCTCGGCAAAGGAGACGGCCTTGGTCGCCTGCCCGACGAACACGGGCAGAACACCCGTCGCCATGGGGTCGAGCGTCCCCGCGTGGCCGACGCGCTTTTCATGCAAAATGCCGCGCAGCTTGGCGCACACATCCATACTCGTCCAGCCCTGGGGCTTATCAATAATTACAATGCCGTTGGGCATAAATGGCCTCCTTTGCGCCAAGCCTTCGGCGCTTTTGCGCCGTACAAGCGTTTTGCCGGCAGGCAAAACGCAGTTCTCTTTCTACTCTCTGCGCACCAAGATATGCGCGTTCATGCGAAAGCCGTATTTCTCGTAGAGGTGGACGGCGTCGTTGCCGTCGACCATCTTGACTTCGATCTTCCGGACGCCGCTGCCCGAAAATACCGCCATCGCCCAGTCCATCAGGGCCTTGCCGTATTTCCTGCCGCGGCACTGCGGCAGAACGACGAGGTAGTCGAGCTTACCCGTGCCGTCTCCGTGCAGGTCGACCTTGCAGAAGCCGACGATCCCGCTGTCCTCTTCGATGACCGCGATGCGCGAGACGTTTTCTTCAAGCGCCTGTGCAAAAAGCGACAACATTTTATCATAGGGCCGGCTCGGATAGCTGCCCTTGAAATTCACGGACACGCGGTTGTGGTGCTCGGACAAGGCCTGCACGCACGCGCGCAGGCGCGGCGCTTCGTCCGCTGTGATTTGTCGCAGCGGCGGCAGCCGCTTTTCAAGCAGCACGAGCTGCACACCGGCGATACCGTTAAACGTGCACGGCACGACGCCGATCTCGGCGTAGCCGAGCTTTTGATAGAAGCGGCGGGCGCGCGCATTGCGCGCGTTCGTGTCGATGCGAAGGTACCGGCAGCCGTGCGCGAGGGCATAGCCCTCGTAAAATGCCGCAAACTCGCGGCCAAGGCCGCACGATTTGGCCTCGGGGTCGATGACGAGCGTGTGCAGCACCATGACTTCGCTGTCCGGCGCATCGTAACGCCAGTTCGCCCCCGCGTAGGAATCGACCTGATTCTGGTTGAGGATCGCCGTACCGACGATCTCACCATCCTGCTCCTGCACGAAGAGGTCGCCGCGCGCAAGCGCGGCCTCCGCTGTCTCACGCTCGGGATACACGCCGCGCTGCCAGCCGATCGTGGCCTCGCCGCGCTCCTCTGCCGTGTGGATCTGGTCGTAAATGCGGCACACCGCGTCCAAATCGGTGCGCGCTGCCTTGCGGATCGTGCTCATGCCTCTTCCGCCACCGCTTCGGCGATGGCGTTCAGGATCATGGCGCGCGCGGTCTCATAGTCCGCGTGCTCAATGAGGCAGCCGGACGCCGCGCGGTGTCCGCCGCCGCCGAGGAACGAGCAGGCGAGCGTCGCGTTGACACGCGCGCCTGTGCGCACACTGACCTTCCACGCGCCGTCCTTCGTTTCCTTCATCGTCACAGCGCAGTCCGTGCCCTCGACCAAGCCGCCGAGGGACGCAAGGTCCTCCATGTCGGCCTCAGAAAGCGCCATGCTCTTTTGTAAGGACTGCGGCACGGCGACGATGACGACGCGGTCCTCGTCGTAGAATTCCATCGTGCGCAGCAGCTCTCCCTCAAGCGCCAGGCGCTTTTTGCTCTTTGTGCGGAAGTGCAGCTTGTTGGCGGCTTTATAGTCGATGCCCGTCTCCATCAGCGCCGCGGCCACGCGGTGCGTGTTCGCCGTGACGTTGGAGTAAACAAAGCAGCCCGTGTCGGTCGACACGGCGACATAAAGCGGCAGCGCGACTTCGGGTGTGAGCTGTCCTAATTCCTGCGCGAGCTCGCACAGAATTTCGCCGCAGGCGGCACATTCGGGGTGCACGCAGCTCTCTTTGCCGAAGCCCTCGTAGCTCGGGTGATGGTCGATGGCGAGGTCGACGCGCGTTTTGAACATCTCGGCATTGTCGGGGAACAGGCTCAGCGCGGCGAGGTCGACGGAGACGACCGTCTTATAGTCAAAATCGTCCGCGACCCAATACTGCTCGACGTACTGCTCGAAGTGCTCGGTCGTCTCGCGGTTATAGAGGATGCCCGCGGTCTTGCCCATCTGGCGCAGCATGGCGCACAGCGCCGCGGCGCAGCCGAGCGTGTCGCCGTCCGGACGGCGATGGGTGAGAATGAGGTACTTGTCGTGCGCGCGGAGGTATGCCGCGACTTCGGAAACGGTCATTCCTGCTCATCCTCCGTGTTCAGTGTTTCGTTTTCGGGGTTCGCGGGCTTCACCACGCGCGGGTCGCGCAGCATCTCTAAGATGTGCGCGCCGTATTCGATGGAGTCGTCCGCGATGAACTGCAGCTCCGGCGTGTAGCGCAGCGACATGTTCGCGCCCAGCTCGCGCCGGAGATAGCCCGCCGCGCTCTTGAGACCGCGAATGACGTCCTTTTCGAGCGACTTTTCGAGAACGCTCACGTAAATGCGCGAATAGCGCAGGTCGCTCGTCGTGTCCACATGGGTAATGGTCACCATGCCGCTCTGGACGCGCGGGTCCTTGAGCGTGCGGAAGAGCGAGCTGAGCTCGCGCTGGATCTCTTCATTGATGCGTCCAATGCGATTGCTTGCCATTTTTATCCCTCCTTGGAAAAAAGCAGGGGGGGGCGAACGCCCGCCCCTACCTTAAGGCTTCTAAACATTGCGCCGCGCACGGCGCAAAAATCTTGATCTGTATTTCTGACGACCTGTGCGTCAGAAATACACTTTACAGGCTGCAAACGTGCGAGCGCAGCGAGTGCGCTGCCGCAGCCTGAATCCTACTCAAAAATTCGCTTCGCGGATTTTTGAAGTCTTACTGCTCGATTTGTTCCATAACGTACGCTTCAACGATATCGCCGACCTTGATGTCGTTGTACTTTTCGAAGCTCAGGCCGCACTCGTAGCCCTGCGCGACTTCCTTGACGGAGTCCTTGAAGCGCTGGAGCGAGGCGAGGTGACCCTCGTGGACGACGATGCCGTCGCGCACGATACGCACGTCGCACGCGCGCTGGATCTTGCCGTCGGTGACATAGCAGCCCGCGACGGTGCCGACGGACGAGACTTTGTAGGTCTGGCGAATTTCGGCGTGGCCGATGATGGCCTCGCGGAACTTCGGCGCGAGCATACCCTTCATAGCGGCCTCGATCTCGTCGATGGCGTCGTAAATGACGCGGTACATGCGCATGTCGACATGGTTGCGGGCCGCGCTGTCGCGCGCCGCGGCGTCCGGACGGACGTTGAAGCCGACGATGATGGCGTTGGACGTGGCCGCGAGCATGACGTCGCTCTCGTTGATCGCGCCGACCGCGCCGTGGATGACGCGCACGCGGACCTCGTCGTTGGAGATTTTCTCAAGCGACGCCTTGACGGCTTCGACCGAGCCCATGACATCCGCCTTGACAATGATGTTGAGGTTCTTCATTTCGCCCGCCTGGATCTGGCTGAACAGGTCCTCGAGCGAGACCTTCGTAATGGGGGCGTTGGCCTTGCGCTTTTCCTCTTCCTTGCGCTGCTCCACGAGCTCGCGGGCAAGGCGCTCGTCGGCGACGGCGTTGAAGTGTGCGCCGGCCTCGGGCACTTCGCCAAGGCCCGTGATCTCCACAGGCACGCTGGGGCCCGCGGTGGTGAGCTTCTGGCCCTTGTCGCTCATCATCGCGCGCACGCGGCCGACGGCCGTGCCGGCAATGATGATGTCGCCCTGATGGAGCGTGCCGTTCTGGACGAGCAGCGTTGCAATCGGGCCGCGGCCCTTGTCAAGGCGCGCCTCGACCACAGCACCGGACGCGGCACGGTTGGGGTTGGCCTTGAGCTCGGCGACCTCAGCGGTCAGCGCGACCATTTCGAGCAGGTTGTCGATGCCCATGCCGGTCTTGGCGGAGATGGGGCAGACAATGGTGTCACCGCCCCAGTCTTCAGCAACGAGGCCGTACTCGGTGAGCTGCTGCTTGATGCGCTCGGGGTTGGCGTCGGGCTTATCCATCTTGTTGATGGCGACGATGATGGGAATTTCGGCGGCCTTGGCATGGTTGATGGACTCGATGGTCTGCGGCTTGATGCCGTCCTCCGCCGCAACGACGAGAATGGCGATATCCGTGATCATCGCGCCGCGGGCACGCATGGAGGTGAACGCCTCATGGCCCGGAGTATCGAGGAAGGTGATGGGCTTGCCCTTGATCTGCACCTGATAGGCACCGATGTGCTGGGTGATGCCGCCCGCCTCGCCGGAGGCGACGTGGGCATTGCGGATATAGTCGAGAAGGCTCGTCTTGCCGTGGTCGACGTGACCCATGACGACGACGACCGGCGCGCGGGGCTGGAGCTCGTCGGCGCTGTCCTCGTGATCGTCGATGAGCTTTTCCTCGATCGTCACGACGACTTCCTTTTCGACCTTGCAGCCGAGCTCTTCAGCGACAAAGGACGCGGTGTCGAAGTCGATCATCTGGGAAAGGGACGCCATCACGCCGTTTTTCATCAGGCACTTGACGACCTCGGCGCCCGTCTTCTTCATGCGGGAGGCCAGCTCGCCGACGGAGATCTCGTCGGGAATTTTGACGGTCAGCGGCGTCTTCTTCGCGATCTCAAGCTGCAGGCGGCGCATTTTCTCGGCCTCCTCCTGCTTGCGCTTGCCGGAGAACGGCTGCTGACGGTTGTTGCGGTTTCTGTTGTTGCGGAACTTTTCCTTGCTGCCGCGCTCTAAGTCGCGGCGGTCACCGGAGCGCTCGGCCATGTCCTGCAGCTTTTCGTCGTACTTGTCAAGGTTGACGTTCGTGACCTTGCGGGTGTCGACGATCTTCTTTTCCGGCACGCGCGTCGTGGGATGCTGCGTGGCGGTGGACTTGCTCTGCTGCTGCACCGGCTGGGTGTTCTGCTGCGGCTGGGCGGGCTTGCCCTGCTGGCCCTGCTGGGGCTGGGGACGGCTGCCGCCGTTATTGCCGTTATTGTTTCTCGGCTGGTTCTGAGCGTTATTCGCCTTCGGCTGGTTCTGCGCGGGGGCGGGGGCAGCCTTGGGCTCGGGCTTTTTCTGGGGAGCGGACTCGGCGTAGATCGACTCGATCTTCACCTGATGCTTCTGCGTCAGATGCTCAAAGATCAGGTTGACCTCGTCCGCGGACAACACCTGCGAAGGCTTCTTGCTCCCGTCCTCATAGGTACTCAGAACGGACAGAATGTCCTTCGACGTAAGGCCGAAGTCCTTTGCCATATCGGATACCTTGTTCTTGTTCATTGTAGTAGCCAAATTATTGCACCTCCGTGTGTTGTGATCTCTGCTTACTGTCTTTCTTGATGCTGCCCTTGCCCTTCTTCACGGGGCGGGAATGGGCAAAGCGCCTTGCCGCGCGCTGCTTTTCCGCGGCGCGGTGCGCCTTTTCTCTCTCGGCGCGCGTGCGTCCGTGCTTGACCGCGCCTCTCGGGCGCTTGCTCTCGCTCTTTTCCGCGCTCTTGGCCTTTGCGGCGGGAGCGGGCTGCGGCTCTTCCTGATGCGGCTTTTTCTTGCCGGTGCGCACATTTTTTTCGTGCTGCTTGAGCTCTTTCCTCCGCTCGGCGGCGCGGGCTGCCTTGATCGTCAGGCGCTTGGCCGCCTCGCCGTAGTGCGCTTCGTCACTCTCCGCCAGCTTTTTCGCGACGGCCTCGGCAAAGCCGATGTCCGTCAGCGCCAGCAGCGCGCACGACGTGCGCCCCAGCGCTCTGCCGAGGTCCTCCTTCGTCGGCGGGATCGCAAGGCAGATGCACTCGCCCGCCTCGCCGAAGTGGAGCGCGCGGCGGCGCGTGTTGTCCGCCGCATCCGAGGCGATGAGGATGAGCCGCGCGTGCTTGCTTCGTGCCGCCGCGCCGACAGGCTCTTCACCGACCTCCAGCTTTCCGGCCTTTTTGGCAAGGCCGATCAGATTGAGCAGTTTATCCACCGTTTGCCATCTCCTTTTCCATTTCTTCGTAGACGCTCTCGGGGATGGCCGTGTCCAGCGCGCGCTCGAGCGCGCGGGATTTGCGCGCCCGCTTGAGGCATTCGCTGTTCGGGCAGACGTAAGCGCCGCGCCCGGGCTTTTTGCCCGTAAAGTCGAGCGACACCTCGCCTTGCGGCGATTTGACGGCGCGGATGAGCGCGCGTTTGTCCTTCATCTCGCGGCAGCCCACACACTGGCGCTGCGGGATCTTCTTTACTTTCTGCATGAGCCGCCCTCCTTTGCTTTATTCCTGCGTATCCTCGCGATAGCTCTCGGGCTTGATGTCGATCTTGTAGCCGACGAGGCGCGCGGCTAAGCGTGCGTTCTGGCCCTCCTTGCCGATGGCAAGGGAAAGCTGATCGTCGGGCACGATGACGCGGCAGGCCTTGCCCTCTTCGGCAAGGCGCACGTCGACAACGTCCGCCGGAGCGAGCGCCGCGGCGATGTACTCCGCGGGATCGTCGCTGTACTTGATGATGTCGATCTTTTCGCCGCGCAGCTCTTCGACGATGCTGTTCACGCGCTGGCCGTGGGGGCCGACGCACGCGCCGATGGGGTCGACGTTCTCGTCGTTGCTCCACACCGCCATCTTCGTGCGGGAGCCCGCCTCGCGGGCGATGGAGCGAATCTCGACCGTGCCGTCGTAAATTTCGGGCACTTCAAGCTCGAAAAGGCGCTTGACGAGACCCGGATGCGTGCGGGAGATCACGACCTGTGGGCCGCGGGACTGGCGGCGCACGTCGACAAGGTAGACCTTGATGCGCTGGCCCTCGACAAGCGTCTCGCCCTTGACCTGCTCGCCGGCGAGAAGAATGGCGTCTGTCGCTTCCGTGCCGGTGCCGATGCGAAGGGACGCATTGCCCGTGCGGGGATCGATGCGCGTGACGACACCGGTGAGAATTTCATGCTGCTTGGAGTTGTATTCGTCGTAGACCATGCCGCTCTCGGCTTCGCGCAGGCCTTGGATGATGACCTGCTTGCCGTTGCCCGCGGCGATGCGGCCGAATTCGATGTTGTCGACGGGAATGTTGACGATATCGCCGACGTTGTACTTGGCGGAGATGGCCTTCGCGTCATCGAGGCTCATCTGCGTGCCGGGGTTCTCGACCTCATCCACGACTTCCTTCTGCACGAACATCTTGAGCTCGCACTTGCCCTCGTCCACATCGACCACGACGTTTTCCACACCCTCGTGGTCGCGCTTGTAGGCGGTGGTGAGCGCCTGGACGATCTTATCCATCATAAAGGTCTGAGAAATGCCGCGTTCCTTTTCCAGCATCGCAAGCGCTGCGAAGATTTCATCACATTTCATGGGTATGCTCCTATTCTGTATAATCAAAGTAATTGGTATTCTTTTTGGTTAAAAGTCGCAGCGCAGGCGCACGAGCGCGACCGCGTCCTTTTCAAAGCGCTTTTCCTCTTCGCCGATGCGAAGCGTGACCGCGCCGTTGTCGTAGCCCGCGAGGTCACCGGAAAATTCCTTGCGCCCGTCCACGGGCTTGTAGGTCTTCAAAAGCACGGGCGAGCCCATGAACTGCTCAAAGTCACCGGGCCGCTTGAGCGGGCGCTCCGCGCCGGCGGACGCGACCTCGAAAATGTAGCTCGACTCGATGGGGTCGGCCTCATCCAGAATATCGCTCAGCGCGCGAGAGATGGCCTCGCAGTCGAGGATGTTCACGCCGCCGTCCTTATCAATGTAGATCCGCAGATACCACTGTCCGGCCTCGCGGACATATTCCACGTCCCAGAGCTTGCAGCCGTTCTCTTCGACCACGGGGAGCGCCAGTTCGCGCACGGTCTCTGTCACTTTCTTCATTGTATCCCTCGCAATCCGTGTTTTTTCCGAAATTTGCAAAAGAAAGAGCGGGCCAAACGGTCCACTCTGCGTTTCCTGCATCCATAACACAAGCATACTATCACACAAAGCTGCGGAATGCAAGCGTTTTTGCGCGCAGTTTGCGGCTTTTTTGAAAAAATTTCCGCTGTTTTCCGTTATTTTTTGCGCGCCGCACCCTTCCCGCTTGCAAAGCGGGGAAAAGTATGCTATAAGGATAGGACTCTGAATAGAGAATGAGAGAGAGGGATATTTTATGGCGCGTTCCGCCACGCTCGATATGACGCAGGGCAGCCTTGGCCGCCAGATCATCGGCTTTTCGCTGCCTCTGATGTTCACTAACCTTTTGCAGATGCTCTTCAGCATGGTCGACCTTGCGGTCGTCGGCCGCTTTTCAAGCTCCGCCGCCATGGGCTCGGTCGGCTCGACCACGACGCTCATCTTCCTGTTCACGGGCTTTCTGATGGGCCTTGGCAGCGGCGTCAACGTGCTTGTCGCCACGCATTTCGGCGCGCGCAGCGAGAAAAACGTGCGCGAATCCGTCCACACGTCGTTCCTTGTCTGCCTGATCGCGGGCTTTTTGATGCTGGCGCTGGGCCTTATCTTTGCCCGCCCGCTGCTCGAGCTTCTGAACACGCGCGACGATCTGATCGACGGCGCGGAGCTGTACCTTCGCATTTACTTCCTTGGCATGCCCGCCGCCGCGCTCTATAACTACGGCAACGGCGTTCTGAATGCCATCGGCGACACGAAAACGCCGCTCATCTTCCTTTCCACCGCGGGCGTGCTCAATGTCATCCTCGACCTTGTGTTCGTCATCGGGCTCGGGATGTCGACCGACGGCGTCGCGCTCGCGAGCATGCTCTCGCAGTGCGTGTCCGCGGGGCTCATCGTCCGCTCGCTCATGCGCAGCAAGGAGATCTACAGCCTCAGCTTAAAAGAGATCCGCTTCCACAAGGACAAGGCCATCCACGCGCTGTCTGTCGGCGTGCCGGCAGGTTTGCAGAACGCGATCTTCTCGGTCGCAAACCTCTTCATTCAGGCGGGCGTCAATTCGTTTAGCACCGTCGTCGTCGAGGGCAACTCCGCGGCGGGCAATGTGGATAACCTCGTCTACTCCGTGATGAACGCGTTTTACATCGCCTGCTCGAGCTTTGTCGGGCAGAACTACGGCGCGGGCAAATCGCGCCGCGTGCTCAAGAGCTACCTGCTGACGCTCTGCTATTCCGCAGTAGCCGCAGCGGTGCTCGGCGGGCTGTTCCTGCTGTTCGGGCACCAGTTTCTCTCGCTCTTCACGTCAGAATCCGACGTCATCGAGGCGGGCCTTGCGCGCATCTGGGTCATGTGCTTCTCTTTCCCAATCTCGGCCACGATGGACTGCACCACCGCCGCCTCGCGCGGCCTTGGAAAGGGCCTCGTGCCGATGATCTTCGTGTTCCTCGGCTCGTGCGTGTTCCGCGTGGCGTGGATCTACACCGTGTTCGCCCACTTCCATACGATCCGCTCGCTCTATATGCTCTATCCGTTCTCGTGGGTACTCACGGGCGCGGCGGAGATCGCATACTTTTTGTATTGCTATAAGAAATATGTCAAGCCGCTGGATGCGTCCCACGCAGCGGAATGAAAAAGAGCTGTCCGAAAGGACAGCTCTTTTTTTGCGACCACACTGGGCGCGTGTGCTTTTTCGCGCTTGTGCGAAAAAGCCAAGAATTTTCACAGCTTTTGCAAAGCTGCCAACTTGCGGTTTTTGTAATCCGCGTCCCCCGTCACCTCGCGGAGCACGGTGATCTCCTCCGGCAGCGCGGCACTGCTTTGCCCGTACTGGAACAGCACGGCCCTTTCCGCGCTGAAGGGGTACATGTCGATCTCGCAGCGGCGGTCGGCGAAGACGAAACGATACTTTGTCTTGCGCACGGGCGAGAGCGCCGTGTCGCGCTCTAAGAGGTATTTTTCATACTGCTTCTGCGAGATGGGGCGCTCGGTGTCCCATTTTTCGCCGTTTTCCATGCGATGCTTTTCGGTGTAGAAGTACAGCGTCTCCGCGCCGCTTTTCTGCATGCGCACGCGGCGCTCGATGTTCGGGTTCGTCAGCGCGAGATACGTCTGCGTCATGTCGATGGCCGCGGCGCGGTATTTGTGGGAAAACGCCGCCATGTCGGGCATGGCGATAAGGTACTTGCGTTTTTGCGCCATCGGCTCGACCTCGCCCACGGCGCGGTAAATTTCGCACAGGGCGCGCTCGATTTTATTGTTGAAATTTGCGTCGTTGTCGATGATGCGCAGATTTGGGTGCGCGCTCCACGCACGCAGTGTGCGGTCGTCCATCTCGCGAGCGAATTCGATGGATTCCGTGCGCGCGTTGTTGCCGAGGTCATAGGCAAACTCCGCGCCCTTGGCGCAGGTAATGAGATGGAGCACCATGTCGTAATTGGCGAGCACACGCTCTTCGGTGCGGTCGTCAAAGCGCGCGATGACCTGCGCGAACTCCTCGTCCGACACGTAGGCCTTGTCATCCATCAGCGCACGGTCGTAGAGAATAAGAATATTGTCCTCCGGCACGAGCTGCGCGGCATCCAGTGCGAGCTTTTCCTTGTGGATCTGATCGCCGACGACAAAGTCCTGAAATTGCAGCATCGACATACAGTTGTCAAAGGGTTTGATGCCAAAGCCCGAAATGAGCTCAGTTGCCGTCTCGGGGATGGTGATGACGCGCCAGCCGTCCTCTTGCTTGAATTCCTTGAGCACACGGCTCACGAGCGTGGTTTTGCCCGCCGCGGGGCCGCCCGTGAGGACGATCTTTGTGATGCGCTTTGCCATAGTTACGCTTCCTTTCCGTGCAGAAGATAGTCGCCGAACGCTTCGACGGTCTTAAAGTACAGGTCGCAGTTTTGACGCATGAACGCCTCGATCTCTGGGATGTCGTTCGACCAGCCCGCGGCGGCGAAGCGCACATTCGCGGCCTTTGCCATGTCATATCCGGGCTTTAAGTCGTCGAGCACGAGCATCTGCTCGGCGGTGAAGCCGAGCTTTTCCATGATATCATAGAGCGCGTGCGGCTGGGGCTTGCGCCGGTCCTTTGGCACCTCCCAGCCGTAGACGAGCTTTGGCTCGGGGAGCTTATTTTCGCGGTAGTCGCGCAGAATGTTCGGCGAGAGCGAGTGCGACACGACGCAGATCGTGCCGCCTGCGTGCACGTAGTCCCACAAAATATCGCGCATCCCGTCGTAGACCTGCGGCACGTGGTGCTGGACATATTCGTGCCAGTACGCCTGCTCGTGCTTCATATCCTCCTCGGTCATGCCGACCTCGCCGTGGAAAAAGTCATAGACGCCGGGGTCAAAGTTTTTAAGGACGTATTCCTCCAGCGTGTAGCGCTTCGCCCTGGGGAAAAACTTCGCCGTATACTCGGCAAAGCAGGGATAGTGTACCGTCGCGGTGGAGTTGACCACGGTGTCGTCGTGGTCGAGCACAAGGCAGGGGTAGGTCATAAAAGGGACTCCTTTTTGATACTTTTTATAAAAGTATAGCATATTAAGTGTCTGCCCTGCAAGGGCGGGAAAAAGCAGCGCCGAAGGCGCTTCGTCTTTATTCCCTGCACCGTGCAGGGGAACGGGCAAAGGGGGCCATTCTCTCACGTGAGAGAATGGCCCCCTTTAGATCCCCCAAGAGAACGCGAGGGGAGAGCCCCTCGACCCCCGACATTGGCAGTCTGTAGCTTGAATAACTGCACGCGCTGCGCAATGTAAGTGCGGTGTACATGGCTTCGCCATGAATCTTCTGCGAGTCGTGACGTGTTGCAGCCGCGCCTTACTACCGTGAGGCGCGTGTGACGTTCCCTCGGCGGCAGACTGCGTGCCGAATGCGGCATTGCTTCGCTCGCCGCATTGATGAGTGCCCCGTTAGACGGGAGTTACTGCGCACTTCTACAAGATCAGCAGAGCGGCACCCGCAAGGGGTATGCCGCATCCGTAAGGCAGCAGAGCCGCCAACGGCTGCGCAACAGCGGATAATAGGAGATAGTCAAATCGTCTTGCAGTGCTAACGCGGCTCTGCCGCGCGCAGGCATTCCCACTCCGGAGGCCTAAAAGTCATTCGAGTCCGGAACTGCCAATCAAGAGCCTTTCTCTTGGGGTTCCAAAGGGGATATTCTCTTTTGCGAAAGAGAATATCCCCTTTGCCCCTGCCGCCCGCAGGCGGCATATCCCTCCGCGCCGTGCGCGGAAAGTAGTGCACCCCTTTGCGGCGCGCAAAAAAAGAGCTGTCCTTTCGGACAGCTCTTTCCAAATCTTTGTTCCTTATTCGGTGACGAAGGGGAGCAGAGCGATCTGACGGGCGCGCTTGATGGCCTCGGTCAGCTGACGCTGATGCATCGCGCAGGTACCGGTGGTTCTGCGGGGCAGGATCTTCGAACGCTCGGAGATGAAGCGGCGCAGCTTGGCGGCGTCCTTATAGTCGATATACTCGCACTTGTCAACGCAGAACTGGCACACCTTTTTGCGCTTGCGGTTCGGGCCGCCGGCGCGAGGGGCTCTGTTTTCGCGTTCCATAGCCATGGATGATTCCTCCTTATCAGAATTGGGGCTTTCGTACCCACATTAGAACGGCAGCTCGCCGTCCTCTTCAATTTCGGCAAAGCCGCCGCTCGCAGGAGCGGTATAACTCTCGGCGGGAGAGCCGTAGGCGGGGGGCGCGTAATCGCCGCCCGACTGGCTGTCGCGCTTGCTGTCGCCGAAATAAATGTTGTCGGCAACCACTTCCGCGCTGCGGCGGTTGTTGCCATCCTTGTCTTTCCAGTCGCGGATCTGTAATCTGCCCTCGACCACGGCCATGCGGCCCTTGGTGAAATACTGGCAGACAAATTCAGCGGTCTGGCGCCAAGCGACTACGTCGATGAAATCGGTGGCCTTCTCGCCGCTCTCGCGGCTCTTGAAGTCGCGGTCGACCGCGACAGAGAAGGACGTCACCGCCGTGCCGTTCTGCGTGCGGCGCAGCTCGGGATCACGGGTAAGTCGACCCATGATGACGATACGGTTCAACATAGCGCTGCCCTCCTTATTCGCCCTTGCAGACGATCATGGAGCGGATGATACCATCGGTAATGCCGAGGATACGGTCCAATTCCTTGGGGAAATCGGGCGCGCTCGTGAAGGAGATCAGAACATAGTAGCCTTCGGTGATGTAGTTGATGGCGTAGGCCAGCTTGCGCTTGCCCCACTCCTCAACCTCCATAGCCGTGCTGTTCTGCTCCACGAGGGTCTTGAACTTTTCGGTCAGAGCGGCGACCTGCTCTTCGGGCAGTCTGCCGTCCATGATGAAAACGACCTCATAGTTTGCGGAAATCTTAGCCATTCTTGGTTGCACCTCCTTTTGGACTGATGGCCCACACGGGATCATGTGAGCAAGGATTTGCTTGCAATGCATATTACAAGCTCTACTATTATATAAAACATTTCCGTAAAGTCAAGCAATTTTTCAAAAATACCGCCCCCCTTTGCGCGGAAAAATCAGATTTTCCATGTTTTTCCAGTGTAAAGACGGCCGCATTGCTTGCAATCGGGCGGAAATTCGTGTAAAATTATCGATAGAGTTTACCAAAGGAGCGATATACCATGAAAAAGTTTTTCGCCGCGGCGCTGGTAGTGAGCATGCTGACCGTCCTTTTGAGCGGTTGCATGTGCCAGGTCGCCGATACGACGTTTCAGTTTGACGGCAGCGGCACGGTCGAGGCCAAATTCGGCTTCTCCGAGGAAATGGTCAACGCGATGAATATGCGCGCCGAGATGACCCAGAACGGCTTTTCCTACTTCCGCTACAACGGCCACAGCTACTACGGCGACCAGGCGAGCGAGTCGTTTGCCAACGCTGATGAGTTCAATGCGATCTTTGCCGAGGTCTCCGCGGAGATCGCCGAGGTGAGCAAGGCCGCCACGCCCGGCAAAGTGACGCTCTCTGTTGCCGATGACGGGGGACTTACGCTGACGGTGCAGAACGATCAGGACGACCGCCGCGCCGCGATCAAAAAGGCGCTCGCCGCCGAGCTGCCCGACTATTCCGACGCGCAGATCGACGCGCTGCTCGAGGACATGGTGATGACCTACCGCTTCACCTTCCCCGAGGCGCTTGTCGACTACAACGACGGCACGGGCATCACGGTGGAGGAAAACGTCGTCACGGTCGACTATCTCACGCTGAATGCGGGCACGTACCGCTTTACGACCTCTGAAACCGAGAGCCTGCACCAGCGTCCGCTCGGCACCGTGACGCAGGAGAGTATTCCCGCGAGCGGCACGGCCTATATGCGCCGCCAGACCATCGAGCTCGACGGCCACGACGTCACGCTCCAGACCTACGCGCTGCCCGGCAGTAACGGCGGCGAGACGAACTATGTCCGTCTGCGCGATATTGCGTCTCTCCTGAACGGCACGAACGCGCAGTTCGGCGTGGACTGGGACGGCAATGTCATTATCGTACCGGATGAAGCCTATAAGCCAAACGGCACGGAGATGCAGGCGCCGTTTTCCGGCGACCGCCATTATCAGAAAGCCGATGCCAAGACTGTGATTTACGGCGAGAGCATCCCGTTCACGGCGATCCTGCTGACCGACGATCAGGGCGGCGGCTACACGTATTACAAGCTGCGCGACCTCGGCAAGGTGCTGAACTTCAACGTCGGCTGGTCGAACAGCCGCGGGATCTATATTGAGAGCAACCACCCGTATGAAGGCTAACGCCTTCAAAAAAGTGGCCTTTGGGCCGCTTTTTTGAGTGGGAGCGTTGCAGGCCGCTGCGCGCATAATTCGCCCGCTGTAAGCGGGTGAATTCCACACTTGCGGCCTGAGAAGTGTTTTTTCCGACGCGCGTGTCGTCAGAAAAAACGATTAAAATTTATTTCGAGCCTGCGGGCTCGAAAGTCTGCGACGCTTTTTGGTGCTTTCTTAAATAAAAAAGAGGACTTCCGAATGGAAGTCCTCTTTTTTCATTATGTTGGAAATTTTGTTGGGTCCACAGGGTCGAAGCGCGGTAAACCTTTTCAAAAAAGCGGCGAAGCCGCTTTTTTGACTCAGTTGAGCTTGAGGTGCTTCTGCATCACGCCGAGGAGGGGGATGCCGAGGACATAGCAGGCGACAGCTTCGCCGAGGCCGACGGTGAGGGCGTTATAGAAGAACGCGGGCGGGAAGCCGTTGCCGACGCCCGCTTCCTCCCACGCGATGAGCGCGCCGATGAGGATGGCGTTGCAGAGCACGGGCGGCAGCGCCGCCGTCCACTTATTGCGGCAACGGGCGGTGAGGAGTGCTGCGAGCAGCGTGGCCGCCGAGCCGACGATCATGTCGAGCGGGCCATAGGGGCTCAGAATGTTCGAGAGCACGCAGCCGATAAAGAGGCCCCAGCTCGCCTCGGGCATCAGGAACGGCAGGACCGTCATCGCCTCGGAAAAGCGGAGCTGGATGGGACCGTAGGCAAGGTTCAGGGCGTTGGAGAGCATCGTCAGCGCGACGTAGATGGCCGCGATGAGCGCGCAGCGGGTGAGCTTTTTGGTGTCAAAGTGCATGGGTCGGGTTCCTTTCTGAAATCATGCGGGTGGGGTGGAAACGGATGAAAAACACGGCGCGGGCAGCCAGATGGCCGCCCGCGTTGTTTCTTACGCGAGGTCGGGGAAAGAGCGCATCACTTCTGCGCAGCGGGGGCAGAGACCCTCGGCGTTCGCGGCGGTAGAGTGCTTCCAGCAGCGCGGGCACTTCGTGCCGGCGGCTTCCTCGGCGGAGGCCTTCACGCTGTCGCCGACCGTCACCTCGACCTGAGAGACGATCAGAAGGTCCGCAAGCTCCTTGCCGTCCACATTTGCGAGGAATGCGTCTTCGGCGGGAACAGTCAGGTGCACGTCGGCCTCAAGGCTCTTGCCGATCTTCTTCTCGGCGCGGGCGGCTTCGAGCACACCGTTGACCACGGTGCGCACCTCGGCGAGCTTCTCCCAGTTGGCCATCTCTTCAGCGGTGAGGGCGTAGGCCGTGAAGGGTTTGTTCATCTCGTTGAGCACCACGTTGCGCGCGTCGTCCTCGCCAGTGTGCGGCATGGCAAGCCAGATCTCGTCGCAGGTGAAAGCGAGGATCGGCGCAAAGAGCTTGGAAAGCGTGTGGAGCGTGAGGTACAGCGCGGTCTGCGCGCTGCGGCGGGACAGGCTGTCCGCACCGTCGCAGTAGAGGCGGTCCTTCACGATATCGAGATAGAAGCTCGAGAGCGTGGTGACGCAGAAATCGTTCACCGCGTGGGTGATGATGTGGAACTCATAGTCGCAGTAGGACTGCTCGGCCTTTTCAATGAGCTCGTTGAGCTTCGTGAGGAGCCAGCGGTCGAGCTTGGGCATCTCCTCGGGCTTGACGAGGTTTTCGGGGTCAAAGTCGACAAGGTTATCGAGCATGAACTTGCAGGTGTTGCGGAACTTGAGGTAGTTCTGGCTGAGCTGCTTGAAGATCTCCTTCGAGCAGCGGACGTCCGCGTGATAGTCCGCGCTGGCGGCCCACAGGCGCAGGATGTCCGCGCCGTTCTCGTTGAACACGTCCGCGGGATCGACGCCGTTGCCAAGGCTCTTGTGCATGGCCTTGCCCTCGCCGTCGACCGTCCAGCCGTGGGTGACGCACTCCTTAAAGGGCGCGCCCTGGCCGAAGGCGCCGACAGCGGTCAGCAGCGAAGACTGGAACCAGCCGCGGTACTGATCGAGACCCTCGAGGTACATCGTGGCGGGCCAGAAGCCCTGATCCTTCTTCATGGACGCGAAGTGCGTGGAGCCGGAGTCGAACCAGCCGTCAAGCGTATCCTCCTCTTTGGTAAAGCCGGCGTTCTTGCCGCAGTGCGGGCAGGTGAAGCCCTTGGGCAGGATGTCGGCGGCATCCATATCGAACCAGGCGTTGGAGCCCTTTTCGGCAAAGAGGTCAGAGACGGCCTTGATGGTCTCGTCGGTGCAGATGGGCTTGCCGCAGTCCTTGCAGTAGAACACGGGAATGGGCAGGCCCCAGCGGCGCTGACGGGAGATGCACCAGTCGGCGCGCTCACGGATCATGCTCTTCATGCGGTCGATGCCCCAGCCCGGGACCCAGCGCACGTCGTCGCACGCGGCGCAGGCCTCATCCTTAAAGGAGTCGACAGAGCAGAACCACTGCGGGGTGGCGCGGAAGATGATGGGGTGCTTGCAGCGCCAGCAGTGCGGATAGCTATGCACAATCTCCTCGCTGGCGAAGAGGGAACCGGCCTCCTTCATGTCGTTCAGGATAACGGGGTTGGACTCTTCAACGAGCATACCCTCATATTTTCCGGCATAGTCGGTGTGGCGGCCCTGATCGTTGACGGGCACGACCATGTCCATGCCGTAGCGGCGGCAGGTCTGATAGTCGTCCGCGCCGAAGCCGGGCGCGGTGTGGACGCAGCCGGTACCGGAATCCATCGTGACATAGTCGGCGAGAACCAGACGGGAGGTCTTGGGCAGGAAGGGATGAGATGCGAGCATGTTCTCATAGAAGTTACCGGGGTGGGTCTCAAGGATCGAGTAGTGCTCGACGTTGCCGACGGTCATGACCTTTTCGACGAGCGCCTCGGCGACGATGTACATCTCGCCGTTGTCCTCGTTCTTGACGATGGCGTAGCTCTCGTCGGGGTGCAGGGCGATGGCAAGGTTACCGGGCAGGGTCCAGATCGTGGTCGTCCAAATGACGAAGTTGAGCTTGGACTTGTCGAGATGGCTCAGCTTGCCGAGATCGTCGTTCATCGGGAACTTGACGTACACGGTCGTGCAGGGATCGTCCTGATACTCGATCTCCGCCTCAGCCAGGGCGGTCTCGTCGTGATAGCACCAGTAAACGGGCTTTAAGCCCTTGTAGATGTAGCCCTTCTTGTACATCTCGCCGAAGACCTTGACCTCCTCAGCCTCGAAGCCGGGGTCCATGGTCTTGTAGGGGTGCTCCCAGTCGCCGAGCACACCGATGCGCTTGAAGCCCTCCATCTGCACGTCGATATAGTGCTGGGCGAACTCGTGGCAGGCGGAGCGGAACTCGGAAACGGGCATAGCCTTGTGGTTGAGCTTGTTCTGCTTGATGATGGCGCTCTCGATGGGCATGCCGTGGTTGTCCCAGCCGGGGATATAGGGCGTGTAGTAGCCGCGCATCGCGTAGGAACGGGTGATGAAGTCCTTCAGGGACTTGTTGAGCGCGTGACCCATGTGCAATCCGCCGTTGGAGAACGGAGGGCCATCGTGCAGGGCGAAGCGGGGCTTGCCCTCGTTCTTTTTGAGCATGAGGTTGTAGAGGTCCATTTCCTCCCAGTGCTTGAGCATCTCAGGCTCGCGCTTGGGAAGACCCGCGCGCATCGGGAAGCCGGACTTGGGCATATTCAGCGTGCTTTTGTAATCCATGTTGCGTCTCCTTTATATGATAAATTACTTCTCTGCTTTCTTTTCGATCATCTTGCAGGGGAAAACGACCAGTCCGCATTCTTGACAAATTTCCGCATCGGGAAACTCCGGAAACGGGTCGCGCGTGAACATCGACGTATCGTCGTCGTCAAGCGGCCCCAAGTCGATCTTGTCGGTCGGCGCTTTGAAAAACCGCAGCTCCTGCTGCGTCCAGAAGGGATACTTCTGCGTGTGCAGCGAGCCGCGCAGCATCTCTTTTCCGCATTTCGGGCAGTTCATAGGGTGTCCTCCTCCGACAAAAACAAAAGCGCCTTGTCCCATAAAGAGACAAAGGCGCTGACCTCTGCGGTACCACTCTTCTTGCTGTGTCTTGCACAGCCGCTCAAATGCTGCGATATAACGGTCGCACCCGTCCGGCCTTACTTAAAGTTCAGTCCGGCTGCTCCGAGGTGATATTCGGCCCTGCCGCGTCCCGCCTTTCACCAAAACGGCGGTTCTCTTTGCCGCGGGGGAGGGGCTTACTTGTCCTCATCCACGCATATTTCATAATGCAGTAGTAATATATCGGCTTTTTTTGGCTTTGTCAACCCCACTGCGGCGCTCTCAGGGCAGAAAAAGATGTAAATTTGGAGTAAAAACTTGTAAACTACGGCAAAATACGCCCGTGAGCGCTTGACAGCGCAAAAAAAATGTGATACCTTTTGCAGCACGGAAAAAAGGGAGTAGCCGGCGCCCACGGGCGTTGAGCAGATCGTCATCGCGGGAAAGTATCCCCGGTCTGCTTGCGAAATGGCAAGACTTTTACCCCGGGCGGCGCCCGCGGTAGAGGTCTTTTTTCTTTTGTCCGGCTACCAAAACCGACTGAGTATAAGGAGTGTTTACAGCATGGAGTTTTTGCTTGACGGCATCCGCGCGGTCACACCGCAGCAGTGCGTGATGTATGTGGTGGGCGCGCTGCTCATCTACCTCGCCATCAAAAAGGACTATGAGCCCTCGCTTCTGCTGCCGATGGGCTTCGGCGCGATCCTCGTGAACCTGCCGATGTCCGGTGTTCTGAACCAGATGGTCGCGGGCGTTGGCGAGAGCCAGGGCATCATCCAGTGGCTCTTTGAAACGACGATCGAAGCGAGCGAGGCGCTGCCGCTGCTGCTGTTCATCGGCATCGGCGCGATGATCGACTTCGGCCCGCTGCTTTCAAACCCGAAGATGTTCCTCTTCGGCGCGGCGGCGCAGTTCGGCATTTTCTTTGCGATGATCGCGGCGGTCATGCTGGGCTTTGACTTGAAGGACGCGGCCTCCATCGGCATCATCGGCGCGGCGGACGGCCCGACGTCGATCCTTGTTTCACAGGTCTTACACTCTAATTATATTGGCCCCATCGCGGTTGCCGCCTACTCGTACATGGCGCTCGTGCCGATCATCCAGCCGTTCGCCATCAAGCTCGTCACGACGAAAAAAGAGCGCGCGATGCACATGCCGTATAACCCCAAGCACGTCTCGAAGGCGTTGCGCATCTGCTTCCCCATCATGGTCACGATCATCGCGGGCTTCATCGCGCCGATGTCCGTCTCGCTCGTCGGTTTTCTGATGTTCGGCAACCTGCTCCGTGAGTGCGGCTGCCTCGAACGCCTCTCCCAGACGGCGCAGAACGATTTGGCGAACCTCATCACGCTGCTTCTCGGCATTACGATCTCCTTCTCGATGCAGGCCGACCAGTTCGTCAATCTCAAAACGCTCATCATCATGGCGCTGGGTCTTGTCGCCTTCGTCTTTGACTCCATCGCGGGCGTGATGTTTGCAAAGCTTCTGAACCTCTTCTGCAAGAACAAGGTGAATCCGATGGTCGGTGCGGCCGGTATCTCGGCCTTCCCGATGTCCGCGCGCGTTATCCAGAAGATGGGGCAGGAGGCGGACTGCACCAATCACCTGCTGATGCACGCCGTCGGCGCGAACGTCGCCGGTCAGATCGCATCGGTGCTCGCAGGCGGCATGATCCTCAATCTCGTGCCGCAGCTCATGGGTTAAGGAGGAAAACGATATGACAAATCTTGAGATCGCGCTGCTCATCACGGGGCAGGGAATGCTCGGCATCTTCGCTGTGATGGGACTCATCACCGTACTGGTCACACTCTTCACTAAATTCGGTAAAAAGTAAAACCCCAAACATAAACAGGCGACCGCTGCCAACGCAGCGACCGCCTGTTTTCGTATATAAGGGTTAAAAGCCTCGCAGAGTTTCGAGCCCGCAGGCTCGAAATGATTTTGATCGTAAATCGCCGCGACCGGTGCGTGGCGATTTACACCTCTCAGTCCGCAAGTGTGGAAGTTGCCCGCCAAGGCGGGCAACTTCTGCGCGCAGCGGGCTGCAATCCCCTCTCAAAAACGCGGGACTCAGTCCCGCGTTTTTGAAGTAATATAGAGCATTAAAGCTGCAACATCCGCCGGACTGACGCCCGAAATCCGCCCCGCCTGCCCTAAATTCTGCGGACGAATGGCGGCGAGCTTTTCGCGCGCCTCCAGACGGAGACCGTCGATTTTCGCGTAATCGATATCCTCGGGAATGGCGCGGCGCTCCAGGCGCGCAAACTCCGCGACCTCCGCCATCTGGCGGCGGATGTAGCCCTCGTACTTGACGGCGATCTCCACGCTCTCGGCGAGTGCGGGCGGGAAGGCGCGGCAGCCCGCATCAAAATCGCGCAGGTCGTCATAGGTGAGCTGCGGGCGGCGCAGCAGCGCGATGAGGGGACTGCCGTCGCGCACCTCCGCCGTGCCGCGCGCGCTCAGAAGCGCGTTGAGCGCGTCGGACGCGCCTACGCCCGTGTGCTCGAGGCGCTTGATCTCGCGGCGCACCGCGTCATATTTATCATTGACTTTTTGCAGCGTTTCATCGCTGACAAGGCCAAGCTCGTGCCCGATGGGCGCAAGGCGCTCGTCGGCGTTGTCCTGCCGCAGGATGAGGCGGTACTCGCTGCGGCTCGTCATCATGCGGTAGGGCTCGTTCGTGCCCTTGGTGACGAGGTCGTCAATGAGCGTGCCGATATAGGCCTGCTCGCGGCCTAAAATGAACGGCGTCTCGCCCTTTAATTTGCGCGCGGCGTTCACACCCGCGACGAAGCCCTGCACCGCCGCCTCCTCGTAGCCCGACGAGCCGTTGAACTGTCCCGCGCCGTACAGGCCCGAAATGTGCTTGTATTCAAGCGTCGGGTAGAGCGCGGTCGGGTCGATGCAGTCGTATTCGATGGCGTAGGCCGGGCGCATGATCTCCGCGTGCTCAAGGCCCTTGACCGAGTGCAGCATTTCAAGCTGCACCTCCTCGGGCATGGACGACGAAAAGCCCTGAATGTAGAGTTCTTCTGTATCGAGGCCCATGGGCTCGATGAAGAGCTGATGGCGGGGCTTGTCGGGAAAGCGGACGATCTTCGTCTCGATACTCGGGCAATAGCGCGGGCCGACGCCCTCGATGACGCCGGAGTAGATGGGACTGCGATCCAGATTCTCGCGGATGACGCGGTGCGTCTCCTCCGTGGTGTAAGTCAGGTAGCAGACCGCCTGATTTTCGGGCGGGTGTTCCGTCGAAAACGAGAACGGCAGCGGCGTTTTGTCGCCCGTCTGCACCTCCATCTGAGAAAAATCGACGCTGCGCGCGTTCACGCGCGGCGGCGTGCCGGTCTTGAAACGGCGCAGCGGCAGTCCGAGCTTTTTGAGCGCGTCCGCCAGCGTGAGCGAGGCGTGCATTCCGTCGGGGCCGCTCTCGCGCACGCATTCGCCGACGATGGTGCGGCCATCCAAAAATGTGCCCGAGCAGAGGATGACAGCCCTGACCGCGTAAACGCCGCCTGTCTCGGTCACAACGGCGGACACGTGGCCGTCGGTGACGCGTAAGTCGACGATCTCCGCCTGCCGCAGCAGCAGATTTTCCTGCGTTTCAAGCGTGTGCTTCATCACGCTCTGATAGCGCCGCCGGTCGGCCTGCGCGCGCAGCGACCAGACGGCGGGGCCCTTGCCGCGGTTGAGCATGCGGTACTGGATGCAGGCTTTATCCGCAGCCTTTGCCATCTCGCCGCCGAGGGCGTCGAGCTCGCGCACGAGATGGCCCTTGCCTGTGCCGCCGATGGCGGGGTTGCAGGGCATGTTGCCCACCGCGTCTAAGTTGATGGTAAAGCACACCGTTTTCATGCCGAGGCGCGCACAGGCAAGAGATGCCTCGATGCCCGCGTGTCCCGCGCCGATGACGGCAACGTCGTAGCTTCCGGCAGAAAATTCACGCATAGCCTCAGCCCCTTTCCAGTGTGATGACCGCCACCTGCGGCCGATTCAGAATGCGCGGTACGATCTTCGGCGAATTGCCGAGCCCGCGGTTGACGAACACCATCGCGCCCTCGCAATTTTCGTCCGTGCAGTGATAAAAGCCGCTCGTGAATGAGGGGAAAAGCGTCAGCGTCGTGTCGACCAGACCGTCGGTAAACGGCAGGCGCCAGATGCCGCCGTGCGCGTGGCCCGAGAACGTCAGATCCGCGCCGAGGCGGCAGTAGTAGCCGTTAAAATTGTTGTTGCGGTGCGCCAGCAGCAGCCAGAACGGGTCGCCGTATTTCGCGTAGACCTCCTGCGCGAGCTGCTGCGGTGTCTCCTGATCGGCGTAGCCGTTCGGGTCGTCGATGCCCGCGAGGACGATACTGTCGCCGTTTCGCGTGAGCGGTACGAATTCGTTCGAGAGCACCGTCACGCCGGATTCCCGCAGCGTGCGCTTGATCTCCTCCACGACCTTTGTGCCGTGGCCCCACTCGTGGTTGCCCGTGACGTAATACGTCGGCGCGATGGCAGAGAGCGCCGCGCCGACCTCGCCGGCGTAGACGGTCGGGTTTTCGGTCTTGCGGTCGACCAGGTCGCCCGTCACGAAGATATACTCCGGCTGCGCGGCCTTGACCGCGCGATATAAGCGCTCGTTATCCTTGCCGAAGTATTTGCCATGCAGATCACTGAGCTGCACGATGCGGCAGCCGTCAAAGCCCGCAGGCAGCTCAGCAGATGTGAATGTCGCCTCGTCGGTCTCGATGCTGCTGTTGCCCCAGTAGAGGTAAATGCCGAACAGCACGAGCAAAATGAGCAGGTTGCGCCAGAAATGATGTTTTTTTCTTTGTCTCGCCATGGGAACTCCAATCTATAAGGAGGCTATAAGCCAAAAAGCCTCGCAGAGTTGCGTGCCGCGCACGGCACGCAATCAATTCAAATCCGTTTTCTGTCGCGACACGTGCGTGGCAGAAAACACTTTGCGCGGAGCGCGTGTCGCAGCCGCCCTGCGGGTGGCAAGGCACGAAGCGCAGCGAATTCTCCTCGAAAAAGCGGCATGCCGCTTTTTCGACAATAGTAAGGGGCGGCTTTTGCCGCCCCTTATTGTAGCACACTGTCCTGCCTTGAAACAAGAAATTTTATTCCGCGCTCTTGAGGCTCTCGACCATGTCGATCTTCTTCATCTTAAAGTGCGCAAGCACGTTGACGAGCAGCGAGAACAGCGCCGTCAGGATCGCCGCGTACACGTAGGCCGACGGCGCGGTCTGACGTCCGAACATCATCAAATCGATCTCCGTTGAGCGCACAAGGTAAATGTGCAGCCAGTGGCCCATGAAGCAGCCGAGCAGGATGCCGAACACCGTGAGCACGATGTTCTCGCGATACACATAGGCTGAGACCTCGCCGTCGTAAAAGCCCAGCAGCTTGATCGTGGCAAGCTCACGCTGGCGCTCGGTGATGTTGATGTTCGAAAGGTTGAAGAGCACGACCATCGCCAGCGCCGCCGCCGCCAGAATGATGATGACCACAACGAAGTCCACGCGCTCCATGCTGTGCATGTAGGTATCCTGCGTGTCGCGCATGCGCGAGGTCGTCGCCACGCCGCTCATGTCGAGCAGCTTTTCAAAAATGACGTTGCAGGTGTCGGTATCGTCGCTCGTGAAGTTCAGAAGGTAGGCATTCGGCTCGCCGTCGGCGTGGAGCGCATTTTCATAGTAGCCGGGCGTCATATAGATGAAGTGGCCCGTATAGTGCTCGTAGATGCCCGCGACCGTCACATCGCCGCGCACGTCGCCGTCGAGGAAGAAGGTGTCGCCCACCGAGACCTTCAAAAGCTCGGAGAGCTTCTGGTCGATGTATACGCCCTCATTGCCCATTGTGATGGGATCTCCGCTCTTGTAGTCGAAAAGGTCCACGACCTTGCCGATCTCGTCGGAGGCCATCACCTCGACATAGGCGGTGGTTGAATAGGAGGGGGTGACCACCGTGGCGGACGAGGCCGCACAGGGGATGTAGTTCACAACGCGGGAGTCGCCTGCAAGAAAGTCCTCCACCGCCGCGCGCTCCTCGGGCAGGGCGTTGTCGGCAAGCGTCACCTGTGCCGAGTAGTGGAACAGCTCGTCATACTGGCGCGACATCGTGAAAAGAAGCGATGAGCGCATGCCAAAGCCCGCGATGATGAGCGCCGTGCAGCCGCCGATGCCGATGACCGTCATCCAGAAGCGCTTCTGGTAGCGGAAAAGATTGCGCGCCGTGACCTTGTGGATGAACGACATACGTCTCCACAGGGGCTTGATATACTCAAGGAACACGCGCTTGCCCGCCTTCGGCGTGCGGGGGCGCATCAGGCTCGCAGGCGTTTCGCGCAGCGTGGCAAGGCAGGCCCAGAGCGTCGCGACTGTCGTGCACGCGACCGCCGCGAGCACGGAAAAGAGCGAAATATCCGTGTAGGCGTGCAGCTCGATATCCGGCATCTGATACATGATCTGATAGGCCGTAAAGATCATCTTCGGGAACAGGATATAGCCGATGACAAGGCCCAGAACGCCGCCGACAAGGCTCGGCAGCAGCCCGTAGCCGATGTACTTCCACGAGATCGCGAGGCGGCTGTAACCGAGCGCCTTGAGCGCGCCGATCTGCACGCGCTGCTCTTCGACCATGCGCGTCATCGTCGTCAGGCACACGAGCGCCGCGACGAGGAAAAAGATGATCGGCAGCACGCTTGCGAGGTTCGCCATACGGTCGGCGTCCTGGCCGAAGCCCGTGTAGCCGGGGTTGTAGCTGCGGCTGAAGATGTACCACTCGCAGCTGTCGATATCCGCGACCTTGCGGCGCGCGTCGGTGATCTTCTCCTGCGCGTCGGCGATCTTCTCGTCGGCCTCCGCCTTGCCGTCCGCGTATTCACGAAGGCCCTTGCGGTAGTCGCGCTCGCCGTCCGTCAGTTCGGTGTAGGCGTCGGAGAGCTCCTTGACGCCGTCGGCGTACTGCTCTTCGCCGTCGTAGTAGTCCTTCCAGCCGTCGTCGAGCTTTTTGCGCGCGTCAGAAAGCTCCTTTTTCGCGTCCGCGAGCTGCGCAGGCGCGTCATCAAGCTGGGCCTTGGCGTCATCGAGCTCCATTTTCGCGTCGCGCAGCTCCTTTCTGCCCGCGTCGAGCTCGGCCTCGCCCGCGTAATACTCGTCCCAGCCGTCGTCCAGCTCGCGCTTGCTCGCAGCCAAACTCTCGGCGCTGATGTTTTGCAGCTGTGCAATACTCTCTTCGTCGGGAATCTGCGCAGCAAGGGCATCGCGCTGCTGCTGATAGCCCGCCCGCTTCATCGTCAACTCCGCTTTTTTTTGCTCAAGCAGCAGCTTTTGCTCTTCATCGACCATTTCCGGCGGAAGCTGACTCATTCCATTCAGCGTCCGGTCGATCTCGTCAATTGCCGCGTCAAGCTGTGCGATTCCCGCGTCAAGACGCTTCAGCCCCGCCTGTGCCTCCGCAATCTGTGCGCGCATATTGTTGAGCGCGCCGTCCGTCGCGGCGATGGCCGCGCTGTCGCCGCGGCCGAGATCGTCGAGCAGCTTCTCCGGTGCGCCCTCGTAGGGCGAGCCCGAACCCGCAAGCGCGTCCGTCACAGTCTTGGCGAGTGAGTTGAGCTGACGCTCGCCGCTTTCCAGCTGTCTCCGTCCCGCGGCAAGTTCTTTCTCGCCGCTTTCAAGCTCCTTGACGCCGTCCTCGTACTGGGCGAGGCCGTCTTCATACTCTGCCCTGCCCTTTTCGTACTCGTCCAGCGCGTCTTCGTACTCTTCCATGCCGTTGAGGTATTGCATTTCGCCGTCATCAAGCTCGATCTTTGCGTCGTTCAGCTCGACGCGCGCGTCCTTCAATTCCTGTTGGCCGTCGTAGTAATCCTTCCAGCCGTCGTCGAGCTTCCTGCGCGCATCATTTAGTTCTTTCTGCGCGTCGCCGAGCTTTTCGTCGGCCTCGGCCTTCGCGTCGTCCAGCTCTTTCTGTGCATCGTCGAGCTTTTCCGTCGCTTCATCGACGAGATCATCGTGGCGCAGCTGCGCCCGCGCGTCGCCGAACGGCTCCAGCTCGTCGATGACGGCGTCGATATAGTCGTCATAGTCGCTGTAAAACGCGGTCATCTCCGCCGCGCCGGAAACGCGCACATAGGCCGCCGTATAGTAGTCGAGCGTGAACGCCTCGCGCGGCAGGTAAAGATATGCCTTGACCGTGCCGCTGCCGAGTGTCGACGTGCCGCGCTCCACCGCGAGGTACACCGGCGAGCGCACCGTGCCGACAACGGTATACGTGTCCTGCGCGAGCGCGTCGGAGAGATCGTCCCCCGGCGTGAGTGTGATCGTATCACCGATGGAAATGCTCATCAGTGAGAGCATATTTTCCTCCACCACGCACTCGTCCGCGCGCTCGGGCATGCGTCCGTCGCGCAGCAGCACCTCGTTGATGCCGCGGCCCGTGAGGGAGAGGACCTTGACCACCGCGTCGAGTGAATCGGACGAGGCGAACGCGTCGATGACGTACTCGCCTTCGGCGTCCTCGACCTTGTCCTGTGCTCGAAGAGAGGTAATGTCGTCGTCAGTCAGGCCGAGCGTTGAAAGCACTTGAATGTCCGCCAAGTGCAGGGAATCGAGATAATCGTCGCCCGTGCGCTTCATGTCCGGCGCGGTCGCCTTAAGACCGGAGAGAAACGCGACCGAGAGCGCGACCAGGATCATAATGGAGAAAAAGCGGCTGCGCGTGTGCTGGATCTCGCGCCAGAAGTCCTTCTGCATGGCGTTTTTCATCGCGCCGCCCCCTTTCGTTCCGATTTCTTCGTTACCATTCGATCAGTTCCACGCTGGTCGGATGCTCATTGCACTGCATGCTCTCCACCGTGCCGTTTTTGATGTGGATGACGCGGTCGGCCATCGGCGTGATGGCGCTGTTGTGCGTGATGACCACGACCGTCACACCCTTTTGCCGGCAGGTGTCCTGCAAGAGCTTGAGGATCTGCTTGCCGGTCACATAGTCGAGCGCGCCGGTCGGCTCGTCGCAGAGCAGGAGCTTCGGATTTTTCGCCAGTGCGCGGGCGATGGCGACGCGCTGCTGCTCGCCGCCGGAGAGCTGACCGGGGAAGTTGTTCGCGCGCGCGGACAGGCCGACCTCGTTCAAGACCGTCGCCGCGTCGAGCGGGTCTTTACAGATCTGCGCCGCAAGCTCGACGTTTTCAAGCGCCGTGAGGTTGCCCACCAGATTGTAGAACTGGAAGACAAAGCCGATGTCGTGGCGGCGATAGGTCGTGAGCTGGCGGGCGTTGAAGCCGCTCACGCGCGTCCCGTCGACCGTGATGGTGCCGCCCGAACAGGCGTCCATGCCGCCGAGCATGTTGAGGACCGTCGTCTTGCCCGCGCCCGAGGGGCCGACGATGACGCAGAATTCACCCTTTTCGATCGTAAAGCTGATGTGGTCCACCGCGCGAATTTCGATCTCTCCGCTGTGGTAGACCTTGGAAACATCCTCAAATGTGACGAAAGCCGCCATAGTCCGACTCCTCCGCTTTAAATATCATTTCTATTTTATTATAAGTGGAAAATAACGGAAATGCAAGTGTAGATATGGCAACTTGCATGAAAAAGCCGCTAATTTTTTAGGCAAAAACATGAGAGCTGACGATTGAAATTTGCGTTTTCCACGCTTATAATACAAACTGAAGTAAATGAAGGAAAGGAGCGTGAAAACGAATATGTTTGAGAACTTCATCAAGCAGGATGTTGACGACATGATCTTCGGCAGCACCAAGCAGATCATCAGCGAGCGCTGAGATCCGTTGTATCGACCACGCGAAAGCGTGGCTTTTTTGTTTTTATCGCCGGAAAGGCGAAAAAGGGCCGCTTCCACGGGAATTTTCGTCCCGAGAGGCGGATTTTTCTTGCCTTTGACCGGTGTGTGTGATATACTTTTTCGGCTAATGAAGGATAAAAGTAAGGAGAGAGAACGCCATGGCTGTGATCGAATACGATTCCTACAAGCAAAAGCTGCTTGCGATGGACGAAACATTTGAAAACCTCTTCAAGGCGCTGGAGATCGAGCAGGCCCGTCAGGAGCTGAACCGCCTCGAGCTCGAGGCGCACGAGGACGGCTTCTGGAACGATCTGGAGCGCTCGCAGAAAAACCAGATGCGCTCCAAGCAGCTGCAAAATAAAATTCACCGCTACGAAAAGCTCGTTTCCACGCGCGACGATCTGCTCGCGCTGATCGACATGGGAACGGAGATGGACGACGCGAGCCTGCTGCCAGAGCTCGAAGAGGGCTACAGTAAACTCGAAGCCGATGTGGAGCAGGCGCGCCTCACGACGCTCCTTTCCGGCGAATATGACAACTGCAACGCCATTTTGACGTTCCACGCCGGCGCGGGCGGCACCGAGGCGCAGGACTGGGCGCAAATGCTCTACCGCATGTATATGCAGTGGGCGAACAAGCACGGCTTTGAATTCGAGATGCTCGACTATCTCGACGGCGATGAAGCCGGTCTCAAGAGCGCGACGGTCATGGTCAAGGGTGAGAACGCCTACGGCTATCTGAAGGGCGAAAACGGCGTGCACCGCTTAGTGCGCGTTTCCCCGTTCGATGCGAACGCCCGCCGCCAGACGAGCTTTGCAGCCCTCGAGGTCATGCCTGAGCTGCCCGACGATATCGAGGTCGAAATTCGTCCCGAGGATATTGAAATGCAGGTCTACCGCGCGTCCGGCGCCGGCGGCCAGCACGTCAACAAGACGTCCTCCGCCGTTCGACTCATCCACAAGCCCACGGGCATCGTCACCGCCTGCCAGACGCAGCGCTCGCAGTTCCAGAACCGAGACTACGCCATGCAGATGCTCAAATCCAAGCTCATGGAGCTCAAAATTCAGCAGCACGCGGAGAAGATTTCCGACATCAAGGGCGTGCAGCTCAAGATCGAATGGGGCAGTCAGATCCGCTCCTACGTCTTCATGCCCTATCAGCTCGTCAAGGACACGCGCACCGACTACGAGACCGGCAACATCCAGTCCGTCATGGACGGCGACCTCGACGGCTTCATCAACGCGTATCTGACGAAGTCCGCCAACGGCGAACTGAAGAAATAATTCAAAAATGTGCTTCGCACATTTTTGAGAGGGGCTTGCAGAGTGCTGCGCGTACTCGCGTTGCTCGCACACTTGCACTCTGTAAAGTATTTTTTGTCACGCACAGGTCGCGACAAAAAATGATTGCATTTTGATTCCGGCGCTGCGGCGCCGGAATTTTATATGTCGGAACGAAAAAGTTAAGCAGGGAGGAAACATGGAAGAAAATACCAGAGAAAACAAGATGGGCACGATGCCCATCGGCAAGCTGCTGGCCAACATGGCGGGGCCGGTGATGATATCGATGCTCTTTCAGGCGCTCTACAACATTGTCGACAGCGTGTTCGTCGCGCGGCTCAGTCAGAACGCAATGAACGCCGTATCGCTCGCTTTCCCGCTGCAAACGCTGTGCATCGCGTTCGCCGTGGGCACGGGCGTCGGTATGAACGCGCTGCTCGCGCGTTCGCTGGGTGAAAAGAACATGCAGGCGGTCGACCGCGCCGCGGGCACGGGACTTTTCCTGACGCTCTGCACCGCCGCCGTCTTTGCTGTCCTCGGCTTTTCGCTCGCCACGCCGTTTTTCCGCTTTCAGACGGAGAATGCGCAGATCATCGCCTACGGCCGTGATTATGTGATGATCTGCATCGGCGGCTCGCTCGGACTGTTCCTGCAAATTTACGGCGAGCGCCTGCTCCAGTCCACGGGGCGGACGGACCTTTCGATGATCTCGCAGATCGCGGGCGCGGTGTGCAACATCGTGCTCGACCCGATTTTGATTTTCGGCCTTCTGGGCTTTCCCCGCATGGAGGTCGCGGGCGCGGCGGTCGCCACGATCGTCGGCCAGTTCGTCGGCGCGGGCCTCGGCCTTTTCCTGAACCTCAAGAAAAATCCCGAGGTGCAGATCCACCTCAAGGACATCCGTCCCCACCGCGCGACGGTGGCGGACATCTACGCCATCGGCATTCCGTCGATCATCATGCAGTCCATCGGCTCGGTGATGACGTTCGGCATGAACAAAATTCTCATCTCGTTCACCGAGGCGGCGACCGCGGTGTTCGGTGCTTACTTCAAGCTCCAGAGCTTCATCTTCATGCCGTGCTTCGGCCTCAACAACGCGATGGTGCCCATCGTGTCGTACAACTACGGCGCGCAGAAATTCGACCGCGTGCGCAAGACCGTCCGCCTGACAGTCTTCACGGCCATCGGCATCATGTGCGTCGGCTGCGCGCTCTTTGAGCTCATCCCCGAAACGCTGCTGGGGATGTTCTCGCCGACGGACGAAATGCTCTCCATCGGCCGTGTTGCGCTGCGCATCATCGGCGTACATTTCCCGCTTGCGGGCTTCAGCATCATCGCGGGCAGCGCGTGTCAGGCGCTCGGCAAGCCCATCTACGCGCTCATCAATTCCGTCTGCCGCCAGATCGTCGTGCTGCTGCCGGCGGCGTATCTGCTCTCGCTCACGGGGCGGCTCGAGCTTGTGTGGCTTGCCTTCCCGATCGCGGAGGTCGTGAGCGTCATCCTGAACGCCACGTTCCTGCGGCTCACGTACCGCGCCTCGCTCGAGAGAAAATAATTCTGCCTGCGCGCAGACGCAGATCGGGGAGAGTCTCTTATTATAGAAGAGGCTCTCCCCTTTTATAGACGTTCTGCACGGCGGTTCAAATTTTTTCTTTTGACAGACCGCACAGACGCGGGTAAAATACATTTGATAAGCTATGCTTGATAAATTGTTTTCGCAGGAGAACCTATGAAAAGACAACTTGCAGCGCTGCTGCTGACGATTTTTGCCCTGTCCCTCACGGCCTGCGGCGAAACGGCTGCCGAGAGCGAGACGCGCACGGTGTACGCGATGGACACGGTGATGAACCTGACGGTTTACGGCGAGAACGCCGCTGCCGCGCTGGAGAGCGCGGAAAAGGAACTGCACACGTTGGACGAAGCCGTCCTCTCGCGCACGGCGGAGGGCAGCGAGCTCTATGCACTCAACACGTCGAACGGCGAAACGGTTGAATACGGCGCGGATGATATCTTACCCGCGCTGATCGAAACGGCTCTGACGATCTCTGACGCGACGGACGGCGCGTTCGACCCGACGCTTGCCCCCGTGCTCGACGCGTGGGGCTTTACGAAGGATGAGCACCGCGTGCCGTCCGCAGACGAGCTCAAAGAATTGCTGAGTCATACGGGCTGCGGCAAGGTCGCGCTCGAAAAAACGGCGGACGGCTGGACGGTCACGCTTTTGGACGGCGCGCAGCTCGACCTCGGCGGCATCGCCAAGGGCTACGCGGCGGATCTTCTGCGCGCGCAGCTTGAAAAGGAGGGCGTCACGTCCGCGACACTCGACCTCGGCGGTGATGTGTTCGTCATGGGGCGAAAGACCGACGGCAGCGATTGGCGCATCGCCGTCAAGGACCCAGCGGACACGGAGAGCTACCTTGGCGTCGTATCGGCGGCGGATAAGTTCATCGTGACCTCTGGTGTGTACGAGCGCTATTTTGAAGAAAACGGCGTGCGCTATCACCATATCCTCGACCCCAAGACCGGCTGCCCCGCGGAGAGCGGGCTCGTCAGCGTGACTGTGCTGTGCGAGAACGGCGCGTGGGCGGACGCGCTCTCGACGGCGTGCTTCGTCCTTGGCCCCGACGGCGCGCTTGCGCTGCGCGACGATCTTGCCGACCAGGGGACGGATTTTGAGCTCATTTTAGTCACCGACGATGGCCGCGTGCTTTACACCGATGGCCTCGACGATGCCTTCACGCCGAACGACGAAAGCGGGTACACGTATGAAGCGCTCGCCTAAGCTGAAGCCGACGAAGTGGGACGCGCTCGTTGTGCTCGCGGTGCTGCTGCTCGCGCTCGGACTTGGCGCAAGGCCGTATTTCGCGGCGAAATCGGCGGGCGAGCTGACGGTCAGCGTTGCCATCGACGGCGAGACCGTTGAGCGCTGCGCGCTCAGCACCTACGAAGGCGGCACTTACAAAAGCCGCGGCTATACGCTCACTGTGGAGGTGGCAGACGGCGCGGTATACGTCGCCTCGAGCGACTGCCCGAATCAGGACTGCGTGCACTCCGGCGCGATCTCGCGCGCGGGACAGAGCATCGTGTGCCTGCCCGCCCGTGTGGCCGTCACGCTCGAGGGCGCGGCGTCCGACTACGACCTGATCGCGGGGTGAGCGCATGAGGATCAAAACAAGAGAGCTGACGCTCTGCGCGGTGCTCGCGGCGCTCGCGCTTGCGTTGTCCTACATGGAGTCGTTTTTTCCGCTCGCGCTCATTGTGCCGCTGCCGGGCGTCAAGCTGGGTCTTGCGAATATCGTTACGCTCTACGCGCTCTATGCCCTCGGCTTTCCGAGCGCGCTCGCCATCCTGCTCGTGCGCTGCACGCTCGGCGCGCTGTTTGCGGGGAATGCCTCGGCGCTGCTGTTCTCGCTGCTCGGTGGATTGTCGGCGCTTTTGGTGATGGCGCTTTTGAGCGGGGCGAAAAAGCTCAGCATTTTCGGCGTCTCGATCGCGGGCGCGGCGGCGCACAACTGTGGGCAGGTCTGCGCCGCGCTCATCACGCTCGGCTCGACCGCGCCGCTCTACTATCTGCCGTTTTTGCTGCTGGTGTCGCTCTTCACGGGCGCGCTCAGCGGCCTGATCACTGCATTCTTGTTCCGCGCGATGGCGCACACGCCCTACGGAACGAAGGGAGAGAATCAACATGGATAAAAAGGACGAGATCATTCTCCAGCAGCTCGACGTTATCCGCACGATGACACAGAACAACCTGAATCGCATGGGCAGCGACTTCTGGGGCGCGCCGCTGACGCCGGACGCGCCGAAATCCGCCGTCCCGAAGGAAGTTGCGCCCAAAGCAAACGCGCCGAAGAGCGCGGACGGCGCAAAGCCGAACAAGCCCGCCGCCTCCACCGGCGCGGACGAGAAAAAGGAAGAGGAAGCGCCGCTTCCCCCGCCCGAGAAGATCGAGGACCTTAAAAAAGAACTCGACACCTACATCGGCCTTGGCGAGGTCAAGCGCGAGGTGAATAACCTCATCAACATGGCGACCGTCTTCAAGCGGCGCGAGGAGGCGGGGCTTCCGAACGCGGACTTCTCGCTCCACATGGTCTTCACCGGCAACCCCGGCACGGGTAAGACGATGATCGCGCGTTTGATGGCGCGCGTCTACCGCTCACTCGGGATCCTTTCCAAGGGTCAGCTTGTCGAGGTCGACCGCAGCGGGCTCGTCGCGGGCTACGTCGGTCAGACGGCCATCAAGACGAGCAAGGTCATCGAAAAGGCGCTCGGCGGCGTGCTGTTCATCGACGAGGCCTACGCCCTCAACGGCAAGGGCGACAACGATTTCGGTCAGGAGGCTATCGACACGCTCCTCAAGGCGATGGAGGACCACCGCGACGACCTCGTCGTGATCGTCGCGGGCTACGATGGCTTGATGGAAAAGTTCATCCAATCGAACCCCGGCCTTGAGTCCCGCTTCAACCGCTACCTGCACTTTGACGACTACACGCTCGACGAGATGCTCGAGATTTTCAAAATGCAGTGCCGCAAGTCGCTCTACACCCTCTCTCCCGACGCCGAGCAGGACGTCAAGGACTTCATCTACGATGAGAACGCCGACGGTGTGACGTTCGGCAACGCGCGCGGCGTGCGCAACCTCTTCGAGCAGATCTTGACCGCGCAGGCCAACCGCCTCGCGAAGATGGAGAGCTTCACAAAGGATGATTTGATGACCCTCACCCGCGACGACATTCTCCACGCCCGCGGCATGGAAGACGACACGACCGTCGCCGAGCTCGAAGCAAAAGTGGCAGAAAAAAAGGACGAATAAAAAAGGAAGGACGCGCAGCGTCCTTCCTTTTTTATTTCGTTGTTACGCTTCCTTGGCGGCGGGCTCTTCCTTCGGCTTATCCTTGGGGACGACGCGCTTTTCAGGCGTCACGCGGCCCTCGTCCACCGCGACCATGTGCTCAAGCAGGCGGACGACCATGTTGGAGTAGCCCCATTCGTTGTCGTACCACGCGATCAGCTTGACAAAGTCGTTGTCGAGCATGATGCCGGCGGTCTCGTCGAAGATGCAGGGGCAGGAATTGCCGATCAGGTCCGTGGAGACGACCTGGTCCGCGGTGTAGCCAATGATGCCCTTCATATAGGTCTCGCTGGCGTGGCGGATGGCATAGCAGATATCGGCGTAGGTGGTCTTGACCTTGAGGTGGGCGGTCAGGTCAACGACGGAGACGTCCGCCGTGGGGACGCGGAAGCTCATGCCGGTCATCTTGCCGTAGAGCTCGGGGATGACGCGGCCGACGGCCTTGGCGGCACCCGTGGAGGAGGGAATGATGTTGTTGAGGATGGAGCGGCCCGTGCGCCAATCGCTGCCACCGCGGGAGTCGACGGCCTTCTGCTTGGCGGTGGCGGCGTGGATGGTGGACATGAGCGCCTGCTCGATGCCGAACTCGTCGTTGACGACCTTGGCAAGGGGCGCTAAGCAGTTGGTGGTGCACGAGGCGTTGGAGACGACCTTCATGTCAGAATGGAGCAGCATGTGGTTCACGCCCATGACGAACGTGGGGGTGACCTCATCCTTGCCGGGCGCGGTCAGGATGACCTTCTTCGCGCCGCCCTTAAAGTGGCGGGAGGCCTTCTCGGTGGTATTGTAAGCGCCGGTGGACTCGATGATGTACTCCGCGCCGCAGCTGGACCAGGGGATCATCGCCGCGTCGGACTCGCTGAAGACCTGAATGGTGTGACCGTTGACGATCAGGTTCTTGTCCTTGTGCTCCACCGTGCCGTTGAACTGACGGAACACGGAATCGTATTTGATCATATAGACCATGTAATCCAGATCCGCTTTGCGCAGGTTGATACCGCAGATGTCGAACTGCTCCGGATGCTCGATCATGATGCGCAGCACGACGCGGCCGATGCGGCCGAAGCCGTTGATGCCCACTTTGATAGCCATAATGATAATCCTCCACAGAAAATGTGATCGTATTGTTCGGAGCTCGCGCCCCGTCATTGCAGAATCATTATATCATGGCGTATTTTTTTGTCTTCCCCTTTTCGGGAAAAAGGTAGCTGAACTTTGTTGTACAAATGTGTGCAAAACAGACAAAAACAGCGAAAAACATTTGTCTAACTTCTCCAAATATTCCATACATTTGAAACATTCGAAGCATCCGTTCGTGCAAAAAATTGCGCTTTATCGCACTAAAATGACAGCAAACTTGCAAAACGAAAACGGTCCTCAAAGAGGGCCGTTTTACTTCAGTCTAAATTCAGTGGAGGCGCATTTCGAGCCTCCGGCGCAAAACAGCGCCAAAAATGAAAAATAGAAGCAGAGACCCTCATCTCACGGAGCGGAGTGTGCGCGCCTGCGGCGCGTGCATGCAGCGCAGTGCAATCTCCTCAAAAAAAGAGGACGGCGAAAGGGCGACTCCTCATAAGGACATCTTGAAAACACCAGATTAAACCGATTGAGAG